>Ga0105240_10008799_pt1 | contig 14379 bp, 14 predicted proteins | sample KBSC54metaG_FD_80426 | JGI IMG/M metagenome (GOLD analysis project Ga0105240, IMG submission 80426) | Corn rhizosphere microbial communities from Kellogg Biological Station, Michigan, USA - KBS C5-4 metaG | ecosystem: Host-associated > Plants > Roots > Rhizosphere > Soil | place: Michigan, USA... | reverse complement strand
GGTACTCCTTGATCGCCGCGATGCACTCCTCGTCCGAGCCGACCTCGAGGTCGCCCACGCCGCTGATGCGCTTGTACACCTTCGAGCCGCCCAGGTCCTCCTGGGTCACGTCCTCGCCGGTCACGGCCTTGGTCAGGTAGGGACCCGCCAGCGCCATCGAGCCGCGGCCCTTGACCATCGGCACGAAGTCGGCCAGGCCGGGGATGTAGGCGGTGCCCGCGGCGCACGGTCCCATCAGCGCGGCGATCTGCGGGATCACGCCGCTCATCACCACCTCCTCGCGGAAGAGATGGCCCGAGCCCGCGAACAGCGAGCCGGCCGCCTCCTGGATGCGCGCGCCCGCGGAGTCGAGCAGCCAGATGAACGGGATGCGCTTCTGGAGCGCCAGCTCGCGCAGCCGCGTGACCTTCAGCTCGCCGGTCATGCCCATCGAGCCGGCCATGACCGTGAAGTCGTAGGCGGCCACGGCCACAAGCCGGCCGTCGACTTTGCCGTAACCCGTGACCACGCCGTCGGCCGGCGCCTCCTTGCCCTCCATCGCTCGCTGCGAGAAGTGCGGACGCCCGTGGATGCCGAGCTCGGTGAACGTGCCTTCGTCTATTAGAAGGGCGAGCCGCTCGCGCGCGGTGAGCTTGTCGTCGGAGTGCTGGCGCTCGATCTTCTCCTCGCCGCCGCCGAGCATCGCCTTCTCACGGCGCTCGTGCAGGTCGTCGACGAGCGAGCGCAGCGGCGGCCGCGCGACGAGCTCTCCCGCGCCCGCGCGCGGCGTGTCAGTTTGAGACATTGGCACCTCGCTGGACGGCGTCGAGCAATGGGTCGAGCACGTGGAGGACGACGGACGCGGCGTCCTGGCGCTCGAGCTCATCCTCGGGCGCCTCGAAGGCGGTCACCTCGAAGCCGATCACCTCGCACTCGCCGGCCACGGCCTCGAGCAGGTCGTAGAGCTTGTCGGGCGCGAGGCCGCCGGGCGCGGGCACCGGAGTGGCCGGGAACGCCTCGGGATCGATCACATCGAGGTCGAAGTGGATGAAGATCGGCGCGCGGTCGAGGGCGTTCTGGGTGAACACGAGCGTCTCGAGTGAGGCGCCGATCACGGTGACCGGGCTCTCCTCGAGCAGCTCGCGCTCGCGGTCGTCGAGGTCGCGGACGCCGACGATCACCACGCGCGAGGGATCGATCGGCTCGGCCAGGCCCGTGTCCCACACGCCGCAGGCGCCGGCAAGGCACATGCCGCCGAGGTAGCCGCTGCCAGAGGTCTCGGGCGTGTTGTAGTCGCCGTGGGCGTCGAGCCAGAGGACCTTGGCGTCGGGGCGGTTCTTGAGGGCGGCGGGCAGCGTGGTCACCGAGATCGAGCAGTCGCCGGCGAGCAGCACCGGCTTGTTGCCGCCGCTGAGCGCGTCGTCCACCTGGCCGCCGGCCTCGAGCAGACAGCCGCGGGAGTTCGCGAGGTCCTCCCGCCAGTCGCCGACCTGCGGGTCCGACGGCGTGCCGATCTCACGCGGCTCCTGACCGAGCCGCTTGCCCACGAGCGGCGCGAGCTCCGCCACGCCGCGGGTCGCGCCCGGAGTGCGGTCGGAGGTCCGGCAGCGGTGTGCGATCAGCGAGACGCCGCTCATCGCCCCTTCCAGTCCGGCTCGCGCTTCTCGAAGAAGGCCTTCACGCCCTCGGTCACGTCCTCTGTGGAGAGCGCGATCGTGAGCTGCGAGCGCAGGTAGTCGAGCGCGTCGAGGAATGCCATGTCCTGCTGGCGGAACATTGCGTCCTTGCCGAGGCGCATGATCAGCGGCGACTTGGACGCGAGCTTGGTCGCCCACTCGTCCACCGCGGCGTCGAACTGCTTCTCCGGCACCACCTTGTTCACGATCCCGGCGGCCAGCGCGTCCTTCGCCTCGATGCGGTCGCCCAGCAGGAGCAGCTCGTTCGTCTTCTTGCGCGGGACGTTGCGGTAGATCAGCGCCATGATCATGAACGGGAAGACGCCCACGTTGATCTCGGGCGTGGAGAACGTGACGCCCTCTTTGGCGATCACGAGGTCGCACGCGAGCGCGATGCCGAACGCGCCGGCGATCACGTGGCCGCTGGCGGCGCAAATCGACGGCTTGCCGAGCTCGCCCAGCAGCCGGAAGATGTGGACGAAGCGCTCTGAGCCGAGGTGCTTGTGCACGAGTGGCGTGTCCGCGTCGAAGCCGGCGAGGTTCGCCCCCGAGGACCAGATCTTCTCGTGCGATGAGGCGAGCACCACGCAGCGCACCTTGTCGTCGTCGCGGGCGCTGACCAGAGCGTCGATCAGCTCGCCCAGCAGCTCGGCGGACAGCGCGTTGCGCGTGTCCGGCTGATTGAGGGTGATGGTGGCGACGCCGGTGTCCGCGACGTCGTACAGGATCTTGTCGTACGCCAAGAGCGCTCCCGTCGAAAGTGGGAAGTTCTACTCCTTACATTGACGGATCGCGCCGCGAGGCGTCAACCCGTCCCCGCGGCACCATACATTTGCGCCCGTGCGCCGCCTCCGCGCGCACCAGTTCGTGACGCTCGAGATCGACAACCCGCCGACCGGGATGGAATGCCTGGTGCTGGCGATCGACGGCGACGAGGCCACGCTCGAGCCGGTCGACCTCGAGCAGATGAGCGTGCTCAGCGCCTCCGGCCGTAGCGCCCTCTTGACGTTCGAGTACCGCTCGCAGCTGGTCTCGCTGCGGGGCATGGCACGCCGCGACGAGGTGTCGCGCGACCTGCGCTTCAACGTGACCGACCGCGTGACCGTGCCCCAGCGGCGGCGCTACGCGCGCGTGGAGGTGACGCTGCCTCTCACCCTGATGGCGCTGCGTGAGGAGGGCGGGAGCCTGGTCGCCGGAGAGCCGATCGAGACGCGCACGCGCGACCTGAGCGCCGATGGCGTGCTGGTCGAGGAGCTACTGCCGCCGGCGGAGCAGCGCTGGCGGGCGACGCTGCCGCTGCCGGACCGAGGGCCGCCGGTGGTCTTCGAGGCCCGGATCGTGCGGAACGTCGGCGGCGGCACGGCGATGCGCTACACGGCGATGCGCCCGGAGGACAAGCAGCGGCTGAAGCAGTACGTGGCTGCGCAGAAGCGCCGGATCCTGGCGCAGCTGCGCAATCAGGCCCAGTAGTCCAGTATCGAGTCTCGGGTATCGAGTATCGAGGCTCAATGTGTGCGGTCGCTGGTCGTCCGGATAAGGCCGCTCAGCAGGCGGCTCACCTCCTCGCTTCGCTCGCTCGCCCTGTCCGGCAGAAGTAGTTCGCGGGCGCGGGCACGGAGCGTCCAGTGCTGCACTTCTCTCAAGGACCCGCGAGCTATCACCAGATGTCTCAACTGATCTCTCGCCGTCTCGCGTCCAGTCGCCTCAGCGATGTTGGCTGCTACGGAGTCCGCTGCGCGGACCAGCTGGACTCCCGACGTCCAGATATCCAGGGTCTCCCAGAGCCGCACTTCTCCACGAAATTCGTCGGCGAGCACCGCAGCGCGCTGATACACGACGAGATCCTCAAATCCTCGGCGGAACACACACCCATAAGGGCCGAGCTGCCAACTTTTCGCCCCCCGATACTCGATACCCGAGACCCGATACTGAGAAGTAGGAAGTGCCACTGTTTACTTTGTGGCTGATCTTCGTTAGCCTGCCTCCACCCCGCACCATCCGAGGAGGAGCAGTCGCGCATGGCCACAGCCGCAAACGTCCTGAAGCCTGATTTCCAGAGCCAGAAGAAGCACTTCATCTTTACGCCGGAGCACGACCAGCTCCGCGAATCGATCGGGCGCTTTGTCGAGAAGGAGCTCGCGCCGCACGCGGAGGAGTGGGAGGAGACCACCTTCCCCGACTCGATCTTCCCGCGCATGGGTGAGCTCGGATTCCTCGGCCTCTCCTATCCCGAGGAATACGGCGGCCAGGGCGGCGACTACTACTGCAACATCGTGCTGGCCGAGGAAATGGCCAAGTGCAACTCCGGCGGGGTCGCGATGGGTGTCGCGGTGCACACCGATATGGCCACGCCGCCGGTGTTCCTGTTCGGCACCGAGGAGCAGAAGCAGAAGTACCTGGTGCCCGCGATCAAGGGCGAGAAGATCTCGTGCCTCGGTATCACGGAGCCAGACGCCGGCAGCGACGTGTCCGGCATCAAGACGCGGGCGGTGCGCGACGGTGACGAGTACGTGATCAACGGGTCGAAGACCTTCATCACGAACGGCCACCGCGCCGACTTCATCGTGCTCGTGACGAAGACCGACGCCGACGCGGGCTACGACGGCTTCACGCTCTTCCTTGTGGACATGGACTCCCCGGGCGTCATCCGGGAGAAGCGGCTCGAGAAGCTCGGCATGCACTCCTCCGACACCGCGCTGCTCGCGTTCCAGGACGTTCGCGTGCCGGCGGACGCCGTGCTCGGCGAGGTCGGCAAGGGCTTCTACCACATCATGTGGGAGCTCCAGGGCGAGCGGCTGATCGGCGCGGCGGGTTGCGTCGCGGGCGCTCAGCGGAGCTTCGACAAGACGCTGCAGTACGCGCTCGAGCGCAAGGCGTTCGGCCGGGAAATAGGTCATTTCCAGGCGATTCGTCACAAGTTCGCCGAGATGGCGACCAAGATCGAGACGGCGCGGCAGATGGTCTACACGACCGCCTGGCGCTTCCAGAACGGCGAGTACCCCGTGCGCGAGATCTCGATCGCCAAGCTGTACGCCGCGCGCATCTGCGTGGAGGTGGCGGACGAGTGCATCCAGATCCACGGCGGCGCGGGCTACATGAAGGAGGTCGGGATCGAGCGCGCGTGGCGCGACGCCCGGCTCAACCGCATCGGCGCGGGCACGGACGAGATCATGCTCGACGTGATCGGGCGCTCGTACGGCCTCTAGTGGGCGAGCTGCTCGACCACGTTCGCTCCTACTACGCCGCCCTCGAGAGCGGCGACCCGGACGCGGTCGCCGCTCACTTCACCGACGACGCCGTGCACTACTACACGCGCCTCGGCCCGCACGAGGGCGCGCGCACGATCGGCGAGCACACGGGGTGGGCGGTCGAGAACATCGAGGCGCGGTGGGTGCTCGAGAACGGCATCGATGACGGCGAGCAGGCAGTGATCGAGTGGACGATGACCTGGCGTGACCCGCGCACGGGCGAGCGGCGGCTCGACCGCGGTGCGGAATGGTTCGCGTTCCGCGACGGGAAGATCTGCGAGGTGCGCGCCTACCACCACGGCAACAAGAAGAACCCCTCGGGAGATCTGCTTGGCTTCGACCATGCGGGCCGCGGCTACACCACGCTCGATTAGCCCGCCGTTCACCAACGAGCACGAGGAGCTGCGGGAGTCGATCCAGCGCTTCATCGACAAGGAGCTCCGCCCGCACGCGCGCGAGTGGGAGGACGCGCAGTGGTTCCCGAACGACGTGTTCACGCGCATGGCCGAGCTCGGCTTTCTCGGGCTCAAGTACCCCGAGGAGTACGGCGGCCAGGGCGGCGACTACCTCCACGACGCGGTGCTGGCCGAAGAGCTGTCTCGCTGCGGGAGCGGCGGTCTGGCCGCGGGCATCGGGGCGCACATCTCGATCGCCACTCCGCCGATCTGGAAGTTCGGCACAGACGACCAAAAGCAGCGCTTCCTCGCCCCCGCGATCGCGGGCCAGAAGATCGGCGCGCTCGGGATCACGGAGCCCGACGCGGGCTCCGACGTCGCCGGCCTTCGCACCCGCGCGAAGAAGGTGGACGGCGGCTACGTGGTCAACGGCTCGAAGACTTTCATCACGAACGGCGTGCGCGCGGACTTCGTCGTCACCGCGGTGAAGACGACCGAGGAGGGCGGCCACCAGGGCATCTCGTTCCTCGTGATCGAGAAGGGGATGGAGGGCTTCAGCGTGTCGCGCAAGCTCGAGAAGCTCGGCTGGCATGCCTCCGACACCGGCGAGCTGGCGTTCAACGACGTGTTCGTGCCCGACGAGAACCTGCTTGGCGAGGAGAACAAGGGCTTCTACCTGATCATGGCCAACTTCCAGTGGGAGCGGCTCGTGATGGCGCTCGGCTCGGTGGGCGGCATGCAGGCCATGCTCGACCGCACGATCCAGTTCGCTCTCGAGCGCGAGACGTTCGGCCGGCCGATCGCGAAGCACCAGGCAATCCGCCACAAGATCGCCGAGATGGCGGTGAAGGTGGAGACCGGGCGCGCGGTCACCTACAACGCGCTGCGCCTGTTCGCCGAGGGCCAGGACGCGATCCGCGAGGTGACGATCGCGAAGCTGAAGACGCAGCGTGACGCCTTCGACGTGGCCGACGACGCCCTGCAGATCCACGGCGGCGCCGGCTACATGCGCGAGTACGACGTGGAGCGCGCCGCACGCGATGCGCGGCTCGGGCCGATCGGCGGCGGCACCGACGAGATCATGAAGGAGATCCTCGGGAAGCTGCTCGGGCTGTAGCCAGCCGAAAGCAGAACCGACCCGCGGCGCGAACACGCGTCGCGCCACGGGCCAGCTCTTGGGTGGAGAGGGTTAGGCGGCCTTGGCGAGCGGCAGCGAGTCACTCGTGCCGCGGAGGCCGCTCAGGATCCGCTCGCGGAGCGAGGGAGTTCCGAGCACCGCCTTGATCGCCGTTGCGCGCAGGCGCAGCAGCTGGGTGACCTGCGCCGTGTGCTGGAACGGGTCTGAGATCACGCGGTTGTCGGTGAGCGAGATGGCGGCGACAACCTTGCGGTCGACCTCGCCGATCAGGATCTCGCCGCCGAGCGGGCGCTGGCTGTCAACGTGCGCGAGGCGGTTGAGCGTGGCCGCGTCCTCGGCGGTGGCGGGTCGGAGGACGTGGGTGTTTGCGGGGTACATCTGGGAGTCCTTTGCGTGACGGGGATGGAGGAGGGCTCAGGAGCCGGCGTACGAGGAGCGGCTGATCCAGACGCCGCTCGGGCGCATGCCGCCCGCGAGCTGCCAGCGGACGATCGGGCGATCCGTGATCGGAACCGCCGAGCCGCTGTCGGAGACAGCTCGAACCAGCGGGAAGTGCTTGTCACGGGCCATTGCGGGAGTCCTTGGACGGGTACGGGGGATGACAAGCATCTCCGCCGGGAACCCCGCTGACTGTGCGGCAGTCAGGCGTCAGTTGGTACGGCAGCCTCTCGGCTCCCGCCTGCGGGCTGGCTCCGAATAGGCGGTGCGGTTAACCCGAAGGACGCACCACTTCGGCGTCCCCGCCGCCACGGCGATTCGGCTCAGCGGCTGCCTCGAGCCGTCCGCCGGGCAGGAACTCCACGCCCGTGGCGGCGCCGATTTCCGGCGATGCGGTGGTGGCGGTGGAGGTGAACTGCTGGCCGAAGCGCGACTGCAGCTCGTTCCCGTACTGCGAGAGGAAGTCCGGCTCGGCCATCGTGGTCGCGGAGTTGGTGTTCGACGCGCGCGGCGCGGCGATCGCATCCGGCAGCGACATGCCGAAGTCGATGCGGCCCAGCAGCGTCTGCAGCACGGTGGTGATGATCGTCGCGCCGCCCGGGCTGCCGACGGTGAAGAACGGCCTGCCGCCCCGCAGCACGATCGTCGGCGCCATGCTCGAGCGCGGGCGCTTGCCGCCGGCGGGCAGGTTCGGATCTGGTGAGCCGTCGGCGGGCGGCGCGGGATCGAAGTCGGTCAACTCGTTGTTGAGCAGGAACCCATAACCCGGCACGGCCATGCCGCTGCCCGCGATCTGCTCGATAGTGCTGGTGAAGGCGACCACGTTGCCGTAGCGATCGACCACGGTCAGGTGGTTGGTCGACGTGCCCTCTTGCCCCGACGGCTTCGCGCCGGCGGCGGCCGAGTTGCACGTGCTGGAGTAGGGCGGCGACGGATCGCCCGGTGCCACCGGAGCGGCGGCCGCGGTCGGCCCGATCAGGCAGCGGCGCTCACCGGCGAAGCCGTCCGACAGCAGCCCGTCGAGCGGCACGTCGACGAAGTTCGGATCGCCGACGAAGCGGTTGCGATCCGCGAACGCGAGCTTGGAGGCCTCGATGTAGCGGTGAAGCGCGAGCGCGCGGTCGGGCGTGGACAGGTCGAAGCCCTCGAGGATGTTGAGCGCCTCCCCCACCGTCGACCCGCCGCTCGACGGCGGCTGCATGCCGTAGACGTCGAGGCCGCGGTAGCTCACGTGCGTGGGCTCGCCAAGCGGCGCGGTGTAGCGCGCGATGTCGCGTGGTGTCATCAGCCCCGGCCGGATGTGGAAACCGAGCGAGTTCTGCGCCGACTCGGGCGGGTGCTGCACCGTGTTGGCCACCGCGGCGCCGATGGGCCCGTTGTAGAGAGCGCCCACGCCGCGGCGGGCAATCAGCTTGTAGGTCCTCGCCAGGTCGGGGTTGCGCATCACCGAGCCGACCGCGGGAGCCTGCCCGTCCGGTGTGAGGTAGAGCTCGCGGCTCGAGGTGAAAGCGCCCAGCCGGGCGAGGTTGGACTGCGTCTGGTCGCGGAAGGTCTGATCGACCACGAAGCCGCGCTTTGCGATCCGGATCGCGGGCCGCAGGAGCCGCGGCAGCGACATCGTGCCGAAGCGCCGTTCGGCTGTGGCCCAGGCGGCGAGCGTGCCCGGCACGCCCACGGCCATGCCGCTCGTCACGCGCTCGGGCGTGAACGGGATCGGCTTGCCTGTCTGCGGGTCGATGAAGGCGTCCTGCGGGAAGTTCTGCGGTGCCGTCTCGCGGCCGTCCACCGTGACCACGCGGTGCTGGCGCGCCAGGTAGATGACCATGAAGCCGCCCCCGCCCACGCCCGCCACATAGGGCTCGGTCACGCCCAGCGTGGCGTTGGCGGCCACCGCGGCGTCGATGGCGTTCCCACCGTGGCGCAGCACCTCGATGGCCGTGCGGGTGGCGTCGCGGTCCACGCTGGCGGCGGCGCCGCCGGTGCCGATCGCAGTGGGTGACTTGCTCTGGGCGGCTGCAGGCGAGCCGCCGCTCGCGCCAAGCGCGGCGAGTGCGAACACCCCGATCGTGAGAAGGACCGCTCGAACCCGCATCGCCCTCACCGCTTCCCGGGGCTTGCCAACCCGAAACGACTTGCATCGCGTAGGACAATCGGAAGACCCGCTATGCGACCACGCGTGATCGGCTTGGCAGTGACGCTTGGGATCTTCCTTGGTGGCCTTGCGGCGGTCTGGTTCACGGGCGGCGGCGGCCGTGCCGAGAAGGGCGACAGCCAGGTGCGCGAGCGGGTGTTCCTCTTCCCGCTCAACTCGACCGAGCAGAAGGTCAGCGTCCGCTCGGCCTGGAAACTCGGTCACATGACTCCCCAGGACGACCAGGTGGAGCTGACCCTCGAGGGCAGCTGCGCCACGGCCCACCTGTTCGCCTACCTATCGACCGGCTGGGACCACGGCCCGCTCAACGCCGCCTCGACCATCCTCGGCACGCCGCTCCATCCCGCCGTGGGAGCTCCTCCGAGAATCGTGAGGCACGACAAGGACTCCGCCGTGGTGCTGGCGCGTGACAGCAGCCGCGGCGTGCTCGTCACGCGCGCGGCGCCGCGCGACTTCGACGCCCTGGTCGTGGACTGGCACGCAAAGAGCGGCTGCACGGGGTCAGCGCTCAATCGCACGGCCCGTGAGCTCGGCCGTCTGTTCGAGACCTTCCGGATCGAGGCGCCGGACAGCACGGCCCCCGGGAGCGCGCGGCTGGAAATTCTCTAGCCGCCGGGAAGATTTCGGCGAAGCTCCGCGTCTACCAGTAGTGAGTACCGGAACCCCCTGGGCTATGGCCGCGTCTGTCGCACCGGTACGCGAGCCCGCGGAGGGGTAGGCACAGGGCCGTGCCGCCCCTCCGCACCCAGGACCCTCGTGACGCCGGCGCTGGCACAATCACGCCGTGGCCGAGCACTACCAGCGGCCGGGATGGTTCACGACCAACGTCCTCAACCGAGCCGTCGCTGGACTCACGCGCTTGGGAGTCAGCGTGTACGGCTCCCGCGTGCTCGAGGTGCAGGGCCGCAAGTCCGGAGAATGGAGGCAGACCCCGGTGAACCTTCTGCAGCACGAGGGAGCCGAGTACCTGGTCGCTCCTCGAGGTCACACCCAGTGGGTCAAGAACCTGCGCGCCAGGGGCCAGGGGCGCCTGCGGGTCGGAAGGCGGGCCCAGGCATTCAGCGCCGTCGAACTGACCGATGACGAGAAGCCGGCGCTCCTGCGGGCCTACCTGAAGAAGTGGAAGTTCGAGGTGGGCGTCTTCTTCGGCGGCGTCGGACCGGATTCAGCCGATGAGGAGCTGCGCCGGATCGCGCCGGATCACCCGGTCTTCCGTGTGACCAACACCTGATCGCCGCCCGGCGGCGGCATGACGCCTGGCAGGCGTTTCGCATCCCGTGAGCGGCGAGCCGCTCCGGCGCGCGTTCAGAACTACCGACGGCCCTAGTAGTAGTGAGGCGAGTCCGGCGCGCTTACCCAGGCCTCTTCCCCAAGCTGGGGAGTGACCTCCGCGCGCAGCCGCACCAGCGCCTCAGGCACGCTCTTGTCGTGCGGCACCGTCCAGCCCAGTCCCGCCAGGTTGATGATCTTGCGGATCGGGGCGTCGTCCGGCACGACCACGCGAAGCTGCTGGCGGCGGCGCGTCAGGCGCCCGCCGAGGCGGAACAGCAGGTGGATGCCGGCGCTGTCGATGTAGGTGGCCTCGGACAGGTCCAGGACGAGCCCCAGAGCGCGCTGCGGAACCGCACCCTCGAGGGCCGAGCCCAGGTCGGCGGCGTTCGAGATGTCGATCTCGCCGGTGACCGTGGCGACGATCGCGCCGCCCTCGGTCCGCATCTCCATCCGCGCGAGCGGGCTCATACGAACGCCTCCTGTCGAACTGCCTTCATCAAGTGCACGGTCGTGCCCTCGGATCCCGGCACCACCTTCATCGAGTCGGTTAGCCGCTTCATCAGCTCGAGGCCGCGGCCCCGGTCCGAGCCTGCGCGCGGCGGGCGCCAGAAGCCGAAGTCGCGCACCTCGATCTCCACGTTGCCGCCAAGGTTCAAAGCAGTCACGACGAACACGGCGTCACCGGGCGGGTACGCGTGCTCGACCGCGTTCATGCACGCCTCGCCGCACGCGACCTTGAGCTCGTAGGCCGTCTCCTCGGGCACGCCGATCGAGCCGAGCCAGCGCTCTAGCGACCGGCGCATCAGCGCCAGCGACTCGGGCTCGGCCGGCAGCCGCAGCTCGAGCTTGGTCATGTCGACCGGCACCAGGCGCGTGGCGAGAATGGCCACGTCGTCGCCGGCCACGCCGTGCAGCGGCACCTCCTCGAGGAGGAAGTCGCACATAGCGTCGGCGTCGAGCGGCGCGCGCTGGATGGCGTCGCGCAGACGGTCGAGCCCGTCGTCGATCGACATGCCGCGCTCCTCCACCAGGCCGTCGGTGTAGAGGAACACCGTCGAGCCCGGCTTGATCATGGCCTCGCCGGCCGTGTAGCCGCCGAACGGCAGCACGCCCAGCGGCACGAACTCCCCGCCCTCCAGGTATTCGGCGTTGCCATCGGGGCCGAGCACGAGCGGCGGCAGGTGCCCGGCGGTGGCGAAGGTGATGTGCCCGCTGCGAGGGTCGAGCACCAGGTAGCTGAGCGTGGCGATGCGGTCCTGCTGCCAGTGATGCATCAGCAGGTTGAGGCGCTCGATCACCTGGTCGGGACGGTCGTCCTCCATCGCGTAGGCGCGCAGCGAGTTGCGGATCTGGCCCATCAGCGAGGCGGCCTCGATGCCGCGCCCCACCACGTCGCCGATCGCGAGGCCGACGCGGCCGTCGGCGTACGGGACGATGTCGTAGAGGTCGCCGCCCACCTGCGTGCCGTCGGCGCCCGGCTGGTAGCGCGTGGCCAGCTCGAGCCCCGGCACCTCGGGGGTGCTGCTGGGCAGCAGGCTGCGCTGAAGCGTGGCCGCGATGTGGTGCGCCTGCTCGTTGAGTCGGGCGCGATCGATCGCCACGGCCAGGCGGTCGGCGGCGAGCTGCAGAAGCTGGGTGTCGTTGTCCGAGAAGCGGCGGCCGGTCTCGCTGGTGCCCACCTGGAGCACGCCGATCACGCGCGCCCGCTCGACCAGCAGCGGCACCGCCAGCACGGAGCGAACGCGGTCCTCCCAGACCACCGACACCGGCACGGCGTCCAGCTCGTTGTCCTCGATGAAGACGGGGCGCTTCTCCGCCGCCACGCGCCCGGCGATGCCGTTGCCCATCGGCACCCGCCGCGACTGCGCGAACTCGGCGCCCGGGCCCCGCGCCGCGCGCACGGTCAGGCACTGGCGCTCCTCGTCGTGCAGCAGGATCGCCGCGCGCTCGACCTCGAGCACGTGGCTCACCCTCGCGAGCAGCTCGGAAAGCAGCTCATCGAACGGCAGGTGCGCAAGCGCGGCGTCGGCCACGGCCTCGAGGCCGCGCACCTTCTTCACGGCCTCCTCGGCGCGCTCGCGAGCGTCGCGCTCGATGCTCATCATCGCGGCGCGCTGGGTGCGCACGCGCTCGATCAGGAACAGCAGTGCCAGGCCGATCGCGACCCACAGCATCGCGTCCGTGAGGATGCCGATGCCGGTGTTGGGCGCCTCGCTGTAGATCAGCGGCAGCGACCCGAACAGCACGACGGCCGGGATGAAGAGAGCGCCGCGGCGCGCGTTGTGCACGCCCACGCCGGAGCCGAGCCAGAGCAGGAACAGGGCCCGGTACGGGGCCGCGCCGCCGGCCAGCCACTGGAGCAGCGCGGTCTGGGCGAGGCCCAGGTAGCTGATCATCAAGAGCTCCCCGAAGCCGAGCTCCGAGTCGAACACCCAGCGCGCTCCAACGGCGCCGAGCGCGACGATCAGGACGGCGGGCAGCCAGCCGGCGTCGCCGAGCTGCACATCGGGCGCCGCCAGGGCGAGGAAGACGGCGGACAGCGCCGCGCTGAAGCCCCACAGCATGCCCACGAGCTTGCGCGCGGTCTCGATGTCGGCGCCGTCGCGGTAGGGGTGCTCGCGGCGAGCGAAGAACTCCGCCAGGGGTGCCAGTTTGGGCATCCTTGCCCGCGCGCGCGAGGCCATGCTTCCTTGATCGACAAACAGGCCCCCGTTCTTGACCTGAATATGGCCTCAGGGAGCCATTTCGCGCGGCTCTTGCGTCCCCAATTTGGGCGCTTGCTCGGTCCGGAAGAACATCCGGTACGCGAACACGAAGTAAACGGCCGCGAGCACCATCCCCAGCGGCCACCAGACGAGCGCCGTCACCAGCGCGTGATGACCGGTCGCGGCGTTGTGCACGGTGAGGCCGAATGGGTGGTTGTCGCGAGCCGGCAGCAGGTTCGGATAGAGGCCCGCCGCCATGGTCGTCAGCAGCCCCACGATGAACAGCGACGAGGCCACGAACGCGGGCAGCCAGCGCTGGCGCGACTGCATGATGAACATCGCCGCGAGCGACCCGACGGCAAGCGCCGGGAAGATCAGCCGCCACGGGTGGTCGGTCAGGTTGGTGAGCATCTCGTCGCGCACGTGGTAGGTCGGCCAGATCAGCGCAACAAAGAGCACCGCGGCGAGGATGCCGAGCCGCCGTGCCGCTCGTCCCGCGCGCTCGGCGAACGCGTCGGTGGCCCGCCAGCGCAGGAAGTTCGCGCCGTGCGCCGCGAGCACGACCAGGCCAAACACCCCGATCAGCAGCGCGTACCAGTTGAGGATGTGGAAGAGGGGCAGCGAGAAGTAGCCGTCGGGACCGAGCGGCACGCCGCGCACCACGTTGCCGAGCGCCACGCCGAACACGAGCGCGAGCGTGGCCGATGAGAGGCAGAACACCGCGTCGCACGCCGCCTCCCACAGCGGGTGGTTGATCTGGTGGCGCAGCTCGAGCGCGAGCCCCCGGCCCACGAGCAGCCACAGCACGATGATCAGCCCGAAGTAGAGGCCGCTGAACGCTCCCGCGTACGCCGCGGGGAAGGAGAGGAAGAGCACCCCGCCACCGGCGATCAGCCACACCTCGTTGCCGTTCCACACCGGGCCGATCGCGGCCGTGGCCTGCTTACGCTCCTCGGGCGTCTTCGCGAGCCACAGGTGCAGGGCGCCGACTCCGAGGTCGAAGCCGTCGAGCACCACGTACATGGTCACCATCACGGCGAGGAAGCAGAACCAGAGCGTTGCCATCGCTCAGGCGGTCCCCGCCGCCGCGGCGCTCGACGTGGTGGGCAGCTCGGCGTCCTCAGGCCCACTGCTCACGATGCGCACGATCAGCATGAGGAACAGGATCCCCACGAACAGGTACAGCCCCGCGAACCCGAGCAGCGTGAAGATGCCCGTGCCGGCCGGCACCGACTCGGCCGGCGACGCGGCGTTCTTCGTGCGCAGCAGCCCCCAGATCACCCACGGCTGGCGCCCCGCCTCGGCCGTCACCCAGCCGGCGATGTTGGCTATGTAGGTGAACGGGAAGGCCAGCATCAGCGCCCACAGCATCGGCT
>Ga0105240_10008796_pt1 | contig 14383 bp, 10 predicted proteins | sample KBSC54metaG_FD_80426 | JGI IMG/M metagenome (GOLD analysis project Ga0105240, IMG submission 80426) | Corn rhizosphere microbial communities from Kellogg Biological Station, Michigan, USA - KBS C5-4 metaG | ecosystem: Host-associated > Plants > Roots > Rhizosphere > Soil | place: Michigan, USA... | reverse complement strand
CTTTCTTTCATTTCCTTATACTTCGCATAGCTGCGCATAAAAGAGCCCTGAGCAAAGGAAAGGGCGGGAATTATTGCAAAAATAAAAGCAAGTAAAATAACCCGGGTGGGGATTAACCTTCGCATAAAGAGTAAATTTGGAGTACAAAATATAAAAAAATTATTTTTTCAAAAGAATTATTATTCCATCTTTTACACATTTACTATTATTTATTCAACCAATGATACTACCGGGTATATATATAGGAGTGACTGAAAGGAAGGGACGTGGCGTGTTCTCAAATGCTGAGATACTTGCTGATACTGTGATAGAGGTATCACCGGTGATAGTGATGAGCTTTAAAGAACGAATGCTGCTGGACCAAACTTTGCTGCACGATTATATTTTTGAATGGGAAGCAAATGACACGGAGCAATGCTGCATGGCACTAGGTTATATACCTGTGTATAATCATTCCTACTCGTCCAACTGCGAGTACTTTATGAACTATGATAACGATACCATACACATAAAGGCTGTACGCAACATAGCAGCGAACGAAGAGCTAACCATTAACTATAACGGCGACTGGAACGATGACCGGCCTGTATGGTTTGATGTAGCGCAGTAGGTTTAATAGCCCCTGCCTTCTTTCTGCTCCATATAGTTCATAAAGGCGCGGTTGGCTACACGGTTACCACCCGGTGTAGGATAGTTGCCTGTGAAATACCAATCACCCTTATTATTAGGGCAGGCATCGTATAAGCCTTCTATAGACTGATAGATAATATCCACATCAGCTGTTACGTCGTCAGGGCGCAGCATCTGGGCTATTTTTTTGCTTATCTCTTCGGCAGAGAACTGTTCATACACAGCTTTTACAAAGTTCTCTGTGTGCAGGTTCTTATTGTCTTCTGCTTCCTTACAACGATTATAGATTTCATTCAGCTTATCACCCATACCACTTTCTTTAAGCAGGGAAACAGCAGCCTGGAAGGCAATGAAATCGCCCATACGGCTCATGTCTATGCCATAGCAGTCCGGGTAACGAATTTGCGGGGCTGAGGAAACGATAACAATGCGCTTAGGCCCCAGGCGGTCCAGCATTTTGATGATGCTTTCGCGGAGGGTGGTACCACGCACTATAGAATCGTCAATAACAACAAGGGTATCAACACCACGTTGTACTGTGCCATAAGTAATATCGTACACGTGCTGCACCATTTCATTACGCGAAGCATCTTCTGTAATGAACGTGCGCATCTTTACGTCCTTAATGGCAATCTTTTCTATTCTTACACGGCGGCCGATAAGCTCTCCCAGCTCATCTTCGGTAATAGTATCACGACGCTCGAGTATGCGCTGCAGCTTCCTGCTTTGCAGGTAGTCTTCCAGACCTTTTATGAGACCATAGAATGCAATCTCTGCCGTATTAGGTATGAAGGATACAATAGTATTTTTAAGGTCTTTATCTACGGCTTCCAGCACCTTGTCAGAAAGGTTGCGGCCGAGCTTCATACGTTCCTGGTAGATCTCTACATCATTACCACGGCTGAAGTAAATACGCTCGAAGCTACAAGCCTTCAGTTCTCTTGCTGGCAGTATCTCCCTCTGAGCGAAAGAACCATCTGCTTTTATGATAATAGCGTGACCGGGCTTTAGCTCGTGCACTTCTTCTTTAGGTACATTAAAGCTTGTCATGATAGCCGGTCTTTCGGACGCAGCTACTATTATTTCGTCGCTCTTGTAGAAATATGCCGGGCGAATGCCATGCGGGTCGCGCATTACGAAGCTATCGCCATTGCCTATAAGGCCACTGAATACATAGCCACCATCGAAATGTGTGGTTGCCTGCTTTAAGACACCTTCTACATTCAGATCCTCAGGGTTTGTATCGTCGGCCTGGCAGAGGTAGTAATACACCATCTCTATCATTGCCCCTAAATCGCTTTCGCGAATGGTGGTGGTAGGATGGGCATCGAGTATAGAAAAAAGTTCGTCTGTGTTTACCAGATTGAAATTGCCCGCCATGGTAAGGTTGCGGGTAGGGTTAATGTTCGACTTCACAAAGGGATGACAGAACTCCACGTTGTTCTTGCCCTGCGTACCATAGCGCAGGTGTCCCACCATCACCTCGCCCATGAAACGGAGATAGCCCTTGAGCAAGCCCGGGTACTGACGGATCTCGGGATACATTTTTTCCAGGTCACCTACCTCCTGCTGCACGTTCTGAAATATCTGGGAAATAGCCTGGGGACCGCTGATGCGTAAACGATGCATAAACTGGTGTCCCGGCTCGATATTCAGCTTTACGGTAGCAATACCGGCGCCATCCTGGCCACGATTGTGCTGCTTTTCCATAAGCAGGTACAATTTGTTGAGACCGTAGAAAGCTGTTCCGTATTTCCGGTGATAAAAAGCGAGTGGTTTTAAAAGACGAATGTAGGCTAATCCGCATTCGTGGCGTATCGCGTCAGACATGAGGGTGCAAAGATACTAAAGGTAAATGGGTTTTTCCATCTTCGATTAATCTATATCTATATGTCAAAATCTTATTGATGCCGCCCTTGCCGTTTTTATGCTGCCCCTGTACATTAAATAATGTACTAATAAATATAGCTGCACCAATAAGGAACAAACATGCAGCAGATACTTTATGCAGCATGGCTATGCGGCGGGGCGTGAGCAGGTTTTTAATCTTGGCGGCCAGGAAGACCTTGGAAAAATCGACCGACAGGATGATGGCCAAACAAGTGCCAAACAAGGCAAAACGGTATGAACCTGAGCTGTTTGCGGTAATGGTAACCGCGCCCAGCCAGGTGATAAGCGCACCGGGATTGAGCGTATTGACCAAGAAGCCGCTGAGCCATATCCTGAAGTAATGACCCCCGGAAATGGTGATTGGTATCTTGGACGGGCGCTGCGGCTTTTGCTTTTTGATAAACGAGTACAAGCCCATTATCATCAATGCGGCGGCACCGCCAAAAGCTATCTGCTTTTCATAAGACTCGAGAAAACGAAGCCAGCCAGCCGCAAGATTGGCAATGGTGACATACATGATATCGCTGATGGACACGCCGAGAACAAAAGCCAAACCTGCTTTATAACTTAAATTGAGACTATACTTAATAACTGCAAATAAGGTGGGCCCTACGGATATAGCCATGAACAGACCTAACAAAATCCCTTTTACAATTGCATCTATAAGATGAATATGCATGGCGGCAAGTTAATGAATTAGTCGTAAGTGGTAAGTCATAAGTCTGTTGCGTGTGGGGTTAGTTGTAAGTTTTGAGTAATGCTTGGAAAGATGATAATTGACGCGAGCGTGTTGGCGGGGATGCCTCCATGGATAAATGCTATCCCCTAAAATCCTTAAGTTCAGAATTCAGAGGATAAGCATTAAAAAAATAGTTTATTCTTTTACAAATTTTGCAATGTATGCATTGTTGATGCGCACTAAATAAGCACCTACAGGCAAATCTGCGATATTAATCTTTAAATTATCTACGAGTGGCATTTTAATATCCCTTACGGTTTGCCCCAGTAAGTTTGTTATAACAACTTCTTTAAGGCTTGAACCTGTAGTTTGCAATATAATCTCATTATGGGCGGGATTAGGATATAGCGTGACGTTTGCAGCAAGGGCAGGCGCAGATTGTACAGCGAGGCGCGGGCTGGTCACTTTACGTATGCAATTGTTCGCAAAATCAGCAATATAAATATTGCCATGAACATCTGATGAAACACCCGGAACCTCATGCAGAGTAGCAGATGTGGCAGGGCCACCATCACCTGTATAACCTGCAGTGCCTGTACCTGCAATAGTGTAAATTGTACCAGAAGCATCAACCTTCCGCACACAGTTGTTAAAGCGATCTGCAATTAGCAGATTATTGCCGGTATCTACCCATACCTGCGTAGGCGTATTTAACTTCGCCAAGATAGCAGCAGCACCATCGCCGGCATAACCAGAGGCACCTGTACCCGCAAAAGTGGTGATGGTACCAGAAGTATTTATTTTACGTATACGGTTGTTGGATTGATCGCCTATATAAATATTCCCCGCAGCATCAAGCGCTATGCCATAAGGGTTGTTTAACTCTGCAGAAACAGCAGGGCCACCATCGCCACTGAAACCGGCAGTACCTGTACCTGCAACAGTAGAAATGATACCTAAGGCATTTACTTTACGAATACGTTGATTGTTTGCATCAGCAATGTACATATTACCAGAGTGATCAAAAGCCAGGGTAATTGGATAGCTTAGCTCTGCTGAACTGGCTGCTATGCTATCACCATTATAACCACCGGTACCAGTACCGGCAATGGTAGTAATGATACCAGAAGTGTCAATTTTACGCACACAATGGTTTGAATAATCGCAGAAGTAGAGGTTGCCAATAGCATCCAAAATAACTCCATTCGGATTACGAAGCTTAGCAGCAGTAGCTGCGCCGCCGTTACCACTATAGCCTGCTGTGCCCGTACCTGCAATAGTGGTAATAATTCCGGAGGTTGCTACTTTACGTATTACATTATTGCCGTAATCTGCTATATACAAATTACCCTTAGCATCTGCAACTGCTGCATTAGGCTGATTTAATTGAGCCAGGGTTGCTGCTCTTCCATCACCGGAATAACCAGTCAAGCCATCCCCTGCTACCGTCGTAATTTTTTGGGCATGTGCAAGAGCAGGAAGAATAAATAAGGCATAAATTAGTTTTTTCATAAGTGTATTATTTGTTACAAATATATAAAAAGTCGTAAGTCTGTTGAGCGTGGGGTTAATTGTATGTTTTGAATATGACGATGGTGATTGCGTTAATCTCCGCGAGCGTGTTGGTGGGGGCACCAACACGGGCGAAAAACAATCATATTACCAGTGCCGCTTGTTGTTCCTGTTATTGTCCGTGGCTTTCATTTGGTCGAGGATGCGGAGGATTTCTCTTTGGCGATAGAATTCATTGTCTGTGGCGGGGTCTGATAAGGGTGTTCCGTCTGAATTGTTTTCGTTGGGTATTGAGGCATTTCCGATTTTTTCCGGTGGCGAAAATTCATTGTTGGTGGTGCTGTTTGCCGGAGATGGTTGTGCAGCAGGTATTTCCGTAGTTTGCTGTTGTGAAATTTCCGGTTCGGGAATAATTTCGGGAGTGGAAATTTGCTGGTCAGCAGGTGTGATTGTGTCAGCGGGTGTGGTAGGTTCTGCCAGTTCCGGTGCATTCTCAATTTCCTGTAATATGTCCTGTGGACTTTTTGCTTTGTATGCAATATCGTAGGGTGCGAAGCCATTTATACTTCTGCCCTGGAGATATTCTTTTGTGTATTGCAAGGTTTCATTGCGGAATGCTTCGTTGCCTGTACCTATAAAATCCAAATAGCCGCGCATCATTTGCATACATGCGCCCTGGGACGGATAAAGCTTTAGCTTATCGACACACTGGATGAGCTTGCGGGTAATTTCCGCTTCGTGCAGGGTGGGAAACCTGTTACTTTCTTCGCGCGAAGCAATATTATTTTGCAGCTCTACTAACTGGTTAAAAAGATTGTCCACTATCATGGCAGGTGCGGCGAGGGAGGCCTGCTTTAGCTTGTCCCAGGACTGCTGCCTGATCCAGAGGTAGATTGTCTTTTCTGAAACGGCTACGTATTGAGCTATTTCCTTTTGGGAGAGGCAGGTGTTGAGGTATAGGTCGCGGGCCTGGGATTGCTGGGAAGATTTCATAAATGAATGTGCTTAATGCGGCAATGTGATGGAATATGATTCCAAATAATCAAGCAGGAAAGGGTTTAATTGGTTTTCCTGTGGTAAAGTTCTGTCGCGTGGCTTAGGCGGGCAAATTGGAAATCTATGGTACTACAGAAAATGCGGTATGGTACGGCATTTTCTGTAGTACCATAAAACTTTTTTCGAGGATAAGTGACTGAGGATTAGCGGGATATATATAGTGCTGTAACCAGAGGAAATTTTGAAAGTGAAAGGGGTGGGAAATGTGGAGTGACAAAATGTAATGAATGTGATGGAATGCGGCAATGTGATGCCAACTGTTGTTTTAACCTTTGAGTTTTAGTTCCTCCGGTGCAAAAGATGTGCTTCAGTTCCCTGATGACGAAGGGTCGCCTTTCGGCAGACCCTTCGGGAAAGAAGAAAGCTTTAATCATTTAATTTTCTTTCTCCCAACCATTTAACCATTGCCGGATCGCGATGGTCGAAGAAAGAGCTAGTCTTTGTATCTAATGTTTTGACGGCTTCCATATCCTGAGCACTTAATTCAAAATCAAGCACATTGAGGTTTTCTACCATTCTTTCTTTTTTTGTTGATTTAGAAAGAGCTATAATTCCCCTTTGGGTAAGCCAGCGAAGAATAATCTGCGCTACACTTTTATTATATTTAGCAGCGATAGAAAGCAACAACTCATTTTTAAAAATATTGTTCTTGCCTTCAGCAAACGGTGCCCACGCCTCTATCTGAACATTGTTTTCCTGTAAAAATTTTTGTGTATCAATTTGCTGATTAAAAGGATTTGTTTCGATTTGATTTACCGCTGGACGCATTTCATTATGAATTATCAAGTCCATTAAACGATCTGGCTGAAAATTGGAAACGCCAATCGCCCTGACCCTGCCATCTTTGTAAAACTCTTCCATTGCCCGCCATTCGCCGTATACATCCCCAAAAGGCTGATGGATAAGATACAGGTCCAGATAATCCAGCTGTAATTTTTTCAGAGACGCTTCAAAAGCTTTTTTTGCTCCCTCATAGCCACTTGACTGTATCCATAGTTTAGTGGTGATAAAGAGATCGCTTCTCGGGACATTGCTTTTTTTAATGGCTTTTCCAACCGCTTCTTCATTTCCATACGATTGTGCAGTATCGATCAGGCGATAGCCTGCATCGATAGCATCTATTACACTTCTTTCACATTCTGCCAAGTCTGTTACCTGAAAAACCCCAAATCCGAGAACGGGCATTTCTACCCCATTATTTAATTTCTGATTTTGCATAATCTCCTTTTGTTTTCAAAGTTCGCATCAATTGCGTGCCAGCACTGTATACAGGTTACTGTTTTTTCTACCAATGTTACTGATATGAATACCCGTGGTAGGGAATGCCTATATAAAGCGTTAATTTTAAAAGTGAAAACAAGTGAATGGAACATCTGATAAAATTTGAGACAATAACAGATTATAATGCGTTTAACCGTAACGAAACACTGCACCCACTTGTAAGTGTTGTTGACCTCTCGAAAGCGGCACCGAGAAAGGCGGCAAGTATGTATTATGGCTTTTACACAATCTTTTTGAAAGAAGTGAAATGCGGTGACTTGCGCTATGGCAAGAATACCTATGACTACCAAGAAGGGACATTGGTGTTTATTTCGCCCGGGCAAACACTAAAGGTTGAAAATAACGGTGAGTTTTATCAACCAAAGGGATATGCGCTTATTTTCCATGCAGATTTAATACACGGTACGCAGCTTGGGAAGCATATGCATGATTACACTTTCTTTAACTATCAATCAAACGAAGCGCTTCATGTGTCGGAACGAGAAAGAAAAATCGTGTTGGACTGTTTTTCCAAAATTAATTATGAACTGGAGCATGCCATAGACAAACACAGCAGACAACTAATTGTCTCGAATATTGAGCTTTTCCTAAATTATTGCGTGCGATTTTATGACCGACAATTCATTACACGCAATACTGTGCACAAAAGCATATTGGAACGATTTGAAAATTTGCTAAACGACTATTTCCTGTCAGACAAGCCACAGGAAAATGGCTTACCTTCAGTAGGATACTGCGCCAAAGAACTGAATTTATCTGCGAATTATTTTGGGGACCTTATAAAAAAGGAAACAGGCATTTCTGCGCAAGAATTCATTCAAACAAAAGTTATTGACGCAGCAAAAGAAAGAATATTTGACAACAGCAAATCAATTAGTCAAATTTCCAGCGAACTAGGATTTAAGTATCCCCAGCATTTTACCCGTTTGTTTAAACAAAAGGTTGGGCAATCTCCTAATGAATATAGAGGGTTGAATTAAACGACATGCAAGACTTTGCCGTTAGCTTTTCTCCAAAGGGAAAAATTCTGCTGACAATTTCCTCTCATTTGAAGATATGGGTGTTATTTCAACCCATATATATGGATGCGGTAAAATATCGAGGGCTTTTTCGGGCCATTCTACGAAGCAATAGGCATCTTTTTGGAGGAGGCAATCTTCGAGGCCAGCGTTGATGGCTTCTTCGGTGTCGCGGAGACGGTACCAGTCCATGTGATATATTATTTGTTCTTTGTCCTGGGTGGGAAAACGATACTCGTTGATGAGGGCAAAGGTGGGGCTGCTGACTGCATCCTCTACACCGAGTTGTGCGCAAAGGGCATGAATGAAGGTGGTTTTGCCTGCGCCCATTTCTCCACTGAAAGCCAATATGCGGCAGGTGTGGGCGAATTGCCAAAACTGCTGTGCAGCAGCATCAATATCCTGAAGCGTAAATGTAATACTGAAGGAAGACATACTGAGACGCGAAGATACGTGAAAGGACGCTGCAAAATAAATGACAGGCCAGACGAAGGGGCACTAATGCCGGGGCAGGAATAATACAAAACTGCTATCTTCAATTCAAATACTTTTTAATAAATTAGCCATACTACAAGCGGTGGTAAAACCGTTTTAGAATTAATTACCCTACTATGAGGATATTTTTTACCAGCTTGCTGCTCCTGATGCTAAGCATAAATGGCTTTGCCTATAATGCGGGTGTGTGGCAGGCGATAGACCCCAACTATGTACCGAGCCAGGGCAAGCAAGTGATAAAGCCCGAAAGACTGCGGGCATACATGCTGAACACGGATTACTTCAAGCAACTACTTTTTTCTGTAAGCGACAAGCCTGAAAATGCAAGTGAGATAGAACTGCCTATGCCTGATGGCAGCTTCAGAACCTTTGAAGTATGGCAATGCCATATAATGCAGCCGGAACTGGAAAAAAGATATGCTGAGATAAAAACCTACAGCGGGTATGCAAAAGACAATGCTGCTGCTACCGTGAAACTTGACTTTACTGAAAAGGGATTTCATGCTATGGTGTATGACGGGAATAATACCAGCCTGATAGACCCCTATAGCAATGTGAATGACGGCTACTATATATGCTACTATAAAAGAGACTACCACAGACCTGAAAATAGCCGACAGATATGCGCAATAAGCGATACCGTGCAAAATACCAGCATAGAGAAGAATACACGGAAAGGTGCGATGCGACTGGTGAACGGCAATGAGCTAAGAACCTACCGAATGGCACTGGCCTGCACAGGTGAATATGCACAGGCGGTAGATGGCAGCGTGCCTACGACGGCGGGCGTGCTAAGCGTGATGACTACTAACCTGAACCGTATAAACGGCGTGTATGAACGGGAACTGGCGGTAAGATTTCAACTGGTGAACAGAGAGGATACTATTATTTTTCTTAGCCCAAGCAGTGTGTATTCTAACAATAATATTTTCGCCATGCTGAGCCAAAACCAGTTTGTGTGCGATAGCCGTATAGGAAATGCCAACTATGATATAGGGCATGTCTTCAGCACCGGGCCCGGTGGCGTGGCACAGATAGGCTCGATATGCAGGTCATCGATGAAAGGAGAAGGCACATCAGGCTCTACAACGCCTACCGGCGACGTCTTTGACATAGATTATACTGAACATGAACTTGGGCACCAACTGGGTGGCATACATACATTCAACGACGACTCGCATGGGAGCTGCGCGGGCAATATGGACACAACCGGCAGCTATGAACCGGGGGGAGGCTCCACACTAATGGCCTACGCAGGGGTATGCGCCGGTGATGATATACAGGCGCATAGCGATGCCTACTTTCATGCATCGAGCCTGAAACTGATAACCGAGACGCTCAATGACCCGGCAGTGAGCAGCTGTCCCATCATTACCCTATCGGGCAATAAACCTGTAGGATTACCTGCCTTTGCTACGAGCTATAATGTACCTTATCTTACTGCTTTTGAATTGAGCGCACCGGCAGCTATTGATTCTGTGGCTGATACGCTGACCAGCTACTGCTGGGAAGAATGGGACCTGGGCGACTATGGCGCTACCTTTAAAGATACACACAAAGGCGGCCCTATATTTCGCTCCTTTAGCCCCACGACTGTGCGCAACAGGGTTTTCCCCTGTATAAGAGCGGTGGTGAACGACTCGCTGAACTACCAGGGAGAGAAAGTGCCGGACTCTGCACGCAGCATGGTTTTTAAGCTAACGGTAAGAGACATATATAACGGCATAGGCGCCTACCTGATACCTGATGACAGCATAAGGCTGAATGTGATAAAAACTGGTTTTCCCTTTACCGTGACCAACCCCAATACATCGCTAAACTGGGTGGACACTGTGGCAACTATAAGCTGGAACGTGAGCCGCACTGACTTGCCGCCGATAAACTGCCAGTATGTGGACATTTACCTATCTGTGGATGGCGGCTATACTTATCCTTACATACTGAAATCGCATGTGCCAAATACAGGGGTAACAACGGTAAGCGTGCCGGAGCTAACAACGAAGCAAGCAAGGGTGAAAATAAAAGGTGAGGGCAATGTATTTTTTGACATAAGCGATAAAGACTTCAGCATAGGAGTATATGCTGATGATGTAGCGATATATCCTAACCCTACGGGCAAGCTAAACAACAACATACTATACCTGCGGCTTGACAATGACAACACCTATGATGTGGCAATCTTCAATGCCATAGGCCAACGTATGTATGATACTAAAGGGACCAGGCAGTTTAACATCAACACAATGGGATGGGCAAGCGGCGTGTACTTCGTAAAGCTACGCAGTGAGCAAAGCGGCAAACATACCCAGAAATCTTTTGTAGTGAGATAATCGATTATTTTTTAGGCAACTCTTCTTTTAAGAATTTGCCGGTATGGCTTTCTTTTACTTTCACTACATCTTCCGGTGTACCTTCGGCTACTACCTTACCCCCACCGGAGCCGCCTTCGGGGCCCATGTCCACAATGTGGTCGGCGACTTTTATCACGTCCATGTTGTGCTCAATAACCAATACGGTGTTGCCTCTATCTACCAGGCGATTGAGCACAAGGAGTAGATGTTTTATATCCTCGAAGTGAAGACCTGTAGTAGGCTCATCGAGTATGTAAATGGTCTGGCCTGTATCGCGCTTTGATAATTCTGTTGCGAGCTTTACACGCTGCGCCTCACCACCACTAAGCGTTACTGCACTCTGACCTAAAGTGACATAACCAAGACCAACATCCTGTAATGTCTTTATGCGGCGATGGAGGAAGGAAACATTAATAAAGAACTCTACGGCTTCATCAACCGTCATATTCAGTACATCGGCAATGGATTTTCCTTTATAGCGTATTTCGAGTGTTTCCCTGTTGTAGCGGCGACCATTGCATTTTTCGCAAGGCACATACACATCAGGCAGGAAATTCATTTCGATGGTGCGCATACCACTACCCTGGCACTCTTCACAACGACCGCCTTTAACATTGAATGAAAAACGGCCTGCATTGTAGCCACGTATCTTGGCTTCGGGCACCTGCGAGAAGAGCTGCCTTATCTCGTTGAAGAAGCCACAGTAAGTAGCGGGATTGCTGCGCGGTGTGCGACCAATGGGACTCTGGTCTATTTCTATTACTTTATCTATAGCTTCTATGCCCTCCATGCTTTTGTAAGGCATGGGCTGCTGCTTGAAATTGTGATAGCAGTGGCGACCAAGTATAGGATATAGCGTTTCGTTTATCAACGTGCTCTTACCACTACCCGATACACCTGTAACACATATAAAAGTGCCGAGGGGCAGCTTAATGGAAACATTCTTAAGATTGTTGCCGTTAGCACCTTTCAATACAAAGTATTTACCATTGCCTTTCCGGCGCTCTGCGGGTACTTCAATTTGCAGCCTGTTATTGAGATAGCCGGCAGTGGTTGTGTTGCCACTTACCACTTCTGCAGGTGTGCCCTGGCTTACTATTCTGCCACCGTGTATGCCGGCAGCAGGACCGATATCGATAAGATGATCGGCTGCAAGCATGATGTCTTTGTCGTGCTCTACCACGAGCACAGAGTTGCCGCCATCGCGCAAATTCTTGAGCGCATGGATGAGCTTCTGGTTATCGCGCTGGTGGAGGCCTATACTCGGCTCGTCTAGTATGTAGGTGATACCTGTGAGCTGAGAGCCTATTTGCGTGGCTAACCTGATACGCTGGGATTCGCCACCGCTGAGGGTGCGTGTAGCCCTATCTAATGTGAGGTAATGCAAGCCAACATCTAAAAGGAAACTAACACGATCGCGAATCTCCTTGAGGATGTCTTTAGCAATTACATTTTGCTTTTTAGATAATCTTGTTTCTATGTCTGCAAACCAGTCGGCGAGGTCTTGTAACGATTTGTGAGACAGCTCGGCGATGTTTGCATTATCTATCTTGAAGTAAAGGCTTTCTTTTTTGAGGCGCGTGCCATTGCATACCGGGCATGTACTAAGCTGCATATAGCTTTCGGCCCAGGTGCGTATTGCTTCGGATGTTGTTTCGTTGAACCAGCGCAGCACCATGTTCACAATACCTTCATAGTTATGCTGTGCTACCTGCTCATGATATACTTCTGCTTCATCATCGTTGTAGGTGAGGAGCCCTTCTTCATTGCCGTATAGCAATATGTTCAGTTGCTTTTGCGGAATGTCTTTTATTGGGGCATTGAGGTTTATCTTGTTCTTCTTAGCAAGAATGGTAGCCTGCTGAAAAGACCATGAGTCGCGCTCGAGACCTAATGGGGCGATGCCACCTTCGTTAATGCTTTTTGTAGCATCGGGAATCACCTCATCCATATTTACCTGGTAGATATTACCAAGGCCTTTACAGCGAGGACATGCACCATAAGGTGAGTTGAATGAAAATGTATTAGGCGAAGGCTCCTCATAAGAGATGCCTGTGTCAATACACATGAGCTGTTTGCTGTATTGCGAAAGGCTATTTTTATTATCTACATCGAGAATGAACAAAAGGTCTTTACCCATTTGCAAAGACTTCTGTATACTCTGACTGAGCCTTGCCTGTGCATCCGGTTGCACCTGCAAGCGATCAACTACCAATTCTATTTCGTGAATCTTGTAGCGGTCAACCTGCATACGTTCCTTGAGGTCAAGTATTTCGCCATCTACGCGCACCTTCAGATAACCTTGCTTACGGAGCTGCTCAAACAGCTCGCGGTAATGACCTTTGCGGCCACGCACTAAGGGAGCAAGTAAAGCAATTCTTTTATCCTTAAAATTTTCCTGTACGTGAGCTACTATTTCTTCTTCGCTGAATTTAGTCATCTTCTTACCTGTATTGTAAGAAAATGCTTCTGCAACGCGTGCATATAACAGGCGCATGAAATCGTACACCTCTGTTACTGTACCTACAGTGGAGCGCGGGTTGCGATTAGTTGTTTTCTGCTCAATGGAAATAACAGGTGAGAGCCCTGTTATCTTATCCACATCAGGACGCTCGAGGTCGCCCATAAACTGGCGTGCGTAGGCAGAGAAACTCTCCATGTACCTGCGCTGACCTTCTGCAAATATGGTATCGAACGCGAGCGATGATTTACCGCTGCCACTGATACCTGTAATAACTACTAATTGATTTTTAGGAATACTAACGTCGATGTTCTTAAGATTGTGCACTTTGGCACCCAGCACTTCTATAGATCCGTTGCTATCAATTACCTGTTCTTTTTTAGCCATAATTATCCTTCCAACTGCAATTTAATCACTTATGGCAGGAAAAAATCCTGTTAATCAGATGTTATTGAAAATAACAATATGTATTGTTATTTGGAAAATGTGAGTGGCAAAATTAGATACTATTTTGTTATTTGAATGTTATTAAAAAATCATAATATCAATGGGCTAATACTTCCTTTTTATAGCATAATTCACCAGTTCTTCCATTGCCTGCCGGGCGGGAGTATCGGGGTATTGATGAAGCAGGGTTATAGCTTCCTGCCGGTAGATTTCCATTTTCTGTTGGGCATATTCTATACCACCTGATTTTTTCACATAGCCAATTACCTCATTTACTTTTGCCCTGTCCGTGTTATTGTTTTTTACAATATATATTATCTTTCTCTTTAAGGTATTATCTACGTTTTGCAAGGTATATATTAAAGGTAGCGTCATTTTCTTCTCCTTTATGTCTATACCAGTCGGTTTCCCCACATTGTCATCCCCATAGTCGAATAAATCATCTTTTATCTGGAAGGCTATACCCACTTTTTCGCCAAACAGGCGAAAATGTTCCGCAACCTCTTTATCCTGAGTGGCAGAAAAGGCACCGGCGGAGCAGGCCGCAGACAAAAGGGATGCG
>Ga0105240_10008795_pt1 | contig 14383 bp, 16 predicted proteins | sample KBSC54metaG_FD_80426 | JGI IMG/M metagenome (GOLD analysis project Ga0105240, IMG submission 80426) | Corn rhizosphere microbial communities from Kellogg Biological Station, Michigan, USA - KBS C5-4 metaG | ecosystem: Host-associated > Plants > Roots > Rhizosphere > Soil | place: Michigan, USA... | reverse complement strand
TACGGCGGTCGGCTCTGGTTCGCAGAAACCGACTGGGAGGATGAAGGCATTCCCGACCGTGGCAACCTGCCCGGCCGAAGCCGCCAGGAAGTCGAGCAGATGGCGCGCCGCCTTACGGAAGACGAGCTGGTGGCGCGCTACCGCCGCGCCGCTGCGAGTCGCAGGCGATTCATCGCCCTGCGCTCGGTGACCGAAGATTTCCTGGCGAAGGTACACTACCTCAATCAAGTCGCGATCTCGATGCGCGCGGGACTCATCGACACCGAGGGCGCGGCGCAGGAAATCGACTACACGGAGCACCAACTGCACGAGCTCGTGCGTCAGTTCCGCGAAGTAGCCGGCGTCGAACAGCGCGTCGAGGCGTGAGCGCGCGACGCAGCTCGTCGTGAGCGCGGAGCCGCGCGTCACGCCCTACGAGCTGATTCTCGAACCGCTCGAGCAGGACGCCTTCCCCGAGATTCGCGCCGAAGCGGAGCAGCGCGGACGCGACCCGCTTCGACACGACGACTTCCTACTGCTGGGCCTCGTCGGCGCCACGCTCTCCTCCATGATCGCCGATGACGCACTGCCTGAAGCCGTCGATCAATACGGCGAGCTGCTGTGGCAGGGCTACCGGTTCTGGGCCGCGGGGCGACGGTTCTATACGTTCGGCGACAGCATCACGTCGACGCTCATTGCGCCGCGGTACGACATGGCGGGATGGCACTTGGCGGCGCCTCCGTCATGCTACCTGCAATTCCCAAATCAGCGATTCTGGACGCGCGTCGCGCTGGATGCGCCGTTCGAACCCGTCGACGGATGCTTCGTGACGGCCGACGAGACCACTGTCGATGACCGGACTCTCGTCGATCTGCACATCCTGCTCGTGCTCGGCGTGCGCCCCGAGCGACCCGGCGTGTCGCTCGTGATCGCACACGACGAGGTTGCGTCGAAGGACGCGGAGGAGCGCGCAGCCGCGCCGTGGCGGGCGGGCGAGGACGCCTTTTCGACGTCACTGCCGGGCGGGGAGAAGCGCGGCCTGCGCACGTTGTCCACGCAAGGCGAGCTCGAGGCACTCGTACTCCGCTCGCTGCATACGCTCGACACTCGAGGCAAGCTCCTTGTCGCACACCAGGCGTTGCAGTCGGCGCCGGCCGGTACGTCACGGCTGGCGTACGTCGAGGTGCGCGATGACGGTGGTTCCGGCTGACACGACGCCGTATTTTGCGCCATGCCTCCACGCGCACGCGCACGCACCACCAAGACTTCGTCACGACGCCGCGCCACCAAGCCCCGCGCGCGCTCAAAGACTAACGCGACGCCGGAGCATGCGGTGGAGATCTATCGCCGTCTCCACCTCGCGTACCCCGATGCGCACTGCGCGCTCAACCATCACAATGCGTACGAGCTCATCGTCGCCACCATCCTCAGCGCGCAGTGCACGGATGTGCGCGTGAACATGGTGACGCCCGCGCTCTTCGCGAAGTATCCGAACGCCCAAGCACTCGCCAACGCCGATCGCGAGACGCTCGAGGAAATGATCAAGAGCACCGGGTTCTTCCGCAGTAAGACGAAGAGCCTGCTCGGCATGGCGCAGGCGTTGGTGGAGCGGTACACGGGCCAGGTGCCGCGCACCATGGATGAGTTGACCGCGCTCCCTGGCGTTGGGCGGAAGACCGCGAACGTCGTGCTCGGCAATGCGTTCGACGTGAACGACGGCATCGTCGTCGACACCCACGTGGCGCGCCTCTCCAAACGACTCGGCCTAACGAGGGAGACGGACCCGGTGAAGATCGAGCGCGCGCTCATGCCGCTGTTCCCGCGCGAACACTGGACGATGCTGTCGCACCTGCTCATCGAGCACGGGCGCCGCGTGTGCGAGGCCCGTCGACCCAAGTGCGAGCAATGCATGCTCAACGACATCTGCCCCTCGTCACTCGTATGACAGGCACTCAACGACGGTGGCTCGTCAAATCGGAGCCGACCTCATTCTCGTGGCACGACCTGTGGAAAGCACCGCGCCGCACCACGTCATGGGACGGCGTGCGCAACTTCCAAGCACGCAACTTCCTTCGCGAGATGCAGGTGGGCGATCCGGTGTTCTTCTATCACTCGAGCGCGGACCCCACGGCCATCATGGGCATTTGCGAAGTGGTGCGCGCCGGCTACCCCGACGACACCGCATTTGATTCGAAGTCGGACCACTTCGACCCGAAGAGCGATCGCGCCGACCCGACGTGGTACATGGTGGATCTGCGCGCAGTTCGGCCGCTCGAGCATCCGCCGACACTGGCGCGTCTGCGCGAGGAGCGCGGGTTGTCGAAGATGGTGCTGCTCAAGAAGGGCAGCCGCTTGTCGGTACAGCCGGTCACCGAGCAGGAGTGGAAGATCATCGAGCGGATCGGCGCGACCGGCTAAGGCAGGGTGCGTCGCGCCGCCGCCGTCGCTATGGTTCATCGGTTCCAACATCGTCGCCGTCGCACTGTGAGATGCGAGCGCGCACGGCTTCAGTCTTCAGGCATCGGTTTGCTATGTCGAAAACCGCAACGATCGAAACGAACCGGGGCACCATCGTGGCCGAGCTCTTCGACAAGGAAGCGCCTGGAACGGTGGCGAACTTCGAGAAGTTGGCGAACAGCAAGTTCTACGACGGCGTGAAATTCCATCGTGTGGTACCCGACTTCGTGGTGCAGGGCGGCGATCCGTTCTCGCGCGATTTGCCGGCGGGCGACCGTCGCATCGGCACCGGCGGCCCCGGCTGGAAGATCAAGTGCGAGACGAAAGGCAATCCGCACACGCACGCGGTTGGCGCGCTGTCGATGGCGCACGCCGGGAAGGACACGGGCGGCAGCCAGTTCTTCATGGTGCTGAGCGAGCAGAACACCAAGCACCTGAACGGCGTGCACACGGTGTTCGGGCAGATCACGCGCGGGCTGGACGTGATGCGGCAGATCCAGCCCAACGACACGATGACGTCGGTGCGCGTGGAGTAGTCGTTCGGCGCGTGCAGCGCGAGGCCGCGCGCGCTGGCGCCGGATCACAGTCACTTTCTGGAGAGATCGAGCAATGGCTCCCCCGCTTCCTGGAGACAAGAAAGCCGGTTTCACCGGTCTCATCGTCGGTGTGATCGTGCTGTTCTGCATCATGTTCACGATCGTGCAGCTGACCAACCGGCATTACGCGGGGCGGACGGAGCCGGCCGCGACGGCGACGCACTAGCCGTCGCTCGAGGGTCCTGACGCGACGAGGGAGCGCGACGCCGGGTGCGTCGCGCTCCCTCGTGTCGCGTTAGGCAGGTCCGTCAGGCGGTCAGTGCGCCGCGGCGGGCGCGAGGTCGCGCGTCGCGACCTCGAGGTCGAACCCGTCCTTCCGGACGCGCTGGTCGTAGTAGAGCACCGTGAGCACGATCAGCACGAGGGGCGAAACGAGGATTTGCGCCACAGGATTCACGACCTGCCGCGCCAGGGGCGACACGGGCAGGAACGCCACCACTACCTCAAGTCCGATGAAGACCGCCCAGAGGATCAACCATGACAGCAGCATCGTGCCGAAGATGCGCCACTTGAACCCCCGCGACAGGTCGCGCGAGCGATGGAAGGCATTCGTGGTATCCGTGCCCTCAAGCAACAACACGGGCGCGACGGCGAAGTAGCGGAGGTAGAGGTAGATCGCGCCGATCAAGATCGCGAACGCGCCGAAGAACATGGCGATGCCTAACAAAATAGCGGCACCCATGAGCGCCCAAGCTCGGGACCAGGTTGTCGCTATTGCGCGACCCGGATCGACCGTGCCCTTGAGGTAGGCATCGGACGCCGCCACGATCACGGCGCCCTTGAAAACGTAGGACCAAAGTAACGTCAAGGAGATCAGAAGCCCCGTCATGGAGCCAAGACCGATCTGCGGGCCGATAGGCTTGACGCCCGCAACGAGGCTCATGAATCCACTGAGCCACAACACAACCAGATACGGAATAATCGCTATCGCCGCGAGCATGACGAAGGTGGGATAGTGACGGCGAAAGAGCTGAATCGAGACGTCCACGATCTCGAACGCAGTGCGTTGGCGAAGCTGAGGAGCTACCGCTGTGGTCATGGGGTCCACGCCGAACGAGGAATGTCTAACGGGGGCGAATATGATGTAAGACGAGAGGCTCGAGTGGCAAGCCACACGCTGCCCACGACGCCCGACCACCCCGGATATCGAGACCGATTGACAACCGAACAGCGGAGCATATTACTGACCGTTCAGTTATCTAATTCCCACCAGTTGCGGCGAATTCTCTCGCCCAACTCGGTTTGAGCGGACTCATCCGGAAACTATCTGACTGACGGGTCGGTTACTTGAGAAAGACCCAATGACCAATGATAGCCGCTCCCCCTGATGAACCCCGCTGGCGCCGACTGCCCGAAGCCAGGCCCCGCCAGATTCTGGACGCCGCCGTGGATGTGTTCGGCGAGTCAGGGCTCGCTGCCGCGCGACTCGAAGACATTGCGAAGCGGGCTGGTGTGTCCAAGGGCACGATCTATCTCTACTTCCCCAACAAAGAGACACTCTTCTGCGAGATGATCCGCCAACTCGTTGGCGATACGATCATCCAGGCGCAAGAGCGCGCGATCGCCACCAGCGCGTCCGCGATGGACCAATTGGCCGACTACGCGCATTCGGTGTGGCAGCACATCCGCACGCCGATGTTCGAGAAGCTCCACCGATTGTCCATCGGGGAGCTGCGCAACTTCCCCGCCCTGCTCGAGTTCTTCCAGCGCGAAGTTCCGGGTCGGAACGTCCAGGCGATCGCGGGCATTCTCCGTCACGGGATTGCCACGGGTGAGTTTCGCGAGATGGACGAGATGGAGAGCGCCCGGATGTTTCAGGCGCTGATCCTCAGTCACGGGATTTGGTGCGCGCAGCGGGAACGGAATGCCCTCGTCGCGCATCTGACCGACGAGGAAGTGCTGGCGCAGCTCCTCGATTTTTTCTTGGGCGCGGTACGAAAGGACGCCGGTTCGCGTCCGGCCTCGCCCGCTTCTTCCGCAGCGAACGAGGCATGAGCGTGCACGATTACGGGCGCCGGCTGGCGGCGGCCATGCTGGCGGTGACGGTTATCGCCGTCTCCGGATGGGCGCCCACGGCGGCAGCCCAGCACATGGGGCGGGACACGGTGCTATCGCGCGCGCTGTCGTTAGGCGACGCGGCCCGTCTCGCGGCCCGCCAGAGCGCCACCGCCGTGGAAGCACGCTTCCAGGCCGCGCAGTCTGCCGCGCAGGTGACGCAGGCGCGCAGCGACCTCTTGCCCAACGTGTCGGCGTACGCCTTGGAGCATGGCGTCACGATCAACACGGCGACGTTCGGGTTCGCCTTACCGGGGCTGGATCCCGGGGGCGAGCTGCTCGGTCCCGTAAAGACCATCGACGTGCGCGGCAAGTTGTCGCAGACGATCTTCGATTGGGCCGCGCTGAGCCGGGTGCGCAGCGCGAAATCGACGTCCGTCGCAAGCAACGCCACCGCCTCCGATGTCGCCGAGCAGGCCGCCGTCACCGCATCGCTCGCGTACTTGCGGGCGCAGCGTGCGGACGCACAGCTCGAGGCGCGCGAAGCGGACTCGGTGCTCGCCGATTCGCTCCTCGGCATCGCGAACGATCAACTCGCGGCCGGTGTGGGCGTGGCCCTCGATGTGACCCGCGCGCAGGCCCAAGTGGCCTCGGTGCGCGCGCAGCTCATCGCCGCCCGCAACGAGCGCGATCGCGCGCGACTCGACCTCCTCCGCTCGCTCGGGCTGCCGCTGGATGCCCGCGTGGATCTCGCCGATACGCTCTCGCGCCTCGCCCTGTCGGACACGATGCCTAACGAGCAGGCGGCCATCACGATGGCGCTCAAGAACCGTCCGGATCTCCGCGCGGCCGACGAGCAGCTGCTCGCCGCGCGCCAGACCTCTGGCGCGATCCGCGCCGAGCGTTTGCCATCGCTCAGCGCGTTCGGTGACGAGGGATGGCTCGGCACCAACAGCGGCAACAAGCTGAACACGTATCAGTGGGGCGTACAGGTGACGGTGCCCGTGTTCGATGGCCTCCGTCGTGAAGGACGCATTCAGGAATCGGAAGCGCGCGTGAGCGAGATCGATGTGCGCCGCCGCGACCTCAGGCAGCAGGCCGCCATCGAAGTGCGCGGCGCCCTGCTCGATCTCGGCTCGGCGCGCGAAGCAGTGGATGCGGCGCGTGAACAGTTGCGATTGACGGAACAGGAAGTGTCACAGTCGCGCGATCGATTCCGTGCCGGCGTGTCGGGCAACGCGGACGTCATCACGGCGTCGCTCACCCTGAACACGTCGCGGACGCAATTGGTGGACGCGCTTGCGTCGTATCAATCGGCGCGCGTGGGCTTGGCCCGCGCCGTGGGATCGGTGACCGCGCTGCCGTGAGGCGGCCTAACGCACAGCACACGCACCTCGACGACCGGACGATCAGTACCTCTGACGATGGATAGCACACATGGCGACGATGGTAGATGAAGTGACCCAGGAACATTCCGACGCGACGCCGGCGAAACCGAAGCAGCCGCCGGCCGCGCCGTCGAAGAAGAAATACGTGGTGCCGATTGTCGCGATCGTCGCGCTCGTGGCGCTGGGGTGGGGCGTGAAATCGTACCTCTACTCGCGCGTGCACGAGAGCACCGACGACGCGCAGGTCGACGGCCACATCATTCCCGTGCTGGCGAAAGTGGGCGGCTACGTGAGCTCGGTGCGTGTGCAGGACAACGACTCGGTACACGCCGGCGACACGCTGGCGACGATCGACGACAACGAGTACAAGGTGAAGGTGGCGCAGGCCGAGGCGGACCTCACCGCGGCGCGCTTCACGGTGGGATCGGAGCGTGCGCCGGGACAGGCGCGCGCAGCAGTGACATCAGCGACGAGTCAGTACGCGGCGCAGGGCGCGCAGATCGCTGCGGAACGCGCGCAGGCGGACCAGGCGCAGTCCGATCTCGCGCGGATGAAAGCACTCGCGGCGAAGCAGATCGTCTCGAGCCAGCAGTTGGACGCGGCACAGGCTGCCGCGGAGGCGGCGAACGCGAACCTCGAAGCGGTGCAGCGCCAGGCCGCCGCGGGTAACGCGGGCGTGACGAGCGCGGAGGGCGCTGTGCGCGTGGCACAAGCGCGCACCCAGGCAGCGCAGGCCGAGTTGGATGATGCGCGTCTGCAGTTGAGCTACACCGTGATCACGGCGCCGGTGAGCGGCACCGTGTCCAAGAAGCTGATCGAGTTAGGCCAGTTGTTGCAGCCGGGGCAGACGCTGTTGTCGGTGGTCGCCGACACCGGGGCGTACATCACGGCCAACTTCAAGGAGACCCAGTTGCCGAACATGCGCGTTGGCCAGCCGGTGGAGATCGACGTGGACGCGTATCCGGACTGCACCGCCGAAGGCAAGCTACAGAGTCTGAGCGCGGCCACCGGTGCGCGGTTCGCGCTGCTGCCGCCCGACAACGCGACCGGCAATTTCACCAAGGTAGTGCAGCGCGTGCCGGTCCGGGTGCAGGTGACGAGGGGGTGCGGCGCGGCGCATCCGCTGCGGCCGGGGTTGTCGGTGGTGGCGCACGTGAAGACGGGCTGATTCGATGCGCCTAACGGAACGACCTGCGCCCACCCCGGAGCGATAGCGCATCCATGGCCGCTACACTTCGACCGTTCGCCGGAGGCGCGCGCGGCGACCTCATCGCCGCATGGCCGCCGGCTATCGCCGACGCCGATCCGTACCGCAATCGATATCTGATCGCCATCGCGGTGACGCTCGCGTCGGTGCTCGAGCTCATCGACACGTCGATCGTGAACGTCGCCCTGCCCGACATGATGGGCAACCTCGGCGCCACGTTGGACGAAATCGCGTGGGTCTCGACCGGTTACATCATCGCCAACGTCATTGTTATCCCGATGTCGGGCTGGCTCTCGGCGTACTTCGGGCGCCGGAAGTATCTCGCCGGCTCGATCATGTTGTTCGTCGTCGCGTCGTTCCTCTGCGGCGCCGCGCACAGTCTCGTCGAGCTCGTCGCCTTTCGCATCGTGCAGGGCGTGGGCGGCGGCGCGTTGTTGTCGACCGCGCAGGCGACGCTCTTCGAGGCGTTCCCGCCCGAAGACGTGGGCATCGGACAGGCCATCTTCGGTGTGGGGGTGATGGTCGGGCCGACCATCGGCCCAACGTTAGGCGGATGGATCGTCGACAACTATCAGTGGCCGTGGATCTTCTACATCAACGTGCCGTTGGGAATCCTCGCCGCGATCCTCGTGCTCACCTACGTGCGCAACGCATCGCACCAGGAACGCTCGCGCACCGTCGACGTGGCCGGGATCGCGCTCCTCGCCGTGTGCATTGGCTCGCTGCAATGGATGCTGGAGCGCGGTGAGCGAAACGACTGGTTCGATTCGCGCTTCATCGTCACCCTGCTCGCGGTGTCGATCGTGTCTGGCGTGCTGCTCGTCTGGCGCGAGCTCACGGCGAAGGAGCCGGTGATCGACTTCCGCGTGCTCAGGAGCCGGCAGCTCACCGCCGGCGTCCTCATCGCGGCGATGCTCGGCCTGGCGCTCTACGGCTCGGTGTTCGTGCTGCCGATTTTCCTGCAGCAGCTGCACGGCATGACCGCATGGCAAACGGGCAAGATCATCCTGCCGGGCGCGCTCGCGTCGGCCGTGACCATGGGCTTCGTCGGGCGAAATGCCGGGCGGCTGGACGCGCGCATCACCGTCACCGGAGGCTCGCTGCTCTTCCTGCTCTCGATGTGGATGCTGTCGCGCCTGACGCTGGACGCCGGCGCCGGCGACATGTTCTGGCCGCTCATCTGGCGCGGCACGGGCCTCGGTTTGATTTTCGTGCCGCTGACGAACGCAACGATGGCAGACCTCAAGACCGAGCGGCTGGCGCAGGGCACCGGCATGTTCAACCTCACGCGCCAACTCGGCGGCTCGTTAGGCATCGCCGTGATGGCGACGCTGCTCGGCCGGTTCGCGGCGCAGCATCGTGCCGCGCTGGTGGCGCATCTGGCGTCCGGCGACGCGGGGTCGGTTGCCCGGCTCGCCGCGCTGACGCAGGGAATGGTGGCAAAGGGCGCATCGCTAATCGTCGCCAAGCAGCAGGCCCTGGCGCTGCTCGATGCGCAGGTGATGGCGCAAGCAAACGTGCTCGCCTTCTCGCGCATCTACCTGCTGAGCGGTCTCCTGCTGTGCACCGCACTCCCGCTTCTGTTCCTGTTCAAGACCGGCAAAGGCCGAGGCTCGTCGGGTTCGGCGCACTGATCGGGGGAAGCCGGCGCGCGACAGTTGGTCGGGCGACCTGTCGCTCCTAAGTTTGGGTGGAGGTTTCCCTGCGCATGTCATCACTCCACCAAGCCGCGCTCATGACCGATCTGCCGTCGCGTGCCGACGCGCTCGCGCTGATGCAGGAGTTCACGCTCAGCGAATCGTTACGAAAACACATGCTCGCCGTAGAGGCCGCGATGCGCGCGTACGCGTCGCATTACGGTGAGGATCCCGAGCGATGGGGCCTTGCCGGCCTCATGCACGATTTCGACTACGAACGCTTTCCGAACGACGCGCACGACCCGAACGCGGAGCACCCGGCTGAAGGCGCGCGCGTACTGCGGTCGCGCGGCTATCCCGACGACGTGGTCGTGGCCATTCTCGGACACGCGCCGTACACCGGTGTCGCGCGTACCACGCGCATGGCGCGTGCGTTGTTCGCCGTGGACGAGTTGACGGGCCTCATTACGGCAACCGCGCTCGTGAAGCCGTCGCGCAGCGTGCACGACGTCGAAGCGCGGTCGGTGCGTAAGAAGATGAAGGACAAGGCGTTCGCGCGGGGCGTTAGTCGCGAGGATGTCGTGCGCGGCGCGGAGGAATTGGAGGTCGAGCTCGATACGCACATCCAGTTCGTGATCGACGCGATGCGCGCAAATGCGGACGTCATTGGGTTAGCTGGCGTCCCGGGGGGCTAAATGGCGCGCTTCAACGGTTCCCGTGCGGAGCGCGTTACTCACATGGACGTCTGCCGGGACGAGCATGCACGCAGCACTGTCTCTTCATACCGCCCAGCACGTGCCTGAGCCGTCGACGGAATGGTCGGCTCGCACGCGCGAGCGGGACCTGATTGTTGCGGCACAACACGGTGATCGCGATGCGTTCGCGGAGCTGGTGACGTTGCATCAGCGACGCGCGTACGCGGTGGCGCGCGCAATCACGGCCACTCATGAAGATGCGGAGGACGCGGTGCAGGAAGGGTTCCTGCACGCGTATCGCGCGCTCGATCGGTTTCGACCTGAGCAGGCGTTCGGCGCATGGCTCCATCGCATCGTGGCTAACGCAGCGCTCGATATCGGGCGTCGCCGCCGCGTGCGCGATGCGGACACGTTGTCCGACTCCGTGGCACTGCCGTTTCGTGATCCGGCGGAGCAGGACGAACTTCGCCGCCGCCTCTCGGCGGGCCTTGAGGAGCTGTCGCAACGCCAACGGTCGGTGATCGTCCTGCACGACGTCGAAGGATTTACGCACGGCGAAATCGGCAACATGCTGGGGATACCGGAAGGCACGGCCCGTTCGGACCTCCATCATGCGCGGGCTGCGCTTCGTCGAACGCTGGGAGACCTCTGGAGTCAACGATGAGCATCGAACCTCGCATCGGGCCCCACGGACGGGATGATGATCTGACGCGTGCGCTGCGGAGTCTCTACGCCGCGCCGTCGGACGACGCATACTGGGCCTCCCTCGCCGGGCGCATCATGGCGCGCATCGGCGGCGACGCCGCAGTCGAACAATGGTGGCAGCCGTTAGCACGATTCGCCCGGATCGGTCTCGTGGCGGCGGCTGTGGCGCTCGTGGCAGCGCGCATCGCGCTGTCCCGCGATGCCGCGCGCCAGACGGCCATCGCATACGACGGGGTCATCGAAACCCCGCCGAGTGCGTCGTTGCAATTGGCGACCGACGCGCCGCCGGGCTCGGCCCGCGATGCGACGCTGCGGTACGTCATCTCACCCTGACTGGAGCCGTCCATGCAGCGCGCGAAAGCGCTCGCCCTTTCCGCCCTGATCGCGGTGTTGGTCGTCGGCGGCGCGGTGGGTTTTACGCTGGACCATCTGATCCACAAGTGTAGTACCACAACGAGTACCACAGGCTGTCGGTACGTCGACGTGCTTGCGGATCGCTTGTCGCTCTCGTCGGCACAGCGCGCTGCGGTCGACAGCATTCTCGACAAGCGGCACCGCGACATCGACAGCGCCCTGGTACCCGTGCGACCGAAGCTCGACTCGATTCGTCTCGCGGCGCGCGGCGAAATCTTCAAGCTGCTCGACTCGACGCAGCACGTGAAGTTCCAGCAGATGATCGACGAATCGCAGAAGAACCAGGAGAATCGCCGTTGACGAAACTGTTCGTGCTCGTGTTTGCACTGCCGGCGGCGCTGGCGGCGCAACAACCTACTACACCCACCACACCGCGCGCCGACACCACGTTGCCGGCGTACGATACGACGTTGCTCGGCCCCGTCGATACGACGGCGCGTCCCATTCATCTGGATGAAGCGCTGCGTCTCGCGCAGAAAGCCTCGCCGCTCGCCATTGCCGCGCGTGGCCAGCTCGAGACGAGTGAGGCGCAGGTGCGCGCGGCGTATGCAGCGTTCATTCCGAGCCTTTCGCTCAGCGCGGGGGCGTCGCGCCAGGGCGGCGAGCGTTTCGACCCGCAGGGCAGGCTGGTTCCGTTCACCGGCAACAGCTGGCAGCAGTCGCACGGATTGTCGCTGAACCTCGACCTGTTCGACGGCGGCTCGCGCATCTACAACGTCCACACGTTCAAGGCGGACGTGAACGCGGCCAACGCGAATGCGGTGCTGCAGCAATTCGGCATCGCGTTGTCGGTCAAGCAGCAGTTCTATGCGGTGCTCGCGGCGCGCGAAGCGGAATCGGCGGCCGAGTCGCAGCTGCAGGAATCCAACGAGAATCTCAAGCAGGCGCTGGCGAAGGTGCACGCGCGCGAGGCGACCAAGTCGGACTCGCTGCGCGCGGTCATCCAGGTGGCTAACGCACAGTTAGCCATCGTCACGGCGCGCTACGACCTGAACAACGCGAACGCAGCGCTGACGCGGCTCGTCGGCACGAGCTTCACCGTTACCGCGAGCCCGGAGGACACGACCGGATCCTCGTTCGCCCACGTCGACAGCGCCTCGTTGCGCGCGCTCGCTGACCAAGGGCCGGTGGTGAAGCAGGCACAGGCATCGGACGTCGCATCGGCTGCCGGCGCGAAGGCGGCGCGCGCGCCGTACCTGCCGACGCTGAGCGCGAGTTTCAATCTCAACGGCAACGGCAGCACGAACAGCCTGGCGCTCGTCGCCGATCAGTACGCGTACCAGAATACGTTCCGGCTGTCACTCAGCTATCCGCTGTTCGACCAGCTGCAGCGCGAGCAGCGCATTGCGGTCGCTGACGTGGCGCAGCGGAACGCCGACGCGCAACTGCGCGACTCGAAACTCGCCGCGCAACAGAACTTCGTGCAGTTCTTCGGCGCGCTGCGCACGAACCAGCAGCAGGTCGAGATCGACGAGACATCGGTCGCGGCAGCCGAGGAGGACCTGCGCGTCCAACGGCAGCGCTACGACTACGGCGCGTCGACACAATTGGATGTGTTGACGTCCGAAGCCGCGCTGATCCAGGCGCGCGCGGCCCTCATTCAGGCTCGGTACAATTATCGCGTTGCCAAGGCGCAACTCGAAGCGCTCGTGGGCCGAGATCTGTAGACCCCCGTGAGCGTGACGATCAGGAGACGATTCGTGAGACCCTACATCCCGCTTGCTGCCGCGCTGATCGCGGTGGCAGGCTGCACCAAGAAGAGCGCCAATCCGGCGAGCGCGATCCAGACGGCCACGATCGTGAAGCAGGATCTCGTCGTCGACGTGGAGGCGACCGGTGTCATCCAGCCGATCAACGCCGTGCAAGTGCGCTCCAAGGCATCCGGCCAGATCATGAAGATGCCGGTGGAGCTCGGCTCGCGCGTCAAGCCCGGCGACTTGTTGGTGCAGGTGGACCCGCGGCAGGTGACGAACAACTACAATCAAGCGAAGGCGGCGCTGCAGGCGGCGGAGGCGAACCTCACCGTCACCAAGACGCAGCTGGACCGCGCCAATTCGCTGGCGCAGGCGGGCGTGCTCACGGCGCCCGACCTGGAAACGGCGCAGCTCAACTATGCCAACGCGCAATCGTCGGTCGCCGCCGCAAAAACGAATCTCGACAACGCGCAAATCGCGCTCGAGGACGCGCGCATCGCCGCGCCGATCAACGGCGTGGTGATCGAGAAGGACGTCTCGTTAGGCCAGGTCATCAGTTCGGCGACGAACAACGCCGGCGGCGGTACGCTCCTGTTACAAATGGCCGACCTCGGTCAGGTGATGGACAGCACGCTGGTGAGCGAGAGCGACATCGGCAACGTGAAGCCCGGCCAGAAGGCGACGGTGAAAGTGGATGCGTATCCGAACCGCGCGTTCACCGGCACGGTGGAGAAGATCGCGCCGGAAGCGACGGTGCAGCAGAGCGTGACGATGTTCCCGGTGCTGATTCATCTCGACAACAAGGACGGCGCGCTCATGCCGGGCATGAACAGCGACGTGTCGGTGTTGGTGCAGCAGCGGACGAACGTGCTCACTGTGCCTAACGATGCGCTCCGGACGCCGCGCGAGGGGGCGCAGGTGGCCGAGGCGCTGGGCCTCGACCCGACGAAGGTGACGAACGAGGTAAAGACGCAGCTGGCCAGTCTGCATCCCGGCGCAGGCCGCGCCGCGCCGAACGCGACCGGCGATACGGCGGCATCGGCGGGCATGATCGACCCTGCTGACTCGAGCTCGAGCGCGCGGACTGCGCGAAGCGGAGGCGCCGGCGGCGGTGCAAATGGGCGGCGGGTCGCCGGTCGCGCCGGGGCCGGTGCGAATGGCGGCGGCAACGGCGGCGGGTTCGGCGCGCAGGCCGGCGGGGTATCGACCGGGGCGGAGTTCGGCGCCGGCTCGAACCGGCACACCGGCCTGGTGTTCCTGGCGCAGAACGGCACGTTCGTCCCGCGCATCGTTTCGTTAGGCGTGGCCAACTACGACGTGACCGAAGTGACGAGCGGCCTCGCGGAAGGCGATCAGGTGGCGCTCGTCACCACGGCCATGCTGCTGCAGGCGCAGAACGCACGACAGCAGCGCATCAAGAGCTTCACGGCGCTTCCGGGCATGAACTCGCAGCAGAGCACACCGCGCGCTGGCGGCCGCGGCGGTGGCGGGAAACCGTAGTCATGTTGATCGGCGAGATCCTCCGCGTTGCGTTGGGAGCGCTACGCGCCAACAAGCTCCGCTCCCTGCTCACGATGCTCGGCATCGTCATCGGCGTGGCCGCCGTGATCGCGATG
>Ga0105240_10008793_pt1 | contig 14387 bp, 9 predicted proteins | sample KBSC54metaG_FD_80426 | JGI IMG/M metagenome (GOLD analysis project Ga0105240, IMG submission 80426) | Corn rhizosphere microbial communities from Kellogg Biological Station, Michigan, USA - KBS C5-4 metaG | ecosystem: Host-associated > Plants > Roots > Rhizosphere > Soil | place: Michigan, USA... | reverse complement strand
TCGGAGTTCCGGGCAGGATCGGATCCGCGCGAAAAATGCGGCCGTGGCGATCGAACACACGCGCGGTGAGCTTCATCGACTGGCCGCCGATCGAAACCTCGATTGGCACCTCCTTCTTCTCGCTTTCGGTGTCGAACTGCACTTCCACGATCGTGGGCACGCCGACATAAAGCTCATCGATGACCTGCAGCCCGTCGGCGCAGATCGCGTACAGGATGATGTTGCCTTTCGCGTCGCCGGGATCGGGCGTGCAGCCGGGCGCCGGATTGGCCAGCGTCACGCGACCCGCAGCAGCTTTCCACGCCTCTACGATTTTCCTGTCCTGCGCACCGGCGATGTTGAAGCCGGCGTCGACGCGCTTCTGCAGCTCGTCCATGCGCGCCTGTACGACGCCCCCCATGTAGCCGCGCAGCGTGTCGCGGTCGGGCGCTCCGGCGTAGAGCGCGAGTGCTCGTAGCGTGGTCGCGATCTCGAGGTTCATCGCGGGTGCGTCGTCGTCGTGGCCGGCCATCGCGACGGAAACCAGTGTGTCGACGGCGTGGTCCGCCTCTTGTTTATCGGCGACGCCTGCCCACAGGAACGCCGCTCGCGTGGCGTTGAGCATCGGCACCTGGTCGGCCTTGCCGACACGTGCGGCCGAGATGCCGTCGATCATCAGATCGAACAGCAGCGATCGTGCCGTGGACGAACCCTCGACCCGCGTGTCCGTAAGTGCCGCGAGCGTCGAGTAAGCCCGGCACGCGACGGCGTCCTGCTCGGCGCCGGCGGTCAATCGCCCGCCAAATTGGGGCCGAGCCGCGGCAAGGGTTGCGAGCGTGCCGGTGGCATATCGCACCACATCCATGCCCTGCAGGCGTATCAGCCGCGTGCGCTGCGGGTCGTCGGAGGCCCACATCACTTCGAGCGCCGCGTTGGCGAGATCGAACACGTCGAGCTTGAGCTCGGCACGGTCCGATGGCGCCACGTTCAGCGCCGGGACGCCTCCGCGCGCGAGGCGGGCATCCACGTCACGAGGCCGCGCCAGGGCGAGCGCGTTCAGCAGTTGCGTGCGCGCGCGACTCCCTACCGCGCTCAAGTACAGTGCGCGCGGATCGCGCTGGGCGATGTCGGCCGGAACGCTCGCGAGATCGCTCGCGAGGAATCGCAGTACGGCGAGTGTCGCCTTGCGCAGGTCCTGCTCCGGCTCGCCGTACTTGTTGATGCGGCCAAGCGTGTTGAGCAGCGCCGGCACCGGATCGGCGCCGGTCACGCCGCGCGGGTCCGGCGGAGCGAGCAGCTTGGACGTGAAAAGCCCCTCTTCCAGTTTGATGCGAGGATTGCGCACGGTGGGCGCGCGTCTCCACAGACCGAGCTGACCGGACGGATCGATGTCGTGCGCAAGCGCCAGCATGCCGTCGTCCCACCCGCCGGGATACATCGCATGACGATTCGAGAAGAGCTTCTCGATCTCCGCGAGGCGCAGCTCGAGGTTGACGCGACCCTTCGCGGGATCCTTCGATGTCGCCAGGGCCGGATAGGCGGGACAGCCACAGTCCTTCCCGGCATTCGTCGGACCGGCCGCGAATGCGATGGACGCGACGCACACCCATGCGAGCGCAACGAACGCAATCGGATTCACGGCGGCCGCCGGGCGCGGGCTATTGGGCGACGAGCTCGACGCGCCGGTTCTTCGCGCGTCCGTCTTCCGATTGATTCGACGCCACGGGCGCCAGCGGCCCGACGCCGTTTCCAATCAGGCGTGCCGGCGCGATGTGGTAATCATTCACCAATGCGTTCACGACCGCTTCGGCCCGCTGCTTGGACAGCGTCATGTTGGCGGGCAGCTGCCCGACGTTGTCGGTGTGACCGACAACGTGCAGCCGCAGCGAGGTTTGCGCGTTCAGGAGCTTGGCAATCTCGTCGAGCGCCATCTTCGATTCGGGCTTGATCGTCGATTTGCCGGTGTCGAAGTAGATCCCGTAAAGCGCCACGTGCCCGGAGCTCGCAATGTCGTTGGCCATGGCCTGCGCGTTCACGTTCACCATGCCGCCCGCCATGGCCTTCGTCTCGACAATGGTGAGCCACGTGCCGCCCTCGAATTTGTCCTTCTCGATGACGAGCGCGACGTAGGCGTCACCCGTGGGGCGCGCGAGCTTCGCCGCGAGGTAGTGCATCGGCTCCTCGCAGTTCTTGCACCACACGCCCGAGTTGGTGTCGGTGTAACCGTAGGGAAACTTGGGGTCGAGGCAGGCGCCGCCTTCGCAATCCCAGAGGATCTGGAAGCCGGCCTTTTGCAACGCGTCCTTGTAGTTGCGCGTGACTTCGAGGCCCGAGCGATTGGCGGGAACCGTGTACTTGAACTTCGTCACACGTCCCTCGACCCGCTGTGTGCTCGTGTATTGATTCTCCTTGACGATCGGCCCGAGCGGAATCTCGAACGCGTCGAAGTCGGTCGTCTTGTAGCTCGCGACCTCCGAACCTTGGTAGCGCGAGACCAGCGGGTGATCCTTTGCGGTCTGCTGCTGCGCGTTTGCGAGCGATGCGCAGGCGCATGCCACCATGGCAAGCGCGAGCTTTGGTCCGTGCATGTCCCCTCCCAAAGAAACGTGCCGATCCGCTTTTGCGCGGATTCTTGCACAAGCCGCGCCGAAATGAGAAGTCCGGCCGACGGCTCGCCGGCGACGTTGGATCGGGCGGCATTCGCCATCAAAAGGCAGGCTCAATGCGCGCAGAGAGGACACAGAAACCCCTTGCGACGGCCGCATGGCGCCATATGGCGCCGTAGGTCGGCGTCGCCCGTGGCCGCCGCCCGTTGGCAACGGTCGGGGCGGCGCCGAGTCTCGGGGCCATGACGCGCGTGAATTCAGCCGCGCGTCCCGCTCGCAGCCCGCGGTGGCCTGTGTTACGGTTCGTCATCACCGCCTTCATCCATGAATTCCGTGACTCGCAGCGCCGTCACGCGCAAGCTGGCGGCGATCCTCATCGCTGATGTCGTCGGCTTCAGCCGACACATGGAGCGCGATGACGCGGGTACGTTCGCGCGACTCCACGAGATCCGCGAACGCATCGTCGATCCGAAGATCGCCCAATACGGCGGGCGCGTGGTCAAGACCGCCGGCGACGGGATGCTGCTCGAATTCTCCAGCGCGGATGCGGCGCTCCACTGCGCCATCGAAGTGCAGCGCGCAATGCACGCGGACAATCAGTCGAAACCATCCGACCAGCGCATCGAGTTCCGCATCGGCATCAACATAGGCGACATCATCGTCGACGGCACCGACATCGCGGGCGACGGTGTGAACGTCGCGTCGCGACTGGAGGCGCTGGCCGAGCCGGGCGGCATCTGCGTGTCGTCCGCGGTGCGCGAGCAGGTGCACGGCAGTCTCGACGTGGGCTTCGCCGACATCGGCGAGCAGCAGGTGAAGAACATCATGCGCCCGCTGCGGGTCTATCAGGTTCTCCTCGGCGGCGCCGCGGCGCCGGCGGTCGGTGTCGATCGTTCGTTGCGATCGCCCGCGAAATCCCGTCGAGGCTGGTGGGGCGTCGGCGTTGCGTCCACGCTTGCCGGTGTCGCCGTCGCGGTCTGGCTCATACCGACGCTCCTCAGACCGCCCCTGGGGTCTGCAGATGTGCCGCCTCCGCTATCGCTCGCCGTTCTTCCGTTCGTCCCGGCTTCGGATAGCGCGGCCGACAGGCAATACGCGGAACAGCTCACCAACGACCTGACGACGAGCATCAGTCGCGACCGATGGACGACCGTGGCGCCATCGAGCCTGGCTTCGGCGTTCACCGGCAAGACGATCGATCTGCCGTCGGTCGCGCGGCAACTGAACGTGCGCTACATCGCCGAAGGTGAGCTGCGTCATCTCGGGGAAATGCTCGCCGTCACCGCACGTCTGACGGACACCAAGACGCTCAAGCAAAGCTGGAGCGCGCGCCTGGAATACGAGCCGGCGACGCTCGCCGTGACGCCGGAGACTGTACCGCTGCAGCTTGCGAGACGGTTGTCGAGGGAAGTACGCGATGCGGAAATTCGGCGCGCGGCGACGGATCCGACCGCCCCGGGTTCGCTGAACATGGTGTTGCGGGGATACGCGGCGTTGTACACGGACACGACCGTCAACGGTCCTCGCGAAGCGCGCAAGCGATTCGAGGAGGCGTTGCGCCTGGATCCGAACTCCGTTCGCGCCTTGAGCGCCTTGAGCGACGGATACGAGAGCGAGCTCGAATATGGTCCCAGCCCGGACCACAAGCTGTTCGAGCAGCAGATGGATAGGCTGACGGGCCGCGCGGTGGGTATCGACCCCAATGACGCCGAAGCTTGGTATCAGCGCTCGGCTGCGCTGAGCTGGCTTGGCCGGTGGGATGAAGCATTGTCCGCCAGCGAGCGGGCTGAGACGATCCTCCCGTGGGGCCAGGGAACGCTCTTGTGGCGTTCCTGGATCATGATTTCAACGGGCCGGCCTGCCGAAGCGCTGGCGGTGGTCCAACGCGCCGTGGCGGTCGATCCGCCCGCGACCGGATGGGGTCAGCTCATGACCTGCAAGAGCTTGTTCTACCTCGGCCGCTACGACGAGGCCGTGACGGCCTGCGAAAAGTCGGCGGGGCTGAACAATTCGTGGATCGACGAGGTGTATCTCACCGCTGCATACGCGCAAAAGGGCGATTTGAGCAAGGCGAAGATCGCGCGCGACGAGTTGCTCAAGTTGCAGCCCGGCTACACGATCGAACGCTATCGACAGACGTGGTATTCCGGTACACCGGCATTCTTCGATCTCGTGGACAAGCATTTGGCCGCGGGCCTGCGCAAGGCCGGCATTCCGGACAAGTAGTCGAGCCGTCGAAAGAATCGGACACCTCGCGGTAGCCCGCCGCGACAAGCCTCGAAACGTCGGAGATCACGTGCGGCGCGGCCGGCCTGCCCGCCGGTCGACTGCGCTTCACGCTGTCCGTCCCGTGCGCTTCCCTGCTTCCTGTCCGAGCAGCGCGCCCGCATCCGCATCGACCAGCTCGCCAATTCGCTCGACCGTCATGTCGGCGGGCGGATAGCGGGCGACATCGCTCGCGTCCAGCGCGTAATGCCCTTGCCGCGGAAAGATCGTTCTCAACCGGTCTCCCCATGCGGTTTTCATTGCCGTCAGGATGCGCAGCTTGTCGTCGATCATGACGTAACGCCTGGCCGGATAGCGGGCGGCCACGGCGTCCAGCATCTGCTCCTTGTGGATATAGATCAGTACCCGGCCCTCGACTGCGGCCCAGAGGCCCGAGCGCTCGACCTTGCGGGGCTGGAAGACGACATCGCCGTCGGAAAGAATGACGGTCAGGCCGAGTCCGCGAAGCCGCTGGATGGCGTCCAGCGCGCGAGGGTATAAGCGGCTTGCGAACGGATAGTCGACGAGGAACGAAGACATCCGCAGCAGCCGCGGGTCGCCCATGTCTGCGAGCCGATAGCGTTGCAGTGCCCCCAGATAGTCGGCATAACCCAGCTCGTTGCGCAGCGCTTCGAAAATCGCCCAGTAACGATCCCTGCTGGCCGCGCCAAACTCGTGCTCGAGGTGCTTCTTGAGATCGTCTTGCACGCTGTCGTTGTCGAGCAGCGTATTGTCCACGTCGAGCAGGAACACCACGTCATTCGATGCGGCCATGCCTACCCCGGCTTCTCCACGTGGCCGCCGAACTCAAAGCGCATGGCCGAGAGCAGCCGGTTCGCGAAGTCGGCTTCGCCGCGCGAGCTGAACCGCGCGTAGAGCGCCGTCGCCAGCACGGGCGCGGGCACAGCCTCGTCGATGGAGGCCTTGATCGTCCACCGCCCTTCACCGGAGTCGGAGACCCGACCGGCAAAGTTACCCAGCGCGGGATCCTTCGACAGCGCCGCCGCTGTGAGGTCCAGCAGCCATGACGCGATGACGCTGCCTCGACGCCAGACCTCGGCGATTTGGGGAAGATCGAACTCGTATTGATACAGCTCGGGATCGCGCAGCGGCGTGGTCTCCGCATCGACGTCGTGGCTGCGCGCGCCCACGTTCGCGCCGCGCAGAATGCCCATGCCCTCGGCATACGCGGCCATGATTCCGTACTCGATGCCGTTGTGGACCATTTTCACGAAATGTCCGGCCCCGCTGGTCCCGCAATGCAGGTATCCGAGCTCGGCGGTGCTCGACGCCTGCTCGCGTCCTCCCGTGCGCTCGACGGTTCCGGCGCCGGGCGCGAGAGTGCGGAAGATAGGATCGAGGCGCACCACGGCTTCCGGCGGTCCGCCGATCATCATGCAGTAGCCGCGCTCCAAACCCCAGACGCCGCCGCTCGTTCCCACGTCGACGTAGTCGATGCCTCGTCGCGCGAGCTCGCGCGCGCGGCGAAGGTCGTCCACGTAATACGAATTCCCACCGTCGATGATCGTGTCGCCCCGCTCGAGCAGCGGCGAGAGGTCCGCGATCATCGCGTCGACCACGCCGGCGGGCACCATCAGCCACACCGCGCGCGGGCTCGCGAGCTTGCTCACGCAATCGGCCAGCGACGCTGTAGGGATCACGTCGTCCGCCGCGACGTCCTTCATCGCCTGCACGGACCGGTCGAACACGACGCATCGATGACCGCCGCGCGCAAGGCGCCGCACCATGTTGGCGCCCATGCGCCCCAGCCCGATCATGCCCAGATTCATGCTGCGGTTCCTTTGCGATGCCGCGCCGCCGTTGCATGGCGATGCGTTTTGTCCCACAGACGAAAGCCGCCGACGAAGGCGTCCGCGTTGCTCCCGAGGCGGCACGCCGGCGGCAGCGACTTCAGCAGCTTCGCATTGCCGCCCCCGAGAACGACGTCTTCGGCCAGGAGCGCATGAATCAATCGATCCACGACGTCCTCGACGTACGCGCGCCATTTCGTCTTGCCGTGCTTCACGAGGCCACGCAATCCCACGTAGTCTTCGAACGTGCCGCTCCGATACGGGAGGTGAGCGAGCTCCATGGGCACGAGCATTCGATCGACGATGAGCGCCGATCCCAGTCCCGTGCCCAGGCCGAGAAAGAGGGTCTTGCCTCCATGGTAGCTGCCGAGCGCCTGCATGGCCGCGTCGTTGACCATGCGCACGGGACACCCGAAGGCCTTCACATAATCGAAGTCGATCCAGCCGCGCGCCAGGTTGTGCGGCTCGGCCACGGGGTGATCGTGCAGGACGGGACCCGGATAGCCGATCGACACGCGATCGAAGGTCCAGCCCGACACGACCGTCAGGACCTTCGCCACCATGTCCGCGGGCGTGAGCGTCGGTCCCGAGTCGAACTGGCGGTGCCGGGCATGTCCGGTGGCGAGCATCTTGACGTGCGTGCCGCCGACATCGATCACCAGCACATGCATCGTCATTGCGCGGCCTTCTCAGCGCGACGGCGTCTTCGAATGGGCGACGGCCGGCATCCTGTCGTCGAATTCCGCCGCGATGCCCTTCTGCAGCAACGCGAGCGCCTCGGACGGCTCGTCCGCCCAATGGAAGAGCTGGAGATCGGCCGCGTCGATCATGCCGTAGCGCGCTAATGCTTCGAAGTCCACGATCTCCTTCCAATAGCTCGAACCGAAGAGAATCACGGGGATCCGCCGGTCGATTTTCCGCGTTTGCATGAGCGTCAGGATTTCCATCATCTCGTCGAGAGTTCCAAATCCCCCGGGGAAGACGACCAGGGCGCGCGCCAGGTGCGCGAACCACAGCTTGCGCATGAAGAAGTAGTGAAACTCGAACGTCAGGCCGCGCGTGATGTACGCGTTCGGGTGCTGCTCGTGCGGCAACCCAATATTGAGGCCGATCGACTTGCCGCCGGCCTCGGAAGCACCGCGGTTGGCCGCCTCCATGATGCCGCCGCCGCCGCCGCTGCAGACGACGTAGTGGTGGCCGTGCGAGGACTGCTGCGCCGACCATTGTGTAACGAGCCGCGCGAGCTCGCGTGCCGCCGCGTAGTAGCGTCCAAGCGGACCGTCGGGCGCCAGTCGGGCCGACCCGAAGAAGACGATGGTGTCGCGAATGCCTTGGCGCTGGAAGGCCTGCATCGGCTCCATGTATTCGGCGAGGATGCGCAACGGACGCGCGTCGTCGCTGTCCAGGAATCGCTCGTTCTTGTAGGCAAGCGCGCTGTGCGGCGCATCCGTCGGCGTCATGGCGTGGCTGCCACTGGGGCAAAGTCGATGAAGCCGCGTTCGACGTCGGTGTGGACGAGCTCGACGCGGATGCGGTCGCCGACGTCCAGGCCCTCAGCGCCGCGCACGACGCGTCCTTCCACCGCCGGCGCCGCGATGCGCACCCAGGTGCCCTTGTCCGAGGCGCCCGTCACGACACCTTGGAACTGCGTACCGATCCTCGATCCGAGCAGCAGCGCCGCCGCTGATTTCGCGACCTGTCGCTCGACCTTCGCCGCGTTGTCTTCCTGCTCAGTGCAACGGCGCGCCAGTGCCTCCAGTTCACCGTTGTCGTACGGCGACGAACGGCCAGCAAGCGCCGCTTTCACCAGCCGTTGCGTGATGAGGTCGGGAAACCGGCGGTTGGGTGCGGTCGAATGTTCGTAATCCTTCACGGCAAGGCCGAAATGGCCTTCCGAGGGCTGGCCTGGAACATTGAGTGCGTATTCGCCGGAGCCCAGCAGCTTCACGACTGCCAGCGACAGATCCGCGAACGTCGTGGGGTCGCTTGCGCGGCGGCGTGTGAGGAACGCATCCAGCGCAACGGGGTCCGGCGTTGCTGGCAGGCGCTCGCCGGACTGCGCAGCGAGCGTCATGATGCGGTCCCATCGCTTGGGCGTGCGCAGGACCCGGCGCAGCGAGGGCACACCCTGCGCTTCGAGGTATCGCGCGGTGACCATGTTGGCGGCGATCATGAAGTCTTCGATCAGGTCCTTCGCGCGATTCCTCTCGTCGGGGAGAAGATCGGACAGCATGCCCTGGTCGAACACGGCGCGGACTTCCGTCGTATCGAGCTGAAGTGCGCCGCGCGAATGCCGCACGCGCTTCAGCGCCTGCGCCGCCTTGTCCTGGATGCGCAGCTGCTCGTCGAGGCCCGGGACGGCGGCGAGCTTCGGTGGAGCGGGCGCATTCCCGTCGAGCCACGCGGCCACGCTGTTGTAGGCGAGCTTCGCACGATTCACGACGAGCGCGCGATAGAGCGCGGATGCACCTACCGTGCCTTCGGTGGCGATGACCATTTCGACGACGATGGCCAGCCGTTCCTGACCTTCCGCGAGTGAGGTGAGGTCGGTGGAAAGCCGCTCCGGCAGCATCGGAAAGATGCCTGCGGCCGTGTACACCGACGTCGTGTTGTTCGCAGCACGGCCGTCGATGGCCGAGCCTTTCTTGACGAGTGCATCCACATCGGCGATGGCGACCAGGATCTTCACCGTGCCGCCTTCGAGCGGCTCCGCGACCGACAGCTGGTCGAGGTCGCGCGAATCATCGTTGTCGATGGATGCCCACAGCAGGCTGCGCAGATCGCGAACGTCGCCGCCGGCCGGCGTCGTGGCGGGTGCCAGGCGGTTTGCCTCCGCCATGACGGCAGGCGAAAAATCAGGCAGCAATCCGAGCTTGCGCATCAGCTCGCGCGCGACGCGCTGCAACTGTTCCATGCCGGTATCGCGTACGGTGGCCATGGAACCCTTGCGCAAGATGAAGCCGCCGGGCTAGCGTCGAAGCGCGCGCGCGCGCCGGCAGACTTCATCGACGGTGAATCCGTATTCACGCATGACGACCCCGCCGGGCGCCGAAGCTCCGAAACGATCGACGCCGAGCACTGCGCCCGACGGGCCGACATAGCGATGCCAGCCCTGCGTGGATCCAGCCTCCACCGCCAGTCGTGCGGTGATCGGCGGCGGCAGCACCGCGTCGCGCTCGGCCTCGCTCAGCGCGTCGAACAGCTCCCAGCTCGGCATCGACACGCATCGAACGGCGATGCCCTCCTCCGCCAGTCGGTCGGCAGCCGCGACGATCAGCCCCACTTCCGCCCCGCTCGCCATGAGCACGACGTCCGGCTCGCCGGCGCGCGCGTCGCTCAGCACATAGGCACCTCGCCGCAGCCCGTCCGCAGCGGCATACCGATTTCGATCGAGCGTCGGGACGTCCTGCCGGCTGAGGATGAGAAGCACCGGCCGGTCGTGCGTCTCCAGCGCGACACGCCAAGCGATCGCGGTTTCGTTGGCATCGCCGGGGCGAATCACGATCAGATTAGGAATGGCGCGCAGTGCGGCAAGCTGCTCCACCGGCTGATGGGTGGGGCCGTCTTCGCCCAGCGCGATGCTGTCGTGCGTGAAGACATGGACGACGTGCAGCCCCATGAGGGCGGCGAGCCGGATCGGCGGCCGCATGTAGTCGGAGAAGATCAGGAAGGTCGAACCGTACGGAACGAGACCTCCGTGCGCGGCGATGCCGTTGACGATCGCGCCCATGGCGTGCTCGCGCACGCCGAAGTGGAGATTGCGTCCCGCGTAGCTCCATCCGCCGCCATCCGAGCCTTGCGTGTCGACGCCCTCTTCCGCGGGCGGATTGAAGTCGCCCAGTTCCTTCAGTGCGGTATGCGTCGAGGGATCGAGGTCTGCCGAACCGCCCGTCAGTGCGATCACGCGTGGCGCAAGCGCGTTCATCACCTTGCCGGATGCGACGCGCGTCGCCATGCCTTTGCGATCGGCGGGAAACACCGGCACGTCGGCGTCCCAATCGCGCGGCAGCTCGCCACGCAGCTGCCGCTCGAGTTGCGCCGCGAGCTCGGGAAACGTGCGCGCGTATGCCGCCAGGCGCTCCCGGCTCGCGGCCTCTTCGCGCGCGCCACGGTCGATTGCCGCGCGGAAGTGCGCGAGCGCCGCGTCGGGAACGAGGAACGCGGGCTCGACCGGCCACCCCAGATTCTGCTTGGTGAGGCGCACTTCGTCGGCACCCAGCGGCGAGCCGTGCGCCTCGAACGTGTCGTGCTTGTTCGGCGAGCCGTAGCCAAGGTGGGTGCGCACGAGAATCAGCGACGGTCGGGCCTCCGCGCGTGCCGCGCCCAATGCCGCTTCGATCGCCGCGAGATCGTTGCCGTCCGGTACCGCGAGGGTATGCCAGCCGTAGGCTTCGAAACGCCGGGCGCGGTCCTCGGAGAACGTGATGTCGGTGCCGGCGGCCAGCGTGACATAGTTGTCGTCGTAGAGGCACGTGAGCTTGCCCAGCCGCAAATGGCCCGCGAGCGACGCCGCTTCCGACGCCACGCCCTCCATCAGGTCCCCGTCGCTCACGATCGCATAGGTTGCATGGTCGATCACCGCGAAGCCGGGGCGGTTGTAGCGTGCCGCGAGCTGCGCTTCCGCGATCGCCATGCCCACGGCGTTGGCGAAGCCCTGGCCCAGCGGACCGGTCGTGGTCTCGACGCCCGGCGTGTGCCCGCGCTCCGGATGGCCGGGCGTCTTGCTGCCCAGTTGCCGAAACTGCTTGATGTCGTCCAGCGAGACGTCATAGCCGGTCAGGTACAGCAGGCTGTACAGCAACATCGACCCGTGCCCGGCCGAAAGGACGAAGCGGTCGCGGTCGAACCAGCCGGGATTGCGCGGATTGTGCTTGAGCAGCCGCGTCCACAGCACATACGCCATCGGCGACGCGCCGAGCGGCATGCCCGGGTGGCCGCTGCCTGCCTTCTGCACGGCGTCGACCGCGAGAAAGCGCATCGTGTCGACGCACAGCTGATCGAGGGAAACGGGTTCGGCCATGGTTACTCCCGCGCCGCACGGTAGCGGCGGATCAGCGCGTTCGTCGAGCTGTCGTGCGTGGGCGCTGCGACGTCCGCGATTTCGGCGACGATGCGCGTGGCGAGCGCCTTGCCGAGCTCGACGCCCCACTGATCGAACGAGTCGATGTTCCAGATCGCGCCCTGCACGAACACGCTGTGCTCGTAGAGCGCCACGAGCGCGCCGAGCGCATGCGGTGTGAGACGCTCCGCGAGGATGGTATTGCTCGGGCGATTGCCGTCGCACGTCCGATGAGGGATCAGATCGTCAGGGACGCCTTCCGCGCGCAGCTCCCCTGCCGTCTTGCCGAATGCCAGCGCCTCGCTTTGGGCGAAGAGGTTGGCCATCAGGAGATCGTGCTGATTGCCGATCGGGTTCAGGCTCCGGCAAAAGCCGATGAAATCGCAGGCCACCCGCCGCGTTCCCTGATGGATCAGCTGATAGAACGAATGCTGGCCATTGGTGCCGGGCTCGCCCCAGTAGATCGGTCCGGTGTCGTAGTCGACACGCTCGCCGGTCAGCGTGACATGCTTGCCGTTGCTCTCCATCGTCAGCTGCTGCAGGTAGGCGGGCAAGCGCTTGAGGTATTGCTCGTAGGGCAATACCGCCACGGTCGGCATGTCGAGGAAGTTCGTGTTCCAGACCGCCAGCAGGCCGTGCAGCATCGGCAGGTTGCGCTCCGGGCTCGCGCCCACGAAGTGCTCGTCCATGGCGCGGAACCCGGACAGCATGGCGTGGAAATGGTCCGGACCGATCGCGAGCATCGTCGACAGCCCGACCGCCGAATCCATCGAGTAACGACCGCCGACCCAGTCCCAGAAGCCGAACATGTTGACCGGATCGATGCCGAAGCGGGCGACCTCGTCGGCGTTGGTCGATACCGCGACGAAATGCCGCGCCACGGCCTTTTCGTCGCCGAGCTTCTCCAGGCACCAGGCGCGGGCGGCGCGCGCATTGGTCAGCGTCTCCAATGTGGTGAACGTCTTGGAGCACACGATGAACAGCGTCTCTGCGGGGTCGAGCCCCCGGACCGCTTCGGAGAAATCGGTGCCGTCGACATTGGAGACGAAGCTGAAGGCGAGCCCGCGGTCGCTGTAGTGACGCAGCGCTTCGTACGCCATCACCGGACCCAGATCGGAGCCGCCGATGCCGATGTTGACGACGTTGCGGATGCGCCGGCCGTCGTGGCCCTTCCAGGTGCCGCTTCGCACCTGCTCGGCAAATGCGGCCATGCGATCGAGCACCGCGTGCACCTCCGGCACGACATCGCGCCCATCGACGAGCATGCTCGCACCACGGGGCGCGCGCAGTGCGACATGCAGCACGGCGCGCCGCTCCGTGACGTTGATGCGCTCGCCGCCGAACATCGCGTCGATGCGCTCGCGCACCGCGCAAGCGGCCGCGAGGGCCCTCAACAGCCCGAGCGTCTCGTCGCTGACGCGATTCTTCGAATAGTCGAAATACAGTCCCGCCGCTTCCGCCACGAGCCGGTCGCCGCGCGAAGGGTCCGCGGTGAAGAGATCGCGCAGGGGACGGTGCGCGATCGCGTCGCGATGCTTCGACAGCGCGGCCCATTCCGGGCGGCTCGTCGGCAGGCGCGATTGCTGCTCGGCTGGCGGTGGCATTGCCGGCTCTTTCGTCTGGATCGCGCTAGTCGACGCGCGCGAGCGCTTCGCTCTTGGCGGCGATGCGCGACATGAGCTCCTGCCACGACTTGACGAACGATTGCGCGCCTTCGCGCTGGAGGTGCCGCGCGAGCGCATCGACGTCGATGCCGGCGCTCGCGAAGCGAGCAAGCACGTCCTCGGCATCGCCGCCGTCCTCCGCCATCACGCGGGTGACGGTGCCGTGTTCCGCGAACGCGCGCAGGGTCTTTTCCGGCATCGTGTTGATCGTGTCGGGCGCCGCCAGCGCCTCGATGTACAACGTGTCCGACGCCTGCGGATCCTTGGTCCCTGTGCTGGCCCAAAGCAGCCGTTGCGGCCGTGCACCCGATGCGGCAAGCGCGCGCCAGCGCGCTCCGGCAAGCAGCTCGCGATATGCCCGGTAGACGCGGCCGCTGATCGCGAGCCCCAGGCGATTCTTGAGCTGCGCGGGCACCTTGTCGGCCACGGCCTTGTCCCACCGGCTCACGAACAGCGATGCGACGGATGCCACCCGAGGGTCCCGGCCCGCTGCGACGCGGCGCTCGATGCCCCGCAAGTAGGCGTCGGCAGCGGCCAGGTATTGCTCGCGCGAGAAAAGGAGCGTCACATTGATGGGCACACCTTCGAAGATCGCCGCTTCGATCGCAGGCACGCCTTCGGGCGTGCCGGGGATTTTCACGAACAGGTTGGGACGCTCGGCAAGCGCGTGGATGCGTGCCGCAGCGGCGATGCTTCCCCGGGTATCCGCCGCGAGGAGTGGCGAGACCTCCATCGAAACCCAGCCGTCGACACCGCCGGTGCGGTCGTACTCGGGACGAAAGAGATCGGCCGCCCGACGCAGATCCTCGAGTGCGAGCTCGAGGAACAGCGCCTCGCCGGATGCGCCCGCGGCGGCTTTGGCGCGAATCCCCGCGTCGTACGCCGTAGTGCCGCCGATCGCCTCGTCGAAAATGGTCGGGTTCGACGTCAGCCCCGTGACCGAGAACTCACGCACGTATCGCGCCAACGTGCCGTTATCAAGGATCTCGCGGGTGATGTTGTC
>Ga0105240_10008791_pt1 | contig 14388 bp, 12 predicted proteins | sample KBSC54metaG_FD_80426 | JGI IMG/M metagenome (GOLD analysis project Ga0105240, IMG submission 80426) | Corn rhizosphere microbial communities from Kellogg Biological Station, Michigan, USA - KBS C5-4 metaG | ecosystem: Host-associated > Plants > Roots > Rhizosphere > Soil | place: Michigan, USA... | reverse complement strand
GCAGGCGCTGCAGTACATGGGCGGTCAGGGCGACCCTCGGCTGCGGGAGCTCATCTGCGGCGTGATGGCGCTCGAAGGCATCGACGCTTCACCCGATGACGTCGTCGTTACGGTCGGCTCCCAGCAGGCGCTCGACGTCGTATCGCGGATCTTCCTCGACCCCGGCGACGTTGTGATCGCCGAAGCGCCGTCCTACGTCGGGGCGCTCGGCACGTTCACGCAATATCAGGCCGATGTAGTGCATGTTGCGATGGACGACGCGGGGCTGGTGCCGTCCGCTTTGCGCGACGCCATTGCGCGGATAGGCAGAGAAGGCCGGCGGGCTAAATTCCTCTATACCGTGCCGAACTACCACAATCCGGCAGGAATCACGCTCGTCGAGTCACGGCGCGACGAGATCCTTGAGATCTGCGCCGAGGCCGGATTGCTCGTGCTCGAAGACAACCCCTACGGACTGCTCGGCTTCGATGGTCCGCCGCTGCCGGCGCTTCGGTCGCGGGTCAGCGAAGGCGTGATCTACCTCGGGTCGTTCTCGAAGATCTTCGCCTCAGGCGTGCGCGTTGGCTGGGTGCTCGCCCCGCCCGGGGTGAAGGAAAAGCTGGTGATGGCGAGTGAAGCCACCACTCTTTGCCCGGTAGCGCTGTCGCAGTACGTCGTGGCCGAGTTCCTCGCGCATCATCCATGGCAGGAACAGGTGAAGGTATTCCGCGAGCTGTACCGCGCGCGGCGCGACGCGTGTCTTGATGCGCTCGCCGCATCGTTCCCGGCCGGCTCGTCGTGGACCCACCCCACTGGCGGCTTCTACATCTGGGTCACGCTGCCGGAAGGCGTCGACGCAAAGGCGATGCTGCCTCGCGCAATTCAAGGTCGGGTCGCGTACGTACCGGGCGTCGGTTTCTACGCCGACGGTCAGGGGCGCCGCAACCTGCGGCTCGCCTACAGCCTGCCCGAGCCGGATCGGATCCGCGAAGGCGTCCGCCGCCTCGCCGGCGTGCTCGCCGAAGAACTCGAAATCGCCGCAACCTTCGGCACAACCTCATCGGGCGCCGCTCATGAGTGACCTCGGCCACGTCCTGGTCCTCGCCGGCGGCGTTTCCTTCGAGCGCGAGGTCTCACTCTCGTCCGGGCGCCGCGTCTCCGACGCGCTGACTCACCTCGGTGTCGAGGTCGAGCTCGTCGATATCGACGCTTACCTATTGCCGCGCCTCACCAGCGATCCGCCGGCTGCGGTGTTTCTCGCCGTCCACGGTGTCGAGGGTGAGGACGGCGCGCTGCGTGACGCGCTCGACGTCGCCGGGGTGCCCTACGTTGGCGCCACGGGGTCGGCCGCCCGGTTGGCCTTCGACAAGGCGATCGCCAAAGCGGTCGTGGCTCGGGCCGGGGTTCGCACACCGCCGTCCGTTGCCCTCCAGCACGCGGCATTTCGCGACCTCGGCGGTGCCGTGCTGCTCGAGCGGGTGGTGGGTCGGCTCGGTCTGCCGCTGGTCGTGAAGCCCGCTCGAGGTGGGTCGGCACTCGGGGTTTCCGTCGTCCGCGAAGCCGCTGACCTGCCGCAGGCGATGGTGAACTGCTACTCCTACGACAGCGTCGCGCTGCTCGAACGGCACGTGAGCGGCACCGAGCTTGCGGTGAGCGTCATCGACACGGGCGACGGCCCGGTTGCGCTGCCCGCCGTGGAAATCGCCCCCGTCACCGGCACGTTTGACTACGCCGCTCGCTACACCGCCGGCATGACCGAGTACCACGCGCCCGCGCGACTCGACAACGAGCTTGCGACGGCGGCTGCCGAGATGGCGGTGACCGCGCATCGCGCGCTCGGCCTGCGCGACCTGTCGCGCACTGACCTCATCGTCACCGCCGGCGGAACCATCGAATACCTCGAGACGAACGTCTCTCCCGGTATGACGGCGACCAGCCTCCTGCCGCTCGCTGCCGCGGCCGCAGGAATCGATCTCGGCACACTTTGCCGCGACCTGCTGCAACGCGCGGTCACGCGCGGCGTCTCGACGCCCGGCGCACCGGCCTAGGAGCCCTCCGCCGCCCGGACGTGCGGCGACAAGTTGGGTGCCATCGTTTCGACGATGCGCTCAAGGTCGTCGATCGACGCGAACTCGATGGTGATCTTGCCGCGGCTCCGGCCGAGCTCGACCTTTACGCGGGTCTCGAACTGGTCCGAGAGTCCAGCAGCGAGGTCGTCGAGCGCGGGCGCCCGGTGCCGCGCCGCACGATGCTGCCGCTTACGGGCGCCGGCGTCGTCTCCCACCGCGACCAACTCTTCGACCGCACGCACCGAAAGACCCTCAGCGACGATCCGTTGCGCGAGGCGGTCTTGGGCGTCGGGGTCTTCGAGTGCAAGCAGTGCACGAGCATGCCCGGCGGACAGAACACCAGCCGCCACCTTGCGTTGCACCGCCGGAGGCAGGTTCAGCAACCGGATCGTGTTGCTCACCTGCGAGCGTGACCGCCCGATCCGCTTGGCGAGCTCATCGTGAGTAGCGCCGAATTCCTCGAGTAGCTGGGCGTAGGCGGCGCCCTCTTCAAGCGGGTTGAGCTGCTCGCGGTGCAGGTTTTCGAGCAGTGCGTCGCGCAGCAGCACGTCGTCACCCGTCTCGCGGATGATTGCCGGAATGCGGTCGAGCCCCGCCTGCTGAGCCGCCCGCCAGCGCCGCTCACCCATCACGAGCTCGTAGCCGTCACCGTCACTCGCAACGCGGACGACGACCGGCTGCAGGAATCCCACCTCGCGCAGCGAATGCGCCAACTCGTCGAGAGCTGCCTCGTCGAATACCTGCCGCGGCTGCTTCGGGTTCGGCCGGACGTCGGAGACGCTCACCTCCGCGAACCGCGCGCCCGGCACCGGCACCATCGCTGACCCGGGCTCGCCCGGCACCGACCCGCCCTGGCCGACCGCTTGGTTGCCGTTCGACGGCGAGATACCTCGCGGCGACGACGCGGGTTGATCGGACGACGCCGGCTGCGCCGGTGCGCTCGGGGCTGCGGTCGGGATCAAGGCTCCGAGGCCCCGGCCCAGGCCGCCGCGGCGGGTGTTCACCATTGGTTCCCCTCGTTCTCGCGCTCGTCTTCTGCGTGCCCGCGCGGCTCCTGCCCAGCCGGTGCAGTACCGGCCGCCCCCCGTTCTGCGATCTCGCGCGCGGCGTCCAGGTAGCACAGCGCGCCAGGCGACGCAGGGTCGTAGGTCATGACCGTCTGCCCGTAGCTCGGTGCCTCCGAGACCCGAACGCTGCGCGGGATAACGGTTCTCAACACCGTCCCGCCGAAGTGACTGCGAACGTCGTCGGCAACCTGGGATGCGAGCCGGGTACGCGCGTCGTACATGGTCAACAGGATCGTTGAGACATGCAGGCCAGGGTTGAGATGCGACTTGACGAGCTCGATGTTGCGCAACAACTGGCCGAGGCCCTCGAGCGCGTAGTACTCGCATTGAATCGGGATCAGCACTTCCTCGCCGGCGACGAGAGCGTTGATGGTGAGCAGCCCCAACGATGGCGGGCAGTCGATCAGCACGTAATCGATCGTGGGGTCGACATCCGCGAGCGCGCGCTGCAGGCGCGATTCGCGCGCGACCAACGAGACGAGCTCGATCTCGGCACCCGCGAGGTCGATCGTCGCGGGCACGCACCACAGCCCCTGCACCTCGGGCACGGCAACCGCTACGTCCCCGATGGTCTTGCCTTCGACCAGGAGGTCGTACACCGACGGGATCTCTGCGTGGTGGTCGACACCAAGCGCAGTGGACGCGTTGCCTTGCGGGTCGAGGTCAACCACAAGCACGCGCAACCCGTGCATCGCCATCGCGGCAGCGATATTGACCGTTGTCGTCGTCTTTCCGACGCCACCCTTCTGATTGGCAACGGTGACGATCCGCCGCCGCGGCGGGCGGGGCAACGACTCGCCGAAGTGCCCCAGCACCCGAAGTGCTGTCGCAGCCTCGGTCGCGATAGGCGTCTCATCCAAGGACAACGAGACTCCGTCTGCGGCTCGTGTTTCACGTGAAACCGAATCGGGCGCGCCCTCTGCAGAGCCACGGGAGGTTTCACGTGAAACATCGGTGCCCGGCACGGGCTCGCTCATTGGCGCTCCTCCCGTCTCGATGTTCCGGTCGCGATCAAGCGGCCGAAGGGGTGCGCGGGCACGTCAGCCTAGACCACTTGCTGAGGCCGGCGAGAGTGCCCGTGGAAAGCGATCAAGCCGGACGACGAGCGCTACCCGTCCCCCTTCGCCGACCAGGTCGCCACCGGCCGACTCGAAGCGGCAGCCATCTCCGGCGTCTGACCAGCGGCCCTGCGCCACAGCACGAAGGCCACGTACGTTCGACCGTTCGGCATCGAGCGAACCTGCTGACGAGCCTGCTGCAGCAACCACGGCCCACGCGCTCACGTCACCGGTCAACCGGGTACGACGCAACGTCTTCCAGCCTGCGGCGATCTCTTCCGCCAAGCCGCTGCCCTTAAGGGCGAGCACCACGCCTTGCTCCGCCAGCAGCGGTGCCGCCCACGACGCAAGCCGGTCGACCGTCGCGACCGCGCGAGCGGTGACGACGTCCGCCCGTAGCTTGGCCCGACGCAAGTCCTCGGCACGCGCGCGGGTCACCGAAACGGACGACAGGCCGAGGTCTTCGATGACCTCGGCGAGGAACGTCGTGCGGCGCAGCATGCTGTCGACCAGAACGACCCGGAGATCGGGACGCGCGATCGCAAGCACGATGCCCGGCAGCCCCGCCCCGGAGCCGATATCGACGACAGTTCGACCCGGCTCGATCAGCGCGCCGACAGCCGCGCAGTTGAGGATGTGGCGATCCCAGACCCGCTCCGCCTCGCGCGGGCCCACCAGCCCTCGCTCGACACCCGCGCCGACGAGCCACCCAACGTAGCGCTCAGCCAATTTGAGGCGATCGCCGAAGATTTCCGCAGCGAGCGGTGGTGGCACAGGCACGACCGCATCGACGCCCGATGGCACCGCACCCGGTGGCGCCGCACCCGATGGCCCCGCACCCGATGGCACGGCCGACGAAGCTCCCACGACAGCCGGCACCTAGGCCTGCTCGGTCGCGGCCTCTTCCGACTCCATGCTCGCGGCTTGGCCTTCCTCAGCCTCGCCGGTCGGGCTCGCGTCGCCGCGGCGCCCAGGCAAGACGACGACGTATCGCTGGGGCTCGACGCCCTCCGACTCGCTGAGCTGGCCGGCTGCCGCGACCGCATCGTGCACGACCTTGCGCTCGAACGCGGTCATCGGGTTGAGCGACACCGGTTCGCCGCTGGCAGCTGCGCGCTCGGCGGCCTGCGTACCGATCTTGGTCAGTTCAGTGCGACGCCGCGCGCGGTGACCGCCGATGTCGAGCATCAACCGGCTGCGCACACCGGTCTCGCGAGCGACCGCGAGCCGGGTGAGCTCCTGAAGGGCGTCGAGCACCGAACCGTTGGGGCCGACCAGATGACGCAGGTGGTCACCGATGACCGAGACGACCGCGCGGTCGCCTTCGACGTCCATGTCGATGTCACCGTCAGCGTCGACGATGTCGAGCAGTCCTTCAAGGTAGTCGGCGGCGGCTTCGCCTTCGCGCTCGAGCAGGTCGGCCGGCGCCGGTTCGCCGCCGGCGTCCGACTCCGCCGACGAACCTGCCTCCGAGCCGGGAGCCGGCTCCGCCGTCACCGGCCCGGACGATGCGGACGACTCCGATGACTCGGATGCGGAAGTCTCATCGACCTCGAGTGGACCGTCGGTCGTGCTTGTCACGGTGGGCCTCCTGAAACGTGATGCGGTTGCTGCGGCCTGGCCGGCCGCCGAGTCGAGTGCGATTCGCCGAGCCCTGAGGGGTTCAGGCATTGCCCGGGATCAGCGTGGGCTGCCCGGGCGCTGCGGACGGCGTCCATCGCGCTTGCTCTTCGGCGGTCGATTGGTTTGTTGGCGCCGGATCACAACCGGTGGCGGCGGTGGCGGCGGTGGCGTCTTCTTGCGGCCCAAACCGGCGAGGCCACCGCCTCCGCCACCTGCCGCTCCCGCGGCGGGGGCATTGTTGGCGACAACCGGCATTGCCTTGATGACGAAGTGCTGCTGACCGAGCGACCACACGTTGCTTGTGACCCAGTAGATGAGCACGCCCATCTGGAAGTTGAGCCCGAACAGCGCGAACAGCGGCGGCAAGACGTACAGCATCATCTTCTGCTGCGACGCCATCGGCGTACCCGACATCGCGTTGCGGGCCATCAGCTGCCGCTGGGTCAAGAAGGTGGTGGTTGCCATCACCACGATCGCGACGACCGTGACCACCTTGACGGTCGTCGGGCTGGCATCGAACAAATGGGCCTTGTTCGCCGTGCGGAAGCCGAGTGCAAGCGGAACACCAAAGACATGCGCGTGACCGGCGCTTTGGAGTTGGTCGATCGTCCAGCCGTATTCCGGCTTGAAGCTGGCCGCGTTCGTAGCAGCGCCGCCGTGGTTGGAGATGTAGCGCAGCACGTGGAACAACGCGTAGAAAACCGGCGCCTGCAGCACCAGTGGCAGGCAGCCCATCAGCGGGTTGACGCCGTGCGCCTTGTACAGCGCCATCGTCTCCTGGCCGAGCCGCTCGCGGTCGTTCTTGTGCTTGGTCTGCAGTTCCTTCAGCTTCGGAGCCAGCTCCGACATCGCGCGCTGCGACCTGATCTGTTTCACGAACAGCGGGAACAGCAGGATGCGGACCAGGATCGTCAGGAAGAAGACTGAAAGGCCCCAAGTGACGCCGCTGCTGTCGCCGAAGAGCGGCGCGAGCACGCTGTGCAGAGCCAGGACGACCCTGGTGACGATGTCGTACAGCCAGTTCAGCACCGGGTCACTCCTGGATTCACAGCGTCAAAACCTTCAGCGGACGGCGAGTGGGCGCTTCGCGCGCGGTCCTCTCCAGGAACGGGGTCGTAACCTCCGGGGTTCCACGGGTGGCAGCGGCCGAGCCGCCGGACAGCGAGCAGAGCGCCGCGGCCGGCGCCATGGACACGGATCGCACGGACCGCGTATTCGCTACAACTCGGATAAAACCGGCAGCGTGGGCCGAGCAACGGGCTGATGAACCGGCGGTAACCGCCGATCGCCAGGAGCAGCCCGCGAGCGATCACTCCGGTCGGCCGCGCTGGCCCGCGGCTCACGTCGGCCTCCGCGTCACCCGCGTGAGCGCCGCATCGAGGTCGGTACCAAGCTCAGCTGACGACGACCCGGCCGCGGGCGGGAGCACGCGCACGACGAGCCGCGAACCGGCGGGCAGAGTTGGCAACCGGTCGGCGACGAGATGCTGCAGTTGCCGGCGCACCCGGTTACGGACCACCGCGCCGCCGACATTGCGGCCGACGACAAACCCGGCGCGAACCGATTGGTCAGCGCCAGGGTCAGGGTCAGCGAGATGGACGACGAGTCGCCCGCGACCGGCGCGGCGACCCCGCCGCATCGCGGCGGTGAAGTCTGGACGCCGCCGCAGTCGGGACGCGGCCGGCAACACGGGAAGATCCGGATCCGGCGACGTCAGGCCGAGAGGACCTGACGGCCCTTCCGCCGGCGGCCGGCGAGGATGGCCCGGCCCGCGCGGGTGCGCATACGCAGCCGGAAGCCGTGCACTTTGGCACGGCGGCGGTTGTTCGGCTGGAACGTGCGCTTGCTCACTCGAGGGCTCCAGGGAGAGGGTCGACACGGCTATGAAACATATTCAAGATCGGTAAGGGCACTGCTGCGAAGAGCGAAGGCGACAGCAAGTATCGCGTGCCGCGCGGCCTCGATCGCGTGCGCCTCAGGTCACAAGGACCTCCCACGGTACGGGTGAACCCTCGGCACGGTCAAACCGACCACCCGCTCGGCGCAAGCCAGGAAGCCGCAGCCCGGAGGTCGATCACGTAAAGAGTGCTGAGCCCCCCGATGATTGGTGTGCAGACCGTTCTTCGGGGGGCGGAACCATCTTTACGTGATCGAACTCCGCTTTACGTGATCGAACCGCGCCTTGGCGCGAGCGAGTCGCCGAGGAGAGATTTCCGTTATAGCGGCACCGCTTGTGGAGAACGCCTTGAAGCACTGCCCGCAGCGCTGTTAGCGTCCCACGGCCGGACGTTCATCCGGTGTCACGCCGAGCCGGGTTCCGGCATGCTGCGTACACAGGTTGTGGACGACGGTGTGGACGAGGGCGCTTTGTCGACAACAACCGGGTTGGCGCCCGCTACTGAGCAGCGAGCGAGAACAGGCGAGACGCCAGTCGGCGTCCGGCCAGCGAAGTGAGAGAGGTGTCGCGTGTCGGCCCCGCATGACAACGGCGCGCAGGCCTCCGGTGGCGTAGATCTCCCGATCCTTTGGGGCCGCACCCTCGAACGGCTGACCGCCGAGGGCGTGCTGACGCCGCAGTTCCAGGCCTGGATCTCTCTCACCCGGCCGCTCGCCGTCGTCGAAGACACCGTGCTGCTCGCCGCTCCCCACGACTTCGCGAAGGACGTTCTCGAAAGCCGCCTTCGCCCCTCCCTCGCCTCCGCGCTTGCCGCCGAGCTCGGTCGTGATGTGCGGGTCGCCGTCACCGTCGAACCTCCGCCGCCCGCAGACCCGGCCGAGCTGCTGCTCGATCAACCGAACGCCACGCCGATCTCACCGCTCGCCCAGCCGACCGGCAACCTCGACGAGCGCCACTCGCCGTCCGAACTCGCGAACGTCGTCAACGAGCGCACTCACCTCGGCACCGGTCGAGAGCCAGGCGGACGGCGAGAAACCGAACCGGCCCGGCTCAACCCGAAATACACGTTCGAGACCTTCGTCATCGGCGCCAGCAACCGGTTCGCGCACGCGGCCGCTGTCGCGGTCGCCGAAGCGCCGGCGAAGGCCTACAACCCGCTGTTCATCTACGGCGAGTCGGGCCTCGGCAAGACGCACCTGCTGCACGCGATCGGGCATTACGCGATGAGCCTCTTCCACGGCGCGCGGGTGCGGTACGTCAGCTCCGAGGAATTCACCAACGACTTCATCAACTCGATCCGCGATGGCAAGGCCGAAGGTTTTCGCCGGCGTTATCGTGACGTCGACGTCCTGCTCGTCGACGACATCCAGTTCTTGGAGAACAAGGAACAGACGCAGGAAGAGTTTTTCCATACGTTCAACACGTTGCACAACGCGAACAAGCAGATCGTCATCTCGAGTGACCGGCCACCGAAGCAACTGGTGACGCTAGAAGACCGGCTGCGCAACAGGTTCGAGTGGGGTCTGCTCACCGACGTCCAGCCGCCCGAACTCGAAACCCGCATCGCGATTTTGCGCAAGAAGGCCGCGCAAGAGCGGCTCAACGTGCCGAACGAAGTCATGGAATACATCGCGAGCAAAATCGCGAGCAACATCCGTGAGCTCGAGGGCGCGCTGATCCGGGTCACGGCGTTCGCCAGCCTCAACCGGCAGGGTGTCGACCTCTCGCTCGCCGAGGTCGTGCTGAAGGACCTCATTCCTGACAGCGAAGGCCCAGAGATCACGGCAGCCACGATCATGGCGGCCACTGCGTCCTACTTCGGCATCTCGCTCGAGGATCTCTGCGGGTCGTCACGCAGCCGCGTGCTAGTGACCGCCCGCCAGGTCGCGATGTACCTGTGCCGCGAGCTCACCGACCTCTCGCTGCCGAAGATCGGTCAGCATTTCGGCGGCCGCGACCACACGACGGTGATGCACGCCGACCGCAAGATCCGCTCCTTGATGGGCGAGCGGCGCAACGTCTATAACCAGGTCACCGAGCTCACGAACCGCATCAAGTCGCAAGCGAAGTGACGGCACGTGACACACCTGCGCACGCCGTGGCCGACGGCGCTGATCCGGCAGTGACCGCGGTGACCGCTGTTACCTGCGAGACGGGCGCACTAGTCCTTGATGGTTACTGTGCACAGCCTGGGGACAACTCTGTGGAACACCAGGGCCGATCGGTGGGAACCGCCGAACGCGCCGGGGACGAGTTGTGGTTGCCGGTCGCTACGATCTCGACGATCCCCAGTTCGTCCGCAGCCCATCAGCCGTCATCCACAAGCCGCCGTTCGTCCGATCAGCCCGCTGACCTGCACAAACGCGGCTTATCCACAGAATCCACCGCACTTATGACGACGTCCATGAGATATGGAACTGACATGACACAAGACGTAAGGCGACCATCGGCACGAGACCGGGTGGCCTTGAGAGTCTCGAGGGGCTCGATGGGCTCGGGAGTCAGCGTGCGTCAATGTCGTTCACGTCTGCTCACGGGCGAGCCCGCTGGAACCGGCGACAACCAGATCGAGATCACAGGCGGTACGGCATGAAGTTTCGAGTCGAGCGCGACGTCTTTGCCGAAGCGGTGGCCTGGGCGGCCCGCAGTTTGCCGCCGCGGCCGCCGGTGCCGGTGCTCGCCGGCTTGCTGCTCGAGGTCGGGGCCGACACCGGCCTCGCGCTGTCGAGTTTCGATTACGAGGTCTCAGCCAACGCGCAAGTCGACGTGAGCGTCGCCGAGCCGGGCAAGACCCTGGTGTCCGGCCGGTTGCTCGCCGAGATCAGCCGCAGCCTGCCGGCCCAGCCGGTCGACGTCGCGGTCGAGGGCGCGCGCGTCGTCGTGTCGTGTGGCACCGCCCGGTTCACCCTGCCGACGCTCCCGGTCGACGACTACCCCACGCTTCCGGAGATGCCCGCCGTCGCCGGCACGATCGGCGCCGACGTCTTCGCTGCGGCGGTTTCCCAGGTGGCCGTAGCTGCCGGCCGCGATGACACCCTGCCCGTGCTCACCGGCGTCCGCATCGAAATCGAGGGCGATCGGGTGACGCTGGCAGCCACCGACCGCTACCGGCTCGCCGTCCGCGAACTTCGGTGGCAGCCCGAGCAGACGGGAATGTCGGCGGTTGCGCTCGTGCCTGCGCGCACCCTCGCTGACACCGCGAAGGCGTTGACCGGTGGCGCGCAGGTGAGCGTTGCGCTTTCGTCGCCGGCAGGCAGCGACGCCGCAGGTGCGGGTCAGGGCCTGATCGGCTTCGCGGGCAAGGGCACCGGCGGGTCTGGAGAGCACGCTGGTGAGCGCCGTACGACGACCCGGCTGCTCGACGGTGAGTACGTGAAGTACCGCTCGCTGCTGCCCGACGATTCGGCCGCGCATGCGCAGGTCGAGACCGGCAGCTTCGTCGAGGCCGTCAAGCGCGTGTCGCTCGTTGCGCCGCGCAACACCCCGGTGCGGCTGACCTTCACCCTCGATCAGGTGTTGCTCGAGGCGGGCACCGGCGAAGACGCTCAGGCATCCGAGTCGCTCGACGCGCGGTTTGAAAGCCGCGACGGCGCGACCGAGGAGTTCTCGATCGCCTTTAACCCGGCGTACCTGCTCGACGGCCTGGGCGCGGTCGACGCCGAGACCACCCGGCTGGAGTTCACCACCCCGACGAAGCCGGCCATCCTGCGCGGCAGCAAGGAATCCGACACCGCTGCACCCGGCGACGACTACCGCTACCTGCTGATGCCGGTACGGCTGTCGGGCTGAGCAAGTCTCGGCGTAGGTTCGGTCACAGGCAGTCGGACGACGGGAAGCGGGCGGGGCATGGCTAACAACTCCACATTCGAGATCGGGCTCATCGGCCTCGGGCGCATGGGCGGCAACATGCGCGAGCGGCTGCGCGGGGCGGGCCACACCGTCGTCGGCTACGACCGCAACCCCGAGATCAGCGACGCGTCGAGCCTCGAAGACCTGGTGTCGAAACTGCATGCGCCGCGCAAGGTGTGGGTGATGGTGCCGGCCGGCGAGCCGACGAGGGCGACCATCGAGCAGCTCGGCGACTTGCTCGACGCGGGCGACGTCGTCGTCGACGGCGGTAACTCGAAGTACACCGACGACCAGGTGCACGCCGACAAGCTGGCGGCCAAGGGCATCGGCTTCGTCGACGCAGGCGTCTCCGGCGGTGTGTGGGGGCTGAAGAACGGTTACGCGTTGATGGTTGGCGGCGATCCCGAGCACGTCGCGATGGTCAAGCCCGCGTTCGACGCACTCAAGCCGCCCAGCGAATTCGGCTACGTGCACGCAGGATCTGTCGGTGCCGGCCACTTCGCCAAGATGGTTCACAACGGCATCGAGTACGGCATGATGCAGGCCTACGCCGAGGGCTACGAGCTGCTCGCCGCTACCGAGATCACCACTGATGTCCCGGCGATTTTCAAGAGCTGGCGCGAAGGCACCGTCATCCGCTCGTGGCTGCTCGATCTGCTCGACGCAGCGCTTTCCGCCGACCCGAAGCTCGACAAGGTGCGCGGCTGGGCCGAAGACTCCGGTGAGGGTCGCTGGACCATCGAGGCCGCCATCGATCACGCCGTCCCGATGCCGGTCATCACCGCGTCGCTGTTCGCCCGGTTCGCTTCGCGACAGGACGATTCGCCAGCGATGAAGGTCGTCGCATCGCTGCGCAACCAGTTCGGCGGGCACGCGATCCTCCCGGAGACCGCCGCCGGCACCCAGACCGGGGAGGGCGCCGGCGCGACCTCCGGTGCCACTGAACACAGCGGCTGATCCCGCTACGCCCGCCGATCGTCGTCCGTGCATCTCGCGCATCTGTCACTGACCGACTTCCGTTCCTACGCGTCGGCCGAGCTGCCGCTGGACGCCGGGGTGACCGCGCTCGTCGGGCCGAACGGGCAGGGCAAGACCAATCTGGTCGAGGCGGTCGGGTATCTCGCGACGCTCGACAGCCACCGGGTGGCCTCCGATGCGCCGCTCGTGCGGGCCGGCGCCGAGCGGGCGGTGGTGCGCGGCAGCGTCGTCCGGGATTCGCGGTCGATGCTGATCGAGCTCGAGATCAATCCGGGAAAGGCGAACCGCGCGCGGGTGAACAAGTCACCGGTGCCGCGGCCGCGCGAGGTGCTCGGCATCCTGCGCACGGTGTTGTTCGCGCCGGAAGACCTGGCTCTCGTGAAGGGCGACCCCAGCGAGCGGCGCCGGTTTCTCGACGATCTGCTGGTTGCGCGCACGCCACGGCTGGCCGCCGTCCGCTCTGATTACGACCGCGTGCTGAAGCAGCGCAACGCCTTGCTGAAGACCGCCGGGCTGGCGCGGCGCTCCGGTGGGCCCGACCTGCGCACGCTCGACGTCTGGGATGCGCATCTGTCGCGTGCAGGCGCCGAGCTGTTGGCCGCGCGGGTCGAGCTCGTGGAGGCGATCCGGCCGCTGGTCGACAAGGCATACGCGGCGGTGGCACATGGTTCGACGTCCACCTCGGTCGAATACGTGGCCTCACTCGGAGCTGAAGTTGCGCTGCAGCCCGACCGCGACGTGTTGGCGGCCGCCCTGCAAGCCGCATTGGCGGGGGTGCGCTCGGAAGAGCTCGAGCGCGGCATCACCTTGGTCGGGCCGCACCGCGATGAACTGTTGTTGAAGATCAACGATCTGCCGGCCCGCGGTTACGCCAGCCACGGTGAGTCGTGGTCGCTCGCGCTGGCGCTGCGGCTCGGGTCGTATGACTTGCTTTGTGCGGACGGCGGTGAGCCGGTGCTCATCCTCGACGACGTGTTCGCCGAGCTCGACGTCGATCGGCGCGATCGGTTGGCGTCCTTGGTTGCGCCGGCGGAGCAGGTGTTGATCACGGCCGCGGTGGCGGCCGACGTGCCCGAAGCGCTGGCCGGCGCGCGGGTCGACGTGATGGGCGGCGAGGTGCGCCGTGTCCGATGAGTTCTTCGAGCCGGACGACGGGGAGGCGGCGCAGTCGCAGCCGGTTCGTCCGCTGTCGGGAATCGACCTGGCCCGCGCCGCTCTGGCTCGGGCACGTGAAGAGGCCCGCGCGCGGGGAACCGCGCCCCGCCGCAGGCGGGCGTCGTCCGGCTGGCGGAGTGGTAGCGGACGACGACGCGACCCGGGCGACCCCGAACCGCTGGGCGAGACGCTCGGGCGGCTGCTCGCCGAACGAGGCTGGGACGTGCCTGCTGCCGTGGCTGGAGTTACCCAGCGCTGGCCCGAGGTGGCCGGAGACGATCTCGCCGCGCACTGCCGGCCGGAGAAGTTCGACGACGGCGTGCTGACCCTGGTGGCGGAGTCGACTGCGTGGGCGACTCAGGTCAGGCTGCTGGTGCCGCAGCTGCACCAGCGGCTCGATGAGGTGGTCGGTCGAGGGATCGTCAGCCGCATCGAGGTGCACGGGCCGACCGGCCCCGACTGGCGGCGCGGCCCGCTGCGCGTCCGCGGCCCCGGTCCCCGCGACACCTACGGCTGACGCCGACTGCCGCCCCCTCGGCCCTCTGCAATCCACCTCCGCCGAGTTCGATCACGTAAAGACGGTTCCACCCCCCGAGGAACGGTCCGCAGACCAATCATCGGGGGGCTCAGCACTCTTTACGTGATCGAACTCGGGGAACTCGGGAAAGGCGGGCAACGCGGGAAAGGCGGGGAACTCGGGAAGGTGGGGAACT
>Ga0105240_10008789_pt1 | contig 14389 bp, 8 predicted proteins | sample KBSC54metaG_FD_80426 | JGI IMG/M metagenome (GOLD analysis project Ga0105240, IMG submission 80426) | Corn rhizosphere microbial communities from Kellogg Biological Station, Michigan, USA - KBS C5-4 metaG | ecosystem: Host-associated > Plants > Roots > Rhizosphere > Soil | place: Michigan, USA... | reverse complement strand
TTTGGCCGAAGCACCCACTCGAGCGGCCAGCAGCAGAATCACGGCGGCGGCGACTGAAATCACAATGCGCCAGGTTAGGGCATTTGGATTCGTTTCAAGGTTCAGAATCAATGGAATGCTCAGAATGCCAACCAGGTTCACAACCTTAATCAACGGGTTCAGCGCTGGACCAGCAGTGTCTTTGTATGGGTCGCCCACGGTATCGCCAGTAACTGCGGCCTTGTGTGCATCGGAACCTTTGCCACCAAAGTGACCGCTTTCAATGTACTTCTTGGCGTTGTCCCAAGCACCACCACCGGTGGTCATTGCGAGAGCTAAGAAGAGACCAGTCACGATCGAACCAACCAACACGCCACCAAGGGCAATTGGCCCGAGCAAGACACCAACCAGAATTGGAATAAACACTGGGAGCAAGGCTGGCAACAGCATCTGCTTAAGTGCAGCTTGGGTCACAATGTCGACGGCTCGGCCGTAATTTGGCTTGGCTTTACCCTGCATAATCCCTTTGATGGTCTTGAACTGGTGGCGAACTTCAGCCACCACCGCGCCCGCTGCCTTACCAACTGATTCCATCAGGTAGCCGCTGAACAGAAACGGCAACATGCCACCAATGAATAGACCAATCATGACCATTGGATCAATCAGGTCGAATGACAGCACTGAGCCTTCGAGTTTGAACAAGGTTGCCACGTACGAAACGAACAGTACTACTGCGGCGAGTCCAGCCGAGGCGATCGCGTACCCTTTGGTAACAGCCTTGGTGGTGTTTCCTACGGCGTCGAGGGCGTCGGTTACTTCGCGAACTTCTTCTGGTAAGCCAGCCATTTCAGCAATACCACCGGCGTTGTCAGTGACTGGGCCGTAGGCGTCGATCGCTACGATAATGCCCGTCATCGACAACATGGCAAAGGCGGCAATGGCTACGCCGTACAGTCCAGCAAGCAAGTACGAGGAAAGAATGCCAGCGGCAATCAGAATCACTGGGAATGCGGTTGCCTTCAGCGAGAGAGCCAAGCCAGCAATTACGTTCGTGCCGTGACCAGTCGTCGAGGCTTCAGCAATCCGCTTGACTGGGCCGTACTTAGTCGAAGTGTAGTACTCGGTGACCAACACCATGCCAGCGGTTACTACCAAACCAACGAGTGCACTTTCAAACAGTGACATTGGGGTAATCAGCGATGCCAAATCTTGAGTCAAATGCATGGTGACAAAGTAGAAACCAGCAGCAGCAATTAAACCAGCGGCAATCAGACCTTTGTACAACGTACCCATGATGTTGGCGCTTTTACCACGAACGAACCAGGTACCAATAATCGAAGCGATCACCGACACACCACCCAGCGCAATTGGCAGAACGATCGCCGATGCCTGGCCCTGGAAGATCAGATCGCCCAAGAGCATCGCTGCAATCGACGTGACGGCATAGGTTTCAAAAAGATCAGCAGCCATACCAGCGCAGTCACCCACGTTGTCGCCAACGTTGTCGGCGATTACCGCTGGGTTTCTTGGATCATCCTCTGGAATCCCGGCTTCAACTTTGCCAACCAAATCAGCACCCACGTCAGCGGCCTTGGTAAAGATACCGCCGCCAATGCGAGCGAAGATCGAAATGAGTGAGCCACCAAAGCCAAGACCAACCAGCGCGTCAACGTTGTGCGTAACGGCATAAAAGCCACCAACGGCCAAGAGCGCTAAGCCAGCCACGAGAATACCTGTGACAGCGCCGCTTTGGAACGCAACAGTCAAGGCTTTCTGCAGCCCAGTCTTCGCGGCTTCAGCCGTGCGAACGTTCGCCCGGGTTGAAACCATCATGCCAATAAACCCAGCCAGCGCCGACAGAATAGCACCGGTAGCAAACGCACCCGCGGTAATCCAGTTGATGCCCAGCCCAATAATTAACAGAATCACAATCGCAACCGCGCCAACAGCCATGTACTGGCGCTTCATGTACGCTGCGGCACCTTCTTGAATGGCCTTGGCGATTTCACCCATCTTTTCGTCGCCAGTTGGGAAATTCAATACCCAGGCTGCAAGCGCTAAGCCGTAAACAACGGCAACACCGCCAGCAGCAATGGATGAGTACAAAGCAATATCAGGTGCGGTCATAAAACCTCCGGCACGAATGAATTTGATAGTGGTCGGAAAGCGTACCGAAATCACACACCGTACGCAAGAGGACGGGCAATCGAGTTATTGCTTCAATATGCCCTGGTAAAGCGCGAGCGTTTCTTTGGCCACCGTTTCCCATTGGTATTTGGCTGCTTGGGTTTTGCCGAGCTTTGATAGTTCCTTGCGAGCTAGGTCGTTCTGCAACAAGCCGTCGATCGTATCGGCCAAATCGGTTACGTTGCCCGCTTCAAAGTACTTGGCCGCATCGCCCAAGATTTCTGGCAAACAGCTGGCATTGGCCGCCACCACTGGCGTGCCCATAGCCATTGCTTCAAGCGGCGGGAACCCAAAACCTTCGTATAGGCTCGGAAACACAAACAGCTCAGCATTCGAATACAGCGTCGGCATGAATGCGTCGGGCACAAACCCTGGGGTGATAATTCGATTTCTCAGCGGTGAGTGTTCAACCCGATCAATAATTGCCGGAAAGGCTGGGTTGGGCGTGCCAGCGAGTACCAATTGAAGCTTTGGATGCTGTTTGGCGACCCGTTCAAACGCGGCCACCAGATCTTCGATTCGTTTGTGTGGGCGCCACTGCGACACGTACAACAGATACGGTTGGCGAATGCCGTACGGTTCAAGATCGGCTGCCGTTCCTTTGCCAGGTTGAATCGAAAGGCCTTCAGCAATTACCTCGATAGTGGCTGGATCGCCCCCCAGTTCACGCACAATGTCGTCACGAGTCGTGTGACTTACAGCAATCACACGCTTTGCATGCTGGGCCGCGTGGCGCATGACCGCCATAAACGCCAGTCGTCGTAATGGATTTCGCTGTTGGCGACCAACCGGAAAGTAGACAACGGTTAAATCATGAAGCGTTACTACCCACTTACCCCGATACTTCAGCGGATGGTTGAAATGCGTAAAATGTACCAAATCGGGCTTAAGGTCTTCGAGAATGGTCACAAATTTCGTCTGTTCAGCGAGTGAATAGTGAGGAATGTTCACAACGAGCGCTTTCACGTTTGGCGCCACGACATCAAACTCAGCCACATCGGCCTGATTAATCAAAATGGTGTAGCGATTCGTGTGGTCGAGCTCGGCCAAATGACGTACCAGCTGTTGGGTATACGTAGAAAGACCAGCCGCGGACCGGTGCCAAAAGCGGGCGTCGATGACAATGTGTTTGGCAGGAATCTGATTGCTCATAGTTCTATAGTACAACCAACAATGATATTATTTTGTCACTCGATAGAGCGTGAGCGGTTGCTGCTCTTTGTCGACACCAAGCGATTGGGTAGTCACCGAATCAGCATGATCAAGTCCAAGCAGCGGCGTTGGTTCGTAGGTGTCGTCAAAAAACCACACACGTGAATGATCAAGCAGAAGCTGGTCAACAACCGTGGCTGGCGCGACGGCTCGAAGCGTGGCCAGGTTGCCAACCGAGTAGTCGCCAAACATATCAACGACGGTCGGGAGTGCGAATCCAGCCTGCTTGGCTTCAAATGCTAGCGCGGTTGATTCGCCGCCACCAAAACTGCCACGAACGACAACAATATCGTTCGATTGAACACTGGTTCGAAGCGCTGCAGCGTACGTGTTCATTCCTGGGGCTCGATCATGGACGGCAATCTGGGTCCACAACCCAGCAACCACCGTACCCGCGAAAATAATGGCCAGAAGCTTCCCCCACCAGCGTGGATAAACCGCTACTAATCCAACCGCAACCAGCGACAGCACCACTGGCGCCAAGAACGACAGGTAGCGTGACGCTTGAATGGCAATCGAGCCAACGCCCGCAGCTACAATGATTGGAATCACAGCCAGCGTCGCCCAAATCCACGCCGTGCGATTATCGCGGCGATAAAGCCACTGCGCACCAAGTACAAAGAGCACTACCGGCACAGCGAGCGTTCCAAGAAACGCCACGAAGTAAAGCGGATTCGTGCGTGCAAGATCGATGATGTTATGCGGCGACAAACTCAGGAACGTTCGACCGGCGAATGTGCGGTAGGCTGCGCCAATAAAACTCGTTGCTCGTTCACCAAGGCCAGCGCCAGTGGCTTGCTCGCCCAGTCGGCCAACGAACTGGTGAATGGTGGTGAGGTACACCGGCCAGTAGCCAACTAAGATAATGCCAACTGCGCCAAGCCAGTGGTACAGTTTTGCGAGTGATTTGCGCGCAAAAAGCAATGTCGCCACACCTTCACTCGCCAGAATCACCCAGCCCAAATGATGCGTCAGTACAAGGAGTAAGCCACTCACGCCCCAAACAATCCAACGTTGCCATTCAGTCGGCTTATCCCACGCATCCATCAGTGCCAGGTAGCTCCCAAGCGCCAAGAGCATGAGCAAGCTGTACATTCGCGCGTCTTGGCTGACGTACACTAAAAATGGAGCGGTTGTGATCACGAACGTGGTAACCACTGGGTTAATCTTGAGTCGGCGAGCCAAAGCTGGCGCCAGCGATACCACACCAATACCAGCCATAATTGAAATCAGTCGAAGCGCTAATCGATTTACGCCAAACAGTGCCAGACTCAAGCTTGTCAGCAAATGGAAGAGTGGCGGGTGAACGTCGTGGGCCGCCGTAGCAAGCACGTGACCAATTGACCCAGACGCTACCGAGAGAATTAACCCTTCGTCGCCGTCGATTGGTCGACCAGCCGCACCCCAAAACCGCAGAATGACACCAATAAAAATTGCGGTGGGAATAAGGAGTTGCGCCCAATCGAATGCCTGGTGTTTGGTGTTAGCCATTCACTACCTCCGGTCGAAACGTCCAGCGTTTATTGGCAAAGAAATTCCAAAGCGTCACTAAGGCTGTGGCAATGAAGAGTCCAACAATATCGGCCAGGTGAAAGCGAACGGAAACTATGTAGAAAATGAGGGTATTCCAGGCCAGGCCAGTCGCAGCTACCAACAGAAACCGCACAAATTCGCCGGTCACGTTGGGATTATTACTGCGAAAGGTCCAACGACGATTGAAGTAGTACGAACTGGCCGCGGCCACAATAAACGAACAGCTTTTCGCCACCAATTTTGCCAAATGAACGTAGCGTTGCAGAAAGAAATAGATCACCCAGTCAACAACCGTGTTTCCAGCACCAACAATCGCGAATTTCAGGAACTGTCGCAGGCTTTCCCGTTGCCACGCCAGCTGGAGCACTACGCCCATTGAACGGCGAGCCTCACCAGAAATTTTCGATTCGCCCACTCGGCGATCAACAAAAGTAATTGGCACTTCGCGCAACTGAAACCCGTACTCATGCGCACGCAAAATCATTTCAACCTGAAACGCATATCCAGCCGCTAGCACTTTTTTGAGGTTGAGCTGTTCGAGGAATGCCCGTGGATAGGCCTTGTAGCCAGCTGTCGCATCTTTCGGCGGCAAGCCAAGCGCTAATCGAGTCACAATGTTGGCAATGCCACTATTCAGGTACCGATCCATACCCCAACCTTCAATTTTTCCACCAGGAATGTAGCGCGAACCGATCACCACGGTTTCGGGATTCGATTTCTTTAATAGTGCTGGTAAGAATTTTGGATCGTGCGAAAAGTCAGCATCCATGGTTACCACTACGTCGTAGGTGTGGGCGAGCGCCCATTCAAACCCAGCCACGTAGGCCCGACCAAGACCACCCTTGCCCTTACGATGCAAAATATGCAGCTTGTGATCGGTTCGTTTCAGCGTATCCACCACGTCACCGGTACCATCTGGTGACGCATCGTCGACCACTAAAATATTCGCCGCCGGTTCATGGGCATGGATCGACTTGATCAGCGCTTCGATATTCTCGAGCTCGTTGTAGGTTGGCACAATCACTAACACGCTAAGTTCAGGCATATCGTCCTTGGTGCAGATTGCTGCGAATAGTCATTAATTCTCGCAAGGTCGTCATGGCCGCATGGCCAGCGTTCAATTTCGATTCGCCCCCATCATGCCAGGTTACGGGCAGTTCCTCTACCCGGAGCTTGTGGGCGCGAGCGATCACCAGCAGTTCAATGTCGAATCCCCACCGATCAATGGTCAACCGATCGAACACGGTGGCGGCCGCTTCTTTGGTGAGCAGCTTAAAGCCACACTGAGTGTCGCTGTAGGGCAAACCGAGCGACACACGAATGAGTAAATTCCCTACCCGGCTCACCAGTCGGCGTGACAACGGCTGTTTTTGGACAATCGTTGAGCTCTTCAGGTAGCGCGAACCAATCACAATGTCGGCCGCGGCAGCCCGTTCAATAAACTGTGGCAGTTCTTCGATTGGGGTCGCCTGATCAGCGTCGGTGAAGACAATCAACGATTTTGTCGCGGCACCAACTCCCCGTTTTACCGCTGCTCCCTTCCCTTGATTCTTTGCCTGCTGAACAAACCGAATTCGTGGGTTGGTTGCGGCAGCAGCGCTGGCAATTGCAGCAGTCTTATCTTTTGAACCATCATCGACAATTACCAGTTCCCAATCGTAATTTTGGGATTCGAGGAAGCTGACAATCGACGTAATCGCCCGATCCAAGCGCGCTGCTTCGTTGTAGGCAGGCATTACTACGGAAATACTCGGTACCGCAGTCATTGATTCCTCTCGTACACGCTAGCAATCGGAGCGCCAAGAGCGGTTTCTTCGTGAATCACGTGGAACCCGTCCAGTCGGTGTGGATCAGTGGTAAACCATTCAGCATTCGGGTTGGTAATCACATACCGGGCGTGAGCTAAATCGGTCGCTGATCCAGTATCCCACAGTAATCGCTCGGATCGATCAGGAATGGCCAAATATGCTACTCCTGCCGAAGCGTCCACGTGTGTATTAAACCAGTTGACGGTCGCCTCTGTCCCCTCGTTCCACCAACCCACCTGAAACCAACGGTGAGCAGCAACTACTTTTGGTCCACCCACAAATTCGTTGTAGTAGTCCAAATAGTACGGGCGAACTGCCAGTACCTGGATCGCGAGATACACCAGGAAGACACCGATTAGCACTACCTGATCCCGGCGTTTCATGCGTTCGAGCAGTTGGTCGAGCGCCAGTCCTACGCCGAGTGCCATGGCGGGCATTACCTGCAACATGTACCGAAATCCACCTTGTCGGGTACCAAAGAATGAAAAGGCAAACGGCACCACAAACCAAGCCAGCACCACCAGCCATTCACGCCGCATACTCTTGAGTGCGCGCCAGACAAAATAGCCAAAGAGTACTATGAATAATCCTGGCGTCACCGCCAGAAAGTACACCGCGTAATACGGCACTGGCGCGACCACAATTTTCCCCAAGTACGGCACCACAACTGCCGACCAGTGACCAAACGTTTGACTCAAATGGTTCTGCCAGTTACTCGTCCACAACCACGGCCAGGTAGCAAAAAAGGCCAAAAACGGCACCGTGGCGTAGGTAAGCACGTGCACCAGTTCCACCCGCTGAAAACCGGTCTTTTTGGTAAATGGCCACCGCCAAATAACCCACATTGAAAGGAGTGCAGGTAACACGAGCAAGTTCGAAAGCCGGGTACCAATAGCTAACCCAGCCACAAGCGCAGCCAGCAGGTACAACCAATGATTCCGACGCATTATCGCTTCGAGAAATACCCAAGCTGTGAGGGCAAAGAAAAACGTTGTTGGAGTGTCTAAGCCGTACACCAAATTGAACGCGATAAATATCGGTAAAAATGCGAGGGTCACTGCCGCCAGCAGACCTACCCGATTATTCGCCAGGCGGCGACCAATCAAAAACACCAGACAAACCGTGAGCAATCCCATGGCACTACTGGCCACACGGCCAGCACCAAATTGATCTGGTGTGTCGGTTTCAAAGCTTGGAATGCTTACGGCCATGTAAATGAATTTCGCCACGGGCGGGTGCTCATGGTTGGCATCCCAATGATCGGCATTGAAATCACGATGCTGAAGATTGTTGAAAAAGTGGTGAGCGGCATCGTAGTACGCAACTTCGTCCCATGTTTCACCTTGTTGATTCAAATCCACCAGCCGCACACCCAACCCCACAACCAATACCAGGCTGAGCAAAAGCCAGGGTACAAACCGGTGGTGGATTACAATTCGGTGTGACATACTAAAAATCGTTGTATCTACGGTATCAGGCACTGTTCTATTTCCCAAGGAGGGTCATGCGCACATTCATCATTGGACTCATCATTCTCATACTCGCAGCCGGCGCATCCACCCCGTGGCTAATTAACCGTGGCCATACGCTCGAAGCCAATGAAATGCACTGGGGCACGGTAATCCGCCCGTTCTCGCTTCAGACTCCCGCAGTTGGTGCGGCAGCGTACGATTGGAAGGCCAACGTGCAGCAACAGCTGGACTACGCAAAAACGCTCGGGTTAAAGACAATCCGGTTCGACTTGGAAAGCAACTCGGGACTCATGAAGACCATGCTTCAGATGACCAAAGACGCTGGGTTTGAAACGGTGGTCGTGGTTGATCAAGCTGACAACAACTATACGTCGACCACGACCGACTTTACTGCGCTCGGCACCAAGCTTGGCCACCAAGTTACCACCGACTACCCGGGATTGATCGACGTCTACCAGTTGGCCAACGAAGTCACGGGTTCGGCCGTGCACCAAAGCACCGACATTGGCGCCACGCTGCCCAACAACTACGGCCTCTCGTTCGACAAAACCCGCTACACGAATGTAATGCACTACACCAAGGCCATGGGGCTAGCGATTCACTCGGCGCAACCCAGCGCAAAATTAATGCTCACTGGCCACTGGGTGCTCACTGACATTTTCCCGATGCTGCAGAAAGACGGCGTGCCGTTCGACATAGTTGGTTGGGATTGGTATTCAACCGAAGGCACTAACCCGGCAATTCGCAAGATTGATGGCTACGCCGATTTAAACTTGCCTGACTACTTCAGTAAAATGGGCAAAGATTTCTGGATTGCCGAAATGAACCTGGACGGTGGTAGCGCTGACAACCATTTGCAGCAGCAAGCCGATTGGTTCGCCGCGTTCGGCGCAAACGTGAAGAAAGATCCGCAAGTCAAAGGCGTGATTGAATTCATGCTGCCCGATATGGCCACCGAGTTTCAGAAGGGTGAAAAGACGGGTTCGCTCGGCTTAGTGCCAGTTACCATCGACAGCAAGGGTGTTGCTACTTACACCACACCCAAGCCAGCCTTTAACGCCTACCAAACGGCAATCAGCAATCACAAGTTCATCGACGACTACCAACCAAACATGATTGATTCTGCGGCTCTTAGCCTTACCAAGCTGATCGATAAGAAATAACTATCGCTACACGCGATCGATATTGAAAAAGACCGTACGCCTTATGCGTACGGTCTTTAAATTGTAGTTACCGATATCTCTCGTCTGAACTAACTCTACAAAACGGCGCCTGGCTTTGGCGCACCAAACAGAATCCCTAAAATAAGCATGGTGGGGATCCCAACAAGGACGATTGACGGAATCAACCCGGCAATATATCCCCATCGAAGTGATCCTCGCTCGGCCAATGGCAAACGCAAGTCCACGATAATCATTGGCAATAGGGCGACGAGAAACATTATTACTACAAGTAGTACGCTCACAAATGTATTATCTTCCAGGCCGATCCGAAGAGAACTGCCTACTGAAAGATAGTAAAGAAAACATGCACAGAAAATAAACACGCTAAAAGCAGAAAGTGCGATTCCTCTCAATAACCGCGAGCGGCTAGGCTTTTCGGTTGATAGCGTATCTAACTTTTCAGATACTGTGTCGCTCATTCGTAAAGTAACTATATCAGGTATTAACTAGTGCCGTTCAACGCGGACGGATTTGACCGAGATGACGGCTGCGTCGTCACCTTTGACCCGCAGCTCCATGGCTTGAGTTGGTTCCGTGGTTGTAACGTCGAACATTTGATCTTGGAATGTGTTGGCTTTGGCGAAATCTGATCCGGTTAATTCACGCTTGGCCGAGGTAGAACCAACAAAGTCGATGGTGCCAACCGGCATATTTTTGGTGGTCGATGAAGATACGTTGAAATGCATGGTGTAGCGGCCTGCCGGCAGGTACACATATGGTCCAGCCAGAATGAACGGCATCTGCCCTTTTTGGTAGCTGACGGCATCGCCGGTTGGCGATACGTTCAGTGTGTCGCCAAACTGCAGCGTGTAGTTGAAACAGCTAGCGGTGCTGCTTGATGCCGAGCCAACCACCAGCGGCCAGCGCGTTGAGCCGTTAGCAGGGCTAGCACAGCTTTCTGGGTTCAGCGTCGTCGCATTCCAGGCAAAGAAGGTGTCGGATTTATTCGTAAGCGCGCCCGTTTGGTTTGGCAACGAGGTGACGACAAGCTTGACATGTCCCTGGAGCGATTTAGGAATGGCAAGCGAGAATACACCGTCGGCATCGGTCGCCGTCCAGGCAATTGGCTGGCTCGTGCCGTGCAACACATGCCACAAAGCAATCAGCGGATCGGTGGTCAGGAAGTTATCAGCATTCAACGGCGCCCACTTGTCGGTACTGTATGCGTTCACAATCAAACGTGGTGCTGGTAGCTGGCCAACCATGACAACTTGATCACCTGCTGCAGCAAGGTTGACTGTCGCGCGATCCTGGAACGATTTCGCATTGGCGGCTGGCGTCACCGCGTAAATCCGGCGATCGAACGGCCCAGCTAGGGTTTGTGCTAAATCCACGTGGTAGCCAGCGAACAGTTCGCCCAGCTGCGTGCCGTGGTCGAGCGCCGACCCAGTTTGGGTCGACCGCAGATCGTAGTACGCCCCATCTGATCGGTAGAATGGAAACTGCACCGCATCAGAATCAAGATAGGCTGGCTTGCCATTGGCGAACGCCTGGTTCACTGCGTCAATCGCCTTGCCCACGCCAACGCCCGCATCACCCACCGCTACGTAGGTACCCGGAAAATCAGTCCAGGTTTTCGTAATGTTCGTGCCAATAAACGCGCCGCCCGGCAGTGCTCGCTCAGCCGCAGCTAATCGATCGTTCGGCGATGGCTGGTTTTCGTAGCGCGCCCAAACCATTACCGTTGGCGCGCCAAACAACACAAAGACGACAGTCGCCAGTGCAATTCCCCAACCTTTGCGCCGACTTATCGCTGTGTCGATAGCAACAGCGGCCAACATGGCCAAGGCAGGCACTGCAAAGAAAAGTGCTCGGCCATATAGGTTTTCGTAAATATACGACGATGCTAGGAGCGCGCTCGGAACAATCCAGAGCAGCATGAACGCGAGCGTCTTCCAGTCGCGGCGACCAAGCAGGTATGCGCCGATCGCAGATAGAACCACGCCAACCGTCGTAAACTCAGCCACGAATAAATAGAAAAACTTGCCAATCGAAATCGGATCATGATCACCAGCATTCCCAATCAGAATGTACTTGAGGGCTGATCGCCAGGTGTGAAATGCAACGTCGCTTCCAGGTTGGGAACTAGCATGAATAAGCAGGTAGACGTAAAGCGCTAGGGTAAAAACGGGCCCGACCGCGAAGAAAAGCCATGGCCAACTTTTCAGCTTAATTGGCACCGCCCGGTACCAGAGCACCGCCAACCAAACAATTGCCCAAAGGCCAGCTTGGGTATGAAAGAAGAGTGCGCCACCCAAACTGAACCCACTCGCGAGCACCGTCCAGGGCGTAATTGGCCCAAGCAGCAAATAGAGTGCCAGCAACAAAAACACGAGCATGCCAGGGTCAACCAGAATGCCGGCCATGGTCATTAAGAACGGATTCACGGCCATGAGCATTGCGGCAATCAACGCCGTGCGTTCCGACAGCTTGAACCGTCGCGCGATCAGATACGTTAGCCATACCACCAGCGTGCAGCTAATGGCGCTGACTATCCCAAGCGCCAGCGCATCGGGTGACCCAATGCCGGAAGGAATTAACTGACGGACAAGCCACGCCAGCCCCACGTAACCTGGGTGAAACGGCGGGTGGCCAGTCGTAACTGCCTGTAACAACGTCGGTTCGGCGGTTCGCCAGACGTATTCAGACGAATCGAAGAAATCTTTCGACCCATCAACCTGTTGTATATGGAATCCCAACGTCAGCAGTAACACCGCACCCAGAACTAACGCCGTCCAAGATCGTGTTGCTCGAGCCATGCTACTTTCCAGTACGCTTACGTGGACTAGCAGCCACGAAGACCGCAATCATCATGACCCAAAACAAAAGCGCCGTATCGTTCTTCCAGTTTGGCGTATCGACCAATCCTTGAATAAATATGGCAAACACCACTGCCGCTACCAAGGTTGCGCCAACGGTTGGCTCGGTCTTCCAAAGTGTTTGCAGAACCAACACCGTCAAACCAAGAACACCCACAAGCCCCAGTAAACCTTCGGCAGTCCAGGCGTTGAGCCATAGGTTATGCGGCGTCGCGGCCCACGGGCTAATGAATTCTGGATAGTTCACGCGATGAGCAGTGAGCTCGCTAAACCGCGTTTGGTAGTCTGCCATGCCAACCCCCGTTAACCAGCGATACCCTTGCCCCTGGAGTTCGGTAGTCGTCTTCCAAATTTCCCAACGAATGTTGTTCGAACTGGTAATACGCCCACCGTTGCCGGGACTCAAACTAAAGTCTGGTTGAACAAATGCCATGCCAAGTGCCAGCAGTCCGATTAGCGCCAACCAGCCAAGTCCGTTTGCGTACGGCAATTTTGCCAAGCTCGATCGGTAATAGATGCCGAGCGCTAAAACGCCACCAACCAAGGCTGCGGCTAATCCCCCACGCGAGGCCGTGCCAACCAGAGCAATGGCCGATATCGCCGTAGCCACTGGCAGTAACCGCTCCCATCGTTTAAGCGGCCAGGGTGGTGTAACCAGCCACGCAATGCCAAGAGCAACCGCTGGGGCAATCCAAAAGGCAAGGTAGTTTGGCGATGCGTTCGTTTCGATTCCATACAAGCCAATTAATCGTCCGCCCTCACCCACCGCCCAAGGCGCATGGGCAGCCCACGCAATGAGCGAACTAACGCTTACCAAGGCGGCGCTCGCCGCGTACCAGCCTAGTAGCTGGGGTAAGTCGTCATGATCGAGCGTTGTCAGCACGAGGTAGGCAACCAAAATCGGGTCGAAGATAAACCCTTTGAACAATCCAAGTGCCTGGCGCGCATCAGCGCTAACGAATACCCCGACTATGCCACCGATTACTACAAGCACTGCAAATATTCTCGCCCAGAGACTCATCCGAGACCGGTATTGTGTCAGGTTTAATCCGGTGCCAATCGCCACGACTACCGTAAGGTAAATAAGAATTTCAAGCAGTGTGGTTGGAACACCACCGATTGAGAATCGGATAAGGTACGTTGGCGCAAGCGCAACCAAAATTGGCAGCCACCGTTTCACGCGGTCCCTTTCTTGTCGTCACCAACCAGCGCCAGGTTCTGGGTAGCAATCATCAGGCCAATAATCCCCCAGATTGGCAGAATGTAGAGCGTCGAGAAGAAATTGTATTGGGTCAACACTGCCGCAAAGGTGGCGAGTAGCCCCACCAAAATGGCGCGAACAAATTCATCTTTCACCACCAAAAGTGCCCGCAGGTGGCGCCAAATGAGCGCCAACACAAAACCTGCCATTGTCACAAAGCCAAGCGCACCGGTTTCGGCGAGTATTTCCAAATACTCATTGTTCACAATATCCCAGCCCGATACGGTCGCGGGGTTCGGATACCCTTTCACGTACGGACCAAAGTTTCCCATGCCAATGCCAACGACCGGTTTCGTCAACCAAGCCTGGTACGCTACGTCGAATGCAGCCAGCCGTCCTTGAGTTGATTCTCCATTAGCCAAATCAGCTACTGTCGCGTGTTCAACAAATTTCTGTAGGGCATCTGGTCGGCTGTAGGTTAAAAACCCAACGGTACCGACTGCCACAATCCCCATAACAATCACAAACGACCCGATCGCTCGCACCGACACCGTACGCTTCGGATAAAAAATCATGAACGTCAGGGTAAACGGCACTAAGGCTAAGTACGCTCCTCGTGACACGGTCAACACGATCACGAGAATAATCCCGACCAAAAGCAGTGCTAAGCGCTGGAGGTTCCAGCCTTTCAACTTACCGAGCCAAAGAGCGCCGAAGGTGCCGAGTGGTAAAAAGAGGTAGTCAGCCAAATAGAGCGGTTCAACCGAGAACGCCTGAGGCCGCGGAAAGCCGAGCACGATTTTCGAATAGCCCTGCTTTAGGCCAGTCAGCGCGAGCGGTAATCCAACAATGTCGCCAGCGGTTTGATATAGAGCAAAAAGCACCACCAGCACCACGCTCGGAAACAGCACCTGCATAACCCGACGCAGATCACTGGTGGTGCGAATAAACTGCA
>Ga0105240_10008788_pt1 | contig 14390 bp, 11 predicted proteins | sample KBSC54metaG_FD_80426 | JGI IMG/M metagenome (GOLD analysis project Ga0105240, IMG submission 80426) | Corn rhizosphere microbial communities from Kellogg Biological Station, Michigan, USA - KBS C5-4 metaG | ecosystem: Host-associated > Plants > Roots > Rhizosphere > Soil | place: Michigan, USA... | reverse complement strand
TGCGGGGGCGGTGTCCGCTGGGGTGGGCGGGGTTGGTGGGGGCGGCGGGGGGGTTGGGTGTGCCGCCTTGCCCGGGCCGAAGCTGAATACGAAGCTCAGGGTGTACAGATAGTCCCGCAGATGTCCCCTCGGGCTGTCATCGTCCCAACGGACCCGCAGGTCGGGCTTCAGCGCGAAGCTACTGGAGGCGTTATCGTTCTCCCAGAGCTTGACGAAGGCACCCACGCCCGCTTCGGCCATGAAGTTGTCCCGGCCGGGAGCATCGAACGGCGTATCGTAATGTAGAACACCGCCGCCGGCCGCGATGTAGGGAGCAAACATGCCCTCGCGATTGAACACGCGCAGTAGGTCGAGCGAGGCGGCCATCAGACGCAGGTGTCCGGGGTCGTGCTCGTCCTTCAGACGCACCGTGTTGAGGTTCAAATCAAGGGTCCAATCTTTGCTGATGTTGTAGCCCAGGTCGAGGCCATATACCCAATCGTGCTCCTTGGTGCCTCGATCGCCGCTCGCGACGATCCCACCGACCTCGGGACCAAAATAGAAATGCCCGGCTTCATCGCCGGCCCAGGCCGCCACGGGCACACACGCCAGTAGCGCATAAACGGAAAAACGTCTCATCAGCAAGCTCCTGCGGTCTTGTCGCGTCCGGGACGACAGGGTAGTACGTGTGTCGCAGTGGCGCAACAGCACGTGGCCAAACTCTATGAAGGCCCTGCTATAACCTTTAATTGGCCGAGAAAGTTCCCGTAGAGCGAGCTGCGAAGAAGCGAAGAATTTTGTTGTACTAAACGTACATTTCGGCGCTGACTAGCGGAAGCTTGGCAGTAAATGTGACGCGAGCGCCTGAACCGCGGGCAGTCGGATCACCCGCGCGGCGGACTCGATGTCCTCCGCCAACAATCTATCCGCGGCGGCGAACGGCACCTGTGCACGCAACGCGTCGTGTGCCTGTTGCAATGAAGGTGATGTCTGCAGAGGTTTTCTGAAGTCGATTCCCTGGCATCCTGCGAGGAACTCGATCGCGATGACGTTGAGAGTATTCACGGCCATAGCAAGCGTGCGACGGGCCCCGTGCGTCGCCATACTGACGTGGTCCTCCTGGTTCGCTGAAGTTGGAATGCTGTCCACGCTGGCCGGATGGGCCACCATCCGGTTCTCCGCGACCAACGCCGCCGCAGTCACCTGCGCCATCATGAATCCCGAGTTGACCCCACTATCCTGCGTGAGGAATGCGGGCAGCCCGCTCATCTTCGGATCCACCAGGAGCGCAATGCGCCGTTCGGCGATCGAGCCGATTTCCACGGCAGCCAGCGCGAGGACGTCGGCCGCGAAGGCAACCGGCTCGGCGTGAAAGTTACCTCCCGAGAGAACCTCGTCGGTATCCGGGAAGATGAGTGGGTTGTCCGTGACAGCATTCGCTTCCGTAAGGAGCGTGCTGGCACTCTGACCCATGAGATCGAGACACGCCCCCATTACCTGCGGTTGGCACCGAAGCGAGTAGGGATCTTGCACGCGCTCGCAGGTCCGGTGTGATTCCCGGATCTCACTGCCGGCGAGGAGCTTGCGATAGGTTTCGGCGACGCGGGCCTGCCCGTCATGGCCGCGCAACTGGTGAATGCGCGGGTCAAAGGGAACATCACTCCCTTGGAGGGCGTCCAGGGAAATCGAGCCACTCACCACCGCGGCCCCGAATACGGCTTCGAGCTCAAAGAGCGCGGCCAGCGCCAGGGCGGTGGAGACCTGCGTGCCATTGAGCAGCGCCAAACCTTCCTTCGGGCCCAATTCGAGCGGCTTGATCCCTGCTTGCGACAGAAACGCTGCGGCAGGTCGCACCACACCATGAGAGCGAATGGTGCCGAGACCCAGAGTGGGCAGGGACAGGTGAGCCAATGGGGCCAGGTCGCCCGAGGCACCCACCGAGCCTTGCGCGGGTACGCAGGGATATAGGTCCTGATTGATGAGTTGCTCGAGAAACCGGGCCAGCGGCTCGCTGACGCCCGAAAAACCGCGGCTCAAACTCGCAAGCTTCAACACGAGGACGAGCCGTACGATCGCATCGTCCAACAGCGGTCCAACGCCTGTGCTGTGCGAAAGAATGATGTTCTTTTGCAGCAGTGTGCGCTGCGGGCCAGGAATACGGGTCTGGGCCAGCAAACCAAATCCGGTGTTGATGCCATAAGCCGGCGCATCGCCCGCAGCCAAGCGCGAAGTGGCCGCATGCGAATCCCGAATGGCGCGCAGCGCGTCGTCCTCGATACGCACCTGAATGGGCCCGGCGTAGACGCGGCGCAACTCATGCAACGTAAGCGGACGCGAGCCGAGGGGCAAGGTAACGTTCTCGGTCATGTCACGATCCTTCCCGCGCGCACCACGCTTCTGCGGGGGTTGAAACCGATCCAGTAGCTGAGCTCTTCGATGGAGCGCGCGTTCCAGATCACAAAATCGGCTGCCAGGCCTTTGGCCAGCGCGCCACGTTCTCTATGCAGGCCCAGAGCGCGAGCGGCGTGGCGGGTGACTCCAGCAAGAGCTTCCTCGGCTGTCAGACCAAAGAGGCGCGTGCCCATGCTCATAGCCAACAGCAGCGAGGTGGCCGGCGAGGAGCCGGGATTGCAGTCGGTGGCGATGGCCATCCGGGTGCCCGCCGAGCGGAACTCCTGGATGGGCGGCTTGCGCTCATCCGCCAGGCAATAGAAGGCAATGGGCAGCAACACCGCCACTGTGCGCGCGGCTGCGAGTGCGGCGGCATCGGACGGCGTTGCATATTCGAGGTGGTCGCAAGAGACCGCGTGATGCCGTGCGGCCAATTGCGTGCCGCCCATATTTGAAAGTTGCTCCGCGTGCATTTTCACGGGCAACCCCAGATCGTGCGCGGCATCGAACAGGCGCTCGGACTGCGCGACATTGAAAGCGATGTTCTCGCAGAACACGTCTACCGCATCGACCAATCCCTCATGGGTCAAAGCAGGCAGCCATTGCCGCACGAGCACATCGATGTACTCGTCCGGACGCCCGGAGTACTCCGGCGGTACCGTATGCGCAGCCAGGAATGTCGTCTTGATGGTAACCGGATAGGCCTCCGCCAGAGCACGGGCCGCGCGCAGCATTTTTTCCTCGTCGGCCAGGGTAAGCCCATAACCTGACTTGATCTCGATCGTGGTCACACCTTCGTCCAGGAGAGCTCGGAGCCGCGGCGCGCTTTCGTCGATCAATTGTTGCAGCGATGCGCCCCGCACGGCGCGCATGGTGGAGAGGATCCCACCGCCCTCGCGGGCGATTTCCGCATAGGAGCGGCCGCGCAGCCGCTGCGCGTATTCACCGGCGCGAGTGCCCGCAAACACCAGGTGCGTGTGGCAGTCGATGAGTCCTGGAGTAACCCAGGCCCCCCCGAGATCCTGTTGCTCATAACCGCCGTGCACGGGCAACTCGGCCTCCGGGCCGACCCATTCGATACGTCCGGCGCGGGTCAACAGGGCGCCTTTTTCGATGACCCGCATCTACTCGTCGCAAGTGGCGAGTCGGGCGTTGCGCCAGAGTGCCAGGGAGTTTGTCATCGCGCCTGGCCGAGAAACGGCAATTTCAAGCCCTGCTCGTGAGCACACTCGATCGCGATCTCGTAGCCGGCATCGGCGTGCCGCATCACTCCGGTGGCCGGATCGTTCCACAAGACGCGCTCGATTCGGCGTGCTGCCGCAGGCGTGCCGTCGCACACGATCACGACACCCGAATGTTGTGAGTAGCCCATACCAACTCCACCGCCATGATGCATCGATACCCACGTCGCGCCGCTCGCGGTGTTGAGCAGGGCATTCAACAGCGGCCAATCCGCGACCGCGTCCGAGCCGTCGCGCATGGCCTCGGTCTCCCGGTTTGGGCTGGCCACCGAGCCCGAGTCGAGGTGATCACGACCGATCACGACCGGCGCCTTCAGCTCGCCGCGCGCGACCATCTCGTTGAAAGCGAGGCCGAGGCGGTGCCGGTCGCCGAGGCCGACCCAACAGATCCGCGCCGGCAGTCCCTGGAACTGGATGCGCGCCCGCGCCATGTCCATCCAGTGATGCAGATGCTTATCATCCGGCAGCAGCTCTTTCACCTTGGCATCCGTCTTGTAGATATCCTCCGGGTCACCGGACAGGGCGGCCCAGCGGAAGGGGCCGACGCCGCGGCAAAACAATGGCCGGATATACGCGGGCACGAATCCCGGGAAGGCGAAGGCGTCCTTCACGCCCTCGTCGAAAGCAACCTGACGCAGGTTGTTGCCATAATCGAATGTTGGAATTCCGGCGCGATGAAACTCCAGCATGGCTTCGATATGCAACGCCATGGACCTCCGCGCCTCCTTGGCAACGAGAGCGGGATTCTCGACTCGCATGCGATCCCATTGCTCGAGACTCCAACCTCGCGGCAGATAGCCATTCACCGGATCGTGCGCGGAAGTCTGGTCCGTTACCGCATCGGGCTTGATACCCTGGCGTAGCAGCTCCGGCAGCACCTCAGCCGCGTTGCCGAGCAAACCGACCGACACGGGCCGGCCCTCCCTGCGGGCGCGCTCGAGCAGTGCAAGCGCTTCGTCGAGTGTCTTGGCCTGGACGTCGAGGTAGCGCGTTTGCAGCCGCTTGGCGATGCGTTCCGGCCGGCACTCGATGGCCAGCATCGAGGCCCCCGCCATGGTAGCCGCCAAGGGCTGCGCACCACCCATCCCGCCCAGGCCCGCCGTCAGGATCCACTTGCCGCCCAGCTCGCCGCCAAAGTGCTGGCGGCCCATTTCCACGAAAGTCTCGTAGGTGCCCTGAACGATTCCCTGACTGCCGATGTAGATCCAGGAGCCGGCCGTCATCTGGCCGAACATCATCAAGCCTTTGCGATCGAGCTCGTTGAAGTGCTCCCAGGTGGCCCATTTCGCCACGAGGTTGGAATTCGCCAGCAACACGCGTGGCGCGTCCGCATGAGTGCGGAACACACCAACCGGCTTGCCGGATTGAATCAGCAAGGTCTCATCGTCCCCGAGAGCTCGCAGCGCGTGCACGATCTGGTCAAAGCATTGCCAGTTGCGGGCTGCCTTGCCGATTCCACCGTAGACCACGAGCTCATCCGGCCGCTCGCCGACCTCGGGATCGAGGTTGTTCATGAGCATGCGCAGCGCGGCTTCCGAGAGCCAGTTACGGCAGCTGATCACTGGACCACGCGGGGCGCGCAGAGGTGCGCGAGGTTGGTTATCAGACATGAGAGGACCTCGGTTGAAAGGCGCCGGACAACTCGTACCGGGAGCCGGGATGGTAAAGGTCGGCCACCGTAGCGATCCGACCAAAGCTCCAGGTGCGCCGCATGATGAGCAGACAGGCATCTCCGGTCTCGAGCTTCAACATGCGGCGAATACGTGTCTCGGGCATTACGGCGCGGACGGTGTGCTCCGCCCGCTGCAAAGGCGCCGCCTTCATCAGGTATTCGTGCGGTGTAATGCGGGAGAAATCATTTTGCAGGTAGTCAGGCACCACGGTCGGATTGACGTAGCGATCCTCGATCTGCAGGGGCATGCCACCTTCGCAATGGATCAGCAGCGTGTGATCGAGCTTCGCTCCGGGAGCCACGCCACAGCGCTCGGCCAGCTCGCGGGGGGCGTTGATCGAGCCGTGAAACACCACCTTGGCGAGATACTCATGGCCTCGTGACCGGATCTCGTCCGCGATATTGCGGACTTCCAGAGGATGCGCTTGCGCCCGTTGCTCGGCTACGAACGTGCCGACGCCGGCCACGCGGACCAACACTCCATCGGCCGCCAGCTCGCGCAGGGCCCGATTGGCTGTCATCCGCGATACGTCGAGCTCACGTACCAGCTCGTTCTCGGAAGGCACACGATCCCCCACGGCAAGCGTCCCCGCGGAGATCCGCGAAAGAATGAACTGCTTCACCTGCAAGTAGCGCGCGGCGGCTGGCGGGGAGGTCATGGAAGAGTTCACGGCTGCCGGGAGCATGGCTGTGCGCATCGTGCCACCCGCCCGCGAGGTTGTCTATACAGGTATAGGAGGGGCATCTGCTTCGAGAGCGTCAGAAGTGGACTAACGCTTTCAGGGTGGTATGATTCGCGCCCCTTCGAGCCCTCGGCCGGGGGGCGGACGGTGGAAAGGTAGAATTTTGGGGTGCGCGAGCTCCGAAGCTCGGGCCACCGCCCGACAGTGCTTGTCCAGAAAGCCCCCCGAGGGGCTTTTTGTTTTTTGTGGGCCTCGCGGCCCATTTTTGTTTGTGGCGGCGGGAAGATGCGATGACGGCGACCTTGCGAGAGCGGCTCATCGTCCTCATAGAGCCTCTGCTCGGGAGGCTGGGGTACGAGCTCGTGGAGCTCGAGTATGTCGCCAGGCGCAGCAGCGCCTTGGTGCGCCTTTTCATCGATCGGCCCGAGGGGATCAGAGTCGAAGACTGTGAGCGGACGAGCCGTGAAGTGGCCGCGCTGCTCGACGTCGAGGATCCTATTCCCACCGCCTATACGCTTGAGGTGTCCTCACCTGGTTTCGATCGGGTGCTGCGGACGCCCGCGCATTTTGCGCGGTTCGTCGGCGAGCGGGTGTTTGTCGAGCTGCGGGTTCCGCGCTCCGGACGGCGCCGCTACACGGGGAAGCTGCTGGCGACGAGTGATTCCGGCATTACGGTTGAAGTCGATAAAGAAAAGGTAGAGGTGCCCTTCGCGGAAATCGGCAAGGCGAGATTGGCCCCCGAATGAGTGATGAGCACCGGCGCGCGGCGCACGAGGTTATGCAGTAATGAACAAGGAAATCCTGATGGTTGTCGATGCCGTCTCAAACGAGAAGGGCGTCGACAAAGAAGTCATTTTCGAAGCGCTGGAGGCGGCGCTGGCCTCGGCTACCCGTAAGAAGCACGGGGAAGAGTGGGATGCGCGAGTCTCGATCGACCGCAAGAGCGGGGACTACGAGACATTCCGCCGCTGGAAGGTTTTTGCCGACGACTCCAAGGAGCTTGAAGTCCCTGAGCGCGAGCTGCGCTTGGAAGATGCGCGCGAAATCGACCCTGGGATCGACGTGGGCGGTTTCGTCGAACAACCGATGGAGTCGGTCGCATTCGGGCGTATTGCCGCTCAGCAGGCCAAGCAGGTCATCGTTCAAAAGGTGCGCGAAGCCGAGCGTGCGCAGGTTGTGGACGCCTACCGGGACCGTGTCGGTACCCTCGTCAGCGGCGTCGTCAAACGCGTCGATCGCAACGGAATCTATGTCGATCTCGGCAGCAACGCGGAAGGTTTTGTACCGCGTACGGACATGATCCCGCGCGAGCAGGTGAAGCCGCAGGATCGTATCAAGGCGTTCCTCAAGGAGGTGCGTTCCGAGCCTCGAGGTCCACAGTTGTTTCTCACTCGGACCGCCCCCGAATTTTTGATCGAGCTCTTCAAGCTCGAGGTTCCGGAAGTCGGGCAGGGATTGATCCAGATCCTCGGCGCGGCTCGCGATCCGGGCGTCCGCGCAAAGATCGCGGTTCGCAGCAACGATCCACGGGTCGATCCGGTCGGTGCTTGCGTCGGTATGCGCGGCTCGCGCGTGCAGGCGGTCTCGAACGAGATCGCCGGCGAACGCGTGGACATCATTCCGTACGACGAGAATCCGGCACAGTTCGTCATCAACGCCATGTCACCGGCCGAGGTGATGTCCATCGTCGTCGACGAAGAATCTCACAGCATGGATATCGCGGTCGCCGAGGAGAAGCTGTCGCAGGCGATCGGCCGCGGCGGACAGAATATCCGCCTGGCCAGCCAGCTGACCGGCTGGGACCTCAATGTCATGACGGAGTCAGATGCAGAGGCTAAGAGTGAGACGGAAGCGAAGGCACTCGTCCAGAACTTCATGAAGCAGCTGGACGTTGATGAGGACGTGGCCACCATCCTGGCGCAGGAAGGCTTCTCCACCGTGGAGGAGATTGCCTACGTGCCCCAAGCGGAGCTCGCCGGCATCGCGGAGTTTGATGAGAACATCGTAAAGGAGTTGCGCAACCGCGCGCGCGACGTGCTGCTGACGCAGGCGATCGCGAGTGAAGAGACACTTGATCAGTCAATGCCCGCGGACGACTTGTTGTTGCTCGAGGGGATGAGTCCAGATCTGGCGCTCGCCCTGGCGCGGCGCGGGGTGCGCACGCGCGAGGACCTTGCCGATCAATCAGTGGACGATTTGAAGGACATCGAGGGCTTGACAGCAGACGAAGCCGGCAAGCTGATCATGACGGCCCGGGCACCGTGGTTCGACGCGGGCCATTGAGGCATGGGGTTGTATAGCCTATGGCAGAAGTAACAGTTTCCCAATTTGCCGAGGTGCTCAAGGTGCCGGTCGACCGGTTGCTGGTGCAACTGGATCAGGCGGGCATCAAGGTATCCGGCCCGAACGATCGCATCAGTGACGATGCGAAGCTCGAGCTGTTGACGCACCTCCGGCGCAGTCACGGCAGTGGCGAAGGCGGTAATGCCGCGCCCAGCAAGATCACGCTCAGCCGCAAGAGCCAACAAGAGATCAGGCTCCAGGGCGGACAGGGGCGCGCGCGCACGGTGAATGTCGAAGTCCGCACCAAGCGGACCTATATCAATCGCGACGTTCTCCAGGAGAAGGCGCGCATCCAACAGGACGAGCTCGACCAGAAGCGGCGTGAGAGCGAAGAGGCCCAGCGACGTGAGACGGAGCGGCTCGAGGCGGAGCAGCGCGAGCGCGAGCGGGTCGAGAACGACAATCGTCGTCGCCTCGAAGAAGAGGTCGCGAAGAAGAAAGCGCAGGAAGAGGAGCGCAGGCGTGCCGAGCAGGCTGCCCGCGAGGAAGAAGAGCGCCGTGCTCGCGAGCGCGAGGAAGCGCAGAAGCGCGCGGCGGAAGCAGCAGCTGCTGCTGCTGAGCCGCCGAAACGTGCGGAGCCGCCGAAGCGCGTAGAAACTCCCAAGCGTGCCGAAGCTCCGAAGCGCGAGGAGCCTGCCAAGCCTGCTTTCGACCCAACATTCCAGAAGCCGCAGATCATTCCTCCGGTGCAGACGCGTGAGCGTCCGCAGCAGCCCGCGGCAAACACGCCGCGCAAGCCAGCCCAACAGCCTCAGGCTGCGGCTTCCGCGCCGGCACAGGAGCCACCACGTGCCGCGCGCCCTGGTGCGCCGCAGGGCCCCCAGGATGCCGGCACCCGTTATGGTCGTCAGGAGTTGCACGTCGCCGGCGATGTCAGCTCTCGCTATAAGAAGAAGAAAAGAGTCAAAGGCCGTCCGATGCACTCCGCGTCCGAGGGCGGCAAGCATGGGTTTGAGATGCCCACCGCACCGGTGGTGCGCGAGGTCAATGTTGGCGAGACGGTGACTGTCAGCGAGCTCGCCCAGAAAATGGCGATCAAGGCGACCGAGGTCATCAAAGTGCTCATGAACATGGGCGTGATGGCCACGATCAACCAGCCGATCGACCAGGACACCGCGGTGTTGGTAGTCGAGGAGCTCGGTCATACGGCCAAGGTGCTCAGGGAAAACCAGATCGAGGAGGATTTGCAGGGCGATCAGACTGAAGCTGCCCTGGAGCCGCGTCCTCCCGTGGTGACGGTCATGGGACACGTCGACCATGGCAAAACCTCATTGCTGGACTATATCCGACGGACGAAGGTAGCGGCCGGCGAGGCCGGAGGCATCACGCAACACATCGGTGCGTATCACGTTGAGACCCCCAAGGGGAGCGTAACGTTCCTGGATACGCCGGGCCATGCCGCCTTTACGGCGATGCGCGCCCGTGGTGCGAAGGCGACCGACGTCGTTGTGTTGGTCGTTGCCGCCGATGATGGCGTCATGCCGCAGACGATCGAGGCAATCCAGCACGCACGCGCTGCGGGTGTGCCCATCGTGGTCGCGGTCAACAAGATCGACAAGCCCGAGGCGGATCTCGATCGAGTGCGCCAGGAGCTCGCCAAGCAGGAAGTGATTCCGGAAGAGTGGGGTGGCGAGAATATCTTCATGCCGGTCTCGGCTCGTACGGGTCAGGGCATCGATCAATTGCTCGAATCCATCCTGCTGGTCGCCGAAGTGTTGGAGCTGCGTGCACCGCGCGCAGGTCTCGCATCCGGTATCGTGATCGAGTCGAGTGTCGAGAAGGGGCGCGGTGCTGTGGCTACCGTGCTGGTGAAGAAGGGCACGCTGCATACGGGCGATCCTGTCATCGCGGGCTCCGAGTTCGGTCGGGTCCGCGCCATGTTCGACGAGAACGGCAATGCGGTAGAGGAGGCCACGCCCTCGATGCCGGTTCAGGTGTTGGGTTTGTCCAGCCCTCCGAATGCGGGCGACGAGTTTCTCGCGGCCGAGAGCGAGCGCAAGGCTCGTGAGGTGGCCCTGTATCGCCAAGGTAAGTTCCGCGACGTCAAGCTTGCGAGCCGCGTTCAGCGTGCTGAAGATGTCTTCTCGCAAATGGGCGATGCGAAGGTCGGCACCGTCGCGGTCCTCATCAAGGGCGATGTGCAGGGCAGCGTCGAGGCGCTGCGCGAGTCACTGACGAAGCTATCCACCGATGAAGTGCAGGTGAAGTTGATTGCCAGCGGCCTGGGTGGAATTACCGAGTCCGACGTGCAGCTTGCCGCGGCTTCCAAGGGATTGATCATCGGCTTCAATGTCCGTGCGGACGCGGGAGCTCGCGAGATGATCAAGGAGACCGGCGTCGAAGTCCGCTACTACAGCATCATCTACGAAGCCATCGATGACGTACGCCAGATGCTGTCGGGCATGCTGCGGCCGGAGATCAAGGAGTCGATCCTTGGTGTGGCGCAGGTCCGGGAAGTTTTCCGCTCGAGCAAGTTTGGCGTGGTTGCCGGATGCCTGGTCACGGAAGGCGTCGTCAAGCGGAACAATCCGATCCGCGTGCTACGCGACAACGTCGTGATCTTCGAGGGCGCTCTCGAGTCTCTACGTCGGTTCAAGGACGACGTCAACGAAGTCCGAGCGGGCGTGGAGTGCGGTATCGGCGTGAAGAACTATCAGGACGTCCGCGCGGGCGACCAGATCGAGTGTTTCTCACGCGTCGAGGTTGCAAGAACATTGTGATGATCTAATGGCGGAACCCCGTACACGCCGCATCGAGGCGGAGATCCAACGTGTGCTTTCCGAGCTCATTGCGCGCGAGGTAAAGGATCCTCGCGTGGGAAACGTAACCATAACAGCTGTGAGTCTCGCGGCCGACATGGGCGTGGCCCGCGTGTTCTTCACGCCATTCGCCTCGAAACATCCGGCGGAGGAAGTTCGAGTTGGACTCACCCGCGCCGGAGGATTCCTGCGCGGGGAAGTAGGGCGGCGCTTGCGTTTGCGGCACGCCCCACGTCTAGAGTTCGTCGTGGACGATACAGCGGAGAAGGCGGCGCATCTGACCGGCCTCATCAATCGAGCCGTGGCGACCGACCGGTCAGCGAGGGAATCCCCAGCGGGGACGAGCGATCGTGCCGCGGCAGCTGCCAGCGAGACCACAAGCGCGCCCGATGATGGCGCTGCAGAGTCCGACAAACAGTAAGCGACGCCCATGCCGACAGGTATCTTGCTGCTCGACAAACCCGCAGGGTTGTCGTCGAACGCGGCGTTACAACGGGTGCGCCGCACGCTAGGCGTCGAGAAAGCCGGTCACGTGGGCAGCCTCGATCCACTGGCTACGGGCATGTTGCCGATCTGCCTGGGCGAGGCCACAAAAATTGCCGGCGACGTTGTGTCGGGCCGGAAATGCTATCGCTTTACGATTGCGCTCGGTGCGCGCACAGCGACGGGCGATACCGAGGGGGCGATCATCGAGACCGCACCTGTGCCGAGCCTCGATTCTTCCAGCCTCGAAGCTGTGCGCCACCGCTTCGTTGGACCGCAGTCGCAAATCCCGCCGATGTACTCGGCTTTGAAGCGCGACGGCCAACCTCTGTATAAGTTGGCACGGGCCGGAGTGGAGGTGGAGCGCGCGGCCCGCGACATCGACATTTTCGAGCTCACAGTGGTCGGGTTTGCGGCAGATCGGGTCGAGCTGGAGACCGTCTGCTCCAAGGGCACGTATGTGCGGGTCCTTGCAGAGGATATGGCCAAGGCTCTGGGTACCTGCGGGCATGTCCTGGCGCTGCGACGTTTGCACGTCGAGCCCTTCGCCGCCGAGCCGATGGAGACGCTTGAATCCATCGCCGAGGCTCGAGCGCGAGGTCTTTGGCCTCGAGTGTTGCCGGCCGATTGGCCCCTGCGTCATCTACCCACGATTTCGGTGAATGCCCTACAGCTGCCGCGCCTCATGCAGGGCCAGGCCGTTCCCGTTTCGCCTTCGGATGCCGCCGACGAGCGCATCAATAGCGCGCTTCGGATTCGCCTCTACGATGAAGCGGGGCGGTTTCTGGGCATTGGTGAGGCCGCCGGTGGCGGCAAGGTGCAGCCGAGGCGCTTGTTCCTGGCCGAGACGTCCTGACCGTCCGCACAGAGGAGCCGGGACTCCTAGTGGTGCTGGACCGTTATCGAAGGGTCCAGGTGCTGCAGCGCGTCGCCTGCATTGAACTCGCCCGTGCGCTGAAGATCGTCGCCCGTATAAGACCTGCAGGGTTGCTGCGACTCGTGCGCGACGCGCGATCCCGTGTTGCCGGCGCAGGTCCCTTTGGCGTCTGTCACGCTAGCCGTTGGCGGCTGGTGGCCCTGCGTGGCACAGGCGGCCAAGAGGACCGCGAGGCAAGTACTGGTCAAAATTGCTCTCAACATACTCTCCTCCTCGGGAGGGCCAGTTTACCCTCAATTCAAGGGCCTGGCGCCTCGCAAACTACCGCCACAAACTTGTGGCCGGGGCGCCTTGACGGGTACAATCGGCGGCTTACCACAAGGGTTTGAAACGTAAGCATTTAGGATCATCTGGCAATGGCTCTTACCAGCGAGAAAAAGGGCGGTATCCTCGCGCAATTCCGCCGCGGACCGTCCGACACCGGCTCCCCCGAAGTTCAAGTAGCGCTTCTCTCCGAGCGGATCAATGGGCTCGGCGGGCATTTTGCCGCACACAAAAGCGATCATTCGTCGCGGCGTGGGCTGGTGAAGCTCGTGAACCAACGTCGCAAGCTCCTCGATTACCTCAAATCCACACAACCGCAGAAGTACCAGGAGCTCGTCGAGCGCCTGGGGCTCCGCCGCTGAAACACCAAGGCCGCCGTCATGAACGTGCGGCCTTTGTGTTTTCACACTCCGTTTTCACTTCGAGGAATGCAGCTTGAGCGTCGTCAGTAAGTCTTTTCCTTATGGTTCCAGCACGGTCACGATAGAGACCGGTGAGTTGGCCCGCCAGGCCGATGGAGCCGTGAAGGTCTCCATGGGCGATACCGTGGTGCTCGTGACCGCCGTCGCGAGGCTAACCGCAACACCGGGGCGGGACTTCTTCCCGCTGACCGTAAACTACGTTGAGAAGCACTATGCCGCCGGTCGTATTCCGGGCGGCTTTTTCAAGCGCGAAGGCCGGCCTACCGAGAAGGAGACGCTCACCTCGCGTCTCATCGATCGGCCGATTCGCCCGCTCTTTCCGGATGGCTTCTACAACGACGTGCAGGTTGTTGCGACGGTCTTGTCCGTTGATCCCGAGATCGATCCGGACATTCCGTCCCTGCTGGGAGCCTCAGCCGCGCTCGCGATTTCCGGCGTGCCTTTCAACGGCCCGGTCGGCGCCGCCCGTGTCGGCTACAAGGATGGCAACTACGTCCTCAATCCGACCAACAAGGAGCTGGCGACCTCCGGTCTTCACCTGGTCGTAGCGGGCACCGAAGCCGCCGTGCTGATGGTCGAATCGGAAGCGAGCGGCCTGTCCGAGGAAGTTATGTTGGGCTCCGTGGTCTACGGCCACGAGCAGATGCAGGTTGCCATTCGCGCGATCCGCGAAATCGCCAAAGAGGCTGGCAAGCCCCGTTGGACCTGGCAGCCGACCCCTGACGATCCGGATCTCGTCAGCGCCGTGGCGTTGCACGCGCAGGCGGCCCTTTCACAAGCCTATTCCATCACCGAGAAGCAACAGCGCCATACGCGCATCAGTGAGGTCAAGGCCCAGACTGTCGCGACGCTCACCGGTGGTGACGCGCCGAAGTGGACGGCGGACCAGGTCGAAGGCGTCCTGTTCAAGCTGGAAAGCAACATCGTGCGCCAGCGTGTGTTGAATGGTGAGCCGCGCATCGACGGTCGCGACATGAAGACCGTACGCCCGATTGCGGTGAAAGTTGGTGTGGTGCCGCGAACCCATGGCTCCGCGTTGTTCACTCGCGGCGAGACGCAAGCGCTCGTGCTCACGACGCTCGGCACTACCCGTGACGCGCAGATTATCGACGGTCTCGAAGGCGAACGCCGCGAGCCCTTCATGTTGCATTACAACTTCCCACCGTTCTCGGTAGGCGAGACGGGTATCATGGGCTCGCCCAAGCGGCGCGAGATC
>Ga0105240_10008787_pt1 | contig 14390 bp, 18 predicted proteins | sample KBSC54metaG_FD_80426 | JGI IMG/M metagenome (GOLD analysis project Ga0105240, IMG submission 80426) | Corn rhizosphere microbial communities from Kellogg Biological Station, Michigan, USA - KBS C5-4 metaG | ecosystem: Host-associated > Plants > Roots > Rhizosphere > Soil | place: Michigan, USA... | reverse complement strand
TCGCGCTCGACGCGACCACCGGCACCATCGTCGGCATCACCTACACGCTCTCGCTGCCGGTTCCCGCGACCACCGGCACGGGCAACGAGCAGACGCTGTCCATCGACGGCAACGTCGCCGCCGGCCAGTCGGGCACGTGCGGCGGCCAGAATTGCGCGGGAACGCAGTCGCGCTCGGTCACGGTGTCGTACTAGCGCCTCACGCCCCGCCCGCGAATCCGTTCTGCCGCCACGCCTCGAACACCACGACCGCGACCGCGTTCGAGAGATTGAGGCTGCGATTGCCGGGGCGCATGGGCAGCCGCAATCGCCGCGCGGCATCGAACTCGTCGAGGATCGGGGCCGGCAGCCCGGCCGTCTCGCCGCCGAATACGAACGCATCGCCCTCGCGGTAGGCCACGCCGGCGTAGTCCACGCTGCCGCGCGTCGACAGCGCGAACATCCTGCGCCCGTCGAGCGCGACGCGGCACGCGGACCAGTCGCGATGCAGCGTGATGGTCGCGAGCTCGTGGTAATCGAGCCCCGCACGCCGCAGCAGCCGGTCCTCCATCGAGAAGCCGAGCGGCTCGACGAGGTGCAGCCGTGCGCCCGCGTTCGCGCACAGCCGGATCACATTTCCGGCGTTGGGCGGAATCTCCGGGTGCACCAGGACCACCTCGAACATCAGCCCGGTGCCGGCGTGCGCGCCAGCGCCCACAGGCTCACCCGCGTGGCCCCCGCCTGCTTCAGGACGCGCGCGATCTCCTGCCCGGTGGCGCCCGTCGTGACGACGTCGTCGACGACCGCCACATGCAGTCCCTGGACGCGCGCATCGCAGCGGAACGCAGCGCGCAGGTTGCGCGCGCGCTCGTCGCGATGAAGCCCGGGCTGCGGTTGCGTCTCGCGCACGCGCACCAGCGCCGATGCAGCGCAACCAATGCCGAGCGAGCGCGCCACCGGCCGCGCCAGCTCGAGCGCCTGGTTGAAGCCCCGCTGGCGCAGGCGCGGGCGCGCAAGCGGCGGCACGACGACCAGGTCCGCCTGCGCGCCGCGCATGCGCCGCGACATGCACGCCGCGAGCCAGCGTCCGGTCGCGAGATCGCCCGCGAACTTGAAGCGCTGCACCAGGCGATCGACCGGGAAGCGATATTCGAAGCACGCGAGCGATGCATCGAAGGCGGGCGGGTGCACCGCGCACGCGCCGCACGTTCCATCGGCCGCGAGCGGCAATGCGCAAACGGCGCACGCATGGCCGAGCCAGGGAAGGGCCGCCTCGCAAGGCGCGCACACGGCATCGCAGGCCGGGGCGAGACAGAGCACGCAGTCCTGCGGCCACCACCGTGCGGTTGCTGTTTTTTTAGGCAACCGTAAGGAAGCTGCGCCGGAGAAAATTGACATCTTCCAAAAAATCGCGAAAGATCAGGATGTTAAAACTTACCTCGCCCATGGATACCGTCGTCCGATTCGCCCATTCCGGCACTGCCGACCCGGCGCTGGAGGCCCAGCGCGAGCGCGCCCTCGCCCTCTACGCCCTTCCCTTCAACGACCTGCTGTTCGAAGCGCATACCGTGCATCGTGCGCACTTCGACCCGAATCGCGTGCAGCGCTCGACGCTGCTGTCGATCAAGACCGGCGGATGCCCCGAGGACTGCGGCTACTGCCCGCAGGCGGCACGCTATCACACGGGTGTGGAGAGCCAGCCGCTCCTCCCGCTCGACGAGGTGATAGAAGCGGCGCGAGCCGCCAAGTCGCAAGGCGCCACCCGCTTCTGCATGGGTGCCGCGTGGCGCTCGCCGAAGGAGCGCGACCTCGCTCCCGTGCTCGAGATGGTGAAGGCCGTGAAGGACCTCGGCCTCGAAGCGTGCTGCACGCTCGGCATGCTGAAGGAAGGCCAGGCCGAGCAGCTCAAGCTCGCGGGCCTCGACTACTACAACCACAACCTCGACACCTCGCCCGAGCTCTACGGCGACATCATCACGACGCGCGACTACGAGGACCGGCTGCAGACGCTCGAGCGCGTGCGCGACGCGGGCCTCAAGGTGTGCTGCGGCGGCATCGTCGGGCTCGGCGAGTCGCGCGAAGGGCGCGCGGGCCTCATCGCCCAGCTCGCGAGCCTCGATCCGCAGCCGGAGTCGGTGCCGGTCAACGACCTGGTGCAGGTCGAGGGCACGCCGCTCGCCGGCACGCAGAAGCTGCCGTGGGTCGAGTTCGTCCGCACCATCGCCGTCGCGCGCATCATGCTGCCGAGGAGCGTCGTGCGCCTCTCGGCGGGTCGCGCCGCGATGAGCGATGCGGTGCAGGCGCTCTGCTTCTTCGCAGGCGCCAACTCCATCTTCTACGGCGAGAAGCTCCTCACCACGGGCAATCCCGAGGCCGTGCGCGACGACGCGCTGCTCGCCTCGCTCGGCATCGGCCGGGCCTGAAGGCATGGCCGGTGCCGCGGCCGGCATCGAGGCCGGCCTCGCCGCGTGGGCGCGCGAGGGACTGCGGCGCGAGCGCCGCGTGCTCGATTCGCCGCAGGGCGCGCGCATCGTCGCGGACGGCGCGAGCGTCCTCAACTTCGCATCCAACGACTACCTCGGGCTCGCCGCACACCCGCGCCTCCTCGCCGCCGCGCACGCCGCGCTCGACCGCTACGGCGCGGGCAGCGGCGCCTCGCCGCTCGTCGTGGGCCACCAGCGCGCCCATGAGGAAGCGGAAGCGCGCTTCGCCGCGTTCGTGCGCTTGCCGCGCGCACTGCTTTTCGGCAGCGGCTACGCCGCGAACCTCGGGATCCTCACCGCGCTCGCCGACCGGCGCGCCGAGATCTTCTGCGACCGCCTGAACCATGCATGCCTCAACGACGGCGCGCTCCTGTCGCGGGCGCGCATGGTGCGATACGCGCATGCGGACCTGGATGCCCTCGAACGCGCGCTCGCGCGCTCGCGCGCCGCGACGCGCATCGTCGCGACCGACAGCGTGTTCAGCATGGATGGCGACGTCGCCGACGTAGCGCGGCTAGTGGCGCTGTGCGAGCGCCACGATGCGTGGCTCGTCGTCGACGACGCGCACGGCATCGGCGTGCTGGGGGACCACGGCCGCGGGACTCTCGAGCATTGCGGCGTGGCGAGCGAGCGCATCGTGTACATGGCGACTCTCGGGAAGGCGCTCGGCAGCCACGGCGCCTTCGTGGCCGGCCCCGCCGCGGTCGTCGAATGGATCCTGCAGCGCGCGCGCACGTACATCTTCTCGACCGCGCTCCCCGCCGCCAGCGCGGCGGCCGCGACGGCGGCGCTCGACCTGCTGGAGGAGGAGCCCGCCATCGTCGCCACGCTGCGCCAGCGCATTGCACGCCTGCGCGAGCGCGGCGCCGCGCTCGCCGGCTTGCAACCTTCCATCACCGCCATCCAGCCCATCGTGCTGGGCGAGGCCGATGCGGCGGTCCAGGCCTCGCGCAGGCTCCTCGAGCGCGGTCTCCTCGTGCCGGCCATCCGCCCGCCGACGGTTCCGCCGGGAACGTCGCGCTTGCGCGTGAGCCTCTCCGCGGCGCACAGCGAAGGCGACATCGACGCCCTCGCGGATGCGCTCGCACAATGCCTTCCGTGAAAGACCTGCACGTGCGCGTACAGGGCGACGGACGCGACGTCGTGCTGCTGCATGGCTGGGGTTTCCACTCCGGCGCGTGGAACGGAGTCGTGCCCGCGCTCGCCATGCGTCATCGGGTGCACGCGATCGACTTGCCGGGCCATGGCCGCTCGAGGGACTGCGCGATCGAGGCCTTCGACGCGGCCGCCGAGGCGATCGCGCGTCGCATCCCGCCCGGCAGCCTCGTCGTCGGCTGGTCCCTCGGCGGCCTGCTCGCGCAACGCATCGTCGCGCGAGGCATGGCGCGCCCGTCCGCGCTCGCGCTGGTGAGCTCGACGCCCTGCTTCGTGCAGCGCGAAGATTGGGCCGCGGCCATGCGCTCCGCCACGCTGGAAGGGTTCGCGCGCGACCTCGGGCGCAAGCCGCGGCACACGCTCGCGCATTTCGTGCGGCTGAACGCGCTCAACGCCCCGAATGCACGCGAGGTCGTGCGCTCCATCACGGCGCGGCTCGAGGAAGAGCCGGCTCCCACGACGACCGCGCTCGAGCATGGCCTGCGCTGGTTGCGCGAAGCCGACCTGCGCGACGACGCCGCGCGCATCGGCGTGCCGTGCATCGTGATCCATGGCACCCGCGACGCCATCACGCCGATCGAGGCGGGGCGCTGGCTCGGCTCGCGCATCCCGGGCGCGCGCCTCTGCGAGATCGAGGATGCGGCGCACCTGCCTTTCGCTTCCCACGCCGCGCGTTTCCTCGAGGCGGTGGAGTCGCTTGCATGAGCCCGGGCGCACCGGACCGGCGCGCGGTGCGCCGCGCCTTTTCCCGCGCCGCGCCGCGCTACGACGAGCATGCGGTCCTGCAGCGCGAAGTGGGACAGCGCCTCGTGGAGCACCTCGAGGGCATCCGCATGGAGCCCGCGCGCGTGCTCGACCTCGGCTGCGGCACCGGCGCATCCTTCGCGGCGCTCGGCGCACGCTATCCCCAGGCGCGCCTCACCGGCCTCGACATCGCGCGGCCCATGCTCGAGGAGGCGGGCCGGCGCACGCCCTGGTGGCGGCGCAAGCTCGGACTTGGAGGCGCGCCCTCGCTCGTATGCGCCGACGCCGAGCGCCTGCCTCTCGCGGCGGGCTCGCTCGACCTCGTCTTCTCGAACCTCGCGCTGCAGTGGTGCGATCCGGCGCGGGCTTTCGCCGAAGCGGCGCGCGTACTGCGCGTGGGCGGCCTCTTCCTCTTCTCGACGCTCGGTCCCGACACGCTCAAGGAGCTGCGTGCGGCCTTCGCGTCGGCGGACGACGCGCCGCACGTGAACGCGTTCGTCGACATGCACGACCTCGGCGACACGCTCGTGCACGCGGGCTTCGCCGACCCGGTCATGGAGATGGAGGTCCTCACGCTCGAATACGGCTCGCTCGAGGGCGTCGTGGCCGACCTGCGCGCGATCGGCGCCGCGAACGCGCTGCCGGGCCGGCCCCGCGGGCTCGGCGGGCGCGCACGCTGGGAGCGCGCCGCGGCGGAGTACGAGCGCTTCCGTCGCGGCGGCAGTCTGCCCGCGACGTACGAAGTCGTCTACGGCCATGCCTGGAAGACACCGCCGCGCACCGCGCCCGACGGGCGCTCGATCGTGCAGTTCCGTGCGCGCGGAGCCGCATGATGCGCGGTGTCTTCGTCACCGGCACCGACACCGAAGTGGGCAAGACCTTCGCGTCCACCGTGATCATCGCGGCGCTGCGTGCGCGCGGCCTGCGCGTGTTTCCCTTCAAGCCGGTCGCCGCGGGCGCGGTGCGCGTGGGCGAGCGCTGGATCAACGAGGATACCCAGGCATTGCTCGCCGCGGCGGGGCTCGATGAAGCGAGCAGCGCCCAGGTGACGCCGGTGCTGTTGCGCGAGCCCATGGCCCCGCATATCGCCGCGGAGCGCGAAGGCGTGCGCATCGACGTGTGCGCGCTTCACGCGGCGCTCCTCCGCGGCGCGGCGGGAGCGGACTTCTGCGTGGTCGAGGGCGTGGGCGGCTTCCGCGTGCCGCTCGACGCGGTGCGGGACACGGTCGACCTCGCGCGCGAGATCGCGCTCCCGGTCGTCCTCGTGGTCGGCATGCGCCTTGGCTGCCTCAATCACGCGCTCCTCACGGCACAGGCGATCGGCGCGGCCGGGCTGCCGTTCGCCGGCTGGATCGCCAACGAGCTGCAACCCGCGATGAACGGACTGGACGAGAACGTCGCGACGCTGGAGCGGCGGCTTCCCGCGCCGCTGCTGGGCCGTTTGCCCTGGTCGCCCGGATCGACACCGGGAGAGCTCGTTGCGCGGCTCGACGTCCGGCCCCTCGCGGAGCGCCGCGGATGAAGGCCGTCCTCTTCGACCTCGACGGCACGCTCACCGACCCGCGCGAGGGCATCACGCGCTGCATCGCCCATGCCCTCGAGCGCATGGGCGTGGAACCCCCTCCGCTCGGCGCGCTCACCTTCGCCATCGGCCCTCCGCTGCGCGCGTCGCTCGCGCAGCTCCTCGGGCGCGACGACCGCGAAAGCGTCGAGCGCGCGATCGCGCATTACCGCGAGCGCTTCGCCGACGTGGGACTTTTCGAGAACACGCCCTACGACGGCATCGCCGACACGCTCGCGAGCGTGAAGGCGAGCGGAGCGGCGCTCGTCGTCTGCACGTCCAAGCCCCTCGTCTACGCCCGGCGCATCGTCGAGCACTTCGGGCTGCACGTGCACTTCGACGCCATCCACGGCTGCGAGCTCGACGGCACGCGCGAGGACAAGCGCGAGCTGATGGAATACCTGCTGCCGCGCCACGGCATCGCACCCGCCGATGCGGCGATGGTGGGCGACCGCGGCGTGGACATGCGCGCCGCGCGCCACCATGGCCTGCATGCGATCGGCGCGCTCTGGGGCTACGGCAGCGAGCGGGAGCTGCGCGAGCATGGCGCCCACCGGCTTTGCGAGCATCCGGCGGCGCTCACCGACGCCTTGCTCCGACGAGAACGCTAAGCGACACCACCCGTTGGTGCGATACCGCACGCTCCTCAAGGTCATGAGCCGCGAGCTGGTACGCGACCAGGGGATGATGCTGCTTCTCGGCTCCATGCGCTCCGCCGAACGGCTCGCGACCTTCCTGCTCAACCTCTCGCAGCGCCTCGCCGCGCGCGGCTTCTCCGCGCACGACTTCCACCTCCGCGCGAAGAGCTCGGCAGCTACGCTCGGGCTCTCGCTGGAGACCGTAAGTCGCCTCTTCTCGCGCTTCCAGGAGGAAGGCGCCGTCGCGTGGCCAGGAAGCACGTCCGCATCCAGGACATGGAAGGGCTCAAGGCGATGAGCGGCATTTGTCCCGCGAGCGCAGCGCCCCAGGCCTGCCGCGCCCGGCCGTAGCTGTCAGTCCTGGCCGGACCCCGCGCGCGGGCTCCTTCGGGCCCGGTACACACGGGGAACCGCCGCCCGGGCCGCTCGTCCATGGGACGCAGCACTGCGGCGGCCTTCGTCCCGGCAGCTCCTGTGTACGACACCGCACAGACCGGCCCTCCCTCCTTGCGTATTGATGGTCGTGCAGGCAAATCAAAGGGGATCAGCGATGGATTTGCGCAGGAGTGTGATGGCCGCAACGTTGGCGAGCGCCCTCGCCCTGGTCCTGGCCGCCTGTCCGCAGAAGGAGGGTCCGGCCGAGCACGCCGGCAAGCAGGTGGACAAGGCGATGGACCAGGCGGGACAGCAGATCGAGAAGGCCGGGGAGAAGGTCCAGGACGCGGCAAAGGGCGGGGACAAGAAGTAAACGCCTTTTTGCTCGAGCGGAAGCAGGATGCGCCGCAACTGCGCCGGCGGCACGCGGTCCCACGAGCAGATGAACGGCGGAAGCTGACATGAATGGCGCGCATCACACCGTGGCGCGCTCGGATGCGGTGGTCCTGTCCAGCGCGCTCCCGACTGACGGCCGCGCGCGCGGCGATGACGTCGTGTTCCTGCTCGACTGCGACAACACGCTGCTCGACAACGATCGCGTGGCGAGCGATCTCGGCGCTCACCTCGAAGCCGAGTTCGGGTCCGGGAGCCGCGATCGATACTGGAGGATCCTCGAGGAGCTGCGCTCCGAGCTGGGTTACACCGACTATCTCGGTGCGCTGCAGCGTTACCGGCTCGGCGCCATGAACGATCCGCGCCTTCTGAAGATGTCCTCGTTTCTCGTGGACTATCCGTTCGCCGAGCGGCTGTATCCCGGCGCGCTCGCGGTGATCGCGCACCTGGGGCGTTGGGGACCGACCGTGATCCTGTCCGATGGCGACGTCGTCTTCCAACCGCGCAAGATCCAGCGATCGGGATTGTGGGATGCGGTCGACGGCCGCGTCCTGATCTACATCCACAAGGAGCGCATGCTCGACGAGGTCGAGCAGCGCTATCCCGGCCGCCATTACGTGATGGTCGACGACAAGCTGCGCATCCTCGCGGCGATGAAGGAAATCCTGCGCGAGCGGCTGACGACCGTGTTCCCGCGCCAGGGACACTATGCGCTCGATCCGCGCATTCTCCCGGCATATCCGCCGGCGGACCTGGCGATCGAACGCATCGCAGAGCTGCTGGAATACGATCGTCCCCGCTTCATGGGCGTCTCAGGCGCCGACGGGGAACAGCAAGCGACATGAACGCCACGGGTTCGGTCCTGGCCGTGAATGGGGGCTCGTCGAGCGTGCGCTTCGCGGTGTTCGCCCAGGACGAGCCGCTGCGCAGGCTCTGCGGCGGGAACCTGGATCGCATCGGGTCGATCGGCACGAACCTGACCTTCAAGCACTCAACGGGAAAGCCCGATCAGGATCGCCCAGTCGACGCGGTCGATCGCGGCTCCGCGGTCGCATTCCTGCTCGATTGGCTCGAAACGCAGGGCGTCTTCGCCTCGGTCGATGCCGTGGGGCACCGCGTGGTTCATGGCATGACGCGTGTGCAGCCCGAGCGTGTCACGCCGCAGCTGCTGGAGCAGCTACGCGAGCTCACGCCGTACGCCCCGCACCACCTGCCGCTCGAGGTCGAGCTGATGGAAGCGTTGGGCGAGCGTCATCCGCCGCTGCCCCAGGTCGCCTGCTTCGACACGGCATTCCACGCCTCGATGCCGCATGTCGCGAGGCAGTTCCCCATTCCGCGCCGCTACGAGGCGAAGGGAGTTCGCCGCTACGGCTTCCACGGCTTGTCGTATGCCTACCTGATGGAAGAGCTCGCGCGGCTCGGCGATCCGGCGGCGGCGGCGGGCCGCGTGATCCTCGCGCACCTCGGCAACGGGGCGAGCCTCGCCGCCGTACGCGACGGCAAGAGCGTCGACACCAGCATGGGCTTCACGCCCGCGGCGGGCCTGGTGATGAGCACGCGCTCCGGCGACCTGGACCCGGGGCTGGTTTCGTACATGGCGCGAACGGAGCGAATGACCGAGTCGCAGTTCGACCAGATGGTCAACCACGAATCGGGATTGCTGGGAATCTCGGAGACCGGCTCCGACATGCGCGACCTCCTGGCACGGGAAGCCGGCGACGCTCGCGCCGCCGAAGCGATCGCGCTCTTCTGCTACCAGGCGCGGAAATGGATCGGCGCGTTCGCCGCGGCGTTGGGCGGACTGGACACGCTGGTCTTCGCGGGCGGTATCGGCGAGAACGCGCCGAGCATCCGGGAGCGGATCTGCGACGAGCTCCGCTTCCTGGGCATCGAGCTCGACCCGCAGCGCAACGGGAAGAACGAATCGCTGATCTCGCCCGGCACCGGTCGCGTCAAGGTGCGTGTGATCCACACCGACGAGGAGATCATGATCGCAAGGTCCGTCATCCGCGTCCTCGACCCCGGCTCGGCTCGGGAAGCCTCGACATGAAGACCGCCACCCTCACCCCCGAGCTCCTGGACAGCATCGATGCCTACTGGCGCGCCGCCAATTACCTGTCCGTCGGCCAGATCTATCTCCGCGACAATCCGTTGCTCAACCGGCCCCTCGCGCCGGCGGATGTGAAGCACACTCTGCTCGGCCACTGGGGGACGACGCCGGGACAGAACTTCATCTATGTGCATCTGAATCGGGTCATCACGAAGTACGACCTCGACATGATCTACGTCTGCGGCCCCGGGCACGGTGGCCCCGCCGTGGTGGGCAACACGTATCTCGAAGGCACGTACAGCGAGATCTATCCCGACGTCAGCCGGGATGAGGCCGGTCTTCGAAAGCTCTTCAGGCAGTTCTCGTTTCCCGGCGGAATTCCCAGCCATGCATCGCCCGAGTGCCCGGGCTCGATCCACGAGGGCGGAGAGCTGGGCTACTCGCTCAGCCATGCGTTCGGGGCGGTGTTCGACAACCCCGATCTCGTCGTCGCCTGCGTCGTGGGCGACGGTGAAGCGGAGACCGGGCCGCTCGCCACGGCGTGGCATTCCAACAAGTTCCTCGATCCCGCGACCGACGGCGCGGTGCTGCCGATCCTGCATCTCAACGGCTACAAGATCTCGAACCCGACCGTTCTCGCGCGCATCGAACGCGAGGAGCTGGAGCAACTGCTCCGCGGCTATGGGTGGATACCGTATTTCGTCGAGGGCCATGAGCCTGCGGCGATGCACGAGGCGATGGCCGCGACGCTCGACACGGTGCTGGAGAGAATCAGGCAGATCCAGCAGGACGCTCGCATCCGCGGCGACACGACGCGCCCGCGCTGGCCGATGATCGTCCTCGCATCTCCCAAGGGCTGGACGGGCCCGAAGACGGTCGATGGCGTGCAGGTCGAAGGCACCTTCCGTTCGCACCAGGTGCCGCTCGCGGTGGATGCGGAGCATCCCGATCACCTGCGCCAGCTCGAGGCGTGGTTGAAGAGCTATCGCCCGGAGGAGCTCTTCGACGAGCAGGGCCGCCTCAAGCCGGAATTGGCAGCGCTCGCGCCCGAAGGCGAGCGGCGCATGGGCGCCAATCCTCACGCCAACGGCGGCGTGCTGCTGCGCGACCTGCGGATGCCGGATTTCCGCGAGTACGCACTCGACGTGCCCTCGCCCGGCGCGCAAGGCCCCGGCGACACGCACGTGCTCGGCCGCTTCCTGCGCGACGTGGCGAAGCTCAACGCCGAGCAGCGCAATTTCCGCGTGTTCGGTCCTGACGAGACCCTCTCCAACGGCCTCGAGGCCCTGTTCGAGGCGACGCCGCGCCAATGGGACGCGGCGACCCTGCCCAACGACGAATGGCTGGCCCCCGCCGGCCGCGTGCTGGACTCCATGCTGAGCGAGCACCAGTGCGAGGGCTGGCTCGAGGGCTACCTCCTGACCGGGCGGCACGGGCTCTTCAACTGCTACGAGGCTTTCATCCACATCGTCGACTCGATGTTCAACCAGCACGCGAAGTGGCTGAAGGTGACCTCGCAGCTGCCGTGGCGGCGCAAGATCGCCTCGCTGAATTATCTGCTGGCCTCGCACGTGTGGCGCCAGGACCACAACGGCTTCACGCACCAGGATCCCGGCTTCATCGACCACGTCGTGAACAAGAAGGCCGATGTCGTGCGCGTCTACCTTCCGCCCGATGCGAACTGCCTCCTCTCGGTGATGGACCACTGCATGCGCAGCCGGCACTACGTGAACGTCGTGGTCGCGGGCAAGCATCCGGCACCGCAGTGGCTCTCGATGGACGCCGCCGTCAAGCATTGCACCGAGGGCATCGGCATCTGGCAGTGGGCCAGCAACGACCAGGACAGCGCGCCCGACGCGGTCATGGCTTGCTGCGGCGACGTGCCGACGCTCGAGACGCTCGCCGCCGTCTCGATCCTGCGCGAGCGCTTGCCGGAGCTGAAGATCCGCGTGGTCAACGTGGTCGACCTCATGAAGCTGCAGCCGCGTTCCGAGCACCCGCACGGGTTGAGCGACATGGATTTCGACGAGCTCTTCACGAGGGACAAGCCGGTCATCTTCGCCTACCACGCCTACCCGTGGCTGATCCATCGCCTCACCTACCGCCGCACCAACCACGACAATTTCCATGTCCGCGGCTACAAGGAGGAAGGCACCATCACCACGCCGTTCGACATGACGGTGCTGAACGACCTGGACCGCTTCCACCTCGTGATGGATGCCGTCGACCGCCTGCCGCAGACGGGCGACAAGGGCATCTACCTCAAGCAGCAGCTCAAGGACAAGCTCGTCGAGCACAGGGAGTACATCGACAAGAACGGCCGGGACCTGCCGGAGGTCCGCGACTGGAGGTGGAAAGAGTAAAGAGTGAGGTTGCGATTGCGTTTCGCGCGCTCCGTGCGTCCGGTGCCGCACAGACGGCGGGCCCCGGCACGCCTATCTTGAGGAAGACGTCCCGTCGAGCTGCTCCTTTCGCTCGACGCCCCTTCAGGAGAGACCTGCATGCTGCGAAACATCAAGGACATGGAGAACTTCTCGATCCGCGCAACGGACGGCACGATCGGCCATGTGATGGATTTCCTTTTCGATGACGAAAAGTGGGCCATCCGCTACCTTGTGGTGGACACCGGCACCTGGCTGTCGAGCCGGAAGGTCCTCATCTCGCCGATCGCGATCGGCCGCCCCGAGGGGCCGGAAAAGGTGTTGCCGGTCCTGGTCACGAAGGCGCAGGTCAAGGCCAGCCCCGACATCGACGCCGAAAAGCCGGTTTCGCGCCAACACGAGATGAGCTACATCGCGTATTACGGCTACCAGGACTACTGGAGCGGTGGCGCGCTCTGGGGCGCCGTGCCGTATCCCTTCATGATGCGCGAAACACGCCCGAGCGTCTCGAGCGATGCCGCCCAGGGCACCGCAGCGCCCGGCGAGGAAGGCGATCCTCACCTGCGCAGCTGCAGCGTGGTGACGACGTACAACGTCGAGGCGAACGACGGCGACATCGGCCACGTGCAGGGCCTGCTCGTCGACGAGGAGAGCTGGGCCATTCGATACATGATCGTGAACACCAGCAACTGGTGGGTCGGCCACCAGGTGCTCATCGCGCCGCAATGGATCCAGGACGTGAGATGGTCGGACGCAACCGTGTCGGTCGATCTGTCCCGGCGGGCCGTGAAAGACGCCCCGGCCTATGACCCGGCCGCGCAGCTCGAGCGCAGCCAGGAAATGGCGATCGATCAGCACTATGGGCTTCCGGGGAAAGGCGCGAACCCGGTATCTCACCCCTTCGGGTTCGCGTCGCAGCCGCGTCATGGCGAATCAACGTCCGGCTGAGAACGTCACTTCCCGCTACGACGACTTCCTGTTTGCGCCGTTATGGCAGGAGTCAGGCGGAATGCGGCTGAGCGTCCTTTCGGCCCTGGCGCGCATGAACTTCGATCCATGGGACGAGGCGGCCCGCTTGGCGACATTGCCCGCGCCGGACGCTGAAAGGGCCCTCGTCTCGACACTGGATCTTCTTCCCGGGCGCCCGGCGGCATCGCCGGATACGGGCATTCTCGGCGCCCGATTGGTGGCACTGCTGCCGAAGGAAGAGGCGGCGACGGGCGCAAGGCCGACAACGATCAACGCACGTCATGAGTGGCTGATGAATTACTGGCGCCTTTGGCTGTGCATTGTCATCGCAATGTCGCTCGTGTCCGCGTTCCGGCCTCCGACGAAGACAGGAGCAGCAGCTTCGCCGCGCCCCTCGAGCGCGGCTCCTGCAACGGAAGGCAGGAGCGCAGAGCTCCCGAGATGAGAGCAAATGTCCCCGCATGAAAGGAGAAGTCATGGCAGGACGAAACGCGAAGAAGAAGGAACAGGACCTTGGCAAGATGCAACGATCCCCACTGGCCACTCCGACCGATCTCGGATCGGCTGCCACGAAGGATGTATCGGCCGCAATGAACGCCATCCTCGCCGACGTCTTCGCCCTCTACCTCAAGACCAAGAACTTCCACTGGCACATGAGCGGGCCGCATTTTCGCGACTACCATCTGCTGCTCGACGAGCAGGCGGATCAGCTCTTCGCCATGGCCGATCCCATCGCCGAACGCGTCCGCAAGATCGGGGGATCCACGCTACGATCGATCGGCCACATCGCGCGCACGCAACGCGTAATGGACAACGATGCCAGGTACGTCGAACCGCTGGACATGCTCGCCGAACTGCGCGCAGACAACCAGGAGCTCGCCGCGCGCCTGCGCGAAGCGCACGGCCTCTGCGACGAGCATCGCGACGTCGCCACGGCCAGCCTGATCGAAGTCTGGATCGATGAAACGGAACGCCGTACATGGTTCCTGTTCGAGGCGGGCCGGAAGGCAGGCGAAGCGGGGCGTTGATTCCATCGTTCCGACAATCAGCGCAGTGGCTCGAGTTCTCCGGGCCTCACCTGATCGTCGGCACTCGATGCGATCCCAGCCCGCCGCCTTCGCCCTCGACGTGCATCATCCGAAGCCTCAGCCTCTCGATCGCTCGAGAGGGAGACAGGCCCTTCGGACAAACCTCCGTGCAGTTCATGATCGTGCGGCAGCGGAAGAGCCGGTACATATCGCTGTTCAGGTCGTCCAGCCGCTCCCGGGTTGTCCGATCCCGGCTGTCGACGACGAAGCGATAGGCCTGCAACAGGCCCGCAGGCCCCACGAACCGGTCAGGGTTCCACCAGGACGAAGGACACTGGCTCGTGCAACACCCGCACAGGATGCACTCGTACGAGCCATCCAGCTTGTCGCGATCCGCGCGGGATTGCAGTCGCTCTCTCTCGGGGAGGGGCTCGTCGTTTATCAGGTAGGGCCTGATCGAGTGATACTGGTTGAAGAATCGGGTGATGTCGACCACGAGGTCGCGTCGAGCAGCATCCGGTCGGCCGGCCGCAGGTCGACATGGAAGTCCTGCATGTACGGCTTCTCGTCCCGCTCCGGGTTGTAACGGAAAATCGAGAAATGCATGGACGCCTCCTGGTGCGATGGCCCGGCCG
>Ga0105240_10008786_pt1 | contig 14390 bp, 13 predicted proteins | sample KBSC54metaG_FD_80426 | JGI IMG/M metagenome (GOLD analysis project Ga0105240, IMG submission 80426) | Corn rhizosphere microbial communities from Kellogg Biological Station, Michigan, USA - KBS C5-4 metaG | ecosystem: Host-associated > Plants > Roots > Rhizosphere > Soil | place: Michigan, USA... | reverse complement strand
CGGCCAAGCCTTGCGCAGCTTCCCTCGTTGGGAACGCTACTACGTGCCGACCCTTGCGGATTCGTTCGACCTCCGTATTGATTAGTTCATCGGAATGGGCTGTGAAGAGTGCTGAGCGCTGCAACAGTTCAAGCTGCTGCGCGGATTCGACAGTCCCCTTTTGGAATTTCGCTTCATGACTCTTCTTCCAGGCGACAAGCGTTTCAGCCGGGTACATTTCCCACTGTTTGTCGACGATGGGATGGTGATGTCCGCAGAGTAGGATGAGGTTGGGCAGCGCGTTGCGCTCTTCCGGAGTAAGGCCAGACTTGCCACGCGGACCGTTATCAGCAGCGGCATATATGTGGCAGATTTGCCCAATGACTGCGGCTTCGGAAAGAGAAGTGGCCGCAGCGACGATTTCGTTGGTGCAAGACGGTTCGGCACACTGGTTTCCACAGCTTCCGAAGAGAAGCTTGAGGGTCTTCGAAGAATATTGCCTAGCTGTCTTGGTCACAGCTATGACTTTATCAGACGGCCCCGGCGAGAGATTGTTGTATGCGGAATGAGTGGGCCATGGTATCGATGCACGACTTCAACTAAGTGCGGTACGCACTCTAGCGAAGAGCCTTCCGCTGCACACCAAGATGTCAGATGTGCGACTTCGTCGCCGCGTCACTTCCGCGGCTGGTACCGATTGAACTTCTTCAGCACAGTCACCAGCTCCGCATGCGGAATCGCCTTCGCGTAGTGCCCGCCGTCGCCTTGCATGTCCTTCGCCGCAACCATCGCATTGACAATGGCCTCCTCGGTCGCCTGCGCGGTCGCCGCGAACAGCGGATCGATGTGGTCGTTGCCGACGAATTGCGCGGACTGCAATCCTTCGTCCTTCATCGCATCCTTGTTGGCGGTGGAGAACGCGATGAAGATGTCGCCCGAACCATTGCCCGAATAACTGCCCATCCGCGCCAAGCCCATGCCGGCGCGCCGTGCAATGCGCTTGAGCTGGTGCGGCAACAGCGGCGCGTCGGTTGCGATCACGATGATGATCGAGCCGGTGTCGCTGGCTTCCGATGCACTGCCAGGACGCCTTCCGGTATCGACGAGATCGTTGCGCAGGTAGTCGCCGACCGGAACGCCGGCGATGCGCATGCCGTCGCGGATTCCGTAGTTCGCCTGCACCAGCACGCCGACCGTGTAGTCGTGGCCGGATTCGCTGATGCGTCGCGACGCGGTACCGATGCCGCATTTGAACTGATGGCAGATCATGCCGGTGCCGCCACCAACATTGCCTTCGGCGACCGGGCCGCCTCGCGCTTCCGCGAGTGCGCGCGCGACGTGCTCGGGACGCACGTGGAATCCGTTGATGTCGTTGAGATCGCCGTCCCAGGTTTCCGCAACGACCGGCAGCGACCACCAGTAACCGGTCGAGTCCGCGCCGCCCGCCTTCACGCGTTCCGCAATCGTCGCATCGCGCACGACGCCGACGCTGTGCGTGTTGGTCAGCATCACTGGGCCTTCGAGATCGCCGCCTTCGTCGAGCCAGGCAGTGCCGGTCATCTCGCCATTGCCGTTGAGCGCGAACCAGCCGGCGAACACCGGCGTGTCGTAGGTGTCGCGGCCGCGTGGCAGGATCGCGGTGACGCCGGTGCGCACCTTGTGGCCATTCGCGAGGTCTTCGATCAAGGTGACCTGGCCGACGGTGACGCCGGCGACATCGGTGATCGCATTCAGTGGCCCGGGTTTGCCGTCGAACGGCACGCCAAGGTCGCGTGCACGCGGTTCAGCGGCATGGGCGAAAGCGGTTGTTGCGAACAGTGCAAGCGCGAGAAGAAATCTGGACATGGATGCTCCATGATGTGATGGCGTTTCGGCGCATACAAAGCTTAAGCGAGAATGGCAATGACCACGCATTCGGGGAACAAGGCGATGGAAGACCTCAAGCACGCGCATGCGCTGAACGCTCGCCACTACTTCGGCGACGACATGCTCGCGATGGAACATCGCGCGGTATTCGCACGCAGCTGGCAGCTCGTGGCGCACCAGGGACAACTCGCGGACCCGGGCGACCATGTCGTCGAGAACATCGCCGGAGCGCCGGTCTTGCTGGTGCGCGGACAGGACGGCGTGTTGCGCGCATTCCCGAACGTCTGCCGGCATCGCGCCGGCCCGCTCGCGTTCTGCAACGGCAAGGGCACGCGCGCACTGCACTGCAAGTACCACGGCTGGACGTACAAGCTCGACGGCCAGCTGCGCAGCGCGCCGGAAATGCAGGACGCGGAAGACTTCAAGATCGCGGACATCCATCTTCCCGCGCTGCACGTGCACGAATGGCAGGGACTGGTCTTCGTCGCCCTGCGCGACGACGTGCCACCGTTCGAAGAGGTGTACGCGGGCATCATCGAGCGCATCGCAACGATCGACCTGTCGGCCATGCGCTACCACCGCCGCGATGCCTATGAAGTCGAATGCAACTGGAAGGTCTACGTCGACAACTTCCTCGAGGGCTACCACCTGCCGCACGTGCATCCGGGCCTGTCGAAAGTGCTCGACTATCGCGCCTACGACACCCAACTGTTCCCGTGGTACTCGCTGCAGTCCTCGCCATTGCGCGACAGCGATGGCATCTATGGCGATGGCGAAGCGTTCTACTACCACGTCTATCCGAACATCATGCTCAACGTGATGCCTGGCCGCCTGCAGACCAACCGCGTGCTGCCGCTCGGCCCCGGCCGCTGCCGCGTCGAGTTCGACTACTACTACGCGCAAGACCCGAAGGCGCAGGCGCGCATCGCGATGGACGCGATGTTCAGCGATGAGATCCAGCACGAGGATGTCGCGATCTGCGAAGCCGTGCAGAAAGGCCTCGCCTCAGGATTCTACGAAGCCGGCCGCCTGTGCCCGAAGCGCGAAAGTGGCGTCTGGCATTTCCACAATATGTTGCGGGCGGCGTATGCCGATGCTGCTGTCGGTGGCACGTGAGTTCATCACCTCGTTGAAACTGCGAATCGAGCCCGAATCGCCATTCCATATAAACCATGGAGACCTGCATGAAAACGCTATTGTTGTGTTCAATGGCCACTGCCGTTGCTGTTTCATGCGCGCTCTTTTCGGCCCCGGCATTCGCCACACCACAACGAGGAACCGTCATCGTGTTTGCTGGCCACGTGCTGGATGTCGATGCAGGCAAGATGCTGGACAACCAAGCCATCATCATCGAGGACGGCCGCGTAACAGCCATCACGTCAAGGAAGGGCCTCCGCGGCGAAGGAAGGGTGATCGACTGGTCCGCGTACACCGTCGTCCCTGGCCTGATGGACATGCACACGCACCTGATCGGCGACATCGAGTCCAACGACCCGACCGCGCCGTTGAAGATGACCGCGCAGGAAGACGTGCTGATCGGCGCGCAGCACGCGCGCGACACGTTGTATGCGGGATTCACCACCGTGCGCGATGTCGGCACCTACCGCGCGTTCGGCGATGTCGCGCTGCGCGATGCGATCGCGAAGGGATGGGTGCCGGGGCCGCGAATGTTTGTCGCGGGCGCCTACATCACGATCCCCGGCGGTGGCGGCGAAGTCACGGGTCTTCCGCCGGGAACGATCGTTCCACCGGAATTCCGTCGCGGCGTCTCCAGCAGCGAAAAAGAAGTGCGCACGAATGTCGACTACATCCTCGATCACGGCGCCGACTTCATCAAGGTGATCGCGACCGGCGCCGTGCTCACGCCGGGCACTGAACCGGGCAAGTCCGAATTCACCGAGGCGCAGCTCCACGCAGCGGTCGAGGAAGCCGCGAAGCACGGCACCTTCGTCGCCGCGCACGCGCACGGCGCACAAGGCATCAAGGACGCGACGCGCGCGGGCGTGCGTTCGATCGAGCACGGCTCGCTGATCGACGACGAAGGCGTCGCGCTGATGGCGAAGGCCGGAAACTGGCTGGTCGCCGACATCTACAACGGCGACTACATCGACAGCGTTGGCCGCAAGGAAGGCTGGCCTGCCGACACCTTGCGCAAGAATACCGACACCACCGACGCGCAACGCGAGGGATTCCGCAAGGCGGTGAAGGCCGGCGTGCACATCGCATTCGGCACCGATGCGGGCGTGTATCCGCACGGCGACAACGCGCGCCAGTTCGCCTACATGGTCAAGTACGGGATGACGCCGTTGCAGGCGATCCAGGCCGCGACGATCGAAAGCGCGCGACTGCTGCGCAAGCAAAAAGAGATCGGTTCGATCGCGCCGGGCAAGTCGGCGGACATGGTCGCGGTCGCGGGCGATCCGCTGGCGAACATCCGCCTGCTCGAACACGTGCAGGGCGTGATCAAGGAAGGGGTTCTGGAGTGCGGGCCGGGCGCAGCGAAATGCCACGATGCATCGCCTTGACCTGCCCGCACTGCGCAATGCGCAAGGGATGGAGTGTTCCCCCGTATAATTAGCCAATCAACGCAGCGGGGAGCGCAGCACGCGTGTCCATACCCGAACTCAAGCGCACCCCTTTCCACGAACGCACCGCGAAACTGTGCCTGCCGCAGAACTGGCGGCGTTGGGCGGGCTATATCGTGGTCGGTTCATATGATCTCTCGCTCGACCGCGAGTACTGGGCCATCCGCGATGCGGCCGCCTTGATCGACGTGTCGCCGTTGATGAAATATTTGATCGACGGCCCCGACGCCGCGCTGTTGCTGCATCGGATCACCACGCGCGACGTGCTGAAGATGACGGTCGGCCAGGTTTTCTACACCGGCTGGTGCGACGACGAAGGCAAGATGCTCGACGACGGTACCGTCACGCGACTTGGCGAAACCAGCTTCCGCATGACCTCGGCCGAACCATCGCTGCGCTGGCTGTCGATGAATGCGGTCGGCATGGACGTGACGATCCGTGAAGTCACAGACCAGATGGGCGCGCTGAGTTTGCAGGGCCCGAAGGCACGCACGATCCTCAACGCCTGCTGCAAGAAGTCGCTCGACAAACTCAAGTATTTCCGCGCGATGCAGAACACGCTCGCAGGCGTGCCCGTGTCGATCTCGCGCACCGGTTACACCGGCGACATGGGCTACGAGATCTGGATGGAAGCCGACAAAGGGCTTCAGGTGTGGGATGCGCTGATGGTCGCCGGCAACGATTACGGCATCACGCCCTGCGGCATCCTGCCGATGGACATGGCGCGCGTCGAGGCTGGCCTGTTCATGGTCGATGTCGACTACACGCCGGCGAACCACGCGTGGATCGAAGGACAGAAATCGACGCCGCTGGAAATGGGCCTCGACTGGGCGGTGAACCTCGACAAGGAGGGCTATTTCGTCGGCCGCCGCGCGCTGGAAAAGGAAAAGCGCGAGGGGCCGGCGTGGAAGCTCGTCGGCGTGGACATCGATTGGGTCGGACTGGAACACCACTTCGGCGCAGCGGGCTTGCCGCCGCAGATCCCGGGCATGGCCGTGCGTGGAAGCCTGCCGGTGCTGCGCGACGGCAAACAGGTCGGTTACGCCTCGACGAGTTCGTGGTCGCCGGTGCTGAAGAAATACATCGCGCTGGTGCACCTGCAGAAACCGCACTACGAAGTCGGCACGCAACTGACCATCGAGATCACCGTCGAGCACCATCGCAAGCAGACGCCGTGCAAGGTGGTGAAGCTGCCGTTTTATGAGCCGGAGTGGAAGAAGCGATGATTGATTTGCGAAACCGGGCATCCTGCCGCGGTTCGCAAACAAGCGGACACGGCGAAGTCGCGCCACGCTTGTCGAATCGACGCTGGAACTGCCGATTCGTCGGCACATCCATGTGCCGAATGCAGTTTCCAAGCACCTTGAAAGCAGCTTCGTCTAGAGACTTTGCATGACCACCAACCAATACGACGCCATCGTCATCGGCGCAGGCCACAACGGCCTGATCGCCGCCGCCTACCTTGCGCGCGCTGGCAAGAAGGTCTGCATCCTCGAACGCCGCGAAATCGTCGGCGGCGCGGCGATGACCGAGGAGATCTTTCCTGGTTATCGTTTCACCGAATTCTCGTACGTGGTCAGCCTGCTGCGGCCGGAAATCATCCGCGACCTCGAATTGCCGCGGCATGGTTTGAAAATCCTGCCGCTGCCGAGCACGGTCACGCCGATGGACAACGGCGACTACCTCGCCGCGTGGGACGACCACGACCTGACGCGCCAGGAAATCTATCGCCACTCGCCGAAAGACGCCGAAGCATCCGACGAATACGGCCGGGTGATGGCGCGCGCGGCGAAGGCTATCAAGCCGATCATCAGCCTGGTGCCACCGGATCCGTCGTCGATGAGTCCGCGCGACCTGATGGGGATGTTGAAGCTCGGCAAATACGCGAAGAGCCTCAAGGAAAAAGAGCTTTACCAGATCGCGAAACTGGTGACGCAATCGTCCGCCGACCTGCTCGACGAATGGTTCGAGTTCGATCCGCTGAAAGGCACGAAATCCGCGAGCGGCATCATCGGCACCTTCCTCGGTCCGCGCTCGCCGGGCACGGCGTACGTGTTGCTGCACCACTATATGGGCGAGATCGATGGTGCGTTCCGCGCATGGGGTTTCGCGAAGAACGGCACCGGTGGAGTCAGTGCCGCGATCGCACGTTCCGCGTCGGCGCTCGGTGTGGAAATTCGCACGAATGCGCCGGTGGCACAGGTCATCGTGAAGAATGGACGCGCGGCTGGCGTCGCATTGGAGAACGGCGACGAGTTGCGCGCGAAGGTGGTGATGTCCGCGGCCGATCCGAAGCGCAGCTTCCTGCAGTTCGTCGAGCCGAAACATTTGCCGGATGATTTCGTCACCGCGATCCGCAACTTCCGCGTGCGCGGTTCGTCGGGCAAGGTCAACATCGCATTGAACCGGTTGCCGGACTTCACCTGCCTGCCAGGAGAGGGGCCGCTGCATCGCGGCGCGATTTCGATCAGCCCGAGCATGGACTACATCGAACGTGCCTACGACGAAGCGAAGTACGGGCAGTTCTCGAAGAACCCGTACATCGACATGATCATCCCGTCGATGATCGACCGCGACATGGCGCCGCCTGGGCACCACGTGATGTCGTGCTTCGTGCAGTACGCCCCGTACGACATCGAAGGCGGCTGGGACGATGCGAAGAAGGAAGCTTTCGGCGAGACCGTGATCAACACCATCGAGCGCTACGCGCCGAACTTCCGCGACTGCATCGTCGGCAAGCAGGTCATCACGCCGAAGGACATCGAACGCATCGCCGGCATCACCGGCGGCAACATCTTCCACGGCGAACTGCTGCTGCACCAGTTGTTCTTCCTGCGCCCGTCGCCGCAATGGGCCGACTACCGCACTCCCCTGCCCGGCTACTACTTCGGCGCGGCGGGCGCGCATCCGGGTGGTGGCGTGATGGGTGCGGCGGGCAAGCTTGCGGCGCAGGAAGTGTTGAAGGATTGGAAATGAGCGCGACCATGCAGCCTCCATCGAAAACGTACGACGCCATCATCATCGGCGCCGGCCACAACGGCCTGGTCGCTGCGAACTACCTCGCGAAAGCCGGCAAGAAAGTCCTCGTGCTCGAACGCCGCGATGTCGCCGGCGGACAAGTCGTGACCGAATCCTTCGGCGAAGGATTCGTCGTCGATGCGTTGCATGCGGGCGGGAGTTTGCGTCCCGATATCGTCGCCGACCTGGGACTGGCAAAGCACGGACTCGCTTCGGCGAATGGCGCGAAGCCGGTTTATGTTTCCCTGTTGCCCGACGGCAAACAACTCCGCCTCGTCGCCGACGTCAAGGATGCGCAAACGCTCGCGTCGATCCGCGAGCTGTCGGCGAACGATGCAGCGAAGTGGCCCGACTTCATCGCCTTCATGGACAAGGCCGCCGCGTTCCTCGACGCCGCCTACCGCACGCCGATGCCGCGCTTGCCGCCCGCCAGCATGTTGTCGGATGGATTGCCGCTCGCGAAGCTCGGCTGGAAGTTGCGCCGGCTCGGCGGCAAGGACATGTTCAAGGTGATCCGCTCGATGTCGATGTCGATGATCGAGTTCACCGAGGAATGGTTCGAATCGGAACCGCTGCGCGCGGCGATCGCCGCGGTCGGCATCCACGGTTTCACGCTCGGCGCCATGTCGGCCGGCGGCGGCTACACGCTGATGCACAACTGGCTCAATCGCGGCGGACTCGCACATCGACCTGTCGTTGGCGGCATCGGAAAAATCGCCGATGCGCTGGTTGCAGCATTGAAAGCGAATGGCGGTGAGCTGCGTACATCCGCCGGCGTGCAGAAGATTCTTGTCGACAAGCAACAAGCGACCGGCGTGAAACTCGCGAGCGGCGAAGAGATCGCCGCGCGCATGGTGCTGTCCGCCGCCGATCCGCGCCACACCCTGCTCGGCCTTGTTGGCGCGGTCGAACTGCCGCCGGATTTCGTCTGGCAGGCGCAGTCGATCAAGATGCGCGGCAGCGTCGCCAAGGTGCATCTGCTCACGAATGGCTCGCATGGATTGCCGAACGGCACGCTCGCGATCGCACCGGCGTTGCGTTATCTCGAACGCGCATTCGATGCGGCGAAATACGGCGAGGTTTCCGCACAACCGTATCTGGAAGTCACCAGCAACGGCAATGTCGTCTCGATCCATTTCCAGTTCGCACCGTACAAGCTGCTCAATAGCGGTTGGGGAACGCAGCGCAGCCACGTCGAACAACTCGCGATCGCAACGCTTGCAGAATATTTCCCGACACTGAAAGCATCGATCAAGCAGATCGAATCGATGCTGCCGACCGACCTCGAGGCAACCTACGGCCTCACCGAAGGCGACCTCAACCACGGCCAGCTGATCCTCGACCAGATGTTCTTCATGCGCCCGCTGCCGGGCTGGTCGAACCATCGCACGCCGATCGACGGCTTGTACCTGTGCGGCTGTGGCGTGCATGGCGGCGGCGGGATCAGCGGCGCCAGCGGGCGGAATGCGGCCAGGGCGGTGCTGAAAAACAAAGCTGAACCTTGATTTCAGCCAGCAATGGCGCTCGTTGCTGGTACCAAGTAACCTGATTGCATCGATGCCGTCCGGTATTGGTCATTCCATGCGTTACTGATTGTGTAAGGCGCAGCATCGTCAAGGACGTGCTGTCCTTCCAATCTCGAATCACTCCCCCGAACAGATTGCAGCCACACTCTTGATTACCATCCACACAAAGCGGTGCGGTCACTGCGGCAACTTCGTGCACTTGCGCCCATTCGATCTGTTGCCAAGACGCGCGATGGCCATTTGTTGCCCGAATTGCCGCAGGTCGAACCGGCTTTCGCCAATCATCGCAATCCTTGCCTCGCTCTGCGGGCTGGTTGCCGTCGGGTTCCTTTTCTGGGGCATCCTCGAATCCGGCGCTTCCTTCGATGCGATTTACTATCCGTTGTTGCTACTCGCGGTCGCCTTGGTGTGGAGTCTCGGCGCCATGCTTTTCAGTTCGTTGTGCTATGCGCTGGCCAGATCGCCCGAGTGAGCCGCTGATCGAGCCGCCTTGCATTGACTTCGACGCACGACTCGCCGTCGATTGCATGGACTAAGCGAAGCGATTGCCACGCGTCCATCCGGTCGGCAAGCTGATCCCGTTCCGCAGTGCGCGAAAAACAAAAAACCCCGGCTCAAGGCCGGGGATTTCGGAATCCATTCTGCGATCGTATATCAGTGGCGGTCGCCATCGCGGTCCCAGCCACCTTCCTGGAAACGCCAGCGCCCGTTGTGCTGTGCCCAGCGGTGCGCCCTCCACCGATAGCCGGGGCGTTCGGCAACATAGACGCCACCGACCCATTCCTGGCGGCGATATCGGTTGTTATACCGGTAATAGCCGGGTGTCCAAACATAGCCCGGTCGCACCACCACGGCCTCATAGCGCGGGGCTGGGGGCGCAATGTTGATATCGACGAATGTGCGCGCCTGTACCGGCGGCGTGTAGGCGACTCCACCTGCGGCACCCAGGCAAAGCAAACCGATCAAAGCGACTGTTCGAGTTGTCACGTTCCTGCTCCTTCCTTCCATGGCGAAGTGCCTTGGCATGGTCGAAGTTACTCGTTGTTGCATGACTGGCAGCGAGGGAAGATGCAGGGATGGTTATCGCCAGAACATCCTGTTCAGGTCACGGCGAGGAGCGCTGTTTTCCACAGTGAGCCGGCGCCGGGATGATGGCGCTTGAATCGCTCCTACAACAAACCCGCCACGCGCGCGCCATGGCGTTGTACTTCGACATGACGGATTCCCCTGGGCGATGTGGCCGCATGATTCGACGCTCGGGGAAAGGAGGCAGAAGCGCCTGTCGCCTAGCTCGCTTCCGACGCGAGCGCATCGCGCATGAATCCTGGAATCGGCCGCCCCATCCTCGTCAACGTCTGCACGAACTGTCGCATGATCGGCAACACCGCCGGCCGCCTCGCAACGCGCGCACGCCACGCAACGACGCGCGGCGTTGCATCGCCCATCGGCGCACCCAGCCGTGCGGCGAACAGCTGGGCCATGAAGAACGCGATGTCGGCATAGGAATAATCGCTGGCGAGATATTCGCGATCGGCCAGCAACGCATCCATCTGCGCGTAGTAGTCGTTCAACTTCGTGATGGCTTCCTGCGCGGGCGGCTCGTCGAGACGATCCTGCATTCCCATCAGGCGGATCACGTGCGGAAAGAACACTTCGTCCGACTGGAGTTCCAGCAGCCGCGCCTGCGCGCGCTTCGCCACTGACGCCGGCCACAGCGGCGGGTGCGGCTGCAGGTCTTCGAAGTACTCGAAGATCTGGGTGGAGTCGAACAGCTCGACCTCGCCGTGCACCAGCACCGGCACCTGCCGCTTCGGATTGACCCGCAGCACTTCGGGATGCCTGGGCTCGTAACGGTGATCGTCGGTGAACGGAACCATGACGACATCGACCGCGAAGCCCTTTTCCAGCGCAGCGATGTGGGCCTTGGCGCCGTACATGCTGAGGGGGCCGGAATAGAGGGTCATCGCGGGCATGGCGGCGGCGTTCCTGTTGGCGGATCGTGGGTGCGGGGAGGATAGTCAGAAAACTTCTTGGCCATGGGGCCCACAAATCGTGTCCGTCCCGGATTGTTCCATCTTGCAACCTTGCCGCAGGCGAATAATCGGGAAAAGATCACGATTTTTTGTTGATCCTACGGCCAAAGGCCAGAGAATATTTCCCCTTCAAGCGAAAATGCTCTCTGACACTCGGCTCTGAACCCTCGGCTCCAGCTACGCTGGGCCTCAGCGCATCAAGGCTTCCTGCCGCCAAAAAACAGTAGAGCACCTCCCAACGCGATCGCCGCCACGCCGGCCCAAACCGGGATGTTGACGGTCTGCTTTTCCTTCACCGACAGCTCGATCGGCCCGAGCTTGGCCTCGTGGGTTTCCTTCGTGTAGCTGAAGCTGCCATAGACCAAACCCAGCACGCCGGCCACGATCAACGCGAGTGCCGCAATCTTGACTCCATTCATGTCGTCTTCTCCTGTGTAACGAAACTTCAGCCCCCGACGCGGAGGCGGGCATGTTCATCGTGATCGACCGCTTCGATACGGTTGCGCTTCACGTGTCGCTACGATGCAGTTCCTTGACCAGATGCAGCGCAGTCTCGATGCCTTGATAGTAGCGAGACGTCGCGTGGACCTGCTCGTAGCCGAGCTTCGCATAGAACGCCTGCGCCACGTGGTTCGACGCGCGCACTTCGACCTGGATCATTGCGATGCCGGCAATCCGCAGCGTCTCCTCGAGCCACGCCAACAGGGCGGTGGCAATGCCCTTGCGGCGGTGGTTGGGGGCGACCGCTAGCAGCAGGAGGTGCGCGTCGACCGACCGATACTTCATCATGGCGAAGCCGATCACCGATGTTCCGTCGCGCGCGACGATGACGTTTGTATTGCGATCCTCGATTGCGCGGCGCACGCGGCGCGACGTCCAGGCCCAACGAAGGCCCTGTTCGATCTCATCGCGCGACAGCAGCGCGATCGACTGCGTGTCGGCGCGAGTGGCAAGAGCTATGTCAGGCGTTGCGATCATGTGCCCATGCTCGTTGGCGAGCCTGCCAGGTTCATTCAGTCAACCCAGGCTACCCCGCTTTACCCTGCTGTCGTCAGATCCCCGTGCAACAACCGATGGAACAGATGCTCGCCCGCCTCGCGCCGCACCGACAGCCTTCCCGTCGAATACGCGCGCGAATTCAACCCGCGCTGCACGGATTTGCAGATCGCCATGTCCTCGTCCTGGATGATCTGGCCGACATCGATGCTTGCATGGTTGCGTTCGCGCGCGGCTTCGGAAACATCGGCGAAATAGAAATCGAAGATCACCTCGGTGCGGTCCAATCCGAGCGGAAGAACAAGATTCGTGTCCATCATCCCCTCGTACCAGTTGATCATGAAGTTCGGATGGATCCAGTAATACATCGCGCGGTCGCCGCCGCGCACGGACGAGAACTGTTCGATATCGCCGTCCTTCACGATCGGGCTGGATTGCAGGCAGTGGTGCATTCCGTTTTCGATGGTGTACTTCTTGAAATCAAGCACGCTGTCCAGGCCCTTGTGCAAGTGCGGGACGTGATAACCGCCATCGAGGTAGTTGTCGACGAACACCTTCCAGTTGCAGTCGAAGAAATAATGGCGTCGCTCGAACCAGTGCAGTTTGTCGAGCTGCAACGCGCGGATTTCGCTGATGAGCGGCTCGCCCAGGAATGCCTCGATGCTGGGGCCTTCCGCATCGAGCCGTACGAACACCCACTGCTCCCACACCGCCGTCGCCACGCGCGCGAGTCCATGCGCGCTGCGATCGAAGTGGCATTCGCTGTTGAAACTCGGGGTGCCCTTGAGTGCGCCTTCCAGCGTGTAGGTCCAGCCGTGGTACGGGCAGCGCAGGTTCTTCGCGCAGCCTTGCGGCTCGGTCATCACCGCCGCGGCATGGTGCCGGCAGACGTTGAAGAATCCGCGCAACTCGCCATCGTCGCCGCGCACGACCAGGATCGGTTCGCCGGCGAGCTCGCAGGTGATGTACTGCCCGGCATCGCGCAACTGGTCGATGCGTCCGACGAGTTGCCACGTGCGTGAGAACGTCGTCCGCCGTTCAAGATCGAGGATGCGTTCGTCGACATACCACGACGCCGGAATCGTCGAGGCTTCCTCCAGCGGAAGATCGGGTTTGTATTGCTGCAGCAGTTCCGCCACCGATGGTTTCATGCGATTCGTCCTGTCATAGCGCATCACTCGGTGCATCCTTTCCGAGCGCGATGGCGCTGTCAATGCGCAACGATCAACATCCCGGGATTTGCGTGGGATACTGCTCGCCGCCTTCGACAACCGCGAGCAGGTTTCGCATGAAGATCGCACAAGTCCGCGAATTCGCGCTGTCGCTGCCCGAAGCGACCGAAGAGCCGCACTTCCAGTTTGCATCGTTCCGCGTTCGCGGCAAGATCTTCGCAACGGTTCCCCCCGGCGACGAATTCCTGCACATCTTCGTCCCCGAAGAAGAACGCGAACTCGCACTCGCGATGGAACCCGGCTTCGTGGAAAAACTGTATTGGGGCAAGCGCGTCGCTGGCGTGCGCATCGTGCTCGCAAAAGCCAAGCCGAGCGTGGTCAAGCGATTGCTGACGCAGGCGTGGACGTGCAAGGCACCGAAGAGCCTGCATGGCGCGATTTGATCTGGCACGCATCGCATGACTGCCATCGTCCGCGCGCTACAGGCCGACATCACGACGCTCGCCGTCGATGCGATCGTCAACGCCGCGAACACGTCGCTGCTCGGCGGCGGTGGCGTGGATGGCGCGATCCATCGTGCTGCCGGGTCGGAATTGCTGAACGAATGCCGATCGCTCGGCGGCTGCACGACCGGCGATGCGAAGATCACGCACGGCTACCAACTGCCCGCGAAACACGTCATCCACACGGTCGGCCCGGTCTGGCATGGCGGCACAAACGGCGAACCCGAATTGCTCGCGTCCTGCTATCGCCGCTCGCTTGAAGTCGCCGCCGCAAATGCCGTGCGCACGATCGCGTTTCCTTGCATCAGCACCGGCGTGTTCGGCTATCCGATCAAGTCGGCAGCAGGCGTCGCGATTGCAACGGTTCGCCTAGCCTTGACGGATTTCCGGATGTTCAATGAAGTGATCTTCTGCTGCCATTCCACAGCCGACCTGGCGATTTACCAGCGCCTGCTTGACGACACGACGCACGGACTTTGAGCATCCACACATGGAACCCAAACTGCAAACCGCTCCCGACCTGCTCGGCGTATTGGAAGAACTCAGGCAACGCGAGCCGATTTTCCATCGCCCCGAATTCGGCACCACGCGCCGCGACTACGAACGCATGACGGATGCAGGTTTCTGGGAAACCGGCGCATCCGGGAAACGCTACAGCCGCGAGCATGTGCTCGGCGTGCTCGAACAACGCAACGCGCATCCGACCGAAGAT
>Ga0105240_10008785_pt1 | contig 14391 bp, 15 predicted proteins | sample KBSC54metaG_FD_80426 | JGI IMG/M metagenome (GOLD analysis project Ga0105240, IMG submission 80426) | Corn rhizosphere microbial communities from Kellogg Biological Station, Michigan, USA - KBS C5-4 metaG | ecosystem: Host-associated > Plants > Roots > Rhizosphere > Soil | place: Michigan, USA... | reverse complement strand
ATATTTGAATGGATAAAATTTGCGAATTATACGGCCAACGGGCCTGTTGGTGGCTCGAATATTATTACCCCGACGGCAGACCTTTTACGATTTGACCAGGCCTTTTTTGATGGAAAGCTGTTAAAACCATCGAGTATGGAAGAGGCGCTAACCCCGCTAACGCTTAATAATGGCGAGACGTATTATGGCCGTATGGACACGATGGATGGCGAAGGTAAAATGACGGTTGGACTTGGATGGGACATTTTTATACAGCCCGGCATTGGTAAATCGGTTGGCCATGGCGGTTTTATATTTGGCAATGCTACTTTTTACCTGCGTAACCTCGATAAAAAACAGGTAATAATTGCTTTTGACAACACCGCCGGCAGCGAATATGGACGCATCGTTACTTCTGCGCAATCACTTATGAACGGGAAAGCCCCGATGGAAATAAGGACTCACCGTTCAATGGCTTTTGTGTACGGCAGTACTTTGGTAAAGCAGGGCCCCGACGCGGCGGCGAGCGCCCTGAATGTAATAAAAAGTGATACTGCTCATTATTACCTGAGCGAGTGGGAGATAAACCAGTTAGGTGGCAACCTGTTGCACAGATCGACAGTACAAAATCATGAGCAACTGGCGGTGGAAGCTTTTAAAATCAACACGCTGCTATTCCCGGATAGTTTTAATACTTATGATAGCTATGCGGAGGGTTTGCGGATGATAGGGAAAAGGCAGGAAGCCATTGCCATGTACCAAAAATCTATCCTAATGAACCCGGGTAATGATGACGGCAAGCAGGCGCTGAAAGAACTCCTGGATGGGAAGTAATCCTGCCGGATTTAAGTTAAAAATGTAAATAATAGCCGCGGACCAAAATAGCAATCGTTTCAAAAATGCCTTTTACTGAAAATAAAGCCATTTTTGAAACGATTTTTGTTGCAACATGGTAACATTAGCGTTACGTAACTAAATTGCTATCTAAATTCCGGTAAATCATTTTATTAATGGCAATCCACTCCCTATTTTCGCGCCGAAATTGATTTAGACTTTCCTGGATGAAACGACTTTTACTGATGGCCCTGTGCTGTTATTTGTCGGCCGCAGTATTAGCGCAGCCCTCGCCTCAAATATTAACTGTTAAAGGTACAGCTATTGACTCTGCTACTAACCAGCCCGTTGGTTATGCAACTGTCGCGCTGCTGGATGCGGCTACACAGCAATCGGTAAAAGGCGGTCTTACCAAAGACGATGGTACGTTCGAATTGCAAACCACTCATGGCAAATCATACCTTTTAACTATCGCGTCAGTTGGCTAACAGACTAAAACCATCAAAGTTTCCGGCGGTAATGTGATAGCAGAACTGGGCAGAATTTTAGTGTCGCCGGCAAAAAATTCCCTTAAAGAAGTTTCTGTTACCGCCGTAAAACCTATTGTACGCCAGGAAGTAGACCGTATAAGCTACGACGTGCAAGCCGACCCGGAAACCAAAACCCAAAATGTTTTAGATATGCTGCGCAAAGTGCCGTTGCTTACGGTTGATGCCAGCGATAACATCCAGCTGAAAGGCGAGGGGAATTATAAGATCTTAATTAATGGCAAGCCTTCATCGCTGGTAGCGCGCAATCCGTCGGATGTTTTTAAATCGATGCCGGCCAGTAGTATACAAAAGATTGAAGTGATTACTACGCCGCCAGCAAAATATGATGCGGAAGGTTTGGCGGGCATTATCAATATCATCACCAACAAGAAAATAGACCAGGGCTACAATGGTAATGTAAACCTTAGGTATAATACCATATACGGACCGGGTGGAGGCGTTAGCTTTAACGTAAAGCAGGGAAAGCTGGGCATAACCAACTATACGGGTTATGGTTATCGTAAAAAGACGTATTCATCGTCCTGGTCCGAATTGGATTATTTTAAACCAGACAGTACATTTTTGCGCCAATCATCATCAAACTCAAACTCCGGCCGGTCGATTTATACGAGTACCGAAATCAGTTATGAGATAGACAGCCTGAATTTAATTACCGGCTCATTCGACTATAATAACTGGCATAGCACTAGTTTGACTAATCAACTTTCGAACGAATTTGATAATGTGGGCACACTTTTGCAGCGTTTTCGTATTAACAACTCAAACCAGAATTTTAGCCACGGGCTCGATTTCGGCTTTAACTACCAATTGGGTTTTAAAAACAACAAACAACGCCTGCTTACTTTTAGCTACCGGTACTCAAATAATCCGGGAGATAATCTTACAAATGTTGACATCTTCGACCGTTTGAACTATGGCCTGCCAAGCTATATACAGCAAAACAATTCGGGCACACGCGAGCAAACCATACAGGCTGATTACGTTCACCCTTTAAAAGACCTCACTATTGAAGGTGGTTTAAAAGGCATCCTGCGTAAAAATACCAGCGATTTTGAGACCAGCGACTTTGACGGGACAACCGGGACATACATTAACGACCCGACAAGCGCCAATAATTTTGTATACGACCAGAATGTTTACAGCCTGTACAATACTTACCAGTATAATAAAAACGATTGGGGTATAAAAGCAGGCATAAGGGCGGAGGGCACCTACATCAATGCCCATTTTATATCGCAAGCCAGCAACCTGGACAGGAGCTACTTTAACTTTGTGCCCTCGGTATCTGTTCAGCGAAAGTTAAAAAATAATGCCAGCCTTACCTTCGGTTTTACCAACAGGATACAACGCCCGGACATTTGGACGCTGAATCCGTTTGTAGACAGAACTAACCCGAAATTCATTAGTACAGGTAACCCCAACCTGGTGCCGGTATTAAGCCACAGCCTGGAGTTTAACTTCAGTAAGTTTTCGAAAGGCGGCTTCAACATAGGGTTATCGTATAATTTTTCGAACAATACCATCCAGCGTGTTACGCGGTTAATAGACACGGTTACCTTTAGCACATACGAAAACCTTGGTTCAAATAAAAACCTTGGCCTAAATGGTAGCTTTAACTATCCTATCACCAAAAAAATCAACTTCAACCTGAATGTACGCATGGCGCAGGTGTGGATACGCGGTTACTTTAATAATCAATTATATAGCAACCAGGGCGTGGTAGGCAATGCCTTTAGCTATATCGGCTATAAAATAAGCGATACATGGCGCACAGGTATAAATTTTGGTTACAGCAGCTCGTACGTATCGTTACAAGGCAGGGGAAGCTCGAACATCTATACCGGTGTTAGTGTTTCGAAGGATGTGCTGAAGAAGAAAGGCTCGATATTCTTTAACGTTAATAACCCGCAAAGTAAAAACCGTACATACAGTAATTACACCCGCGACCCTGCATTCTACCAAACAAGCTATTCGGAAAGTCCTTTGCGTTCATTCAATTTTGGATTTAATTACCGCTTTGGTAAGCTGAAAACTGAAATTAAAAAGAACCGTCGTGGCATTGACAACGACGACACCAAGGGCGCTGAAAAGCCAGCGACCGGGAAATAATACCGGGCTAAATTGGAGGAATCCCTGCCGGCATTAAAGCGGCAGGGATTCCTTTTTTATAGCATTGGTAAGTTTGACAGGCTTTATAATTATGTTTTGTCTCCGTAGCTTCTCCCGGTAATGGACCTGCGAGAATATAAGGGTGTTTTATAATTTGAAGATTATCAATAACTTAGATTTCTTAATTGTGCCGGGCTATGAAAGACCTTTTAAAATACATTTTGTTTATTCTTTTCGCCGCTGGATTTTTATTAACCCAGAATATTGCCGCTGCCCAAACAACCGTATGGATTGTACGCCACGCTGAAAAGGATGCTAAAGCGCCCGGGCAACCCTTGACTAAAGAGGGGCAGCAGCGAGCCAACGATTTGTTGAAAAGGCTGGAGCGGGAAAAGATTGCCGCAGTGTGGACGACTGACTTTTTACGCACCCGGCAAACTGCCGAACCTACCGCACGGCATTTTAATTTAACCCCTGGAATTTACATGGATTTTCACGCTGTTGCTGATACCATCCTGGAGAAATACAAAAATAAAAGCGTGTTAATTGTTGGGCACTCAAATACCTTAATGCCTGCCGTTGTAGCCCTAGGGGCAGCAAAGCCAATTGATATATTGGAAGAGGAGGATTATGATATGCTATTTAAAGTAACGATAGCCAGGGATGGCCATGTAACAGTTACGGCAAATTATTATGGCAGCAGCCATCACGTTACCTCAATTCCAGCAAATTATATTAGATAGGATTAAGGCTTACCCGAAAGTTTTAAAAAAAGCGATGAGCCTAATGGTGAAATTTTGTAATTATATTTAGCATTATTGCTAAATAATTTAATACCTTTATTTCGTTTACTTAAACAGTCCGGATATGGCACCCAAAAAAACGCTTGGCGAACAGGAACTCGATGACTTCGACTTGGTTTTTAAGGCACTTGCCCATGCCTCGCGCCGCAATATTTTAGGTGTTTTACAGGCCCGCGGTGGCACCATGACGGCGGGCGATATTGTGAGCAGGTTCTCGTTTGCCTGGCCTACCATGACCCGGCACTTGCAGCAATTAGAGCAGGCGGGGTTAATATCGGCAGATAAAAAAAGTCGCGAGCAATATTATACGCTCAACGCCGAACGCATGAGTACGGTGATAAACAACTGGTTAAAATTCTTCAACAAATAATAATATTACAATGGAAAGAAAAGTAGATACCGATGGTACCGTGCTGGCGATTGCCACTTACAAGCCAAAGCCCGGAAATGAAGATGCGTTTATGCAGCTTATTGAAAAACACCTGCCTGCATTGCGCGAGCTGGGCTTAGCCACCGATAAAGAAAGTTACCTGGCGAAAGCAAAGGACGGCTCCATAATCGAGGTGTTTGAATGGACTTCGATAAACGCTGTAAGGGCGGCGCATCAGCATCCGGCTATATCGGCAATATGGGAGAAGATGATAATGATAGGCGAGTTTCCGCCGTTGGCTGGTTTGGAAGAAACACAGCGTGCATTTCCCGGATTTGCGATTATTGGCTAAGTCTTCCGGCAAGCGGATAGATAATTATTTATAACCATTAGCATAGTTAAATTATTGATAGTTTTTAATTCTATCAAAAGTGGTATCTTCGGCTAAACCTTACTATTTCACTATGGATATAGAAGCACTTGCCTTCCCTGCCTTGATAGTCCTCTTAAAAATGACTTGCTTTATAATCGGATACCTTATTGTAAGATTAGGTTACAATTTATTGGTAAGCGGAATTAAAGGGGAGTTTAAATTCACCAGCGAATACAAAGGTATAAAAGGAGGGTTAATAAGTTCATCGCCGGGCTTATTATTTGTTCTGTTAGGGACATTACTAATTGCATATACCGTATTCGTGGATAAGCCATTTAAATATGATTGGGGCAAACAGAAAGCAGGATCTATACAATTAAAATTAAAATAGCTTATTCCCAATGATACATTCGTATCAATTGATAAATTGCGCCACTATGAAAGTTTACGGAATAACCAACTGCAATACAGTAAAAAAGGCCCTCGACTGGCTAAAAAGCCATCACGTTGATTACGAGTTCCAGGATTTTAAAAAACTGGGCGTAAGCCCGGAAAAACTTGGTGAATGGGACGCTAAAGCCGGTTACGAAAAGTTTTTAAATAAGCAGGGCCTTACCTGGAAACAATTAGACCCGACCGTGAAAGACAGCATTAAAACCAAAGCAGACGCCCTGAAGCTGCTGCAGGAGAAAACAAGCATGATAAAACGCCCTGTGATTGAAGACGGCGATTTTTTGTATTTCGGGTTTGATGAAGGGGTGTATGAGCGGGAGTTGATTAAGTGAGTGGTTGATTGGGTTGAATAAGTTATGGTGGGAACTTAGAAGTTATAGCAAAGGGTATGCCAGTATTGGTGACCTTATAAAGAATGTTGAAAAATTAATTTTCGAGGTGTTTTTGTAATTGTCTTATAATTAGACTATTATCGAATTATTTTTTCAAAATGTGTTAAGTTGTGTTAACCCTGTTTTCCACATTTTTTGTTAAAATTCTCATTTTAGTTGGACTGTTTGACAATTTAGAACCTTGTTAGTCATGATGAAAAAACCGCTAACGCTTTGCCGAACGATTGGAGAAAGCGTATGCGATAGTCTCTGCATTGAAATCGTCACAACTCAATCAACCTAATCCAACTGAATCAACTACTCCCCCTAAAGGGGTGATTTTTGCTCCCAATTCCTTTATAAAACCGTAACAATCAATTTACTTTATTAAGCATTACTTAATTTGTAGTATACTTGCTTTAATAAACTGACCCAAAATGAAATTAAAACTAATAGCCGGTTTTACACTGGCTTTAATGGCTGTTACCGGCATTAGCCAGGCGCAGCAGACCACCGCGGCGACTGCACCCGCAGCGCCTGCCACCAACTACGATAATCACGAAACTTTTGGCTACGCATTCTACACCAAAAACGGAACGGAATACCGTGCTGCCGATGGTGAACCAGGCCCTAAGTATTGGCAAAACCGTGCCGACTATCAGTTAGCCGCCACTTTGAACGACCAAACCAACGAAATTACCGGTTCGGAAGTACTTACTTATACCAACAATAGCCCACAAAAGCTGGGCTTCTTGTGGATGAACATGGAACAAAACATGTTTAAGCAGGATTCAAGAGGTTTTGATATAGTTCCGCTACAGGGTAATGTGAAATCGAGCCGCGACTGGGGCCGCGGGCAGATTTTTGATGCAGGCTTCAAAATTAAATCGATAAAATTAATCGGTTTAAAAGGCGCGACCACCGAGCTTAAATACGAAGTGACCGACACCCGTATGCAGGTGTTTTTACCTGCGGCAGTAGCTGCAGCCGGTGGCCAGGTAAAACTTAAAATAGAATACAGCTTTACCCCGCCAAATTACGGCTCGGACCGTACCGGTATACTGGATACCAAAAACGGGAAAATATATACCATTGCACAATGGTACCCGCGCATGTGCGTGTATGACGACATAATGGGCTGGAACACCCTGCCATACCTTGGCGCAGGCGAGTTTTACCTGGAGTATGGGGATTTTGATTTTACTATCACCGCGCCCGCCAACCACATTGTAGTTGGTTCCGGCGAGTTGGTTAATCCGCAGGAAGTTTATACGCCTGCACAGGTAAAGCGCTGGGCCGAAGCTGCTAAAAGCGAGAAAACCGTTGTAATTCGCTCTGCAAGCGAGGTTACCGACCCTGCATCGCGCCCGGCCGGCAAAAAAATGCTGACCTGGCACTTTAAGATAAAGAATGCCCGCGATGCTTCATGGGCTTCATCAGCTGCGTTTATCATCGATGCCGCTAAAATGGACCTGCCAAGCGGAAAGAAATCTATCGCGATTTCGGCTTACCCGGTTGAAAGCGATGGCCAGGATGCCTGGGGCCGCTCTACCGAGTATGTAAAGAAATCATTGGAATACAATTCGAAAAAATGGTTTGAGTTTCCTTATCCTGCTGCTACTGCCGTTGCCGGTATAGTTGGCGGTATGGAATACCCGGGTATCGTTTTCTGCGGATATAAAGCCACTAAAGGCAACCTTTGGGGAGTTAATGACCACGAGTTTGGTCATACCTGGTTCCCGATGATAGTTGGGTCGAACGAAAGACTGCATGGCTGGATGGACGAAGGATTTAACACTTTCATCAATACCCTATCGACAGACGATTTTAATAAAGGCGAATACGCCCCAAAAAAACCGCAGGACGTTCATAAAATGGCTAATGCGCTTACCCATGATGGTTTTGAGCCAATTATGAGTCAGCCGGATGGTTTTAAAGAAAACCTGAAAGGCTTGAATGAATATTTTAAACCGAGTGAGGGTTTAGTGTTATTGCGCGAGCAGGTGCTTGGTCCACAGCGTTTCGACCGTGCTTTCAGAACTTATGTTGAGCGCTGGGCATTTAAGCACCCAACGCCGGATGATTTCTTCCGCACCATGGAGAATGTATCGGGCGAGAGCCTGCAATGGTTCTGGAAAGGTTGGTTCCTTAATAACTGGAAGCTTGATGTAAGCGTTCGCAGTGTTGATTATGTAGACAATGATCCAACCAAAGGCGCCATTATTACTATCGATAACCTTGAAAAACAGGTGATGCCGGTTATTCTTGAAATTAAAACGGTTAGCGGCAAAACCGACCGCGTAAAGTTACCGGTTGAGGTATGGCAGCGTAATAAATCGTGGAGATTGAGATATAATTCAACTGAAGCTATCGAGTCTGTTACTTACGACCCCGACCACGTTTTTCCGGATGTGAACGAAGCTAACAACGTTTGGAAGAAACAGTAGTTAGTTAATCAGAGGTTAGAGACCCGAGATTAGGAAAAAATTTCCATCAAAAGCCCGGTAAAAGCCGGGCTTTTGATTTTTGGCACGTTTTGGAGCAATATTTGGTATGATTTTACCAGCCTGTGTAAAAAGTTTATATAAAAGCTTTTATGCGGTAAAATTGATTTATTTTAACAGTGTAATTCATCTGCCATGAAAATGAGAACTATTTTGATTTTGCTGTTAAGCCTGGCAGCAGGATTAGTGAACGCACAGGAAGTTTTAAAAGGTACAGTATATGAAAGCTCCGGCGGCACGAGGCTGCCGGATGTTTTTGTGCGGAATATAAATAACAAGCAACTGGGTATTAGCGATAAGCAGGGTAATTTTACGATAAAGGCCGAAACGGGTAATACCCTGATATTCGAGGCGCCTGGCTATGTTTCAGATACTTTATACCTGGTGGATATGCGGCCAAAAAAAATTCAGTTGCTTACGCAAACTATAGCCTTGCGCGAGGTTAAAATCAATTCAACCCGGCAGGCCTTCGACCCGCATAAGGAATATCCTGAAATTTATACAAAAAGCAAGCTATATGTGTTATCCCCAACCACGTGGTTTGGCAAGGAGGCAAGGGATGCCCGCAGGATGAAAAAATTTTTTAAACGCGAACAGGAGGAGCGCAGAGTTGACGCTGTATTTACCCGCACTTACGTTGGCAGCATAGTGCCGCTGAAGGGAGAAGACCTGGACGATTTTATGCTGATGTACCGCCCAACCTATGATTTTATAAAAGGGAATAACAATGTTTCGCTGGCTGTTTATATAAACGACAGCTACAAAAAGTTTGCTGCGCTTCCCCCCGAAAAACGCAAGCCACAGAAGCTGGTAACTCCGGTAGTTAACAATTAGTTGATTGGTGTATAGTTGATTAGAGATTAGGTAAACCCCTGCTATTTGATCAGTGAAATCATCCTTAAATCGGTCAAATCCAGAAATAAAAACAATCCTGGCAGCATGCTGGTTATATAAATAATAAAACAACTACCATCATGAAAAAGAGAGTTATAGCCATTATGCTGCTTACAGCTATGTATGCGGCATTAAGCACAAGTTGTGCACCGCCACGAGGATTAAAGCATCCGCCTGCGCCTCCGGGAGGGCCATCACATTAGGTTTTTATGTGATTTCACCGATTAGAGAATGATTTCACCGATTGAATTGCTGGGCGACCTTGATTCAATCGGTGATTTTTATTTTTAAACGACATTGAAAGTGTCTGCTATTAGTGTTTGACATGAATGTAACACCTCGATAACTTGCTCCCTTGTAACACTTTCAAAATCTTCTAAAAAATCATTTATGGTATCGCCTGTTTCCAGGTAATCAAACAAGTTTTTTATCGGTACTCTTGTGCCTCCGAAAACCGGAATACCGCCCATTATTTCCTTGTCTATGTTAATTACTGTATTGGCCATAGGAAATCGGTGAAATCATTCTCTAATCGGTGAAATCCAAAAAAATCATAACACATCACTCCAGGTCTTTTTATCTTTCAGCATAACTTCGCGCAATAGTCTTATTTGCGGCATGCCGTGACTTAGCATTTCATCGTGGAATTTGTGGAGCGAAAAGTTTGCGCCTTCCTGCTTTTCGTAGTCGTTGCGCAGCTTTATAATTTCGAGTTTGCCTACTGTATAAAAAAGGTAACCCGGGTCGAAGGTGCCGCGCAGGGCTTCCTGGTAGGATGGCTTTTCGCCCTGGTACCAGTTGTCCATAAAGAATTTGGTTGCATCTTTAAGATTCATTCCCTGGCAATGAGTTTTAATTGATACGCATAGCCTGCATAGTCGTAGCAATGCATCGCCGGATTGTGCCAGTCTGTATTTAGCTGCTCTTACGGTATCGCCGTTATGCCCGTAACCCACATCGGCCATCATCTTTTCGCAGTAATGCGCCCAGCCTTCCACAAACGCATAGCTTCCGAACATTTTCTCAATCCTGGTCGCTGCTGATTCGTTCAAATGCAAAAATTGTGCGTAGTGGCCGGGATAGGCTTCATGTATGGTAATGTTATCAGTAGTGTAATAATCAAACTGCCGCAGCCAGTCCTCTTTTTGTTTGGTGGTCCATTTTGGGTCGACAGGTGTTATGTAATAAAAAGCTTCGGTAGCCTTGGTTTCAAACGGTCCCGGGTCATCATTTGATGCGGTGCTGGTAGCACGGGCAAATTGAGGCGTTTCGGTGACCTTTAAATTTACAGTAGCCGGCATCGATAGAATGTTTTTATCGGTTAAGAACTTGCGGATAGCCTCAACGTTTTTCTTCACCTCGGGTATCAGGTTATCGGCGGTGGGGTGTTCTTTTTGCAGGTCGTGGTAAACATCAATCGGTTTTTTATTGGGGTTGATGGTTTTTGCGGCTGCGTTAAATACAGCCTGTTCCTTTCTTAGCTCGCTTAAGCCTATCTCAAGTATTTTCTCGGGAGCAAGAGTGATGTCCTCGTTATAAAGCAGCATCTTCTGATAGCTGGCTTTTCCGATGGCATATTTATTATTGGCCTTTGGCAGCTTTTGTTTTTGCAGCCAGGTGGCGTAATCGTTTATTGCTGTAATTGCTGCTTTGTTTACTGCATTGAACTGCTTCATCAACGAATCGTTCTTAACATCTTTAAGAGCTATTTTCAAATCGCCGCCCAGAAAATCAGCCGACCCATTTGCAATTTCAATGGCGGTTTCAACATAAGGTTTAGCCAGTGTATCTTTCAGGTTTTCTTTCGCAGCAGCAAAAACATTGGGTGCATTTTTCTCAATTGCGATAATAGATTTCAACCTGTCCTCCAAGGGGGCAAAATCGCGTTTGATGTAGATACTTACGTACACGGCACCCGCATAAGTCATTGGGTTGCGGTCGAAAGTACCCATGTCCTCAAAATTGAATATCTCCAGCTTTATTGCCGAGCGCAAGATGCGGTAATCATAAAACTCTTTCGGGCTTAGCGAAGCGGTATCCGTTGCAGCTAACTGCTGGTCGAAATCTTTCAGGCGACCAAGCTCTTTACCGATAGATTCTTTGCCCATATCAGTTACCTTGCCATCGTATTGATGGTAGCCCAAAGCCACACCGTTTCCCGGTCGCCAGGCAAGGTAGCCTGTAATATAGTTGTCGGCCAGTTTCTCGAACGACTCATCGCCCGAGACTTTAGTAGTAGTAGTTTTAGTTTTTTGTTCGCAGCCAAACAATAATGCTAAAGGGATAAGCAAAAATAACTTTTTCATAGGCGGTATTTTGCGGATAATAAGCGCGATGCGGGTAAAAATACTATTTTACTTTGAGCGATGAAACCATTGTTTCAGCAGCATCTTTCCATTTTGGGAGTAACTTTTCGATACAGTTAAAACTGAGCAGCAATATTTTGCCATCCATGTCAGTAAAGAAATAATAATTAAATATTGGCTGGTCAACCGCATCGGCAGTGAATTTAAAATAACCAACTTGTTTCCCGTTTATGGCTTTAACACCACTTTCGCCCCATTTAGCGCCGGGATGCATGCGCTTTAAAGCAGTTATCTGGTAGTCCTTAAATGCACCAACCTGTTCGGGCTTAAGCGGCTGTGGTATTTGGCTCATCACCAGGTTTACTTCGCCGGCATCATCTGTTAAGACTAAAGCAGGCCGCTGTGCCTGGTTCGGATATTTTATATTCATCATCTGCTCCGTCATTGGCTTAAAATGCGAAGGGACCATTAATTCTATCTTGTTCCCGAGGAAACTTTTCTTTTCGAATTTTACTTGTGCGCTAACAAAAAATGGAGCGATTAAAAATAATAATAGCAGGGATTTTTTCATTACAACGATTATATTAACGATTAATGCGTTAAATATAATCAACTCCAAATGGTGCGGAGCGACTGCCGGCAATTATTTTTCTATGATCAGGATTATTTAATGGAATGCGATTAATTAAGCCTAATGCTTAAGGTATTCCGCCGGTATAGGGTTATCCTTGCGCTCGCCATCATAAAACCAACCCAGTATCCAAAACCGCGTACCATCATTAAAAAGTTCGATACTGTTTATGCCGCGGTCTATCACCGGTCCGCCGGCTACGTTGCGCGATTCGTAGGTGCTCCAAACATGGTAAACGGCACCGAATTTTTCAACTTTGCGGGATATTTCCTTTTCGTCGAAGCCGTCTTTTTCAACGTAGGGGTCTGACAATTCGTGGAACCTTTTTAGCGTAACGAACCCGATAACAGGTTTGCCATCTTTATTCATGCTTACGCCGCCAACCCGCACATCTTTCCAGTGCAGCAGGCTATCGCGTTCATAATGTACTTTGCCGCCTTTGGGCACGCTTACCACATCGTAAAAAGCTTTAATGATACCGTCGAGGGTAGATACATTATCGCCGTATTTGGTAGTTACCTGTGCGGAGGCATTGAAGCTTATGGCCGCAATAAAGATAGCTGCGAGGGCTAAAGATATTTTTTTCATGCTGAGTCAGTTTACTATCAAATATAAACATTAAAGGCGCCCATATCTCTGTTTTTAACCTTTGGTGATTTTAACATATTTCACCGGATTGGAAAGAAATATCTGCCTGGGATTAATCCTTTTGATTCAGCGATCGTCAAATAATTAAACACGCCAATTAAGGCGATAATTAAAACCAAAGCCATGAAAAGGAGAATATTAGCATTTGCGCTGTTATTAAGCGCTATAGCAACTATAGGTTCAGGATGTGTAGTACGTGAAGGATACGGCCATCCCGGTCATTATCATCACTACCATTATAACCATTATTAATAGTAGTTTTTAGATAGGTGCGTGTGTGTAAGATGGACCCTGGCGTAAGCCGGGGTTCTTTTTTTTATTTTGGGATTTCACCGATTGGGGGATGATTACAACGATTATTTTTTTTGGATTTCACCAATTTGAGGATGATTTCGCCGATTATTTTTTGATGTATAATATTGCTTTGGCAACGTAATTGTGGTTAAGCTGCGTTTTATTATGATAAAGTTATTTCGTAAATTAACGTTATGGAACCGGGAACATTGGAAAAGAAAATAGCTGGGCTGCCCGAAAATTTAAAAATTGAGGTAGAACATTTTATAGATAATTTAACAAAAACACAGTTAAATGAAATGAATGCAGCACCTGAAATTAAAGCTGGTTTTGGCGGAGGAAAGGGTTTAATCATTTATATGTCAGATGATTTTGATGCTCCTCTTGAGGATTTTAAGGACTACATGTAATGCAATATCTTTTAGATACTCATGCCCTTTTATGGTTTATTGAAGGAAATCCCAAACTATCGCTGTCTGCCCAAAATATCATCCTAAAGAAGGAAAATGAAATATATGTAAGTATTGCAAGTCTTTGGGAAATAGCCATCAAATTAAGCAAAGAAAAACCCGACGCTGACCGCCTAACGTTTTCAAAACCTTTTGAAGCCTTGTATCAATATATTGAGATTAATAGTTTTCAATACTTATCCATCAGTCTTGAGCATCTTTATAAGGTTAAAAATCTACCGCATCATCATGGAGACCCATTTGACCGTTTATTAATAGCACACGCCATTACAGAAAATATGACCATGATATCCGTTGACAAGGCTTTTAGAGCCTATCCTGTAGCTACTACCTGGTAAAGCACGATTCACACTATCGCCCTTAATCAACGTAATTCTCTTCCATCGGTGAAATCATTTTCTAATCGGTGTAATCTCTATATTAACTCCAAATCATCATTGCTTCAACAACTTGTTAGCTATTGAAAAATTGATTAAATAACCGTACCTTTGCGCAAATTTTAGAGGCGCATTTTCATGCAAAAAATAAGAAATATAGCGATTATCGCTCACGTTGACCACGGTAAAACTACTTTGGTTGACAAAATATTACACAGTTGTTCCATTTTTCGCGACAACGAAACTACCGGTGAACTGATACTTGACAACAACGACCTGGAGCGCGAACGTGGTATTACCATCGTGTCGAAAAACGTTTCGGTAGTGTATAAAGGTGTAAAGATCAATATTATTGATACACCGGGTCACGCCGACTTTGGCGGCGAGGTTGAACGCGTATTAAAAATGGCCGATGGCGTATTAT
>Ga0105240_10008782_pt1 | contig 14394 bp, 10 predicted proteins | sample KBSC54metaG_FD_80426 | JGI IMG/M metagenome (GOLD analysis project Ga0105240, IMG submission 80426) | Corn rhizosphere microbial communities from Kellogg Biological Station, Michigan, USA - KBS C5-4 metaG | ecosystem: Host-associated > Plants > Roots > Rhizosphere > Soil | place: Michigan, USA... | reverse complement strand
GACTTTATCGCCTGCGCGTGGCACCTGCCGGTCCGGCCAGGTGGCAGGATCAGACCAGAGCTCCTGCTTGACCGCGTGCGCTCCTTGTTCCTGAGCCGCCGCAACGACGCCGAATGCGCTGACGAGGAAGAATGCTGGAACGAGCAACGCAAAAAGGACTGAGCGATATTGTCTTCTCATGTCATCAATCCCGCGTATTCAAAGGTGACCCGCATCTTCGCCGCAGAGGATAGCGCAATTGACCTGCGCCCAGCGCCCATCAGGCAATCACATCGTCAACACCTCTCTATCCATGGCGGGGGTCGTTCCGCTCCCCCTCCCCGGGCTGGGCGCCTATCAGACCGCGAAGTTCGCGGTGCGCGGGTTCACCGAGTCGCTGCGCATGTCCCTGGCGCCGAAGGGGATCGGCGTCTCATGCCTCTTTCCAGGGGGCACACGGACTCGCATCATCGAAGCGGGCGCGCGCGATGAAGCTGGCCGGGCCGCCGCGCGCCAGATGACAGCCTCCTGGATGATCCGATGGAGGTGGGCGCCAAGGTGGTCGAAGGTATCCGTAGCAATGCGCCGTACATCCTTACCCACGTCGAATTCCGGGACGAAGTACGCGAGCTCTACGAGATGTTGGACGCGGCATTTCCCCGCTCACAGGACGTACCGCCCGCCCGTCTCGCCTTCGAGGACGAGCGTCGTGCGATGGTCAGCAAGTTGCGCAACCTGCCGGCCAAAGACTGAGGCACTATGGGCTCTCATCGGTCCCGGCGTCCATCGCCTCCGAGAGGGTGGGACCTTATGAACGCTCGAACCGGCGCGTCACTGCTGGCACTCGTCTCGTTGTGCGGGGCGTCCGCGCACGGCACGCAAATGATCGACAACGCAGCGCGTCGAACGAGAAGGACGGCACGAACTGGGCCGCCTACGGCCGCACCTTCAGTGAGGGACATTACAGCTGGGTCCACGCGAGTTTGAGGGGACATCATGGCCAAGTGGAATGAGAGCAACCGCCGCTGGGAGCCGGACGAGACACTGTTGAGCGAGGAGGAGCTCTCGCACTGCACTCGCGCTTGCGATGACGATCGGTATCAGACGCCGATCCCGACGCAGATGGTCTCCAACGGCGAGTACATGCCCGCTCCACAGAGTGAGCGGCAGAAGAACGTCGAGACACGTATCGGCGAGCTCGCGGAGGACGCGAGTCGCCGATTGGGCGTGAGCCGTCGCCGCTTTCTTGCGAGCACAGGGGGCATGGCGGCCTCGTTCCTCGCCATGAACGAAGTCTTCGGCCCCTTCTTCAAGGTGGATCCCATCGAGATGATGATCCCGGAGGCGTATGCGAAAGCAACGACGCCGCGGAACCTCTTCATATTCGACGCTCAATTGCACCTGGTTCGCGGCAGCAAGAGCAACACCCTAAAAGGGCTACGGGGCCTCGCGCAGGGCCCCTCCATTGGCTTGCCCGCGAATCCTTTCAACCGCGCAGGTCATCTGGATGAGCACGGTCAGGCCTGGGGGGTCTGGAATCCGGCCCTCGTCGGCCTCCCCTACAACCCGGAGAACTTCATGCTGACGGACTTCATCCGTCAGGTCTATCTGGACAGCAACGTCACCGTCGGTATGCTCACCAATGTGCCGGCGAGCGTGATCGATACCGGCGACCGGGCACCACGGAACGTAGTTGAAGCTCGCGGCGGCGAGATCCTCACAGCGCATCAGACGGCCGCCGCGCGCGACTTCATCAATGAGGTCGCCGGGTCGGCGCGTGCCCTCGCCCACGGGATGCTGTATGTCGGCAAGGGAAATCTCGACTACATTCACGAGCAGATCGAGCAGAACGAGCCCGACGCCTGGAAAGGCTACAACATCGCCAATGCGGCCAAGGTCGATGACAACCCGCTGAGCCTGATGAAACAGTGGCGACACGACGACGAACGGATCGCGTACCCCACCTTCGAGGCGATCGACAAAGCGTATGCGACTCAAAAGGCCCAGCACCCCGGCTTCAACAACATCTGTGTTCACAAGGGGCTCGTGAACAGCAAAGAGCCTCGCCCCGAGATCGGCCATCCCGCCGATCTGCCCAAGGCCGCCAGGGATTGGCCGAATCTCAATTTCGTTACCTATCACGCGTGCATCCAGCCCTCCTTCTTCATGTACGACGCATACGAGCAGATCAAGGCAGGCAAACTGCGCGAGGGCGTGCCGGACATCAGCTGGACGACTGAATACGCCCTCCTGTGCCGCGATCTCAAGAACACCTACGCGGAGCTGGGCACGACGTGGGCGTCATCCATCGTGACCTTCCCCACCCTCGCGGCTCACATCATGGGCCAGCTGCTCAAGTTCATGGGCCCGGATCGCATCCTGTTTGGCTCGGATTCCGTCTGGTACGGATCCCCTCAATGGCAGATCGATGCGATGTGGCGCTTCCAGATCCCGGAAGGAATGCGCCGCAAGTATGGCTACCCTGAGTTCACGGAGGAGCACAAACGGAAGGTCCTGGGACTGAACTCCGCACGTCTCTATGGAATTGATGTGAGGCGCCACTTCGCGTCGCATTTCAAGCCGATGCCGACCAACTACGCATCCAGGATGCCTGACAGCCTCAAGCGTGACATGGAGATGCCCGGATACACCGCAGACCATCTGGCGCGCGCCAAAGAGCGGTATGCATCGAGTGGCGCCACGCCCGACCGAACGCGTTTTGGCTGGGTACGGACCGGTTGACAGGCAACTCCGGGAAGCGTCCCAGCGCCGATCGAGGCCGCCGCCTTCGCAAGCCACGGCACGGGCGCTCGCAATCCCCTCATGCCCGGCCCGGCGGCTCGTGCTCGCGGTGAAATCGATGGATAGTCCACAGGTAGCTCTCCATCAATGAGTCGTACCCAAGCTCTCCGAGGATCTCGAGGCGGCGGCTCAGGGCGAACGTGCGCGCGAGCTGCGAGCGCGCACGGCTGAAGTGTTTCAGCTGATTGCGGTATTGCCACAGCAGCTCGCGCGCCGCCATCTTGTTCTGATGCAGCTCCCAGGAAGCGAGCACCACCGCCGTGAGGCCCATCACGAACGTGAAGGCCCTCTCCAGCGACAGGCCGAAGATGAAGTGCTTGCCCGCATCATCGCCGAGCGCAAGCAGAATCATCACGATCACGATGAAACCACCGAACAGGACGCGTTTCATCCACTTGGTGCGGATACCGCTGCTATGCAGCATCGCGACCTTTCTGACGAAGTAGCGATGCTGCTCCTCGATCCAGGTGAGCGTGACGCCATCCTGTGCCTGGGCATTGCCGGCCGGCTCGGCATGTGCCACAGGCAGCTCCAGGGGAATCAGGACATTCCCGATCCAGCCGAAGCCGTGAAAGCGGTTGACCCCCGAGAGCGAGAGCACCCGCTCGGCATCGACCAGATGGTCGGCGCTCGCCAGGCGCAGGTAGAATTTCACGCGCAGGGTCTCGGCAAGCGTACGGCACATCAGATGCTTCGCGAACCAGTGTCGCTCGTGCAGGATGAAATACAGACCCGCGCTCGAAATCAGGATGAAGAGGTATGCGAGGAGCAGCATGCGGCTCTCGAAGAGCCTCTCGTAGGCCAGGTAGGCGAGCCCCATCGCGAACGCGACGACGTTGAAGAACGCGAACAGCTGATCGGAGCGTCTCTGGAAGTAAAGTGCGAGGGCATCGGCTTTGCCGTACTGGGCATCGATTCGATCGAGCACCGCTCGCTCGTTCGGCTGGATCGAATCGAGCGCCAGTCCGTTCATCAGGGAGTCCGGCGTGCCGCTGCTGCGCAAGCTGTACGCGAAGCGCCGAAACTCCGTGTTGTAGATATTGAGCGAACGCAGCTGCACCTCGAGCCGTCGTGGCATCGACGACAATCGCAGCAGCGTATTATCGCTCAGGCCCGCAAGGAAGCAGGGCGCACGGGTCGCGGGAGGGCTTTCAGTTTTCGCGCGGTCCGCGGGGATCCAGTACACGAGGCGGCTCGTCAGATCGTCGTCATCCTCGGAGGCGAGGTCCACGAACAGAAGCCCGGTGTCCTCATTGGTTCGGTCCGTGCGCACACCGAGGTAGCGCAGCACCGTGTCCGCGGTGCCGCCCGGGAGGGTTGATGACTCGCCGTCCCAGATCGCGATCAACAGGTTGCAGGCGCGAGTCAGAACCCGCGTGAGCGCCAGGTAGTGCTCGTCCCGGGATGAAACGCCAGCCGTCGCCGTCTGCTGCGTTGCAGCGCACAACGGGAGCTCGATGCAGCTGACCTGCGGATGCGCGAGGAGCTTTTTGAGCGAAGCGAACGAGTCGGCGTCGAAGTCCGCGGCGTACTGCGCCAGCGGCATGGGCAGAACGGCATCGACGGGCAAACCGAGCTCGAGGGCCGTCTCCGCCACCAGGAGATCGGCGCCGCTCGCCATCCCCGCCATGACCCGCACCTCCGAGTCCGCGAGGTGAACGCCGAGCTCCTTCAGGAATCCCGCTACGGCGCCGCGCAGGTGCTCGAGGACATCCGGGTGCAGATCCCTGTGCCCGGTTACCCCGACGACGAACGGTGAGACTCTTTTTCTGGTGTCGTTGAGCAAGACGCGTGTGGTCGGAGTAGCCCCGAGGAGGGCGCATTGTGCCGGCCTACCGGGATGTCCGACAACGGATTCCTTGCGCCGGCCGCAAAGAGCTGCGCCGGGGCGACGGGCAGTGCGCTACAATGCGCCATCGGACGAACAAGCATAACAGGCGACCCAGGAGGAACCGCCAGCGGGGGACGCGTCTTGGAGCGCGCCAACTATTGGGCCTTTCTGAGCTACAGCCACCGGGACGCGAGGTGGGGTGCCTGGCTGCACAAAGCGCTCGAGTCCTATCGTCCCCCGAAGCCGCTCGTCGGCACCCACACGCAGCGTGGGCCAGTGCCGGCGCGGCTCTCCCCGATTTTCAGAGATCGCGAAGAGCTCGCCAGCGCGACCGATCTGGGCGCCTCGATCAATGACGCTCTGAGCCGCTCTTTATGTCAGATCGTCATCTGCTCGCCAAGCTCGGCACGCTCGCGCTGGGTGAACGAGGAGATCCTCGCCTTCAAGCGGCTCGGTCGCGAGGATCGCATCTTCTGCTTCATCGTCGATGGCGAACCCAACGCCTCCGACGATCCCTCGCAAGCTCACTTGGAATGCTTCCCACCGGCGCTGCGCTATCGCCTCGGGGCGGACGGCGCTCTCAGCTCCATCAGAAGCGAGCCAATCGCCGCCGATGCGCGTGCGGGAAAGGATGGCCGGGGCAATGCGAAGCTCAAACTGATCGCCGGGATCCTGTGCGTCGGCTACGACTCGCTGAGGCAACGCGAGGCGGGTCGCCGGCAGCGACAACTGTTCGCCATCGCTTCCGGAGCGATCGCCGGGATGGTGCTCACCAGCGCACTGGCCACCGCTGCCCTCATCGCGCGTGCGACGGCACAGCGACAGACCGTCATCGCCAAGCGGGAGGCCGAGACCGCTCGCCAGACAACGGCCTTCCTGGTCGATCTGTTCAGGATTTCCGATCCGAGCGAGGCGCGTGGCAACAGCCTGACTGCCCGTGAAGTGCTGGACCGGGGCGCGGCGCAGATCCAAACGCAGCTGAGGCACCAGCCTCAGGTCCAGGCGACCCTCATGGACACGCTCGGCACCGTGTACATGGGTCTCGGGCTCTACAAACCGGCAAAACCGTTATTGGAATCAGCCGCTACGATACGTCAGTCACTGCCGCCGGAGGAGCATGCTGATCTCGCGCTCTCGCTCAGTCATCTCGGTGATCTGAGAACCGCACGCGCGGAATACGCCGACGCCGAGAGCGCTTATGACCATGCCGTCGCCGTTCAGCGGTCATTGCCGCCCAACGAGCGCGACGAGGCCGCCTATGCCAAGACTCTTTTTGGCCTCGGTGCCGAGCAATTCGAGCGCGGGCGCTCCGCGGAAGCCGAACGTACGCTGCGCGCTGCGCTCGAGCGACAGCAACGGGTCCTACCCGGCGCAAATGCGGATACCGCGCGCACGCTGCAGTTGCTTGCCCGAACGGTCGAGGACCGGAACTCGGATGAAGCAATCGCCCTGCTCCAGAAAGCAGTAGCCATGCACCGCGCGCTCTGGGGCGCCCAGCCGTACCCGGACTTCGCTGCCTCGCTCAACGACCTGGGCCTGATGCTCTACTATGACAAGGGCGACTACGATCACGCGGAGCAACTGCTGCGCGAATCGATGGCCATGAAGCGGCAGCTGCTCGGGGACAAGCACCCTGAGATCGCCACGTCCTTGAGCAACCTCGCGGATGTGCTCCACAACAAGGGCGATCTGGTGGGGGCCGAGAAGCAGTACCAGCAGAGCCTCGCGATGTACCGGGAATTACTCGGAAACGAGCACCCCTCCGTCGCCAGGACGCTCAACAACCTGGCTTTCGTGTACTACGACAAGGGCGATGTCCGCGCGGCCCTGGAGACGGAGCGTGAGTCGCTCGCGATCTACCGGAAGGACTTCTCGGGCGACAACCCCGAGGTCGCCCGCGTCGAGAACCGTCTCGGATACTGGTTGATCGAGACCGGCCAGTACACCGATGCGCAACGTTGTCTCGACGAGGCGCTTGCCATGCGCACGCGGCTCTTCGGAAAGTCTCATCCCGATGTGGCCAGCAGCCTCGTCCACCTCGCCATCCTCGATGTAGCCATTCGGAAATATCCCGACGCCGTCCTTGCCGCGCGCAGGTCGCAGGAGATCTTCACGAAGTCCTTCTCGGCGAGCAGCTGGCAAACGGCACTCGCGGATTCAGTCGAGGGGGCCGCGCTCGGGGGTATGGGTGAGTATTCAGCCGGCGAGGCGCAGCTCCAGCACGGCTACGCGATCTTGAAGAATGATGCCGGCGCGGTACCCATGTACCGCACACTCGTCCGCGGGTATATGCGGACCTTGTACCAGCGGTGGGGACGCCCGCAGGATGCCCAGCGATATGCGGCGGCCAGGTGACATAACGCGTGCGTTATTTATGCGTTCGTGCTTCCATGGCGCTTGCGGTCGGCCTGTCACGGCGCGGAGTTTGCACGTATAGTCGGGGCTCGCTCGCCGAGCCCAGCAGAACAATCCAAAAGCTCATTCTTCGGGGAGTCCCATGTCAATTCGTGGCCTGCGCACGCTCGTTGCGCTCACCTCACTCGTTGCGGCCGCCGCAGCGCACGCGCAAAACATCACGGTCACAGCCGCAAATGCATCCAACGATGCCATCTACGATGTGACCTTCGGCAACGGGGGTGGCAGCACGACCATCCTCAACACCGACCAGGGCTCGCTGCATCACATCGTGTCCCTGGTATTCGCTCCGAATGCCGCGACGTTTCAGCTCGATCTGCTGGCCGCGGATAATCAGGGCGGCCTCATCCTGCGTTATCCCGGAGACTTCCATCCCGGGACCCCGACTACGGGGACCGCGATCTTCACCGCCGGCAGTTCCGGCCCTGTTTACCCGGATGGGCTGTCGGTCGATGGCGCGGGCGACCTGTACGTTCTCAACGCACCGCCGGGCGGCGCAGCCCCTGCGCAGCTCTGGGTCCTGCCCGCCAATGGCACCGGCGGATTTGCCGGCCCGGTCTTGGTTGATGCCAATTACCCCGCCACTGAGGCACTCGCCGACACGCTCGTTGCGAGCACGACCGTGGTGCCGCCCGGCGGCCTTCAGCCGGTCGTATACCCCGGGGACCTGCTCGTCGTGACGAGCAATCCGAGCGCCGTGCTGAGATACCCGGGGAGCAACGGCAACGGCCCTCTGACGGCGACGACCCCGACCGTCCTCGCCACTCTTCCAGCCGGAGCCATCCCCGGTGGCCTCGCGTTCTGGCCCGCCGACAACAGCCTGCTCGTCACGACCAGCCGAGGAACCATCTATCAGTATCACCTGACGCCCAACGAGACGCCGGCCGTATTCGCGAGCGGGCTCGGCAACGGACAGTTCAAGATCCGTACCGGAATCCAGTCCGGCCATCCGTACGCGTACGTTGCGAATAACAACGGCGGCGACATTCTGCAATTTGGCGGCCCCAATCAGCTCGCCGCGACCGTCACGGCGGGCGTGCAGCATCCGCAGGGGCTAGCGGTGACGAATGTTGCCTATGCACCGATAAGCGCCTGTCAGGACCCGCAGTCGAACGGGTGCGATCTGCTCGGCGGCCGAGTGATCACACACGACCTGCCGCCAACTCTCTCCATCTCTGGGAACGTCATCGAAGACATCTGCGTGGTGCCGGCGGATCCGCGCCTTGCGCAACCGGGAAGCAGCTGCACGACTTCATTGTCCGTCTCCGCCGTCTGCGGCGGCTTCAGCAGCACGGCGACGATCCCACCCTCCCTGTGCGGCGCATCGGGACCCTCTCAGAAGGGCTTTGCCGTGATCAAGACCCGGACACAGGCCTATGCGACCCCGAACGTGTTCCCGTTCAACGGGAGCGTGATCGCCAACGATTCGAACCTCGGAGAGGTATTGCCACCGGCGCCCACGAATCCGGTTTGCAACCCTTCCGCTCCGGGTATCACGCCCCTTGCCACGCTGGCCTGGGCGCCCCTCCCGGGGGAAGGTGTGGTCGCCGAAGGGAATGACGTGGCGGATATCACCGGCGGGTGCGATGGCAGCGCTGCCCACAGCTACGGAATGTCCCTCTTTGTCGTCGGCCTGGCCGTCAACACGGGCGATTTGACGGGCTTCACGGCCGCGAAGTACACGAACCTCCTCACTACGATCCAGGGTGAGAGCAGCTCGGCCGAGGGGGCGCTGCCCGCGCAGGTACCGCCCGCATCGCAGCCTCCGGATGGGAACTTCACGTATCAGCTGCAGCAGTGCGTCTCGACGAGTCAGGCTGCCTTCGCGAAGAGCGCGAGCTTCTACGCCGGTGCGGCTGCGGAAGTGCTCGCGGCCGATCAACAGGTCGCGGCCGTCGCCCCGCTCTCAGCGCCGTTCACTCCGGTGTCCGACTATCCCAACCCTTCAGGTGCCCTGCGCTCGCGCCTGCAAAACATCTACTACACGATCAATACCCGAATCGGCGGAAACCAAGCAGGGACCTCACCGCCCTCGCCTCCCCCGCCGCCCCCAGCGCCCACCATTACGGGCACCCCCACGGCTAAAATCAAGGCCGGCGCGCCGTACTCGTTTCAGCCGAGCGCCGCCGACTTCGCGGGAAACGTCGGCACTCTGACATACTCGATCGCCGGCAAGCCGTCCTGGGCTGCGTTCAGCACGACGACCGGCCTGCTGAGTGGAACGGCCGTGAAGGGCGCCTATGACGGCATCGTGATCACGGTCACGGACGGGTGCGCAAGCGCTTCGCTCCCGCCGTTCTCGATCCGGGTGAACTGACCGCGCACAACAGCAGAGGCTGCGCGCGGCGAGGTTCCGGTCGTACGCCTGCCCAGGCTGTGGGTGGCGGATGCGACCTATATCCCGATCCCTCGGAAAGCGTCGCGATCCAACGCTCGACGGCTGGATCGTGGGAAGAGATCGGAGCCGGGACTGACCCTATCCATTCGCCACGGCGGAAGTTTCGCTCTGCTCCAGCGGAGGACCGATGATCGAGAGGTCATGTTCGGCACCGATTCGGATCAGGGCCTCCCTGCTGAGGTCGTACTGGCCGACCGACGGCAATCTCAGCTCTTGCGTCGGGGTGCCGACCGCTTCTATGAAATCGAGGAAGTCATCATGAGCGTGCACCAGCAGCATTCGCGCAGGGCTCGCGCTCGTGACGCGGAACGTGTGCTCTACACCCGCCGGCAGCACGACGTAACTTCCAGGATGCGCGACGAAGCGCTGCTCGCTGCAGCGCACGACGATCTCCCCGTCCAGGAGCAGGAAGCTATCGTCCAAGCGCTTATGTACATGAAGAGGCGGTGAGCCACCGGAGGGAATCGTCAGCTCGATGACCGTGGGCGTGCGTGGCGCACCGGCAGGGTTGCGCAGCACAGCGAGTGTGCCAAGAAACCACCAGGCTCGGCCGGATCCCGGGTCCGTCAGAAGAGCCCGTGTGGTTGCCTTGGTATCCAGACTCTCTCGGCCTGCAGTGCCGTTCATGTCATTTCTCCTTGGCAACAACCTGGCGCAAGCGGCGACGGCCGGAACGAAGCGCCGCTTCTCGAAGCGTTCCAATGAGCGCATCGATGCCCCAGCTTACGGCCGCCTGGGCATCAGCGTCACTGAGGCCGCTTTCGTCAGCAATGCTCACCCATGAGGTCGCGCTACACAGATGAGTGATGAGCGCAGTCGCCCTTCTGGCGACATCGGGATCCAGGCCGGAAGTGGCCGATCTGAGGGCAGTACGGATTACCTGGACGCGCTCTTTGCGCACTGCAGAACGCGCGATTTGACCGGCACCCGTGCGGATCAGCGCGCGGGTCAGGCGCGGTCGGACGGCCAGCCGGCGCGCGGCTTCAAGAAAACTCCTGGCGATGTCCTCGGGTGCGGCTACCGCTACAGGTACCCCCAGGGAGCGGTACAAGTGCTCGCCGGCGCTTTGCAGCAATGATGCGCGGTCGGGGAAGTACCGATATAGCGTGCGTAACGAAATACCCGCCGACTGAGCGATATCTGCCATCGAGACATCTTCTGGCGCCTCACTCTCGAGGCTTGCGATCACTGCCTCGAGCACCGCAACGCGCACTTGCGTTTCCTGCTTCTCTCGGAGAGGCGTGGCCCGACTCATGGCACGACTATGCCGTCTTGGCACAGGCGTGTCAATCGAGAAAGCAGGAGCGCGCATTGAAAATGGGTATGGCACCCATCGCAAAGCTCGAGTCAGTGAATTCGATACCGGCAGAGACGCGCGTATTTGGTACTGACCGGGACGCGGCACCCTGCTAGACAGGCAACGAGAAGGTCACCTCATCCGCTCAACTGCCATTCGCGAACAAGCTCACGATGCTCTGGTATTTTTGGATGTACCACCGGTTCTCATGGTTGTATCTGGGGATCGCCATCGGACGCACATCGCCTCCATCCGCCTTCCAGACACACGGACAGGTCACCGCAGCCGTGTCGAGCTGCGCTACGGGGCGGCTCAGTTGGTCGAGCTTGACCTTCATTCGAGTCAGTACACGGTAGAGCTTCGCAACATTGCGCGGTCCGCCGTTGTACGCAGCGACCGGGAAGATGCCGAGCACGTCCGGGTTGGCACGGTATGCGTGGCGAATGTCGGCTGGCATGGCAGCGAGGTCGAGATCCAGCAGGCAGGCCGCCGCTTTCATCGCGTTCAGCAGATTGGTCGCGCCCCTTTCGAAGACGGGGTCGAGCCTTGCGCCGGGGCAACTCCTCACAACGAAAGCATAGGTCCCGTGGCCCCTGCGGTTGGTGAATTGCATGGGCCCCAGCGCATTGGCGCGTGAGACGCTGTACCGATACGCCTCCTGTTGTTTGAGCCCGTACTGGTTCAGCACCTCTTGGAAGGCGAGCGCCTGGTCCTCCACGTAATCGGCATCATCAGTCTGTTCGATGACTGCCAGTGTCGTGATGACCTCGGGAGGAATGGTATCGGCGAGCAGCTCTCCGGGAAAGGCCGCGCTCGGCACATGTGCGCTGCGCAGCTCCTCAATCGCCTCGCGCGCCGTGCCGAGCAGAAACTCCTTCCCGCCGCTGACGAAACCCGCATCAAACGTATCTTCGGTGAAGGGCAGATAGACGATCGGCTTCGCGGTCTGGGAGGCGGCTCTCCACTGCTTGCGCTTCAGGAGGGTGTTATCGAACACAGGGAATTTGCGCCCGTAGACCTTCAAGGACTCGCCGTCCCTGGAGAAGGCGAACATCAGCCGCTCGGCACCGGTGCCCCTTACGTGCCGCGCCTGGATACCGGGCGTGATTACGCGAAAAGCCAGGGGCCTCCCGCCGGGTTTCCACCTGATCGGCGGACGCGGGACCTCGATGTGAACGACGGACCACTGCTGCTTCGCCTCGCTCCACAGCGCAAAAGCGACGGGCCGCCCGCGGAGCACCTGATTCCTCCCCTTTCCGGTGAATACATATTGGAGCTCGACGTCCCGGAGCACCGTCTGCGCTTCGGCGACGAGATCCTGGATTACCGCATGATGGCTACCGCTGCCTCGAACGATGACTTCCTCGAGGGTCTCATTGGGGTGCTCGGACTCGGCAACCGTAATTGGAACCTCGCCCTCTTCCTGCTTCGAGCTTCCTTCCGCCACGGGAGCCGTCACCTCCGTCGCTACCGCCTCGGGCGCAAGGGTGCGTTCCGCATCGATCAGAGTCGGCTCATTTTCACCATTAGCGTCGTCTGTCGTCGCGCATCCACCACAAAGCAGCGATATCGGTAGGAACACGGCGAGCGCGACCAGGCGCAGGGCGGGTGTCTTCATGGTTCGGATGGTACCCACTGGGGGCGCGGCGTACCGGTACGGATATCAAAAAATCCATCTGGGGACACGGGCGGCGTCGGGCCGACGGCGTCTCCATTTCCAGGAAGGACTCGCCGGACACTTCTGATCGAGGAGCGAGGCTCACACACTCAGCCCACTGCGACCGGCCTCCGCAGCGCCGAAATTCGAGGTGCCCTGTAGGTTAAAAGCGGCTTCGAGAACGCCCAAGCGGTTGATTCAGAAAGAGGAATTCAGGATTGGCCGTGATTCTCAGAGCGCCACAGCACATAGGACATCATCGTTATGACCAGGGTGATGTCCAGTCACTGATCGGACGCACACATTAGCAACGTGGGCACCTGGCGGGCTAAACCCCCTCACTGGCGGCGAGAACTCGAATCAGCTTCAGATGCGACTGGACCGTCGGGAGGATGTCTCCGGCGAACGCCTTCGCTTTCGCATCCTTTCCCGAAGTCACCTCCGTGCTGACCAGATCCAGGAGCTGTTCGTGAGCGTAGATCTGGCTGCGGATGTAGAATTGATCGAAGATCCGGGGGCTGAGGGAAGTCAGTTTCGCCTGCACAGCCCGGTCGGCAGCGCTCGCCGAGCTCGGCAACGTGGTCCTTTGCGAGGCTGCGAGCGCCTTCACACGCTCGTTCGCAGAGGTGTGATCCTTGATCATCATTGCCGCGAATTCCTTCACCATGGCGTTAGAGGACTTCTGCAAGGCGAGGTTGGCCGCGTCGATCTCCGCGATGCCACCTTGCATGAATGCCTCGTAGAAAGCTCGATCGGGATGAGACGCGGCGCCGGCGGGCGGGATCATCACGAACAGAAGGAGCAGCCAAGGGATGATAAGCGCCCTTCTCTGCTCGAGCGCGGGGTCGCTGCGTCGCATGCTTCGTTGTCTCCTGGCGAAAGGCATCTCGACAGGGGCGTTGCCCGCCAATCTACCGCCGCGACGCTGCGGGGGCTGGTCCGATAAGAATGAACGTTGCCGTCGGCTTACCAGTCGCTCCGGAATTGGTCATTGCGTTGACCTCCAGACCCGTCTTCAGGCCCGCGACACCTACCTCCTTCATCTTCGTGATGACCGTGTCCTGCTTGACCAGTACATGACGCGTTGTGCTTTGGCCATAATCAATGTCCATCTCCTTGCCTTCGGGGGTGGAGGTGACGGCCTTCACATGCCCGTTGGTCATTGTTAGCCCGGACTTGTTCATCGGAAAATTCACGTTCGGTCCGTTGTCCCCGAGGTGAACTTCCCTTGCGGTGCCGGAATTGCTATCGGTGCCGCTGTTCTGGTTAGAGGTGCCGAGATAGGCACCCGGTTTGATATCGCTGACGCTCGCCTCCTGCCTGACCAGCACACGGGTCTGCATCGTGAGGGCGATATCAACATCGCCCTTCGCCGTCGCGAGCGTCACGTCGCCGGGCGTCACCGACTTGACCGTTCCGGCGATGCGCGTGCCTGGGGGTCCCTGCTGCGCGCCGGCAGAGATGGCGACGGCGGCGAGCAAGGTGGCGGCGATCGTAGATTGAATGGACATGATTTCGCTCCCGCGGAAAATGCGCAAATGGGCTACGGCGTCAGAGCCAAGATTGTGCGCGGCTTACTCGTGAGCCGCAACGGCGAATCCAGGGGGTGTATGCGGACGAGCTCGTCGCCAGACCCGCATAACTCCTGTGGGCACCGGGTTTTGACGGAACGCCAGCGTCTCAACGGGACGCTGACGCCACCCGTTGGACCTCGTCGAGTGCGCGTTCGAGCTCCGCCGGTTTCAGGGACGCGGCGAGCCGTTCCGCTCCCAGCTGCGTCAGCAGCTCGGGCAACCGGCCGCGGAGCGTACGCATCGTCCACTCCAGCATGGGCCCGTTCGCCACTCGATCGAAGTGAACGAGCATGTTCCCTTTCCCCGGAATGATGTAGTGGTAATGCGGCTCGGAATCGAAACAGTCGAAACGCAAGTACTCAGCCAACCCATCGGTGCCGAACACGTGCACGCAGACCCCGCCGTCCACCTGGTCGGAATGAAACAGCGAATCCGGACCGG
>Ga0105240_10008781_pt1 | contig 14394 bp, 12 predicted proteins | sample KBSC54metaG_FD_80426 | JGI IMG/M metagenome (GOLD analysis project Ga0105240, IMG submission 80426) | Corn rhizosphere microbial communities from Kellogg Biological Station, Michigan, USA - KBS C5-4 metaG | ecosystem: Host-associated > Plants > Roots > Rhizosphere > Soil | place: Michigan, USA... | reverse complement strand
GTCATTTTTATAAGGCAGAAGATCGCCCGCGATTTGTTCGCGCAGGAACTGATTGTAGGGCTTGTCGCGATTGAAGGAATCGATGACGTAGTTCCGGTATTTGTACATTTCCGGAACCGGAAAATCAGCGGCGTCGCCGGCGGTATCGGCATAGCGAACAAGGTCGAGCCAGTGGCGCCCCCAGCGCTCGCCATATTGCTGAGAGGCGAGCATATTGTCGATTCGTTTTTCGAAGGCGTCCGGCGAACTGTCCGCGACAAAGGTGGCGATGTCTTCGCGGGTGGCGGGCAAGCCGGTTAGGTCGAACGTCGCGCGCCGGAGAAGGGCAGCTTTGTCGGCTTTGGCGCCGGGTTTCAGGCTCTTCTCTTTGAGCTTCGCGTAGATGAACCGATCTATGGGATTGCGATTCCATGCGATGTTGTCGGCCAGCGGAGGCTTCGTATTTTTCACCGGCTGGTATGACCAGAACGCGTTCCGATCGGGACGCGGGAGGTAGGCGGGCGCTTCAGCGGCTTTCACTTCCGGCCAGATCGCGCCATCCTTCACCCATTTGCCTAAATTTGCAATTGCCTCGCTGGAGATTTTGCCGGCGGGAGGCATTTTCAGCTTTTCGCGATCTTGTCGAACGGCCTGCATGAGAAGACTGGATTGCGGGTCGCCGGGCACAATGGCGGGGCCTGACTTGCCACCTTTCAGGACGGATTCGCGGGAATCGAGCCGGAGCCCGGCGGTGGCGGAGTCACCATGGCAGGCCATGCAATTGGCGTCGAAGACTGGCTTTACTTTCGAGAGAAAGAACTCTCGGGGGGATTCCGGCCAGGCGGCTCCGTCACGAATCCACTGTTCGAGGCCGGCGATTTCCTGGGGTTCGAGTTGACCGTTTGGGGGCATCTTCAGGCGGGCGTGCGTGTGGGCAACCGCCTGAATGAGCAGACTCTGTTCCGGATGATTCAGAACGATTGCGGGTCCGGATTTGCCGCCTTTGAGAGCCGCTTCGCGGGAATCGAGCCGTAAGCCCGCAGTCGCGGTTTCTCCGTGGCAGGTGAGGCAGCGGGTGACGAGGAGCGGTCGCACTTTGGCTTCGAAGAATTCATCGCCGGGGGATGCCGCGCGGCATGCCAGGGCGGCGGCCATAAAGAGAGCGAGCCTCATCGCTACAATTCTATGCCGATAACGAAGGCATTGATGAACTGCTAGCCGTACACGCGCCGGTGTCGATGCAATTAGCCTCCTGGAATAAGGCCAGCCAAATCCCGATCGTCGTGGAGGACCGGGTGCCACCTCCACTATTCCATCTTCCCGAAAGCGATGGAGCGAGAGATGTCGTGCGTTCATTCACTCTCGCGACTTTCGCTCGGGACCGGCGCCGACATCGCGGGCCGCCTGAATGGATCAGAGCCCTGTAACCCATTCTTCCGAAGTTATGTTCGCTCCGAAGTTATGTTCGTTCCGAAGTTATGTTCGCGCCATCGTAAAACCACTCGAATATCCTTATCGGCGGCGGGGGAAAGTACCGGGCTCAGAATGCGGTGTTAGCCACGCTCGCGCTCGGCGGCCAATTCCGCAGAGACTTCCCTGGCAGCAGCGGGGAACATTCGATTCCGCTGTCGAAGTTTTCTGTGAGGTTCAGATTTTGGGTTGGCATAGCGGCGGAGGTTTTAGGTTGTATTTGCATTTAACGGCTCAGAGCCATGCGGTAGCGCCAGCTTCTGGCCCGCTGCAGGAGTTCATCGCGACCGCCCGATTCCAGACCCTCGATCAGTCTTCTCGCAACTGTTCGGCGCCCGCGCTCCCCGGGGTCCTGCACGGCCGCGAAGAGAATTGCTTCGATGGCGGAAATCGATGCCGCCTGGAGTTCGAGGATCTGCGCGATGAGCGCCTGTTCGGCTTCGCGCTCTCGTGTGAAGCGGTCCAAAGCGCCCTGCGAATCAGTCCCGATGAATGCTCCGTCATCGAACGCCACACAATCGAGCGTGGCGCGGATTTGGAGCATTCCGCGCAGATTGTCCAGGTTCATGCGACCGCGGGTGCTGGCAACGGATTCCGCGCGGACCACCAGAGAAGTGTAGGCGGGCTCGGCGCAGACGAAGCGCTTAGCGCCCGGCCCGAGTTCAGCTTTTTCAGGGTTGCGAAGCGTGTCCGCGTAGTGAATCACCGAGTACTGCTTCGCCTTTGCACCCAACATATCGAAGCGCACGGCAAGCAGCGTTACACTTCGCGGGGAAAGGTTTTCGACTATAACGGAAAACGGCAGCGCAGGCCTCAGCAGTTCGCGAGGGGCGCGACCGAGAATTGCGATGAGCGCGGGTTCAAACTCCGGAGCATCCGGCCCGTAGATTGCTATTCCTTCAATGCCGGACGGGATCACCTTCATTCAGGGTCGCGCGTGGATGCGGGTCCACTTATGAGCGTTCATATCCTCGAGCAGAGGCGATTGCCATGCGAACTGAGGGTACTTATCCAAATGCTCCTTCGCCTTGAAGTTGAGGCCGCAGGCATGTCCGGCCGCCGCGACGAAGGTCATCTTAGAAGCCATAGCGGCATCGGCGACTTTGTTCTGGACCGCACCGGCGGGGTCGTAGGGCGCTTTCCAGTCGCCCATGCCGCGGACCGAGAGATCCACGTGACCGCAGAGCGTGCGTTCGCTGGGCTGATCTTTCTTCGCAACGGTGTCGTAATGATCGGCCAGGAAGCGACGGGCGAGATTGGAATCGATGCGGCCTTTGTTCTCGCGCATTAGCTGCTCCCAGCGGACGCGGCGCGCGTTGGAACTGAGGCCGGGGTCGGTCGCATTGAAATCCGTTTCTTCGTGAAGCAATTTCTCGTTGATGGGAAAGTTCGCGCCTGTGAAGTAGCCGTCTTTGGTGCGCTTCAGTTCCACATTTCTGAGCCCAAGCTCCAGGCTGGCAACCTCATTCGTTTTTGTGTCAGCGACGAGCCAGTCATTGGCGTAGCCGCCGTTGTTACCTTCCTTCATGATTCGGGCAAAGTCGTCGATCGATTCCGAATACTGCATTGCCTTGCGGGCGCGGGCGAATTCGGCTGTGCCATTCGAATCCCAACCTTTGAAGCCGGTGATGGTGGTTTCGGTGATCACGATGCCGGCGTCGTTCACGCCGAAATCGTCGCCGCTGTGAATAAAACCGGGGAAACCGTCCATCAGGAAATGATGGCCTTGCGCGGGCGTGATGTCGAAGGCTATGGTCCAGCGCGGGCCATCGAGGTAGCTGGTCCAATTGTTGTGAGCGATGACGAATTTGCCGTCTTTGGTGTAACTGCCGGTGGCGACGAAGGCGCTGCAATGATCGGGCGCGGTTACTGCTTTCGGTGTTTTGATGCCGTGCTCTTTATCGTATTGCTCGATGTAATAAGACCATTCCTCAGCGGCATTGAGAGCGGTGATATCCCAGATGTCGAGAGAGATGCCGGCAGACTTTAGGCCATCGGAGATTCCCTGGAGCTCTTCGCGATATTCGCCCGGAATGTGCGGCCAGAGAACGGTGCGGGCGGCATCGCGATAGAACTCCCAGGGTTTGTGGGAATCGTGCATGAGTTCGAGCTTCTGCACTTCGAAGCCGTCCTTAATCTCCCTGGAAAGCAGCACGCCATGTTGGTATCCAATCTCGGCCGGCGTGCCTTCCAGGTGAACGAGCGTCCACCCATCCCGCGGCGCGCGGCGATAGGAACTCTTCATGCGGGGGTCTGAAGCCGGCATTCGCGAGGCGGCCGCGATGAGTGTGACGGCGATGGAAGCGAGCGCAAGCAGCAAAACCGGACCAGTGGCGCGGGGGAGTGTTCGACGCATCGTCTTATGATTGTAGACGAATGATGGCTGAACATTGGCCTTTCCGGCAGGCATGAGCATGTCGAAAAAGCTCACAGCGCACGTGAAAGCGGCCGGCTGAGCTTCCAAATTGAGTCCAAAGTTATTGGACCAGGCGCTTAGCGGACTGCCGAAGATCGCAAATCCGAATGTCCTTGTGGGCTATGACACAGCGGATGACGCCGGAGTGTATCGTTTGAGCGACGATCTGGCGTTGGTGCAAACGGTAGACTTTTTCACGCCGATTGTGGATGACCCATTCACATTCGGGGCAATCGCCGCGGCAAATTCCCTAAGCGATGTGTATGCGATGGGCGGGAGACCCATTAGCGCGCTTTCGGTGGTGGCGTTCCCGGCGGACGGGGGCATGGATGTACTGGGGGAGATTCTTCGGGGAGGACTCGAAAAGATGCGGGAGGCCGGGTGCGCGGTGGTGGGAGGGCACTCGGTAAACGACCCGGAGATGAAGTTTGGCTACGCCGTTACCGGCACGGTGCATCCGAATCGAATTAAAGCGAACAGCGGTGCGCGGGCGGGCGATGCGCTGGTATTCACGAAGGCTCTGGGGACCGGGGTTATCGGAACGGCTCTCAAGCGTGGAATTGCTTCGGAGGCAAGCGTGAATGCCGCGACGGCTTCGATGCTGATGCTGAACCGCGCGGCGTGCGAGGCAATGCTTCGGATCGACGTTCATGGCTGCACGGATATCACAGGTTTCGGCATGATTGGGCACGCGCGGGAAATGGCGCTCGCGAGCGGCGTAACGCTGGAGATTGAGACGGCGCGGGTGCCGCTGTTACCGGGGGCGGTTGAGGCCGTGAGAGCCGGCGCCGTGCCGGGCGGGCTGAAGAACAATCGTGATTTTGCGTCATGCGAGGTGGAAATACCTGGCACGGTGGACCCCGAGGTTGTGGAACTGTTGTACGACCCGCAAACTTCGGGCGGGCTGTTGATCAGTCTGCCCGAAGCGGATGCGGAAGAACTGATTGCAACGTTTGCGGGAGCGCGAAGAGTTGGACAGGTGATCGCGCGCGACAATAAACCGATACGCCTTCTATGAAAAATGACCCGTTGATTATTGCGCTTGATTTCGATTCCGCTCGCGATGCGGAGCAACTGGTTTCGGCGCTGGGAGACAGGGCCGGATTCTACAAGGTGGGAATGGAATTATTTGCCGCGGCGGGAATGGATTACGTTCGCGCGCTGGTGGATTCAGGCAAGCAGGTCTTTCTCGACATGAAGTATTACGACATTGGCGAGACGGTGCGGCGGGCGGTGGCGGTGGCGGCTAAATCCGGCGCAACCTTGCTGACGGTTCACGGAGTGGGGCAGGTGATGAGGGCGGCTGTGGAAGGGCGGGGCGATTCGCCGATGAAGCTGTTGGCGATCACGGTGCTCACCAGTTTGGATCAGAAGGACCTTAGTGAAATGGGCCATGAATGCACGGTGAGCGAACTGGTGGCGCGAAGGGTCCGGCAGGCAATGGAGTGCGGGGTTGAAGGAGTGGTGGCATCCGCTCGGGAAGCTCGTTCGATTCGCGGGATGGCGGGGCCGGAAGCGATTCTGGTCACGCCGGGCGTACGGTCCGCAGGCGCGGATCAGGGGGATCAGAAACGCGTGGCAACGCCGGCGGAGGCGCTCAGAGATGGCGCGAGCTATCTGGTAATCGGGAGACAGGTGACGCGCGCGAAAGACCCTGCCGCGGCACTGGCCGGTATCCGCGACGAGATCGCGGACGCATAGGCCGGAAGCGCCCATTTGGAACACGTAGATTACTTTCTCGCGAACTATGGGTATTTCGCGATCTTTGGGCTGCTGATGCTGGGAATTGTTGGTCCGCTAATTCCGGATGACACGATTCTGGTTCTTTCCGGCATAGCTGTCCATCGCGGTCAGCTGCAGTTTCTGCCCACAATCGCCGTGGCTTACGCGGGGAGCCTCTGCGGCATTAGTCTCAGCTACGCTCTGGGCCGAACGGGCGCAGTTTATGTGCTGCGGCGGATGGGGCCGGTGGACCGGTGGATGGACCAAAATTTGCCACTGGTGGAACGCTGGTTCGAACAGTATGGCAAATGGACGCTGTTTTTTGGATATTTCATTGCGGGCGTACGACACTTCACGGCGTTAGCGGCGGGAATGAGCAAAGTCCGGAAGCGGACTTTCGCGCTGTATGCGTTTCCGGGCGGCTTTCTGTGGGTGACGTCGTTTATCGCAATCGGATATTTCGTTGGCGCGGAATGGGAACAGATGCGGCACAAATTCGATAACGTCGGGCTGATTATCGGGGGAGCGCTGGCAGCAGCGGCCGTGATCGCGTGGTGGCTGCGCACGCATCGAAGCACACGCGCGAAGACGAGGGATTAAGCGGGCTCTTTGGGTGAGGGGGCGTCGATTTGGACGAGTCGCGGTCCGGGCTGACTTTGGTCGTCGTCAGAATCATCGTCGTCAGACTCACGGCCGGAGGCGTCCATCTCCTCGTAGTCGGGTGCAAGAATCGAGTAGATCATGTCGAGCTTGTCCTGAAGCGCACTGTTCAGTTCTTCAAGTTGCCGGATGCGTTCAAGCAGTTCTTTTTCACGGGGCATAGTTTTCGCTGAATCCAGATGGACTCTCATATTGTGCGCTGCTATGGCTTAATTTACAACCCTCGCGCGGGTGACGGATCGCGCCGCGACTTGCCGCGGGTGACGGCGGAGAGGCTGAGGGCGGCGGGGCATTCGGTTCGCGAATATACGGAAGACGAGACATCGGCGGAGGCTGCCGCGGCGGCAATTCGTGAGGGGTGCGACGTGCTTGTGGCGTGCGGTGGAGACGGCACCGTGAATGCGGTGGCGCAGGCGGTCTTCGCCGCTGATGCGATCCTGGGTGTTCTGCCGCTGGGCACGCTGAACCACTTCGCGCGGGATTTGGGAATCCGCGGCATGGCGGATGCGGAGCGCATATTGCTGGCGTCGCGGATTCGGGCAGTGGATGCCGGCGTAGTGAACGGCCATTTGTTCCTGAATAATTCGGGGATAGGGATCTATCCCGCGATGGTGCTGGAACGGGAACGCGTCCGAAAGGCCGGCCTGCCGCGCTGGCCCGCATTCATTGTGGCGTGTATAAGAATACTGGTGAAACTGCCGTTCCGGCACCTGCGTTTGGAGGCCGACGGCAAGCAACTGACGAGGTCAACGCCGTTCCTGTTCGTGGGCAATAACGCCTATACCGTTGAGGGGCCATGGTTGGGGCGTCGCACGCGTTTGGACGAAGGACTGCTTGGCATCTGCACGGCACGCCATGTGGGCCCGACTGGACTGCTTCGCATCGCGATGCGCGCGCTGCTGGGAACGGTCCGCCGCGATCGGGATTTCACGATGCTGACCGCGAAAAAGCTGATCGTACGCCGCAGGAAGAAGGGCACCGCAAATGTTTCTCTGGATGGTGAAGTGCGCCGGATCAGGATGCCACTGGAGTATTCAAGCCTGCCGGGGGCCATCCGGGTATTAGCGCCCTGACCGGCGTTATTGCCGCGGCAAATGACCGATGACACGAACGATTGCTCATTTATCGGACCTGCATTTCGGCAAGGTCGATGCGGCCACGCTCGATCCGCTGGTAGCGGCTGTCCGCAATGCGAAGCCGGACCTGGTTGCAGTGTCGGGCGATCTGACGCAGCGAGCGAGGTCTGCACAGTTTCGAGAGGCGAGAGAGTTTTTGGACCGGCTGCCGGGGCAGTTGATTGTGGTGCCGGGAAATCACGATGTTCCGGCGTTTGGAAACCCTTACCAGCGCTTCTTCTCGGAATGGTCGAGGTTCCGCCGGTATATCCATCCTGACGTGGAACAAACGTATGTGGATGGCGCGATTGCCGTGATTGGGATTAACACTGCGCGGGCGCTTTCGTTTAAAGGCGGACGAATCAACGCTCGGCAGATGGAGGCGGTGAGGCGGTGTTTTCACAGCGCGGCGCGGAATGCGGTGAAGGTTCTGGTGGTGCATCATCCGCTGGATATTCCGCACGTGTGGCCGGGAGTTTCCGCAAGGCGGGCGAGCGCGGCGCTGCGACATTGGGAAGAGTGCGGTGTGGACCTTATTCTTGCGGGGCATGAACACAGGGCCTTTGCGGGCGGGGCGGAACGGCTGCGAATCGGGAACCACGACGCGGTGATTGTGCAGGCGGGAACGGCGACTTCTACGAGGGTGCGGGGAGGAGAGCTGAATTCCTTTAATTTGATTCGGACGGCGGCGAAGGAAATCCGTGTGGAGCGGATGACCTGGGATCCGGTGGCAAATCGATTTGCGGAGAGTCATTCGGAGAGTTTTGCGCGAAGAGCGGATTCGGTGAAGTGAGCGGCCGGAACTACCGCAATGCGGATCTTCGGTCGGCCCTGGCGACTTTGAGTTGCCGATATAGCTGTGCCCGGGGCGTGCGATACTGGTTCTGCTCTGGTTTCTTCCGACCGCCAGCCGGATGAGACTTTTTACGCCGACTCAATCGAGACGCCTCAACGAGGTGATGGGATTCCTGTTTCTTGCATCCGGAATTCTTGTCCTTCTTAGCTTTGCGTCATTCCACCCCACCGATCCTTCGTGGAATACGGTTACTGGCCGTGTGCATACGGAAAACCTGATCGGGCCTGTTGGCGCGTATCTGGCCGATCTTTTTCTTCAGGCGTTCGGGCTGGGCGCATTTCTTTTTCCGGTACTTATTTTTGGTCTTGGGTGGAAGTGGATCCGTTCGGAGGAGATTTCCGCGCCGCTGATTCGACTGCTGGGAAGCGTGCTGCTCTTACTGTCGGCCTGCGGGACGGCGTCGCTGTTGCCGGACTGGCGGCTGTTCGAACACACGATTCTTCCGGGCGGGGCTGTGGGTTTTCTTGTATCCGGGTCGCTGCGGCACAGTTTGAATGTGGCGGGCGCGGCGGTGGTTTTGGCGACTTCGCTTATCGTTTCGGCCTATTTGGTTTCGACGTTCACGCTGGCGGCGCTGGATGGTTTTGCGGCTCGGGTGTTCGGGCCGGTCATTCGGTTCTTTGGAGGTTTGCGCCAGAGGTGGCTGCGGTGGAAGGAAAGCCGTCGAGAGGCTGCGATTGAGAGGCGGGAAGAGCGGCGACTGGCAGCGCAGGCATCACGGGCGACAACGACAGGGACAACGACAGGGACAGGGACAGCGACAGCAAAGGCAGAACCGGCAGTTGCGTCTTCGATTGCCGAGGGTCCTCCGATTGTCCCCGAACCGCTGCCGACGCAACGCACGCGCGGCAAGAAGTCACCCGAATTGGTAAGCGAAACACTTCCCTGGGACGATCCGGTCAGCGTGGAAGCTGCGGCTCAAGCCGCCTCGGTATCGGAGCCCGGGTTCGAGGCGGGCGAAATCCCGATTCGCAGGCTGGACGAGCTTCCACAGCCCTCGAACGTTCTCGATTTCCCGTTCTCGAAGACTGTGAAGCGGGAAGCTCACACGAAGCTGCCCACTATTTACAGGCTGCCCTCGACGGAACTTCTGAATGAGATTCCGGTTCGTTCAGAATTCGATGAGCAGGAGTTGAAGAATACCGCCGCGGTAATCAAGGCAAAGCTCGAAGAGTTTAATGTGTTCGGCCAGATAGTGCAGATCAATCCGGGGCCGGTGGTTACCACGTTCGAGTTCAAGCTGGAAGCCGGGATCAAATACACCAAGGTCACGACGCTGACGGAAGATCTCTGCCTTGGTTTGCAGGCGGAATCGATCCTGATTGAACGCATCCCTGGTAAGCCGACGATCGGCATTGAGGTTCCAAACGTCCGGCGCGAGTTGATTAGTTTGCGCGCGATTTTGGAATCGGAAGAGTTTGAGTCGTCGCCGTCTAACATGACGATTTCGATGGGTAAGGATATCAACGGCCGCATTAAGGTGGCTACGCTCGAAACCATGCCTCACCTGTTGATTGCGGGCTCGACTGGTTCGGGGAAATCGGTGATGATCAATTCACTGATTATGTCGATTTTGTATAAATCGACGCCGGATGAAGTGCGGATGATCATGGTGGATCCGAAGCGCGTGGAACTTGGGATGTATGAGGGTGTGCCGCATCTTCTTACGCCGGTGATTACCGATCCGCGCAAGGCTACGAACGCGCTGAAGAATGCGGTGCTTGAGATGGAAAGACGGCTGCGATTGTTGGCGGAACAGGGCGCTCGCAATATCGATCAGTACAACAAGAAAGTTCGGCAGTTGCGGACCGGGCCGCGAAGTCTATTTGAGGAAGAGGAGAATGCGGAGCCGGCCGAGGAGTTGAAGCCGCTCCCTTACATTCTGATCCTCATCGACGAGCTGGCGGACCTGATGATTCTGGAGGGGCGAAATGTGGAGGAATCGGTCACCCGTTTGGCGCAGATGGCGCGCGCGGTGGGGATGCATCTGGTGCTGGCTACGCAGCGACCCAGTGTGGACGTGATCACGGGCATTATTAAGGCGAATTTCCCGGCGCGCATTAGTTTCCGGGTGGCTACCCGTGTGGACAGCCGAACGATTCTTGACGTAATGGGTTCGGAGCATTTGCTGGGCAAGGGCGATATGTTGTTCCTGCCGCCGGGATCGTCACGATTAACCCGCGTGCATGGCGCATTTGTGACGGAAACGGAAATTATCAAGGTGGTGGATTTCTGGAAGGCGCAGGCGAAGCCCGAGTACGACCAGAGTTATCTGCTGACGCCTCCGAGCGAGGATGGCGAGGCGGAGACCGATGAGCCGTCGAGCGGTGAGCAGGACCCGATGTACGAGGAGGCAATGCGGGTAGTTTTGGAGATGGGCAAGGCTTCGACTTCTACGCTGCAGAGGCGTTTGAGGCTGGGGTATGGGCGGGCGGCGAGGATTCTCGACATGATGTACAAGGACGGGGTGATTGGCCCGCCGGACGGAAGTAAACCGCGGGAAGTGTTGAAACGCCCGGAGTGGTTAAGAGAGGTCGATCACGTTTAGATTGCGGCGTCGGCAGAACAACTGAGTTGGCGAGAAAGAGTGTCTGAACTCAGTTCTGTTTTGTTTATATTTTGAGGCGGGCCCTTAGAGACCTCAGGGCCCGGAGACCTTCCTGCGCAACCTCGCTGTCACTATCCCTGCTCGTCTTCTCGAGGAGCGGTATTGAACCCTCGTCTCCGCTTGCGGCAAGAACACGGGAGAGCTGTATTTTCTCGTCTCTGGTTCCCTGCTCCAAAGGCTTGTAAAGCGCGTTTCGAACATCGGGGCGTCTGGCGGCTTCGACAAGATAAGCCTGAGCCACGTCGCGGTACGCCGAAGAATTCAGGGTATTGATGAGATAGCGGAACGGCGCTTCCTCGCTTAAATCCAAATCTCCGCCCATAACCAGGCCAAAGGCCGCCGCGAGGCGCGGCAACATTTTCTCGTCCTCATGCCAGACGTTCTGGAGCAAGGGGCGATTCGAGGGGTCGGGTATGCGCCCAAGCCCCTCAGCCGCTGAGGCCCGCATCTTATCTTCCTTGGCCGTGAGATAGCTTTGGAGCAGGGCTTTGTCGCCGGGCTCGGGCATGAGGGCAAGCGACGCCAGGGCCGAGCGTTCGGCATTTTTGTTGCGGGGATTCGCGATTATGTTGCGCAGGGACGGGAGCGCATCTTTGGCGCGCAGAACGCCCGCTGTTTCGATCGCGGCGGACTGGACCTTGTCGTCCAGGTCGCGCAACAGATAAACGATGCGCGGACCCGCTTCCGGATCGCGAATTTTCTGCAGCGCCACGAGGGATTCGTACATGACGCGGTTATCCTTCGTGCGAAGGGCTTCGAGGAGGTCCGGAACCGCCGCCTGGCCTCGCAGGATGCCGAGGGCGCGGCAGGCGTTGGCCCGGGAATCCATGCTGGAGCCGCCGCGTGCGAGTTGGCCGAGCGCGGCGATGACTTCAGGACGAACAATCACGAAGGCATCGATCACCTGGTCATTCGTATCGCTGAATCTGGCTTTTACCGATGCCCCCACGCGCACCAAAGAGGAACCGAGGCCCTGCTTTACGTAGCCGGGCATGTAGTAGTTCACGAGGCCGTCGGTTGCGCGAATCTGCACTTCCGGTTCGGGATCGCGCGTGCCGCGGATGAGCGGGTCGATGATGTCCTTTCCGCCCAGCGCTATTAGTTGTTTGATCGCTTCCACGCGCGTGTCGACGGCGGTGCTGTTGAGGTATTGCGCGACGGTAGGGATTGCCGATGGACCCTGTTTGGCTACGGCGCGAACGTCCTTTGGACTCTGAGCCGCGGCAAACGAAGAGGCGAATAGAAGTAATAAAACGGATCGGGGCATCTACAACGATTATGACGGAACGGCAGTCCCGAAAGCCGATTTGGGAGGCGAAGTCTTAGCGAACAAACTCAACGTGAGTTTTATGGGGGATCAGACCGACCTCATGGCCTTTATCGAGAAGAAGTTGTACGGCCCGCGGAATCACGGTACCGGCATCGAGCGTATAGTGATTGACGTACATCCCCACGAATTTCTCAGCCAGGCGAGGCTCCATGTCGCGGGCGAACTGCAGCGCGTAATCCATCGCCTCCGCGTGATTGTCGAGGGCATACTGGATGCTCTCCTTCATCATGCGGCAACATTCGCTTTTCACATCGTCTGCGAGCGACCGCAACAAAACGTTTCCGCCTAACGGAAGCGGCAGAGAATACTTCTCTTTCCACCATTTGCCCATATCGATGGCGCGATGGAAGCCGACTTTGTTGTAGGTCAACTGCGCTTCGTGGATAATCAGGCCAGCGTCGGCGCCGCCGGATTGTACGGTTTCAAGAATTTTGTCGAAAGGAACGACGACGGGAATGAAATCCGGCTCGAAAATTTTCAAGGCCAGATAGGCGGTGGTCATGGTGCCAGGGATGGCTACCTTCTTGCCCTTGATTTCTTCCGGCTCCATGGGATGCAGGGCGACTACCAGGGGACCGTACCCGTCCCCAATGCTGGAACCCGCCGCCATCAAAACGTATTTATCGGCGACGTAGGGATAGGCATGATAGGAAATGGCGCTCAGGTCATATACGCCCTCCATCGCGTTGCGATTTAGAGTTTCGATGTCGGAAAGGACATGCCGGAAAGTCACCCGCGAGGAGCGAATCTTTTTGGTGGCAAGCCCATAAAACATGAAGGCGTCGTCTGAGTCCGGGCTATGGGCGCTTACGATCTCGACGGGAGTTAAATCAGGCATACTCACTAAAGGCAGAATCGTTAGTATCGCATGCCGGGAAGGTCGGGGGCCGATTTGTGTGCGGGAATAAACAGAAAAAGAGGCAGATGAAATCAAAAGGGGAAGGACGGCTGCCGATCAGTGGCGGAACCCGAAACCCTCATCCAAGGACCGATCGGACTTGATCGGATTGGCGCGGAATAAAAATGGCGCGCCCTTAATTCCTTCAGGCCGAGGCGTTGGGTTTCTTCACAGCTTGCTCGCGCTCACAAAATCGACAGCCGCCCCCTATATGGTCCGGTTCGATAGCCACCTCCCGCCGCGCAACACGCCACGCGGCACTTGCCAGCTCAGGAGCTGAAATACTTTAAAGCCTCGCTCCTAGCCCCATGTTCGCGCCGTCGTTTTCCGTTGTCAATGTGTTTAATGTTTGCCGATTGGAATTATTTTGACATTCAGAAAGACGGTGATGGTGACACACTGGCGTTATGACAAGACGCGACATGTTCGCGATTGCGCCGGTTGTGCTGCTGACTGGATGCTCGTCGCCAACGCCTGAGGTGAAGGTTGAGAAGAAGCCCGCGGAACCGGTGACCGGGCTTCATGCGCTCTATGCGATGTATGGCAAGGCGCGGCTGTGGGCGCCTGACATCAAGATCCTGCGGCTTTCGAGTATTCACATTGATAAGGTGAAGCCTGAGCCGGGCAAGGCTCCGGCGTGGCAGGTGGTTTTCGCTTCGGAGAGCCTTGGCCAGAAGCGCGCGTATACCTACTCGGTGGTGGATGCGAGCACGACGCTTCGGGAAGGGACGTTTCCTGAATCGCCCGGCTCCTGGAGCAATGATAATCGCGCGTTCCTGATTGCGGCGCTTCGGACCGATACGGATAAGGCGTGGGAGACCGCTCTTAAGCATGCGGCGGATTATGCGAAGAAGAATCCCGATATGCAGATTTCTTATTCGCTGGAGTTGGGGCGGCAGATCAATGAGCCGATGTGGCGGGTGATCTGGGGCGAAAGCGCGACGAGCAGCGCGATTTCGATTTTGGTGGATGCGAATACGGGGGATTATGTTGAGACGCTGCATTAGTTGTCAAAATGAGTGCTGCGCTATACTGGCAACAGTGCGCGCCCGTAGCTCAGTTGGATAGAGCGTCTGGCTACGAACCAGAAGGTCGCATGTTCGAGTCATGCCGGGCGCACCACAATTTCGAACCGCATTCTGGATTGGTAAACGCTGCCGGCTCTACGCACTTAATGGGGGCAGACTGCTCTCTGCCCGATTTCAAGAACATAACATTTTCACCCGTAATCGGTAATTGTTGAAGTTCCGAAAGCCATAGGCTTGCCGTTGCAGGACTTCCATTTTGGTGTGGAAACCTTCGGTGATGCCGTTGTTTCTGGTGAAGCGCCACATCGTGGC
>Ga0105240_10008779_pt1 | contig 14400 bp, 14 predicted proteins | sample KBSC54metaG_FD_80426 | JGI IMG/M metagenome (GOLD analysis project Ga0105240, IMG submission 80426) | Corn rhizosphere microbial communities from Kellogg Biological Station, Michigan, USA - KBS C5-4 metaG | ecosystem: Host-associated > Plants > Roots > Rhizosphere > Soil | place: Michigan, USA... | reverse complement strand
GCCGGCCCCGGCCGAGCTGGACGCGGAGACGCGGGCGCGACGCGACAGCGCGCTGCGCTACGTTCGCAAGTTCGGTGATCCCGTGTTGCGCACGAAGGCGCTGCCGGTCGAGCACTTCGACGCCGCGCTCCGGGCGGAGGTGCAGCGGATGGGGGAGCTGATGCACGACGCTCTCGGCGTCGGGCTGGCGGCGACGCAGCTGGGGGTTCTGCATCGCGTATTGGTCTATCGAGCCCACGTTGAGGATCCCCTGACCGCGCTCGTGAACCCGCGGATCGAGTGGCTCAGCGACGAGCTGGAGGCGGCTGAAGAGGGGTGTCTCAGCCTGCCCGGCGTTCACGTCGAGGTCGAGCGCTCGCACGCGCTGCGAGTCAGGGCTCGCGACGAGAATGGAGAAGAGATCGTCGTTGAGGCAGAGGGCCTGCCGGCGCGGATCATCCAGCATGAGGTCGATCATCTCGACGGCATCCTGATCCTCGACCGCGTCACGCGTGAGGAGCGCAAGCAGGCGATGCGCGCGATGCGCGAAGCCGTCGCGGCGTTCGCCTGACGTCGCGCGAGGCAGCCGTGCGGACCGTCTTTCTCGGCACGTCGGACTTCGCCGCCGCGCTGCTCAGAGACCTCGCCGCCGGCCCTCACCGGCCCGCGCTCGTGCTCACACGCCCCGATCGCCCAGCCGGTCGCGGGCGCAAGCTGAGCTCACCCCCGGTCGCCGTGTCGGCGCGTGAGCTCGGTTTGGAGCTGGCTCAGCCAGACAGCGTCAACGAGGACGCAGCACGCGAGCTGATCGCCGCTGTACACCCGCGGGCGGTGATCGTCTGTGCTTTCGGCGCGCTGATCAAGGAGCCGCTGCTAGCCGAACACGAGCTGCTGAACGTCCATCCGTCGCTGTTGCCGCGCTGGCGCGGCGCGGCGCCGATCGAGCGGGCGATCATGGCTGGCGACGAGCGGACCGGCGTATCGATCATGCGGGTGACGGCTGGCCTTGACAGCGGTCCTGTCTGCCTGGCCGGCGAGGAGCCGATCGGAGCGCAGGACACCTATGGCTCGCTGTCGGCACGTCTGCAGCGGCTCGGGGGCGGGCTGCTGGTCGATGCGTTGGACCGGCTTGCAGGTGGCGAGAGGCTGCTGTTCGCCGAGCAGGACGATGCGACAGCCACCTACGCAGAGAAGATCGCCGCACCTGACCGCCTGCTTGACCCGGCGCACCCGGCGGCTGAGCTGGAGCGTGTCGTGCGCGCGCTGAGCCCACACATCGGGGCGCGCCTCGTCCTGCCGGACGGCTCATTTCTGAGGGTGCGGCGAGCCGAGCGCGCTGAGCCGGGCACGCCGTCGGGTGGGGGCCTGTACAGCAGCGACGGGCGCCTGCTGCTTGGCTGCTCGCCTGGCGCGCTGGAGCTGTTGGAGGTGCAGCCCCCCGGCGGACGCCCGATGGATGCGGCCTCGTATCTGCGTGGCCATGCCGGCTAAGGCGCGCGTCTGCGCCTACGCGGTCATTCGCCGCGTGTTCGAGCACGGCGCTTACGCCGACCAGGCGTTGCATTCTGAGGCGGCCGGTCTGGACGCGCGCGATCGGGCGCTGGCGATGCGGTTGTCCTTTGGGGCGATTCAGCGCAAGCTCACGCTCGACCACGCGATCGGAAAGCTGACAGAGCGGCCGCTGGACCGTTTGGACGCCGCTGTGTTGGCGGCGCTTCGGCTCGGGCTCTACGAGCTTCTCTATCTGAGCGGCGCGCCCGACCGTGCTGTCGTCGGCGATGCGGTGGAGCTGGCCAAGGCGGCGCGCTCGTCCGGCTTTGGCCTCGTCAACGCGGCCATGCGTCGAGCGGCCCGCGAAGGGACAGCAGGACTGCTCGCCGGCCTCAGCGAGGACACGCCCGAGCGGGCGGCGGTCATGCATTCACATCCCGAGTGGCTAGCTCGCATGTGGTGGGAGCAGCTTGGCCCCGAGCGGGCGAGGGCGCTGATGGCAGCCGACAACGAGGCGGGCGAGCTGGCGCTGCGGGTGAACGGCCTGCGCGGGGATACGGTGGCTGCGCTCGCCGGCGAGCTCGGGGTGCCCACGCACACCGACCCGGAGCTGCCCGAAGCATTGGTGTTGGAGTCGGCGCTTGACCTGCACCGCACCGCGCCGTGGCGCCGCGGGGCCGTGCTCGCCCAATCGCGCGCGGCGATGTTGGTCGTCCGCGTTCTCGATCCCCAGCCGGGGGAGCGAGTGCTCGACCTGTGCGCGGCGCCCGGCGGCAAGTCCAGCCATATCGCGGCGCTGATGGGCGGCGAGGGTGAGGTGGTGGCGGTGGAGCGCAATCGGGCGCGTGCGGGTCGGATGCGCGAGACGTTGCAGCGCCTTGGCGCCGATAACGTCACGGTCGAGATTGCCGACGCGGCCGAGCCGCGGGCCGGTGGTGAGCAATTCGACCGCGTGCTGGTGGATCCGCCCTGCTCGGGGCTTGGCGTGCTGCACGCCCGTCCCGACCTGCGCTGGCGCTGGTCGATCGACGATCCCACCGACCGGCGATCGGCTCCTGAGCGGCTCTCCGAGCTCAGTGGCGTGCAGCGGGCGATCCTTGCGGCCGCTGCGCGGGCCGTGCGCCCGGGCGGCATTCTCGTTTATTCGACGTGTACGCTCTCGGCTACCGAGAATGAGCAACTGATAGAACAGTTCCTGTCCGGTAATTCTGACTTTGCCCTCGACGACTTGGTAAGCGAATGGCCCTCGCATTTCCATCCACGTGCCCCGCGTTTCCTGCTGACGCTGCCCGACCGCGACTTGACCGCCGGCTTTTTCATCGCGCGCATGCGGCGAAAGTCCGGATAGAACACGGGTAGGCTCTGAGCCATGGACGGCGCTCCCGAGACACCCAAAGCCGCTGTCGACCTCGGTCCGGTCTGCCCAAACTGCGCCGAGCCGTGGTTGCGCCCGACCAATCTGCCGGGCCGCTACCGCTGCGTGTACTGCCTGCATCGCTTCGAGCTGTCCTCCGTGTGCCCGAACTGCGGCGAGCACTCCACGATCGTGCGGATGTCCTCCACGGCGATCCTCAAGTGCAACAACTGCGGCGAGGGCATGCTGACTCCGATCTGAGCGCCCGTACCGACATCGGCACGCGCGCCGGGCACTGTGTGAGAATGGCACCGTGCCGACAGGGGAGATCCTTCGCAGCGTGCGCGTCGCGCCTTCGATCCTCTCAGCCGACTTCGCTGGGCTCGGCGCGCAGGTGGGGGAGGTGCTCGCGGCGGGAGCGCGGGTGATTCACGTCGACGTGATGGACGGGCACTTCGTGCCGCCGATCACGATTGGACCGCTGGTAGTCGCCTCGCTGCGCGAGCAGGTGGAGGGCGCCGGCGGCGTGCTGGATGTGCATCTGATGATCGAGCGCCCCGAGCGTCAGATCGCGGAGTTCGCGAAGGCTGGCGCGCACTCGATCACCTTCCACGCCGAGGCGACGCCGCACGTCGCCTACACCGCCTCGCTCGTGCGTGAAGCCGGCGCCTGCGTGGGGGTGGCGCTCAATCCGGCGACGGCGGTCGGCGCGCTAGCGGAGATATCGCACTCGATCGACCTGGCGCTGTGCATGAGCGTCAACCCCGGCTGGGGCGGACAGTCGTTCATCGAGCACTCGCTGGAGAAGCTAGGACGCATGCGCCACATCCTTGGTGACGAGGTCGCTTTGGAGGTGGACGGCGGCATCGAGCCCGCCAACGCGGCATCCGTGCACCGGGCCGGGGCGAACTTGTTTGTCGCCGGCTCGGCGGTGTTCGGCTCGCCAGACCCCGCCGGCGCCTACCGCGCGATTGCCGACGCCGTCGAAGCCGCCTGACCCGCGACAGCGCCGCCGCGTCGGTACAGCGCGCTGAGCATCAGCGCCAGCAGGCAGGTCGCGCCGAGGTAGCCAATCTCGGTGCGCAGCAGTTCTTCTCCCACCAGCGGCAGCAGCATCCAGATGACGAACACGATCGCCGCCACGATCCAGCACAACGCGGCTGAGTGGGCTCGATTGCGGGCGAGCGCCGCCTGGTTTAGCGCGCCCGAGACCAGGTGCATGCCCATGCCCAAGCCGATCAGCGCCAGCCCCACGCGGCCGTAGGAGAAGGATTGTCCGAACAGCGCTTTCATGACGGGCGGCCCGACCGCGAGCAGGCCGATCGCCACCGCCGCCGCAAATACGGCGATCGCAAGCACTGTGACGCGGATCGCTCGGGCGAACGCCGTGTGCCCCTCGGTTGCCTCGAGTCCTGTCAAATGCGGTAGTAGCGAGGTTTGGATCGCCTGGAAGAGCTGCAGCGGCGCGCGAGCTATCAGCAGCACGTTGAAGACGATCCCCGCCAGCGCGGCGTTGGTGGAGGTGATGTCCACCGTCAAGACAGCCGCGTTTAGCAGCGTCTGCTCTGAGAGCATCACGCCTGAAACGGCAAAGGCAAAGCCCGATCCGCGCCGCAGCGAAAGCTCATGGGCCGCTACAGCCTCCTCCACACCCTCGGTCCCCGGCCCGGCCAAGGCGGCGTCGAGCTCCTCCATCTCCGGCGCGCCGCGCGGCTCGCGCATGCGCCGGGCAAACACGGCAGGCACCACCATCAGCGAGACGAACGGCGCCGCCGCGATTCCGAGCGCCACAGCTGTCTGACCGCTGGCGATCCCGAGCGCCACCGCCAGCGCGAAGCACAGCCGCGACAGCGACTCCATCAACACCAGCCCGCCGAACAGCCCGAAGTATTCGTGGCCGGCCAGCCAGCCGCGCGCGAAATAGCTTGCGGCGTAGGCAAGCGTGCCGACGACCAGGACCCAGTACAGCGCTGAGTAGTGGCCGAATACATTGTCGATCAGCACTTCCCGGAGCGCGAGCGCCACCAGCAGAAACGCAAGCGCGAATCCAGTCTGGATCGCGATCGGGACGCGCACCGAATGCTGGGCGTGCCCGCGCGCGCGACGGTCGGCGATCGTGCGCGAGAGCAGCTGTTCGATCGGTCGGTAGATCACCGAGATGATCACGAACATGATCGACCAGAGCAGGTCCAGTCGCTTGGCGTCCACTTCGCCGAGCACGTGGCTGGCGATCGAGAAGTAGGCGAAGGTGAGCACGCCTGTGGAGGCGATTCCCACCGACAACAATCGCGCCCCGCTTCCATAGCCAGAGGGACGCTGGGCGGCGACGCCGGCCGATCGGCGATCCCGTTGAGCGTCGATCGGTTGCGTCCTCGGTCGCTCGCGTGCCGAGCGCCCCACGCCGGGCGGGTGGGCCTCGATCTCCTTGTCTCGCTTGCCCAGAGTCCCTCTGGCCGGCCCGTGACTAGACCCGGACAAGCAGCATCGTCCACGGGAACGGCGAGCGCGCCTGGACGACCTGCCCGTGACGCTCCAGCATCCGCACGAACGAGCGCTTGGACCAGTGGTTCAGGTGGCCCGGCGTGTTGCCGAGATCGCTCAGATAGGCGCCGCGCACCATGTTCAGCATCCGCCACATCGGCTCGCGCGGCACCGAGACGAGCAGATGCCCAGAAGCGCAACGCGCCATCTCGGCGACGGTGTGCTCGGGGTCTGGAACGTGCTCGAGCACCTCGATCGCGCTGGCGAGCTCGAACTCGCCGTCGGCGAACGGCAGGTTCTCGGCCTTCATCGCCCGGTACTCGAGGTTCGGCGCCTGACGCAGCCGCCAGCCGGCTTGGATCGAGGTCTCCTCGAGGTCGATGCCGACCACCCGTGCGTCGGGCAGGCACCGTGCCCACTTGTGCACGAGCACGCCCTCACCGCAGCCGACGTCGAGCAGCGATCCTGGAGCGGCGTCGCCCAGCAGTTCGTCCAGCGTGCGCTCGAAGCCCGCCATCATCCGCTTGACCAGGGGGTTGCTCGAACCGTACTTGTCGTAAGTGTTGCCGGTGACGATGCCGTCGTCTGAGATGGTGACGCCTGGGCTCATACCCGTACCGTCTCCCGCTCCGCGCTCTGCGTGTCCTTAGCCGATTCGTAGTGCGAGGGCTCGACGCCGAGCTGCAGCTCGATTCGCCGCACGCGCTCGAATGTCTTCTGAGTCATCACCCTCTGGGCGGCCAGCAGGTCGCCGATCACGCCCAGCGCCCACAGCACGACCGCCGCGATGAACAGGACGGCGCCGAGGATCAGCGACTGCACGTGGCCCTTGCCGTTGCCTTCGGCATAGGCGACGGCGAAGCGCACCCAGACGCCGAGCGAGATCAGGCCGATCACCGCGGCCAGGCTCCAGAACACGCGCAGCGGCTCGTATTGGGCGTAGATGCGAAAGATCGAGATCGAGTTGCGGCGCACGTACGCGCCCATCGAGGGGAACAGGCGTGACTCGCGCGTCTTGGGGTTGGTCCTGACCGGCACGTGCTCGATCGCCACCAATTGCTTGCCGGCCTGGATGATCGTCTCCAAGGTGTAGGTGAATTTCGAGACGACCAGCAGCTGGATGGCGGCCTCGCGGTTATAGGCCCGAAAGCCAGAGGTGGTGTCGGGCACGTGCGTGGAGGAGGCCTGCCTGACGACCCAGGACCCGAAGCGTTGCAGATGCTTCTTCAGCCAGGAGAAGTGTTCGATGTTGTTGACCTCACGGTCGCCGATCACCATGTCAGCGCGGCCGTCGAGGATCGGGCGCACGAGCTTTGCGATGTCGCCGCCGTGGTACTGGTTGTCGGCGTCGGTGTTGACGATCACGTCCGCCCCGAGCTTCAGGCAGGCGTCGAGGCCCGCCTGGAAGCCTGCCGCCAAGCCCTTGTTGTTGGTCAGTCGCACGACGTGATCCACTCCGTGCGCGCGGGCGACGGCGATCGTCTGATCGGTCGAGCCGTCGTCGATGATCAACCACTGCACCGCCTCGAAACCGTCCACCGCGCGTGGCAGGTCGGCGAGCGTCTGCGGCAGCTGCTCGGCCTCGTTGAAACAGGGGATCTGGATGATCAGCTTCACGCTGCAAGCCTATCCCGTCGGCCAGCAGCCGTTCGCGCCCACGTCCGCTCGGGCGGGTCGCCGCCTGGACCCACGCGGATAGGCTCTACGGCCGGATGGCAAGCGCTATGTCGACAGGCCCCCGCCCCACGGGCGGCTGGGCCCAGCCGCAAGTTCAACGGCTGCGCGCGCTTGACGCCTCCAGCTGGGCCAAGCTCGCCTTCGCGGCGATGTGCGCGCTGGCGCTGTTCGGCTATTTCGCCTTTCCCACCTATCCCACCTATGACTCCTTCTATGCGCTGCTGTGGGGGCGCGACCTGCTGCACCTGCACCTGCCCGACTTCAGCGTCTACCGCGGTCCGACCGAGCACCCGCTGGCGATCGCCTTCGGCGCGGTCTGCTCGATCTTCGGGCAGTATGGAGCGCGGTTGGTGGTGCTCGGCTCGATCGCCTCCTACGTGGCGCTGGTGGCCGGCTGCTATCGGCTCGGCCGTCTTTGCTTTGGACCCCTGGTGGGGGCAGTGGCCGGGCTGCTCGTGCTCAGCCGCTTCTTTGTCGAGAACCTTGCCGCCCAGGGGTATCTGGACATCACATACATAGCGCTAGTCGTCTGGGCCGTGGCGCTGGAGGTGGAGCGCCCCAGGCGCGGAGCGCCGGTTCTGTGGCTGCTCGCGGCGGCCGGCCTGTTGCGGCCCGATGCCTGGCTGCTCACCGGTCTCTACTGGCTTTGGTGCGCCTGGCCGGCTGAGAACAACACCCGCCTGCGCTATCTGGCGATCGCCGCCAGCGCGCCCTTCATCTGGATGGTGCTCGACGCGATCGTCACCGGCGATCCGCTGTTCTCCCTTCACTCCACCTCCGGGCTGGCCGCCGAACTGGAACGCACGAAGGGGTTCTCTGACGTGCTTGCTTCGACCTGGTCCTATGCGGTGCGGATCGACAAGCTGCCGGTGCTGCTCGGCGGGCTGGTCGGGATACCGATCGCAATGTGGCTGTCGCCGCGGCGGGCGCTCGTGCCGCTGGCGGCGCTTGCCTGCCTGCTGTTCGTGTTCGGAGCGGAGGGGGCCGCGGGAGCGTCGGTCGTAGATCGCTACATGGTTGGCAGCTCGATCGTGCTGCTGATCTTCTGCGCCCTGGTGGTGGGCGGTTGGTCGATGCTGCAGCGCGGCAGCTGGCTGCGGCGCGTCTGGATCGCCTTGGCGGCGGTGCTCGTCGTCTATGGGACGGTCTTGGTTGCCACCACGCTCAACCTGACGAGCCTGCGCAACACGCTCGCCTACCACGAGGACTTCCACCAGGGGCTGGCCACGGCGCTCCATTCGCCCGCGGTCAAAGCACAGCTGCGGCGCTGTCCGTTGCTCTCGCTGCCCAACAACAAGCTGATCCCCGACGCGCGTTGGATCCTCGGCAGCGTCGGCCAGCACGACATCGTCGCCCGCAGCCAGGCGCAGGCCGACCGCGAAAGGGGGGCCTTTGCGCTGCAGCGGCGACTGCAGAGAGGCAGCGTCGCCGTCTACCCGCTCGGCGCCGCCGTCTTCTTCGAGGCGATCGTCGACGTCGGCGACGATCCGCGCGTGCAGGTGCCCGAAAAGGGGTTCAAACGCGTCTACGCACGCCGCTACTACGCGGTCTATGCCAACTGCTGAGCCGCAAGGCTCCGCCGCCTCCGCGGCCGCCGGCGGCGCAGGCCGTCCGCGCGAGGCCGAGCCCGGCGCTCAGCCGGCCCGGGCCGGCTGGCTGACAGACGAGCGGCGCTGGGTCTGGCCGGCGCTCGGCGCAGTGCTGGCGCTGGCGCTCGGGCTGCGGCTATGGGGGATCGGCGAGGGGCTTCCCTACGTCTACAACATCGACGAGGCAGGACATTTCGTGCCCAAGGCGGTGCAGATGTTCGAAGCCGGACACGGGCTGAACCCCGGCTACTTCGTCAACCCGCCGGCGCTCACCTACGTGTTGCACCTCGTCCTGGCGGTCTGGTTCGGTGGCGGGCACGGCGTCCTGCGCGAATACGACCTGCATCCCGACAATGTCGTCCTGCTCTCCCGCATTGTCGTCGCCCTGCTCGGCAGCGGCGCGGTGTGGCTGCTCTACCTGCTCGCGGCGCGGCTGTTTGACCGGCGCGTCGCGCTGCTGGCCGCCGCGATCGAGGCGGTTGCCTTCCTACCCGTCTTCTATGGGCACCTTGCGCTCAACGACGCCGCCACGCTGCTGCCGCTGACGCTGTCACTGCTTGGCAGCGCCGGCATCCTGCGCCACGGCCGGCGCCGCGACTACGCGATCGCGGGGCTTGGGCTCGGCTTTGCCTGCGCGAGCAAGTACACGGCCGGCGTCGCGATCCTGCCGCTGGCGGCCGCGGCTGTCTCCCGTTACCTGGACACGCCGGCGCAGGCCGGCAGGCGCACGCTCATCGGGCTGGCGATCGCCGGCGGTTGCGCGCTCGGCGCGTTCCTGCTGGCCAATCCCTACGCGCTGCTCGACTTCGCTCGCTTTCACTCCGAACTCGTCCGCCAGTCGAGCCTGTCCGAGGAAGCGCAGGGCAAGCTCGGCGCGCCCAAGCAGGGGGGTGTTCTCTACTACCTGTGGGCGCTGAGCTGGGGGCTCGGCTGGATCCCCGCGCTGGCGGCGCTTGGCGGCGCGCTCGCAATCTGGCGACGCGATGCGCGCGTCGGTTGGCTGCTGGTGGGAGCGCCGATCCTGTTCCTGGCTTTCATGGGGCTGCAAGACCGTTATTTCGGACGATGGCTGTTGCCTATTTTTCCGATTCTCTGCGTGCTGGCGGCCTTCTTTGCCGTGTTCATGGTCCGGGCCGCAATCAGCCACGCGCGCGTGCCGGGGGTGCTCGCAGGCGTTGCCGTGTGCGTCCTGTTGCTCGCTCAAGGGGCGATCTACAGCGTCCATGGCGACGTCGTGCTGGCTCGGGCGGACACTCGCAACCTGACGCGCGCCTGGATGGTTGCGCACATACCCCCCGGCGCCCACATCGTGCTCGAGCCCGTCGTTCTGGGCAAGTGGTTGGCGAGCTCGCCGGGATCATCGACGCGGCTGTGGCAAAAGTATCCGACGCTTGAATCGGTGATCGCGCCTGACGGCGCCCTCGCGCCGCGGGACCTTCACAAAGTCGCGCTGGAGGACTATGAGACGACGCTCAGCCCGGCGCTGATCGGCTGGTATGAGCAGCAAGGCTACTGCTGGGTGATCACCGGATCGACCGAGTCCGGCCGCGCGCTGGTCCACCCGCGCGCCGCGCCGCTGGCAGCCGCCTACTACCGTGCGCTTGCCGCCACCGCTCAGGCCGTCTACCACATCTCGCCCTACTCGACCGGTAGCGCGCCACCGGCTTTTAATTTCGACTGGAGCTTTGACTACTACCCGCTCGCCTACCACAGCCCCGGCCCGGAGATGACCATCTACAGGCTTGCGGGCGGGCGCTGCCGCCGGGGCGCTTGAGAGCGCCCAGGGGGGCGGTGGCCCTATCCTGAAGGCGTACATGGCGATCAGCACCGACACCGACCGCACCCACCTGGCCAGGGCGATCGAGCTTGCCAACAGAGGGGAGGGGGCGGTCAAGCCCAACCCGGTGGTGGGGGCGGTCGTGGCCCGCGGGGAGGAGGTGCTCGGCGAAGGGTGGCACGAGCGCTACGGTGGACCCCACGCGGAGATCAACGCGCTCGACGCCTGTCGCGCGGACGATCTGCGCGACGCCACGCTGTACGTGTCGCTTGAGCCCTGCTGTCATGAGGGCAAGACGCCGCCGTGCACCGACGCGATCCTGCAGGCGGGCATCGGCCGTGTCGTCGTCGCTTCTGACGATCCGACCGAGAAGGCGGCCGGTCGCGGGCTTGGGATCCTGCGCGACGAGGGGGTCGAGATCGTCGTCGCCGACGGCGAGCTGGCAGCGCGCGCGCGGCTGCTGAACCAGCCGTTTCGCAAGCATGCTCGTACCGGGCGGCCGTGGGTGCTGTTCAAGTCGGCGATGACGCTCGACGGCAAGGTCGCCACTCGCGTTGGCGATTCGCGGTGGATCAGCGGCGAGCAGAGCCGCGAACTGGCCCACACCTGGCGTGCGGCCGTGGATGCCGTGGTCGTCGGCATCGGCACCGCGCTGGCCGACGACCCGCAGCTGACGGCGCGCCCGGAAGGGGTGCTGGCCGAGCTGCCGCGCCAGCCGCGGCGAGTTGTCTTCGACTCGCTCGCGCGCCTGCCGATTTCCTCGCAGCTGGTGAGCGCGGTGGAGAAGATCCCGCTCACCGTCGTCGTCTCCCGTGCCGCCGCGCGCTCGGACACAGACGCGCTGGAGGCGGCCGGCGTGCACGTGCTGGTCGCCACTGGTGAGAACGAGCCGGCACGCGTGCGCTCAGCGCTTGACCAGTTGGGCGCAGAGGGGATCATCTCGATCCTGCTGGAGGGTGGGCCACACCTTGCTGGTGCATTCCTCGACGCAGGCGAGATCGACGAGACTCGGCTGTTCCTGGCGCCGCTGCTGTTCGGCGGACGCACCGCGCGCGACCCGCTGGAGGGCGAAGGCGTCGAGCGCATCGCCGAGGCTCAGCGCGCGCTTAGCTTCGACTGCGCGCGCGTAGGCGGGGACTTGCTCGTGTCCGCACGTCTGCGTGAGTGGTAGGTCTGGCGAGGATGTTCACGGGATTGATCGAGGATCTCGGCCGCGTGCAGGCGCTCCGCCAAGGCGACGAGGGCGCGACGATCGAGATCGCGACCGCGCTTGCGCCGCGGGTCGCCGAGGGCGACTCGGTGGCCGTCAATGGCGTCTGTCTGACCGCCACAGAACTGCGCCCCGACGGCTTCAGCGCTCAAGCCATGCACGAGACGCTGCGGCGCTCCTCGCTCGGTTCGCTGCAGGCCGGCTCGTCCGTGAACCTCGAGCTTGCCCTGCGCGCCGACGCGCGCCTGGGCGGGCACATCGTGCAGGGGCACGTCGACGGGACGGCGCGAGTGACCGCCGTGCGCAAGGATGGCTTCGCGTGCGTGCTGGACTTCGAGATCGGCGCCGGCGCGGATGACGAAGACAAAGGGGGCCTTGCGCACGAAAGGGGGGGCTTTGCACACGAAAGGGGGGGCCTTGCGCGCTATCTGGTCGAGAAGGGGTCGGTGGCTCTCGATGGCGTCAGCCTGACGGTCTTTGAGCTTCGCGACGACGGCTTCTCGGTGTCGCTGATACCTGAGACGCTGCAGCGCACGAACCTGGGCGGGTTGCAGGTCGGGGATCGGGTCAATATCGAGGTCGACGTGCTCGCAAAGCACGTCGAGAGACTGATGGGCCCCGTCTCGGCCTGATCGAGGTCAAAGGAGCAGCACGATGAGCCAATCTCAGACAACCACGCCGTTTGCCACGATCGAGGAAGCGCTCGACGAGATCAAGCAGGGGCGGATGGTGGTGGTGTGCGATGACGAGGATCGCGAGAACGAGGGCGACCTCACGATGGCAGCCCAGTTCGCCACGCCCGAGGCGATCAACTTCATGGCCAAGGAGGGGCGCGGACTCATCTGTCTCTCGCTGACCTCCGAGCGCTGCGACGAGCTCGGCCTCGACCTGATGGCCGCCAAGAACGAGTCCTCATTCGAAACCCCGTTCACAGTCTCTGTGGAGGCGCGCGAGGGCGTCACGACCGGCATCTCCGCACACGACCGCGCACACACCATTCAGGTCGCGATCGATCCCGAGAGCACGCCGCGCGATCTCGTCCAGCCGGGCCATGTCTTCCCTCTCAAGAGCCGCGCCGGCGGCGTCCTGGAGCGCGCAGGTCAGACTGAGGCGGCCGTCGACCTGGCGCGGCTCGCGGGGCTCAATCCCGCGGGCGTCATCTGCGAGGTGATGAATGACGACGGCACGATGGCGCGCGTCCCCGACCTTGTCGGCTATTGCACCCGTCACGGCCTGAAGATGATCACCGTCGCGGATCTGATCTCTTATCGCAGGCGCCACGACAAGCTCGTCGAAAGGGTTGTGGCCACCGGCCTGCCGACCCTATTCGGCGACTTCGAGGCCGTCGGCTATCGCTCGCTGGTCGACGACAAGCACCACGTCGCATTGGTAAAGGGCGAGGTCGCCGGACGAGAGGACGTGCTGGTGCGCGTGCACTCCGAGTGCTTGACCGGCGACGTCTTTCACTCGCTGCGCTGCGACTGCGGCGAGCAACTCGCCTCGGCGCTGGCGATGATCGAGCGAGAGGGGGAGGGGGTGCTGTTGTATCTCTCCCAAGAGGGGCGTGGGATTGGGCTGCTCAACAAGCTGCGTGCCTACCGTCTGCAGGAGGATGGCCTGGACACCGTCGAAGCAAACGAGCGCCTCGGTCTGCCCGCCGACCTGCGCGACTACGGCATCGGCGCGCAGATCCTCGTCGACCTGGGCCTCTCTTCGATCCGGATACTCACCAACAACCCCAAGAAGATCAAGGGGCTGGAGGGCTACGGGCTATCTGTGAGCGCGCAGATCCCGATTGAGCACGCACCCAATGAGCACAACGAGGCGTACCTGCGCACCAAGGCCGAGCGCATGGGTCACACCCTCCACCACCAAGGGTTGAACCTCGACGCCGAGTTTCTGCACGCCGAGCGCGAGTCCGATCGAGACCGAGACAAATGAGCTACGCCATCGCGATCGGCCGCTTCTACGAGGAGCTGGCCGAACGTCTTGAGCGTGGCGCCCGAGAAGCGTTCGCGCAGGCCGGCCACACGGACGTCGAGGTCTTCGAGGTGCCCGGCGCCTTCGAGCTGCCGCTCGCCGCGAGCTATGCCGCCCGCTCGGGCCGCTTCGCCGGCGTGGCCTGCCTCGGCGCGGTGATTCGTGGAGAGACCTCCCACTACGACTACGTGTGCGCCGAGGCCGCGCGCGGCATCCAGCAAGTCTCACTCGACACCGGCGTGCCATGCGCGTTTGGTGTGCTCACCTGCGAGACGATCGAGCAGGCACTGGCGCGCTCGGGTGGGGGCAAGCGCGACCAGGGCCGTCACGCCGCTGAGGCGGTGCTGCGGATGGCGGCGCTACGCGAGCAGCTGGCAAGCGGCTAGACTGCCCGCGCATGGCCAAGGTATGTCACAGCTGCGGGAAGGGTCCGGCGTTCGGGCACAGCCGCAGCCACTCGATGGTCGCCACCAAGCGGCGCTTCGATCCGAACCTGCAGAAGGTGCGCATCTCCGAGGCAGGCGCGCCCAAGCGCGTCTACGTCTGCACGCGCTGCCTGAAGGCGGGCAAGGTCACCAAGGCCTAGGCGGACGGCCACTCTTGGCCGACCCGTCCCTCGTCCGGTTCCGGGCCGTCGTCCAGCGATCGCTGGCGGAGCTGGAAGCACGCCGCGACGAGGTCAACGACCTGAACGTCTTCCCGGTCGCCGACGGCGACACCGGGGACAACATGGCGCTGACGCTGCGCGCCGTGCTCGACGAGCTCGACCGCCTGTCGCTGCAGGGTGACGTCGACGAGATCGGGCGCGACGAGATCGTCGACTCCGTCGCCCGCGCCGCGCTGCTCGGCGCGCGCGGCAACT
>Ga0105240_10008771_pt1 | contig 14406 bp, 17 predicted proteins | sample KBSC54metaG_FD_80426 | JGI IMG/M metagenome (GOLD analysis project Ga0105240, IMG submission 80426) | Corn rhizosphere microbial communities from Kellogg Biological Station, Michigan, USA - KBS C5-4 metaG | ecosystem: Host-associated > Plants > Roots > Rhizosphere > Soil | place: Michigan, USA... | reverse complement strand
CGGTAGGTGACGACGACGAGTGCGCCGAGCTGCTCGACGCGGCGGCCGAGAAGACCGATGACGTCGAGGGTCGCCTCGTCGGCCCAGTGCACGTCCTCGACGACCAGCGTGAGGCCCGGGCGCGCCTCCTCGACCAGCGCGTCGAAGACCGCGCGGGCCGAGTCGCGCTCGATGCCCATGTCGATGAACGGCCCGAGCGGCCGCGGCGTGCGTAGTCCGTCGCACGCGCCCATGAGGGCTCGCCGGCCGGACTGGGCGGTAAATATGCGGACGAGCGCGCTCTTCCCGATGCCGGCGTCGCCGGAGACGAAGACGAGGCGGCCCCGCCCGCCGCGCGCCGAGGCAAGCGCCGCGTCGAGCACAGCTCGCGGAGCCTCGCGCTCGAGCAGCATCGCCTGCATCGTGGAATCGTCACCCGCAGAGCACCATGCTGCAAGCGTCTTCGAGGTCGAAGCCTCGCCTCTGCCCCGTAAACAGAAAAGGCGCCTTCCGGCGCCTTTTCTGCTCATGAAAGCGGGCTCTACCTGTTGCCGCAGACCGCGGAGTTGTTCAGCCCGGTCTGGTAGCCGTCCGCGCCGCCCCTCATGTCGTGGACGGTGCCGAAGTTGCCGAAGTACGCAAACGAGCCGGAGCCGGCCGCCGTACCGCACTGGGCGTTGGCGGCCGCGACGCCATAGAGCGTGTCGTAGCTGACGCCGCCGGGATTGTCGGCGACGGCGATGCCGCTGAACACGAGCGCGGCGACCATGGCCGCAAGCATGACGAGCTTCTTCATGGCTCCCCTTTTTCGAAGTGTGACAACATCGTAGGCCGATGCGAGCACATGTCAACGGTCCCCGGAACGAAGCGGGACGGCCCGGCGGGGCTTCCTGCTCTAGGACGTGTGCTGGAAGCGCGCGACCGTGAAGCCGACGAGCAGCGGCGGGGCGAGCATGAACACGCAGAGCATCGACGTCATCACGACGAGCACGGCCCCGCGCGTGTGGTCGTACACGAACGCGTACTCGATCATCCCCGCGATCACGACGTAGGCGAGGAGCGTCCACCCGGCCACCTGGCGGAACCGCCGCCAGGCGAAGTCACGCTGACGGGCCAGGAGGACGACGCCCACAACAAGGACGACCGCCGCCGCCACGAGCAACCCGACGGCAGGGCCGAGCGGCGCGCGCTTCGGGAGATAGGCGGCGAGGTAACTCACCCCGCCGGCGATCAGCGCGAGCGAGAGCATCCACAGCCCCGTCACCGGCGGGACCTTCCGATTGGCCCACGCCACTTGGTCGGGCGAGACCATCAGCTTGCGAGCCTCGTCATGATGATCAACGTCCCGATCTGCATTGCGCCGGTGATCCCCGCCGTGAAGATGAACCGGCGCATCAGCTTCTCGATCACCGCAGGATTCGGTTGCGGCTTTCGCAGCTCGAAGAGGACGGCGATGTTCGCCGGCTCGAGCAAGCCGATCGCGATCACGGCCATCACGCCGACGACCGCGAACGAGGCGACGACCCAGGCATGGCGCGAGAACGACGTGTCGAGCATCCCGTTGTGCCGCGCGAGCTGGAAGCCGGCCGCGAGCGTCATCGTGACGAGCACGGGAATGATCAGCACGAGCTTCGGCATCAGCTTCTTCGTCAGTTCGATCCGTGCGGGAATGGACATCCGCCCCAGGATCGGGCCGAGCACGAAGCCGAGGAAGAGATCGAGAGCCGTCCAGATTCCGCCGCCGGCGACGTGGAAGAAGTCGAGCGCCCAAGTCGAGTTCGTGCCGATGGCGGCGATCACTGCCGCGACGGCGACGCCGACGAACGGCAGCGCCTTGACCGGCAGGATCTCGACCGGCGCGTCCCTCTCCGGGGTCTCGTGCGCAGCTCCGGCTAGGGAATGCTCGACGGCGGCCACCGACGCGACACTAACCGCCGGTCCGGTCGAGAACAAGGTCGGGCCCTGCGCTGCAGGGCCCGACCTCGTCACCACGTATGCGCGCTACGTCAGGGTCCGATGATGCTCGAACCGGAGATCTGATTCGCCACGCGGAGCTTGTTCACGGTGTTGTCGTCCGCGTAGGCGATGTGCGCGAATCCGGTCGTCGGGTCGACGACCTCGCTGATGAAATCGAGCAGATTGCGATTCGACGTCGGATCGACGCAGAAGATGCCGAGGTTGCAGATGTCGCCGACGTGCATCGGCGTCGTCGTGACGGCGCCGGTCGTCCACGCCGCAAGGCCCGTGGGCGACGTCAGATCGAGCGACTGCCCTGCATAGAGGTTCCAGCTGCAGGTCGGCGGATAGAACGACGGATTGCCGTTGCCGGGGCCTGCACAGCCGCCCGGATCGAACTTGCCCGCCGGATCCGTGGGCTCGATCTCATTCGTCCGCAGGAACGCGACGTCGACCTTGCCCGGGTCGCCGGCGGCGATCGCCGGGAACACGTCGGTCTGAGGCGCGGTTCCCGGATCGACGAGATATGCGGTTGCCGCGCTGCCCGGCACGATGCCGCCGCCACCGTCCCACGTGCTGCCACCGTCCGAGGACCACGTGACCCAGGCGTGGTACGCACAGGTTGGATCGGACTGCACGGTTCCCGCCGTCGACTCCGCTGCGCAGGTCGCGGGGCTCCCGCTCGGCGACGACGTCGTGAACGCGTAGTACGGGTTTCCTCGATCGTCGAGCGTGAACGCAGCGAACGGCGTCGACGTGTCATGACCGACGCCCGCGTCGTACGCGAGCTGCGGCGTCCACGACCGGCCGTTGTCGTCGGACCAGGCGACGAACATGTTGTGGAACGCCTGCGCCATGCTGATGTTGCAGCCGGTGGCCGCGCTCTCAGGATCGGAAGCGATCCACGCCACGTAGATGCGGCCCGGATGCGGGCCGGACCGCGCGATGTCGGCTCCCGTCGGCACGGTGTTGCACGCCGAATCGGCGAGCGCGACGGCGGCCTGGTCGGCCCCGTTCACCGTGAAGTTGGCCATCACGTCGATCGGCGCGCCGAACGTCTTGGCGCCGTCCTGCGAGATGTTCACCCAGATCTGGCTCGGACCGTAGAAGTCGTGATACGCGAGCGCGACCAGGGCTGAGCTCGTGGTGCCTCCCGGCGGAATGTAGGCCGCTCCCCATTGGCGGTCGACGCCGAACGGCGAGCAGCTCGTGCCGCACACGTTCGAGCCCGCCGCGAGATCGACGTTGTTGTTGCCGTAGATCCACGTCTTTCCGTCGTCGAGCGACTTCCAGACGTCGGCCTGCAACGGCGCAGTCTCCACACTGCCGGCGAGATTGCATTCGTAGACCGCGTCCGATTGGTCGGTGAACACGCAGTCGTCTCCGCTCGACGGATCTGCTGTCGTCGCCGGCGTCCACGTCGAACCGTGGTTCGTCGACTTGTACAAGAGCGTTCCACCGCTGGGCGTCGTGTCGTAGAGCTCGCCCTTGCTGTTGGTCGCGCTGTCCGGCTCACCGCCGAACGGCCCGACGTCCGCGAGCTTGTAGACGGGCGCTGCAGGATGCGGCGCAGGCTTCGCGTTCGCACCTCCTGCGAGGCCCATGAACGCGATGGCGCTGAGCAGCGCGACCGCGACCGTCGCGGCCCGCGCGTGACGAATTGTCATCGTCGGAGTTCCTCCCATCTAGTTCGATGCCGCCCGCCCCCGTGAAACGAGGGGCAGCCGCGGCCGGATACGCCCGGCGCGCCGGGCGCCGGACCATGCGCTCGCGACGGCCGCGCAGCCGAAGAGCGCGACCGAGACGGCCATCACGGACGACGAGAGCGAGAAGCGCAGATCGAGCAAGCCCGCCCCGATCACCGAGGTCGCGACGAGGAAGTAAATGCAACCGATGAATGCGGCCGTCACCTCGCCGCGCCGTTCCTCCGGGGCGATCTCGTTCAGCTCCTGCTGTGCATTCAGAAAGGTGATTCCGTGCCCCGCGCCGGCCACGATCGAGCCCGCGAGCAACGCGACGAGCGAGTGCAGCGGCGAGGCCACCACGAGCGCGACGAGCCCGAGCGCAAGGATCGCGAGGCCGGCGGCCTGACTCGTGCGCGGCGACGCCTGCCGACGCTGCGCGACGACCTGCGTCGCGGACGAGGACAGGAGGGCGACCGCCGCGACCGCCGCGAGGAGCGCGAGGTTGTGCGTGCCGAGCAAGTCGGCCGCATAGGACGGAATGATCGAGAGGTACAACGCGACGACCGCCCAGACCGTGGCCGCGGCGAGACTGACGCGGATGAACGCGGAACGAATTCGTCGCGGTACACGCGGCCACTGAGCCCGCCACGATTCGCCGCGCACCTCACCGGCTGCGGGCAGTGCGAGTGTCCACGCCGCTGCAGCGACCGTCAGGCCGAGCCCGACGAAGAACGAAAACCGCAACCGATCCGGCGCCCACTCCGCCAGCAGACCGGCCAGCAGCGGCCCCGCCGCGCTCCCGCCGGCCTGTGCAAGCCCGGCGAAGAGCGCGGCGCGGCGGCGATCATGCCGCGGATCGAGCTCGACGAGCGCAGCGGTCGCTGCGCCGCTGATCATCCCGACGGCGAGACCCTGGACCGAACGGGCGGCGTACAGCCAAGCGGGGCCGCGGGCGAACGCGAACAGCAGCAGCCCACCGCAGGCGACGGCGAGGCCGGCGAGGATCACCGGCCGCCGTCCGAAGCGATCCGAGAGACGGCCGAAGAGGATCAGCGCAGGAACGAGAACGACTGCGTACGTGGCGAAGATCGTCGTCAGCACGAGGCTCGAGAAGGCGAACGTCTTCGCGTAGACGGCGTAGAGCGGCGTCGCCAGGTTCGCCCCGGCCATCAGCACGAGCCAGGCGGCCCAGACGTTCAACGCCGGCAAAAGCCCCCGCACCCAGTTCGGCTACCACCGAACGCCTACCTGCAAACGGCGCCTCGACTCAGGCTCCGATCGCCTCCGCAATCGCCGCCGCGAGTAGCCGATGGCCGGCCGCCGAAGGGTGGATGTTGCACGTGCCGTCCGGCAGCCTGATCAGCAGCCCCGCGGCGCACGGGCTACCGCCGAACGGGACCGACGGGCCGGCGAAGGCGCCGAAGCCGTCGGCGACGATGCCGCCGAACGCGGTCGTCACACCGGCGAGTGCCGAATTGAGGAACTGCGCCAGCGCCACCTGTGCCGGATCGGCGTAGTTGAGTGAGTAGTACGAGAGCGTGACGATCGTTCCCGTATAGCCCGCGTCGAACCGCAGCTCGTGGTAGATCGCGCCGAGGTTGGTGGCGATCTCGTTCAGCACGCCGAAGAATTCGACCGGGGAGCCACACTGATCGAGCGTCGTCTCCTGACAGAGGAACGCGTCGTTCGCGCCGATGTCGATCGTGATCAGCTGCGTGTGCGTGTGCGTCGCCAGGTACTGCAGCGCGTACTGCATCTGCGTCCCCTGGTACTGGACGTGCAGCGGATACAGCGTCGAGTAACCGGCGGACGAACCGAGCGAGTTCTCGCAGCCGTTGCTCTGCGCTCCGGCGAACAACATGCTCGCCGTCGTCTCACCCGGGCACGACGCGTTCGAGACACGCTCGTTCAACTGCTGCGCCAGAAACTCCGGATACCCGACGAAGGAATGAGCGTCGAAGTACTTCGGCGCCGGGACCGCGTCTGCCGGCACGTAGCCGAAGGCGACGGAGTCGCCGAGCGCGAGGTAGGTGCCGTTGGCATCCGAGCCGTTCACCGGATCGGCGGAAGCCGTGCCGGCTGCGATCGTCGCAGCGACGAGAAGCGCAGCTGCAAGAGCGAGTGTGGCCCTCATCTTTCCCTCCCGTGTCTTTCGCTTGGCTCCATCCAACCACCCGGTTGACTGCGCAGTCAACGGGAGCTTCGGCGGACGACTACGAGAGCGGAACGCCCGGCAGGAAGCCGAGGGCCGCGGCCTCACGTGTCATGGGCAGCAGCGCCGGGTCGAGGTCGCGCAGGAACGCGTCGCTCGGCTCCCACGGCTCCTCGGCCCAGACGGCGCCGCCGCACATGGGGCAGCGCGCCGGCTCCGTCCGCCGCGAGGCTCCGTAACCGCAGTCGTCGCAGCGGAATCGCCGCAGCGGCATACCGGTTCTGGTCGGCGGAGTCGTGAACCAGTTGTCGTACTGCGGCATCTACGGACCCCCAGCCCGTGCAGCATTCGCAATTCTGACTGGTCGATACCCGGCGCGCAAGAAATGACGCGGCTATGTGAGGCGATCTGAAGGGACCGGCTGCAGCCGCTCCTCGCGCCGGTCGCTCCCTCTCAGGACGAGGGCGCCGACGAGGAGCAGGAGCACCTCGACGATCGTGATCGCGACCCGGTTCAGCACGGTGGCGCCGAGCGCGGGCGCCGCGGGCGCGATCGCCAGCATCAGCCCGTACATCGACGCCTCGCGCGGACCGAGCCCGGACGGCGCGAAGAACGAGACGACCGCGACGATCGCGCCGACCGCGCCCACACCGCCGAGGAAGACGACGTCCACGAGCTCGGTATGCGCCCCGACCGCGCGAAGGAGGAACCACAGCCCGATCCCGCCCACAACCCACGTCCCGCAGTAGAAAACGAAGAGAAACGCCATCGTCGAGGTGCGCAGGCGCGGCACGCCGTGATAGCCGAAGCGGCGCGCGATACGCGACGCGAGGGGGCAGAAGACGCGCGGATGCAGCAGCACCGCGACCACCACCGCGAACGCGACGAGCGGCGCGAGCGGTGCGTCGACACCGTCGACCCAGAAGAGCGAGACGACGAAGACGACGACGCCGGCGACCGCCGAGATGCCTGCCTCGATCAGCATCGAGAGCGTCACGAGCGTCCCGTTCGTGATCCCCGCGCGGCGCGCCGCGACGACGCGGGCGGCCGGCGTCCACACACCGCCGGGCACGTATTTCGCCAGCATCGACACCATCTCCGCGCGGAGCGCCTGCGGATAGGTGATCCGGTAGCCCCAGTCGGCGAGGATCCGCATCCAGCCGAGGACGAACAGGAGGTAATACGCCGCGACGAAGCTGCAGCCGATCCCGAACTGCACGAGGTCGGCGTTGCGCAAGTCGTCGCTCGCGCCGTGCAGCGAGCCGCGCACCGCCCAGCCGACGATGCCGAAGAACACCGCCAGCAGCAGGAGCTGAAGCGCGACGAACCCGCGCGGATGGCGCTTCAGAAAACCCATTCGCCCATGGTACGCGGGTAGATTCGACCTATCGAGCGGACACTTCCCTACGCCTGGTACGTCGATCCCGAGATCCTGCGCCGCGAGCAGGAGCTGATCTTCAGCGGCACCTGGCAGTACGTCGGCCATCTCGGGGAGCTGGCAGGGGCCGGCTCGTTCTTCACGACGCGCGCGGGTCGACAGCCGATCGTCGTCACCCGCGCACGTGACGGCGTCCTGCGCGCATTCCTCAACGTCTGCCGGCACCGCGGCTTCCCGGTGGCGGAAGGCAGCGGGGCGCGCGAGACGATCCAGTGCCCGTATCACGCCTGGACCTACGGGCTCGACGGCGCGCTGCGAGCGGCCCCGCGCTCGGACGAGGAGCCGCACTTCCCGCGCGACGAGCTCGGCCTGTGCGCGATCTCCGTCGACACGTGGGGCCCGTTCGTCTTTGCGAACACGTCGCGCGACTGCGAGCCGCTGAGCGAGGCGCTCGGCTCGATGCCCGCGCAGGTCGCGGAGCTCGGGCTCGACGTCGACTCGCTCGTGCACTACTCGCGGTGGGAGGCTGAGCTCGCCGCCAACTGGAAGATCGTCTGCGAGAACTTCCTCGAGTGCTACCACTGCCAGGTCGCGCACCCGCAGCTCGCGGAGATGCTCGACACGTCGGCGGAGGCGTACGCGCTCTCGACCGATGGCCGCCTCTCGTCACAGCGTGGGCCGACGCGCGAGACGCCGCGCACGCGGATGCACCTCGACGGCGAGCTGCCGCGCTCGCAGTTCCACTTCCTCTGGCCGAATCTCGGCGTCAACATCTTCCCCGGCCGGCCGAACATCTCGATCGGGCCGATGCTGCCGCTCGAGCCGGGTCGGACGTACCGCTTCCTCGACTACTTCTTCGGCGCCGACGTCGACCAGGCCTGGATCGACGAGCTGATGGAGTTCGACGACCAGGTCGGCCGCGAGGACCGGGGCCTCGTCGAGGGCGTCCAGCGCGGCCTCGCCGCGGGCGGCCTCGAGCACGGCTACCTGATGAGCCGCTCCGAGCAGCTGATCGGCCACTTCCAGAGCCTGACGAGAAGCGCTCTGGAAGGTCCAGACGGACCGCGGTAGGCTCTTTCCGACCTAGGTCCAAACGCACAGGAGGGCTTCTTGTGAAGCGTTTCATCCCGTTGCTCGCCGTCGGGGCGCTCGTTGCGGTGCCCGCGGCGTCGGCACGGCCGGCCGCCGTGCCGACCATCCATCCCGGCCAGCTCGTCGTCGCCTACGGCGATCCGAACCCGGGCTTCGTGAACGGTTCCGTTCGCGGCAGCAAGTTCATCAACCCGAAGGGCTACGAGGTCGATCTCGCGAAGGCGATCGCCGCGAAGCTCAAGCTCAAGCCCGTCTGGATGTACACACCGTGGACCGGTCTCTTCGCGCCGGGCACGAAGAAGTTCGACGTCTCGTTCCAGGAGGCGACGATCACGGCACAGCGCAAGAAGACCGTCGATTTCTCGTCGACGTACATGAATGCCAACCAGGGCGTGCTGCTCTCCAAGCAGGCGCCGGTCCCGCACTCGCTCGCCGACCTGCGGAAGATGCAGACGTGTGCGCAAGCCGACACGACGGGCCTGCAGTACATCCAGGATCAGCTGAAGCCGGACAAGAAGCCGCTCATCTATCCGACGACGACGGCGCTCTACCACTCCGCGCAGCTGAACCAGTGCCAGGCCGTCATCCTCGATGTGCCCCTCGTCTCGCTCGAGGCGAAGTCGAAGCCGGGCGCGTTCGGTCCCGTCGCGGGCCAGATCGTGACGCACGAGCAGTACGGCGCCGTCATGCAGAAGGGCTCGAAGCTGACGTCGACGATCGACAACGTCATCAAGGCGCTGACGAAGGACGGCACGATCGGGAAGCTCCAGAAGAAGTGGTTCAACATCAACTTCTCGAAGGTCACCGTCCTGAAGTAACGCCTCGATGCACGCGTTCCATCAGGTAATCCACGCGTTCTTCAATCCGCACAGCTACACGCTGGCGATGCCCGACGTCTGGGCGGGCTTCCAGCTGAACCTGCGGATGATGGGGATCGCGGAGGTGCTCGTCCTGGTGTTGGCGCTCGGCATTGCGATCGTCCGCGGTCTGCCGGGGCCCGCAGCGAGACCGCTGCGGGCCCTGGCGATCGCCTACGCCGACTTCTTCCGCGGAACGCCGATCATCATCGTCGCGTTCCTCGTGGGCTTCGGCCTGCCCGGGCTCGAGCTCGGCTACATCTCGAACCGCTCCGTCACGACGTACGGCGTGATCGCCCTGACACTCGTCTACACGGCGTACGTGACGGAGGTCTACCGCGCCGGCATCGAGTCCGTGCATCCGTCGCAGCGCGCCGCGGCGCGCTCGCTCGGACTGTCGTACATGCAGGCGATGCGGTACGTCGTCGTTCCGCAGGCCGTACGTCGCGTCATCCCGCCGCTGCTCAACGACTTCATCGGCCTGCAGAAGGACACGGCGATCGTCAGCGTGATCGGCGTCGCCGAGGCCGCGCAGAGCGCCGGACAGTTCTCGAACCGCAACGGCGACTTCCCGTCCTACGTCGTCGCGGCGGTCTTCTTCATCCTGATCACCATCCCACTCGCGCGCTTCACCGACCACCTCGTGGCCAAGCGCGAGCGCCTCGAGCGCGCCGCTGCGTTTTGAGCACGAACGGCAGCGCCTTCGTCGAGATCAACGGCGTCTCCAAGTGGTTCGGCGACCTGCAGGTGCTCGACAAGGTGACGCTGAACGTCCCCGAGCACAACGTCGTCTGCCTGATCGGCGCGTCCGGCTCCGGCAAGTCGACCCTGCTCCGCTGTCTCAACATGCTGGAGCACGTCGAGGAGGGTGAGATCGTCGTCGACGGCCAGCGCCTGACGCACGAGAAGGTCGACGTCAACGCGCTGCGCCGCAAGATCGGGATCGTCTTCCAGGCGTACAACCTGTTCCCGCACATGACCGTGCTCCAGAACGTGATGCTGTCCCCGCGGAAGGCGCTCGGCCTATCGCGCGACGAGGCCGAGGAACGCGCGCGCCCGCTGCTGCGCCGGATCGGGCTCGAGGCGAAGGCGAACGAGTATCCCGACCGGCTGTCGGGCGGGCAGCAGCAGCGCGTCGCGATCGTGCGCGCGCTCGCGATGCAGCCGAAGCTGATGCTGCTCGACGAGATCACGAGCGCGCTCGATCCTCAGCTCGTCGCCGACGTGCTCGAGCTCGTGCGCGAGCTCGCCGACACCGGGATGACGATGATCCTCGCGACGCACGAGATGGGCTTCGCGCGCGAGGTGGCAGACAAGGTCTGCTTCCTCGATGCGGGCCGCATCTGCGAGGAGGGCCGGCCGCAGCAGATCTTCTCCGACCCGAAGGAGGCGCGGACGCGGCAGTTCCTCTCGCGCGTGCTCGAGGCGGAGAAGCTGCAGTGAGGATCAAGCTTCCGGCAGCGCGCGGCAGCGGCCCGTGGGCGATCGCGTCGTTCATCGGCATCCCGCTGTTCTTCTGCGCCCTGATGACGTCGACGCTCGCGCAGGAGAAGCCGCGCGTCGTGCAGTGGAAAGGCCCGCATCACCTGATCACGATGTGGCACGCACCGTCGAGCGGGACGGAGGCGCGCGTCTGGCTGTGGGCGCTCCTGCCGCCGGCCCTGCTCTCGTTCGTCGGCTGGATCTGCATGCGTCTGCCGCTCGGCTGGTACGTCGCGTGCGTCGCGGGCATCGTCGAGGCGGTCGCGGTCGTGCACAAGCTCGACATCTGGACGCGCCACCACACCCAGCGCTTCCCGACGGGTGTCGACCTGATCCCGAACCTGCCGTCGACGACGGCGTCGAATCAGTACGACGCCGGCGAGTGGGAGAAGCAGGCGCGCGAGACCGCCCTCTCGCTCCAGCACTGGACGATCGGGCTCGCGCTCGCCTCGATCGTCGTCATGGCCGCGCTCTGGGTGCGGAAGCGGTACTTCTCGCGCAAGCCGCTGTTCGAGACGGGCGGCGTGCTCGAGGGCGTCCATGCCCCCGATTCGACGGGCGCCTCAGTGCCGGTCGAGTAGCGCGCGCGTCGTCGTGTGCGCGGCGTCGTCCTTGTCGCCGCTGTACAGCCGCTCCGCGAGATAGGCGAGCACGTCGCGCATCGACACGATGCCGACGAGATTGCCGTCCTCGGTGACAGGCAGGTGGCGGAGCTTCCGCTCGGCCATCATCTGCGACGCCTCGAGGATGTCGTCGCCTGCGGCGATCGTCAGCGGCCGCGGCGTCATCGCGCGGCGCACCGGGATCGTCTCGAAGTCGGTGCCCTCCCCGGCGAGCCGCAGGACGTCGCGCTCGGTGAACATTCCAACCGGAGCGTTCTCGTCGATCACGATCACCGAGCCGATGCCGCTCGACAGCATGCGGCGGATCGCGTCGGCCGCCGACTCGTCCGGCCTCGCGGTCACCAACTTCGTTCGCATCACCCCGCCGATGTGCATGCGGTCTGACCTTACAAGCTCTTGCTACCGTTAACCAAGTTAACTATATGCCCGAAACGAAGACCGACACCGTCCAGATCGCCGACCGCCTGCGCCCCGTGCTGCTCCAGGTGGGCCGCGAGCTGCGCCGCGAAGCCCGCGAGGTGGGCGTCTCGCCCCACCAGGTGTCGCTCCTCGTCGCGATCAAGTACCAGCCGGGGATCGGCGTCCGCGAGCTCGCCGCGCGCGAGAAGATCAGCGCGCCGGCGATGTCCAACCACGTCGACCGGCTCGAGCGTGACGGCCTCGTGCATCGCCGACCGAGCGATACCGACAAGCGCCGAGTCGGGTTGACGCTGACCACCGAGGGCTCGCGCGTCCTGCGCCGGGTCCGCTCCCGCCGCACCGCGTGGCTCGCGACCCGGCTGCGCGGCCTGACCGAACAACAGCTCGCCGCGATCGACGCGGCGATCGAACCACTGTCGGAGATTCTGTGAAGAAGACGTTCTCGAGCCTCCGCTACCGCAACTACCGCCTCTTCTTCGGAGGGCAGATCGTCTCGCAAACAGGCTCGTGGATGCAGCGCATCGCCATGGGCTGGTTCGTCCTGCAGATCACGCATTCGGCCTTCGACGTCGGCGTCATGGCGTTCGCGTCGTTCCTGCCGTTCACGGTCTTCGGCCTCTTCGCCGGCGTGCTGACCGATCGCATGGACGCGCGCAAGCTCGTGCTCGGCACGCAGGCGGCGCAGCTCGCCTCCTCGGCCGTGCTCGCCTGGATCGCGCTCTCCGGCATCGCGCAGCCGTGGATGCTGTACGCGATCGGCTTCGCGAACGGGTTCATCCTCGTGCTCGACGTGCCCTCACGCCAGCAGCTGACGTACCGCATGGTCGGCCGCGAGGTGCTGCCGAACGCGATCGCGCTCAACACGAGCCTGTTCAACAGCTCTCGCATCTTCGGCCCGTCCCTCGCAGGCCCGGTCTACGCGCTGACCGGAGCCGGCTACTGCTTCTTGATCAACGCCGTCAGCTTCTTCGCCGTGCTGCTCGGGCTGCTGGCGATGCGCACGAGCGAGTTCTTCCCGATCGAGCGGTTCGAGCGGCCGGAGATCCTGAAGGGCACGCGAGAGGGTCTCGTCTACGTCATGCGGAACCGGACGATGCTGACGCTGCTGCTTCTCACCTTCCTGCTCAGCACGTTCGCGTTCAACTTCAACGTGACGCTGCCGGTGCTCGCGAACAAGACGCTGAACCAGCCGGTGTGGGTGTACGGCGTGCTCTCCTCGGTGTTCGGCGCCGGTGCGCTCGTCGGCGCGCTCTTCACAGCCTCTCGCGGGCGTGCGTCGCTGCGCGTGATGCTGATCGGCGCCGCGCTCTTCACGGGCGCGGAGCTGCTGATCTCTCCGGTCCACAATCCGGTGCTCGCGGGGGCGCTCCTCTTCGTCGTCGGGGTCGGGTTCACCTCGTGGTCGGCGAACTCGAACACGGCGATGCAGCTCGCCGCGCCCGATCATCTGCGCGGCCGGATCATCGGCCTCTACTTCTACGCGTTCAATGGCTCGGCTTCGGTCGCGGGCCTACTCGTCGGGTGGCTGTGCGCAAAGGGCGGCACGGAGCTCGCCTTCTTCGTGGCCGGCGTCGTCGGCCTGGCCGCCACGGTGCTTGCGGCCGTGCAGTTCGGCGGCCGTGCGTCGGTGTCGCCGCTGCGGCGGCTCCTGCTCACTTCCCAACGCTGATCGTCACCTGCGTGTAGGCGGGTGCGGTCCCGGTCGGCGACTCGCGCAGCACGACGCCGGGCTTGCCCTGCTGATACGCCGTCTTGACGGTCAGCTTCGCCTGCAGCAGCGCGGCGCGCGCCTCGGCCGCGGTCTTGCCGGTCACGTCGGGGATCTGCGTCGCCGGCGGGCTCGGCGGCGTCGCGACGCTCAACGTCACGGTGCCGCCGGCGGGCGCCTGCGACCCTGCCGACGGGCTCTCCTGGACGATCGAGCCCGGCGTGCCGCCGCCCTGGACGGGATCGGTCTCGGCGACGAACCCGGCCGCCTCGACCTGTCCGGCCCCTGACGCCATGTCCTGACCCGTCACGGCGGGCACGGCCGCCGTCGGCGCGGCGGCCGTCGTCGTGGCACGCCGGGTGGTCGTCGCGGTCGTCGCGGCCGTGGTGGTCGCCGGCAGCGCCGCTCGGCGGCCGTTCGAGACCTGCAGCGTGACGGTCGAGCCCTTCGGCAGCTGCGAGCCCCCGCCCGGCGCCTGCGCCGAGACGACGCCGCGCGGCGCCTTCGCCGGGCCGACGATCGCCTTGACGCTGTAGCCCTCGCCGGTCAGCCGCGCGATCGCAGCCTGTTGGCGGAGACCGACGACCGACGGCACGACGTGGCTCTTGTGCTGATGGCCACGGAAGACGAAGAGCCAGACGAGCAGCCCGGCCACGACAAGGATCCCGAGGAGCGCGAGCCACGGCCAAACGTCGTCCAACAGCGCCCGCGGGGGCGGCCCGGCCGGCGGCGGCGGGCCTGCCGGGCCGACCGGCTCGAACGCCTGGGTGTCCTGCTCCACCCCGCTTCTCTCCCCGCGCAAGATTCTCTGACACTCGGCATCTCCATCTCTGAGGGTCGGGCGGTGGGCCGCAGCCCGTCCGGCCCTCATTGAGAGGCCGAGCCAGGATGAGGGCTGAGCCCCGCGGCCGCGTTAGGCGGTGCATCGCCGTGTCCTCGGTCGCGCCGATAGCGCGCTATCGGCGCTCCCTGCGTCCTTGCGCTGCAGTCGCCTACCGCGGCCGCACGACGAGCATCATCCCGGCTCGGCCTCTATGGTTCGACCCGGTGTTGGGGAGGGTCGTGGAACCGGCG
>Ga0105240_10008770_pt1 | contig 14407 bp, 8 predicted proteins | sample KBSC54metaG_FD_80426 | JGI IMG/M metagenome (GOLD analysis project Ga0105240, IMG submission 80426) | Corn rhizosphere microbial communities from Kellogg Biological Station, Michigan, USA - KBS C5-4 metaG | ecosystem: Host-associated > Plants > Roots > Rhizosphere > Soil | place: Michigan, USA... | reverse complement strand
GCAGCAGCATCCCGGGCACCGATTCAAGGTGAGTGTGGCTGTCGATCAGTCCCGGGATCAGAAACTTCCCGCGGCCGCCTATTTGCACGTCGCCCCTAAGTGGTCGGAAGCTGACCTCGGCGATCCGCCCGTCCGCAATCTTGACGTACGCATGCGCGAGCGGAGCCTGGCGCTCGGGCGAGATCACCGTGACATCGCCGATCACCGTCGTCGGCGCAGCGGCGTCACCTGTCACATTCTGCAGTCCGCAGAAAAGGGTGAGCCACACGATCGCCGACACAATTCGCATTCTGCTGAGATTCACGCCGACATTATCTCGTCCTCGGACGCCGTGTGGGCTCGCTACCGCAATGCAAGCAAGGCCACGAAGCGCGATGATCCGACTAACGGTTCGTCGAGGTGAAATCACAGGCCGCGCGTGACGTAATGCACGACATTTCGCCGCTCCGACCACTGTCGTCTCCGATGGCCAGACGAGGCGGCACTAGAGCACGCGGATCAAATCGGATCGCGTGATGATGAACGTCTTGTCCGTCTTGAAATCACGGACGAGGACGGCGGGATTCTGCGGTGTGATCATCGTGGACAGCAAATCGACCGGCGTCGACACGTCGACGAACGGAAACGCGGGCTGCATGATCGTCTCGACGGGCTGCGACTTGACGCTGCCGTTCCGCACCAGTTCGTCGAACAGATGCGCCTCGTTGAGAGAGCCGATCAGGCGCCGGTCCCTGGTAATCGAAATCTGCGAGAAGTCGTGCTCGCTCATCGTCCGCAGCGCGTGCTCGACCGGCTCGTTTGCCTCGATCGAACAGAGTTCGCCGGATAGCCGCGCGTTCACGAGATCGCGCGCGGTCATGCCGCTCTTCTCGAGAAATCCCTTCTCGCGCATCCAGTCGTCGTTGAACATCTTGCCGAGGTAGCGCGAGCCGTGGTCGTGAAAAATGACGACCACGACTTCGCCGGCCTTGAAGTGATCCTTCAGCTGCAGGAGCCCGGCCATGGCCGACCCCGCGGAATTGCCGGCGAAGATGCCTTCTTCGCGCGCGATCCGCCGCGTCATGATCGCCGCGTCCTTGTCGGTGACCTTCTCGAAATGGTCGATGAGGCTGAAGTCGACGTTCCGCGGAAGAAAGTCCTCGCCGATGCCTTCCGTGATGTACGGGTAGATCTCGTTCTTGTCGAACACGCCGGTTTCCTTGTATTTCTTGAAGACCGACCCGTACGTGTCGATGCCCCACGCCTTCAGCTTGGGATTTTTCTCCTTGAGGTACCGTGCGACGCCCGAAATCGTGCCTCCGGTGCCGACTCCGACCACGAGATGATCGATCTTGCCGCCGGTCTGCTCCCACAACTCTGGGCCGGTCTGCTCGTAGTGCGCCTGCGCGTTGGACAGATTGTCGTATTGATTGGCCTTCCAGGAGTTTGGAATCTCGTTGAGCAGCCGCGACGACACCGAGTAATACGATCGCGGGTCTTCCGGATCCACGTTCGTCGGGCAGACGATGACCTCGGCGCCGAAGGCTTTCAGCGCGTCGACCTTTTCCTTCGATTGCTTGTCCGTGGTCGTGAAGACGCATCGATAGCCTTTGACCACCGCGGCGATCGCGAGCCCCATTCCCGTATTGCCGGACGTGCCCTCGATGATCGTGCCGCCCGGCTTGAGGACGCCCGCCTTCTCGGCGTCCTCGATCATCTTCACCGCCATCCGGTCCTTGATCGAATTGCCGGGATTGAACGTCTCGATTTTGGCGAGCACCGTCGCCTTGACGAGCCCCTCGGTGATGCGATTGATGCGGACGAGCGGCGTGTGACCGATGGCGTCGAGAATGGTGTCGCAGATTTTTTTCATGGGCTGGGCGAGGCTCCTGCAGGGCCGGCGCCTGAGGCCGTCGGTCCAATCTGTAAGTGTATACTGAGCTTTTCCGAGGCGGTTTTTCTCAGGTCTCAACCATGCGCCGGCGCCATTTCCTCGATCTGCTTGCGGTGCTCACGCTCGTCGGGGCTGTGTGGTTTGGCCCGCGCGTGCAAGTTGCATCGGGCGAGCTGCCGCACGAATTGTCGGACCGCGCGTTCTGGAAGCTGGTCTCCGATCTCTCCGAGCCAGGCGGGTACTTCCGATCCGATAATCTCGTGTCGAACGAAACCGCGTTCCAGCACGTGATTCCCGAGCTCGCCGGCCGCGTGAAGCGCGGCGGTGTGTATCTCGGCGTCGGACCCGATCAGAATTTCACGTACATCGCAGCCTTCCATCCTCGGATGGCCTTCATCATCGACATCCGACGGCAGAATCTGCTGCTGCACCTGATGTACAAGGCGCTGATCGAGATGTCGGACGACCGCGCCGACTTTTTGTCGCGCCTGTTCTCTCGCACGAGGCCGCGCGGGCTCACACGATCCACATCACCCGAAGAGCTCTTCACCGCGTTCAGCGACGTGATACCGACCGAAAGCAATTATCGGAACAACCTGAATGCGATTTTCGATCGGCTCACGAAGCATCACGGCTTCAGGCTCACCGATCTCGATCGGCAGACGATCGACGATCGCATCTACCGCAACTTCTTCGCGAGCGGCCCCGAGCTCCGCTACTCGTTTCCGCGCGCGTATGGGGGCCAGGTGTTTCCGTCGTATGCCGAGCTGATGCTGCAGACCGACGAGTCGGGCGCGAATCACAGCTACATGGCGAACGACGAGAGCTACCAGACGCTTCGCGATCTGGAACGCCGCAACCTCATCGTGCCCGTCGTCGGCGATTTCGGGGGGCCGAAAGCCATCCGGCTCGTCGGCGCGTATCTGCGCGACCACAATTCCACGGTCACGTTCTTCTATACCTCGAACGTGGAACAGTACCTGTTCCAGAATGACGCCTGGCGCCGGTTCTTCGCCAGCGTGGCAACCCTCCCCGTCGACCCGAGCAGCACGTTCATCCGGGCGTTCTTCAACATGGGGTTCCGATATCCGCCGCCGATCTACAACCCCAGCCTGCGGTCGGCGACGCTCCTCGACCCGATCGCCAGCGAAGTCAGCGCCTTCAAAGCCGGCGAAATCCAGACGTATTACGACGTCGTCGAACGATCGCGGTAGTCCTTTCGTATCTGGAGGAGATGGGCTTCAAACACGTTCTGAGGCGGCTGGTCCGGCTGCCGACGTTCACCGCAATCACGGTGGCGACGCTCGGCATCGGGATCGGCGGAAACAGCGCGATATTCACGGTCATCGAAGGCGTGCTGTTGAAGCCGCTGCCCTATCCGAACCCGCAGGAGCTCGTCCAGGTCGATCACGCGGCGCCTGGCATGAACATCACACAAGCCGGCTCGGCGCCATTTCTCTACTTCACCTACAAAGATCAATCGCACGTGTTCGCCGCTATCGGCATGTGGCGCGGAGGCGCCGTCACGCTGACCGGCGTCGGGGAGCCCGAAGAGGTTCGCACCCTGGATGTCACCGAGGGGGTGCTGAACGCAGTCGACGCACGTCCGTTGCTCGGCCGCGTGTTCTCGCCAAGCGACGATTTGCCGAGCTCGCCGAGGACGGCCATCTTGACGCAGGGCTACTGGCGCACCAGGTTCGGTGGCGATCCAGCCATTCTTGGCCGTCGCATCGTGCTCGACGGCGAAGCGCGCGAAATTGTCGGTGTGCTGCCCGAGTCGTTCGAGTTTCTCGATCGGAAGTTCTCGCTGGTTCTCCCCCTGCGCCTCGACCCGGCGAAGGTGTTTCTCGGCAACTTCAGCTTCGATGGCATTGCGCGGCTGAAGCCCGGCGTGTCGCTCGCCCAGGCGAACGCGGACGTCGCGCGCATGATTCCGATCGCGCTCCGGCGCTATCCGCCGTTCCCGGGCTACACCGCGAAGATGTTCGAGGACGCCGGCCTTGTTCCCTCACTGCGGCCGCTCAAAGACGAGCTCGTTGGGGACATCGGCACTGTGCTCTGGATTCTGATGGGGACGCTCGCGATGGTGCTGCTCATCGCGTGCGCGAACGTCGCCAACCTGCTGCTCGTACGCGCCGAAGGGCGCCAGCAGGAGCTGGCGATTCGCGCGGCGCTCGGCGCTGACCGCGGCCAGATTGCCCGTGAGCTGCTGCTCGAGAGCCTTGTGCTCGGCCTCGCCGGCGGGGTGGCCGGCCTCGTGCTCGCGTACGGGGCGCTGCGTGCGCTCACCGCGCTCGCCCCGGCCAACGTTCCGCGGCTCGACGCGATCGCGATCGACGCGCCGGTGGTGCTCTTCACGCTCGCCATCTCGGTCGTGGCGGCGCTCCTTTTTGGCTCGATCCCGATCTTCAAGTACGCCCGTCCGCGCCTCGGCACGGCGCTGCGGATGGGCGGGCGCACGGCCAGCGACAGCAAGGAACGTCACCGCACGAGAAGCACGCTCGTTGTCGTGCAGGTGGCCCTCGCGCTCGTGCTGCTCATCAGCTCGGGATTGATGATCAGGACGTTCTACGCCTTGAGGCATGTGAACCCCGGCTTCGAACGTCCCGAAGAAGTCGAGACGTTGCGCCTTTCGATTCCATCGTCGGACGTGCGCGACCCGATTCAGGTCGTGCGCATGGATCAGGCGATTCTCGACAAGATTGCCGCGATTCCAGGCGTCGCAGCGGTCGGCATGGCGAGCCACGTGCCGATGACCGGTCAGGGATGGCACGACGCGATGTACGCGGAGGACCATCCGTATTCCGAATCGCGCATTCCGCCACTCCGCGCCTTCAAGATCGTGTCGCCCGGCTTCTTCAAGGCGATGGGCAACCGGATGGTCGCCGGACGCGACTTCACCTGGACCGACGTCTTCGAGGAGCGTCATGTGGCGATCGTGTCCGAGAATCTCGCTCGTGAACTCTGGCAAACGCCGCAAGCGGCCATCGGCAAACGCGTCAACGAAGGGATGAAGGCGACGTGGCGCGAAATCGTGGGCGTCGTCTCCGACGAGCGCGACGATGGCGTCGATCAGAAGGCGCCGATGATCGTGTGCTGGCCCGTGATGATGGACAAGTTTGCCGGCGACCACCCGTTCATCGAACGGACGATGTCGGTTGCGATCCGGAGCAGCCGCGCGGGAACGAGCGGCCTCCTGCGGGATGTGGGCGCGGCGGTCTGGTCAGTCAACCCGAACCTTCCACTGGCGAACGTCCGCACGCTGCAGGAGATCTACGATCGGTCGCTCGCGCGGACGTCGTTTGCACTGGTGATGCTCGCGATCGCCGGCGCCATGGCACTCCTGCTCGGTGTCGCCGGGCTTTACGGCGTCATCGCCTACTCCGTGTCGCAGCGGACGCGGGAGATCGGCATCCGTATGGCGCTCGGAGCGCGGTACGAGGAGGTCACGCGGATGTTCGTTCGCCACGGCCTGTCGTTGACCGCCGTCGGAATCGTGTGTGGGCTGGTCGCTTCGTTCGCGCTGGCGCGGCTGATGTCGACGCTGCTCTTCGGCGTGAGCGCGACCGACAGCGTCACCTATGCGCTCGTGTCGCTCGGCCTCGCCGCCGCGGCCGTCGTGGCCAGCTACGTGCCGGCGCGCCGCGCGACGCTCGTCGATCCGGTTCATGCGCTCAGGGCCGAGTGACCCGCTCGGCTGAAGCCTCGCGCAACAGCCGCGGCGTCGCATACGTGGCGCGAGGCTTTAGCCGAGCGTTGCGTCCTACTGCTTCCGCACGCGCTTCGGAATCGCGCCGACGTGCGCATCGTCGACCAGCCGATTGAACGCCGCGACGTCCTTTTCCATGATCTGATCCAGCCTCGTCAACTGCGTCTTCAGCCGATCCGACAGATCCTTGAATACCGCGTACGACTGTGCCGTGGGCGCCGCGTCGGTCGACGCCACGACCGGCGCGACGGCGGCGATCAAGTTATTGAGCTTCGCCGGGTAAGACAGCACGTCGTTCCCGTTTCTGATGTTCATCTGAACGAGCTCGTCCTGCACCCCCGCAAGCTCGGCATCGAGCTTCTGCCCCATCGACGCGATCGTGGCAGCGGCGGGTGTCTGCGACGCGCGCGCCACGGCGGCCTTGAGATCCGCACGCGCGGCGATGATGTCGCCGATCGCTTCGTGGGTTTCGGTGAGGCGCGCCTGGATGTCGGTCAGCAGCGTGAACTGCTTCTCGAAGTCTGCCGGCGTCGTCGCAGTGCGCGGATCTTTCTTGATTTCGAACGGCTGCGTAAACGACTTGCCGGCCACGGTCAGCCGCACCTGATAGGCGCCCGGAATCGCCTGCGGGCCGCGTACGCTGCCACCGAAGAGGATCGTGCCCGGCGGGGGCGGGGGCGCGTCGGGATAGCGCATGTCCCACTCGAACCGATTGAGGCCGGCCGCCGCCGCGACCGTCGGCCGCGCCGCGCCCGGTCCCGCGAACGCGCCGCCTTCGCCGCCGCGGGCGCCGGGAGCGTTGTCGCGACTGCGAATCGTGCGAATGACTTTGCCGCTATGGTCGAGGAAATCGATCGCGACGCCGTCGGCCGGCGCCTCCTTCAGGTAGTACCAGACGACGACGCCCGACGCGGGATTCTGCCCGACCGCGATGTTGCCGCCGAGGCCTCCACCGCCGCCGCCGACGCGCATGCGGTACGTGTCGCGCGGCTGAAACAAATGCGCCGCCGACGATGCGACGGTGTCGTTCAACTGGCGGAGCGGTCCCAGGTCGTCGAGAACCCAGAACGAGCGGCCCTGCGTCGACGCGACGAGGTCGGAATCGTGCACCGCGAGATCGGTAATCGGCACGACAGGCAGGTTCAGCTGCAACGATTGCCACGAGACCCCATCGTCGAACGAGATGTACATGCCGGTCTCCGTGCCGGCATACAGCAGCCCTTTGCGGTCCGGATCTTCGCGGACGACGCGCACGAACGCCGGCTCGGGGATTCCCGCGCCGAGCACGGTCCACGTCGCGCCGTAGTCGGTCGTCTTGTAGATATACGGCTTGAAATCGTCGGACTGATACCGCAGCCCGGCGACGTACGCCGTGCCCGCCGCGTGCGGCGACGCCTCGATGATGTTGACGCGCGTCCATTCCGGCATCTGCTTCGGCGTGACGTTCTTCCAGGTCTTGCCGCCGTCGCGCGTCACGTGCACGAGGCCGTCGTCCGAACCGGTCCAGATCGTTTCCTTCTCGAGCCGCGACGGCGCGACCGTGAAAATCGTGCAGTAGAAGTCGGCGCTGCTGTTGTCGCCGGTGAGCGGCCCGCCGTTGTAGCCCTGCTTGGCCTTGTCGTTCCTCGTGAGGTCTGGGCTGATCACCTGCCAGCTCTGGCCCTGGTCGGTCGACTTGAAGAGCACGTTCGCCGCGGCGTACAGCGCGGTGGAATCGACCGGTGAAAAGACAATCGGCGACGTCCACTGGAAGCGGTACTTGAGCTCCCCGGCGGGACGCCCGCCAGGCGTCTCGGGCCAGATCGAGATGTTGCGCGACTCGCGCAGCCGGTGATCGTACCGGGTGAAGAGACCGTAGTAGCTGCCCGCGTACACGATGTTCGGATCGCGAGGATCCGGCGCGATATAGCCGCTCTCGCCCCCGCCGACCGGCCACCAGTCGCTCTGATCGATCCCGCCGCCGCTCGTGCGGCTGGCGATCGACACGCTGGTGCTGTCCTGCTGCGATCCGTAAATCCTGTACGGAAACTGGTTGTCGGTGATGACGTGGTAGAACTGCGCGGTCGCCTGGTTCTGCTGAGTCGTCCAGGTGCGGCCGCCGTTCCCCGAAATCGCGGCCCCGCCGTCGTTGCCGTTGATCATGCGATCTGAATTCTCGGGCGCGATCCACAAGGCATGGTTGTCCGAGTGGGCGGCGCGCACGACCTGGAACGTCCGTCCGCCGTCGATCGACTTGTTGATCTCGAGCGTCGGTACGTAGACGGTGTCGGCATCCTGAGGATCCGCGATGATGTGGCTGTAGTACCACGCTCGCTCGCGGACGCTCGAATCGCCGTTCATCCGCTGCCACGACAATCCGGCGTTGTCGGATCGGAAGACGCCGCCCTCCTTGGCTTCGACAATCGCCCAGACGCGATCATGACGGGATGGCGAGACGGCGAGCCCGATTCGTCCCTTCATCCCGCTCGGCAGGCCCGCCGCGATTTCGGTCCACGTCGATCCGCCGTCGAGCGACTTGTACGGCCCGCTGCCGGCGCCGCCGCTGTACAGTTCCCACGGCCGCCGATACACCGGCCAGAACGACGCGTACACGATTCTCGGGTTCACGGGATCGACGACGACGTCGACGGCGCCGGTCTTGTCGTCGACGAACAGCACCTTCTCCCACGTCGCGCCGCCATCCTTCGTGCGAAACAGGCCGCGGTCGGCGCTGGGGCCGAACGGATCGCCGAGCGCCGCGACGAACGCGACGTCGGGATTCTGCGGATGGACCGAGATTCGTCCGATCTGATGCGAGCCCGGCAGCCCGAGGTGCTTCCAGGTTTTCCCCGCGTCAATCGACCGGTACACGCCGTCGCCGTGCGAGAAGTTGCTCCGGATGTCCGCTTCTCCCATCCCGACGTACACGACGTTCGGATCCGACGGCGCGACCGCCAGCGCGCCGACCGACCCGGTGTGCACGAAGCCGTCCGTGATCGGATTCCACGTCAGCCCGCCATCGTCGGTCTTCCACACCCCGCCACCCGTCGCGCCCATGTAGTAGATGAGCGGCTGCCCGGCCACGCCCGCGACCGCGGTGACCCGCCCGCCTCGATACGGGCCGACGCTCCGCCATTTCAGATTTCGAAAGAAGGATTGCGGATACGTTTTCGCCTCTGGAGGCGTTTGTGCGTGGACCGACGTGAACAACAGCAACAGCGCCAGGGCCAGTCGACGACATGCCATCAGAAACACTCCTGCTCGAATGAATCGCTCAGACCGATTTCGCTTCGACGCGCGCGAGGAGCGCTGCCTCCGCCCGGAGCGCACCGATCACCGCATCGACGTCCGCGTCGTTGTTGTAGGCGTGAAACGAGACCCGAAGGCCGTTGCCGCGGCACGAGCCGATAATGCCGCGTCCAGCCAGGCGTGCAACGAGCGCCGGCGCATCGCTGCTTTGCACGACCACGAGCGGGCCGCGGCGATCCGCCTGAGGCGGCGTGCGAACGACGAACCCGCTGCCTTCAGCCGCGGATCGATAGCGTTCGACGAGATGGGCCACGCGGTGTCCCACGGCATCGATGCCGACGCGCTCCAGCAACCGGAGCGCGGCAAGCGCCGCGTACGCGCTCGGCACGGGAGGCGTCCCGCTCTCGAATCGACTCGCGGCGGGCGGCCAGTCGAGCGAGTCGATCTGGAACGCGAACGGATTGATCCGCCCGAACCAGCCGGTGATCGTCGGCTCGAAACGTTCGACGATGTCGCGTCGAACGTAGAGGAACGCGACGCCCGCCGCGGCGAGCAGGTACTTGAGGCAGCCGGTCACCATGAAATCGACGCCGAGCGCATGAACGTCGATTGGACCGGATCCGGTCCGCTGATAGTCGTCCAGGAACGAGTAGGCGCCGCGATCGCGGGCGAGCCTGGCCACGCTTGCGACGTCGGTTTTGTGGCCGTTCTTGTAGCAGATGTGCGTCATCGGCACGATGAGCGTCCGCTCGTCGATCGCATCGGCGTACGCGTCGGCCTCCAGACGATCGCCGGTCGCTTTTGCCCAGCGAATGGTTGCGCCTCTTTTCTGCTGCGCCAGCCACACCTGCGCCATGGTCGGAAACTCGAACTCACCCATGGCGACGGCGGATCGCGCGCCGGTGAAATCGAGCGCGCTTGCAACCGCGTTGATGCCCCCCGAGGCGCTCGGCATCACGGCGACCTCGTCGCGATCGGCGCCGATCGAGCGCGCGAACGCGGTCCTGAGCGCCTCGACCTGCTCGACCCAGAGCTCCCAAGGCGATCCCTGCTCGTGCCAGCTGGCGAGATACTGCTGCATGGCCGCTTCGACGTCCGTCGACAGCGCTCCCTGCGAGCAGCTGTTCACGTACACGCGCGACTTGAAGATCGGAAAGCGATCGCGGAACTGATCGATCGAAAGCGTAGTCATGGCTCCCTCGCTGCTTTCTTGCGCTACGCGGAGGCGGCGGTTGGCCGGCCCGTCCGGCGCTGCGCGACGACCGCGCCGAGCGCGGTTCGAAAACGAGTGATCTCGTCGACGGTGTTGTAGTGGACGAGGGACGCGCGCACGAGTCCGTCTGGCATCTGCTGGAGCCGCCGCATCAGCCTCGGCGAATACATGTGGCCCGCGCGCACGCCGATGCCCCGCTCCGCAAGGTCGGCTGCAATATCGCCGGAGCGGACGCCCGCGATCGTGAACGACACCGTCGGCACGCGGTCGGCGACGCGCGCCCGGTCGGCGACTCCGTGCACTCGCGCCCCTTCAATCGAGAGCACGGCGTCGAGAAGGCCCTTCGACAGCGTCTGCTCGTATGCCGCAATCGAGTCCATGGCCGCCCTCACGGTGGCCGTACGATTGGCTGTCGCTGGAGCTCCCGTCCGAGCGCCCAGGCGCTCGAGGTAGCCGACGACGGCTTCCATGCCGGCCACGTTCTCGTAGACGTAGGTCCCCGCCTCGAGCTTGTCGGGCGTCGCGTCGGGAATGAAGTCTTCGCGGAAGGTCGGGATCCGATTGATCGCATCGCTCCGACACCACGCGAACCCCATGTGCGGCGAGAAAATCTTGTACCCCGAGCACACGAGGTAATCGCACCCGATGGCCTGCACGTCTATCCCGCCGTGGGGGCCGAAATGCACCGCGTCGACGAACACTTCGGCGCCCGCGCCGTGCGCCAGCTTCGAGACCGCCGCGATGTCGACGCGCGATCCGGTCGCGTTCGACGCGGCCGCGCAGGCCACGAGGCGCGTCTTGTGCGACAGCAGCGGTTCCAGGTCTTCGGTCGACAGCTGCCCGTCGTCCCTGACTCTCCACCAGACGATGCGCGCGCCGAACCGCTCGAGCGCCAGCCAGGTGGCCACGTTTGCCTCGTGATCGAGATCGGTGACGACGATCTCCGGCCGGTCGCCGAGCGTCTGGCCGACGGCGAGGCTGATCGAACGAATGAACGAGGTTGCGTTCAGGCCGAACGCGATTTCAGACGGCAGCGGCGCGTTGACGAACGCGGCCACGGCGGCGCGCGCGCGCGAGATCATCGCGTCGACCTCCTGCGATCGCCGGTACGGACCACCGCGCTGCACGTTGCGCGAGACCAGATGGTCGGTCACCGCGTCGAGCACGCACGAAGGAACCTGCGCGCCGGCGGCATTGTCGAAGAAGATGAAATCGCCGGCGCGTTCGAGCGCTGGAAACTCACGACGAAGATCGTCGACGGGAAACTGCATTACGCCTCGGCTCCACGGTTGTTGCGCATGCGCGCGTACAGAATCGAGATAATCGCCAGAAATGGCAGGAACGACGGAACGGTGTACTCGAGCCCGGGAACGAAGAAGGTCGTCAGCGTGATGCCGACGAGCGAGACGATGCCGAACCACGCCGCGGTGCGATGCGCGGGAAGGCGAATCGGCAGGCGCGCGACCTGCTGCGCGGACAGCGACTCGCGGAAGCGGAGGTAGGTGAACAGGATCACGATCCAGATGAACAGCATGCCGGCGACCGCCGTGCCGTACAGGGCGAGGAAGCCCTGCCCCGGCGAGAAAATCGCCAGCAGAATCGCTACGATCATGCCGCCGCTGGCCGCCGCGACGGCGCGCAGCGGCACGCCCGTATGCGTCACGGCCGCCAGCCATGCCGGCGCATAGCCCGATCGCGACAGCGAGAACAGCATGCGCGTCGTCAAGTACAGGTTCGAATTCGCGCTCGACAGCGCCGCCGTGATCACGACCAGGTTCATCACGCCCGCGGCGTAGGGGATGCCCGCCGACGCGAACGTGCGGACGAACGGGCTGCCCGTGATGCCACGGCCGCCTTCCGCGATCTGGTTCCACGGGTTCATCGCCAGCATGACGCCGATCGCGAGGATGTAGAAGATGATGAGGCGCAGCACCATCGTCTTCATCGCGCGCGGGATCGACGATTCGGGGTTCTCCGCTTCGCCCGCCGTCACGGCGACGACCTCCACGCCCATGTAGCTGGTGATGACGAGCGTCATGGAGAGCCACACGCCGAGCCAGCCGTGCGGCAGGAATCCGCCGGGGCCCCTGAAGAGATTGCTGAATCCCACCGCCGGCGATCCACCGAGGCCGGTGACGAGCGCGAGGCCGATCGCGATGAACAGGAGGATCGCGACGACCTTGATCAGCGCGAACCAGTACTCGAACTCTCCGAACCAGCTGACCTGCGCGGTATTCACGGCGATGAGGCCGACCGACACCGCGGCGACACAGACCCAGGGCGGCACCGCGGGGAACCAGAATCCGAAATAGATGGCGACCGCCGTCACTTCGGCGCCGATCGCCAGAATCTGAATGAACGCGTACGTGGCCCGGACGACGAAGCCGAACCACGGCGTGAGGTACTTGGTCGCGTAGACGCCGAATGAGCCGGAGAGCGGGTGCACGACCGCCATCTCCGCGAGCGCATAACCCATCACGAGCGCAATGACCGCGCCGAACAGGTACGCGAGAATCACCCCCGGGCCGGCGAGTCCGATCGTGACGGTGCTGCCGAGGAACAGACCGACGCCGATCGCGCTCCCGATGGCGATCATCGACAGTTGACGCGACGTCAGCCGCCGCCGGAGGCCTTCTTCTGTCGCCGGGGAGTCGGGCGCGATCGCGGACGTCACTGGAGCGTCCGCTCGTAGGCCGCGACGAACTCGGGATCGCGCTTGCGGAGCTTCTCCCGATCGATCCGGCCGCTTCGAGTCATCAACTGGAACGCGAAGGAGACGGGGTCGAGATGCATGTCGTCTTCCATGCGCTCGAAGCGGAGCAGGCTTTCGTAGGCGGCCGCCTGAACGCCGTCGACCACCGGCTTTCGGACTTCCGTGAAAGCGTCGAGCGCGCGCCGGACGTCCGGCTGCGCGTCGAAGGCGTGCGCCAGCGCGATCGCGTCCTCGAGTGCCAGCTTTGTGCCGGATCCAATCGAAAAATGAGCGGTATGCAGCGCGTCGCCGAGCAGGACGACGTTTTCGTGGTGCCAGCGGCGGTTCTTCACGAGCGGAAAGTTCAGCCAGCGCACGAAGTTGTTCGTCATCAGCGGATGGCCGCCGAGGTCTTCCGCGAAAAGGCATTCGAGATACGCGCAGGTCTCGGGTTCAGACATGGCGGCGAACCCGGCCCGCTCCCACGCCGCGGCCGGGCACTCGACGATGAACGTGCTGGTCGTCTTGTTGAACTTGTAGGAGTGCGCCGCGAACACGCCGTCGTCGTTCTGGCGAAAGGTCAGCGTCAGCCCGTGAAAGAGCTGATGAGTGCCGAGCCAGATGTACTTGTTGCTGCGCACGTCGACCGTCGGCTGGAACACGTCGGCAAACCGCTGTCGCACGAGGCTGTTCGCGCCGTCCGCGCCGACGAGCAGATCGTAGTCGCCGAGCATCGAGAAATCGGTCACGTTGTGGTGGAAGCGCTGCTCGACGCCGAGCTCCTCGCATCGGTTTCGCAAGATCTGGAGAAACGCGAGCCGGCCGATCCCGGAAAAGCGGTTCCCTCGAATGCTGATCCGCTCCCCTCGGTGGACGACGTCCACGTTGTCCCACGTCTCCCATGCGGCGGTGAGCGCCTCGGCCGAGGGCGCGTCGTTATCGTGCAGGTATCCGAAGGTCTGGTCGGAAAAGACGATGCCCCAGCCGAACGTATCGTTGCGGCCGTCGCGCTCCAGAATCACGACCTCGTGGTGCGGGTGGCGCCGCTTCATGAGGAGCGAAAAGTACAGGCCGGCGGGTCCGCCGCCTACGACGACGATACGCATCAATCTGCACCCGGCTGATTAATCTTCCACCGCACGCTCGAGGTCGAACGCATAGGCGGGGGCGACGAGACGGCGCTTTCCATCGGCGCCCCGTTTCACGCCGGGGTCGTCGAGGTCGAGGCGATCCCAGAGCTTGCACGTGACCTGCTTGTGCTTCTGGTCGAGGCCTTCGCAGTAGTTCGTGAACGTGCAGCGGCGAACGTCGGCGCCGCGGCCCATCCTCACCTTTCGGAACCAGTCGGGATCGGCCAGCGATTGGCGCGCCGCGCCGCACACGTCGGCGTCGCCGCGCTCGAGAATGCCTTCCGCCTGGTCGAAGTCGTGCAATCCGCCGGACACGACCACCGGCGTCTCGAAACCGGCATCCCTGATCGCCGCGCGAATCCGCGACGCCGGGAGCACGTTGCGCCCGTACGGTCCGCGGCGATCGGCCAGCCACGTGGGCATGCATTCCCATCCGCTCGGCCCCGTATACGGATAGACCGCCCACCCCACTTGCGGCGCCTTGGCGTCTTCGAACTTCCCGCCGCGCGACAGCGAGAGGTAGTCCATGCCGGCGGCGGCGAACTGCAGGCCGAAGTAGACG
>Ga0105240_10008769_pt1 | contig 14409 bp, 12 predicted proteins | sample KBSC54metaG_FD_80426 | JGI IMG/M metagenome (GOLD analysis project Ga0105240, IMG submission 80426) | Corn rhizosphere microbial communities from Kellogg Biological Station, Michigan, USA - KBS C5-4 metaG | ecosystem: Host-associated > Plants > Roots > Rhizosphere > Soil | place: Michigan, USA... | reverse complement strand
TGCTTGGCCCACATTCCCACTCGAAAGTCGCGCCGGTCATCGGGATGTTGCGCCGCCCAGCGCGAGGCCATCGAACCGGTCGTTGCCTCGAATGACCAAAACAGGATCTCGTCAATGTCCTTCGTCGTCCGATGGTCGAGGGTCTGGCCGCGCTCCTTGACGATCCAGTGGTAAGGCCCTCCGGGCTCAACCTCGATGTAGGGCGCTCCCGCGTCGATGCGCGGGTCGAAGCTCACGAGCGCATTGGCAGGTGCGTCGATTAGCGACCCGAGACGGGCAACCTCGTCTCGGAGCCAGACCTCCCGCGCTCCTTCGCCCACCACTGCATTGTCTATGACGGGTGCAGTTGCGAGACCGTCGGTAACGCCGGTTGGGCTCGTTCATCTCGGCGCTTGAGAATCGCGCTGTAATGCCCGCTACGGCGCGGGCCCGGCACGGACCCAACTAGTCGAGACTGCCGTAGAGCCGAAGCAGCCGCAAGGTAGCAAACCCGTCGATGATCATGTAGCGGCGCGGGTTCCGAAAGTCAGATGCGAGCCGTTGCACAAACGAAAACACCTCGGGGCGGATCACGTTGCAGTGTTGAACGACGAGCACCTCCGCAGCGGTGTCCGCCAGTCGGTTGAGCTGCTCCCCATTCTTCCCGAGCAGCGCAATGGTCATCGGTCGCCACACCGCCGGCCCCTTCAAGAGGAACGCCGCGGTATGAGCGCGACCATCCACCAGGAGTTCTGATGTCCATAGGTCGCACTGCTCACCACCCCAATCCTTGGGCACGACATTCTCGCCGAGCAGGCCGGCGGTGATCCTTTTTACCGTCGCTTCGAGCACTTGGCGGAGCGGTTCGAGGTCCGAGAGCTGAAAGGTGGTCGACCAGTCAGCCGGCGGGTGGTTGGGTCGGGAGTTCTTTTGCACCACGTGCAGGCGGCGTAGTTCGGCCTCGAGTGCGTTGCGGCCGCCCTTGCCGCCGGACAGCCGGGTGGTGAACTCAGCGTGGACGCCGGAATCCCATCGCTGGTGTGATCTCTCAGAGATGCGAATAGCCCTGAACCCTTGCCGCGTTCGGGCAAACCGTGTCATGCGTCAGGACATAGGAATGGCGTGTCTCAAGACATCGGAATAGATCACCGGCGAACGTCGGCGGATGTCGAAGCCGCGTTTGGTGATCACTGCTGTTGTTGTTGCGGGCCGGTCGCAAAGCGAGGTGGCTCGCGCCTACGGCGTCTCCCAGGGCTGGATCAGCCGGCTGGTCGCCCGGTTCCGCGCCGAGGGGGAGGCGGCGTTCGAGCCGCGGTCGCGGCGTCCGAAGACCTCGCCGACGGCGCTGGCCGCCGACGTCGTCGAGTTGATCGTGCTGCTGCGAAAACAGCTCAGCGAGCAGGGCCTGGACGCCGGCCCCGACACCATCGCCTGGCATCTGGCCTACCGGCACGCGGTGATGGTCTCGGCGTCGACCATCGGCCGCTACCTGACCCGGCGCGGGCTGGTGATCCCGGCGCCGGGCAAGCGGCCCAAGGCGTCCTACATCCGGTTCGCCGCGGCGATGCCGAACGAGTGCTGGCAGGCCGACTTCACCCACTACCGCCTCACCGATGGCAGCGAGGTCGAGATCTTGACCTGGCCGGACGACTGCTCCCGCTTCGCCCTGCACGTGTCGGCACACCGGCGGGTGACCGGCCCGACCGTGCTAGCCGCGTTCCGGCGAACCGTTGCCAGCCATGGGATTCCGGCGTCCACGCTGACCGACAACGGCATGGTGTTCACCACCCGGCTGTCCGGCGGCAAGGGCGGCCGCAACGCACTCGAGGCCGAACTACGCCGCCTGCACGTGGTGCAAAAGAACTCCCGACCCAACCACCCGACCACCTGTGGCAAAGTCGAACGCTTCCAGCAGACGCTGAAGAAATGGCTGGCCGCCCAACCCGTCCAGCCAGCCACCATCGAGGCGTTGCAGACCCTCATCGACGCCTTCGTCGAGCTTTACAACCACCACCGGCCGCACCGCTCGCTGCCGCACCGCGCGACCCCGGCGGCCCTCTACACCACCCGGCCGAAAGCGACCCCGACCGTTGACCGCAACCCGGACACCCACGACCGCCTTCGCCACGACACCATCGACGCCTCCGGCGCCGTCACCTTGCGCGTCGGTGGCCGCCTGCACCACATCGGCGTGGGCCGAACCCACGCCGGAACCCGCGTGCTGCTCCTCGTCCATGACCTCAGCGTGCGCGTCATCAACGCCGCCACCGGCGAGCTGCTCCGCGAACTCACCCTCGACCCCACCCGCGACTACCAACCCACCGGCAAACCACGACGCCCTAAAGAAACAACCCCGAACCCCGCTGAGGGTTCAGGGCTATTCGCATCTCTTGAGAGATCACAAAGTGCCCCCGGCAGGATTCGAACCGGCACCGCCTTGAGAGAGCTTTATCGCTATTGACTCGCGGTTGCAGGCAACAGGGTTGCTTGAGACGGCGCGCCGCTCTGCACTGTGCCGGACACCGTGGCGGCTTCATGCGCGTTGGCGGCGGTCGCCTGGCCTGGCGCTAGCATTCGGCTACGTTGACAGCCAGGCCACCCATCGAAGTCTCCTTGTACTTCATCTTCATGTCGTTGCCTGTCTGACGCATCGTAGCGATCACCCGGTCGAGAGATACGCGATGCTCACCATCTCCTCTCAAGGCGAGCCGTGCGGCCGCGATCGCCTGAACGGCCGCCAACGCATTGCGTTCTATGCACGGGATCTGCACAAGACCGCCGACAGGGTCGCATGTCAGACCGAGGTTGTGTTCCATGCCGATCTCAGCCGCGTTCTCGACTTGTTCAGGCGTGGCCCCTAAAGCAGCAGCGAGGCCTGCTGCGGCCATGGCACATGCCGAGCCGATCTCCCCCTGGCAGCCCACCTCTGCGCCCGAAATGGAAGCGTTCTCCTTGCATAGGCCACCGACGGCCGTGGCTGTTAGAAGGAACCGGAAGACTCCGTCGAGGTCGGCGGAGGGCACAAGTCGCTCGTAGTAGTGGAGTACCGCTGGAACCACCCCGGCGGCACCGTTCGTCGGTGCGGTGACGACGCGGCCCCCAGCGGCGTTCTCCTCATTGACAGCCATCGCCCAAAGCGTGACCCACTCCAAGTCCTGATTCGACTCAGACGAAGACACCTTAAGGGAGTGGTGGAGCGCCGGTGCGCGTCGCTGCACGCGAAGCCCGCCGGGAAGCACTCCTTCATGACTACAACCACGCGCGACACAGTCGCGCATCGCCGACCACACCGCTGACAGGTGTCGAAGGACATCCTCCCGCGTGCGAGATCGAAGCTCGTTGGCCATGACGATCCCGGCGATGTCGCGCCCGTACTCGCGGCACATCGCTAGCAAATCATCGGCACTGTGAAACGGGAAGTCGGCAGTGTCGTCCATGTCCTGCGAACGGCGGTCAACGTCCTCGGCTGCGACAACGAATCCTCCTCCTACCGAGTAGTACACCCTCGAGGCCAGTTGCAATCCAGCCGCGTTTAGCGCGGTGAACCGCATTCCGTTGACGTGACCGGGCAGCCGGTCCCTCCCGCGCATCACAAGATGCTCGGCTTCGTCGTATCGGATCGTGTGTTTGCCGAACAGAACGAGTTGGCCCGACTGTTGCACCGAGCTGGCCGCTTCCCCCGCGGCTTCCGGGTCAACCGACTCGGGTTGTTCGCCCATCAAACCTAGGATCACCGCGTTGGGCGTCCCATGGCCGCGACCAGTCGCTCCGAGCGAGCCGAAAAGCTCCACCCGCACCGATGATGTCTGCGCGAGCTGACTCTTACCAAGGCTGATGGCAAATAGCCGCGCGGCGCGCATGGGCCCGACCGTGTGTGAACTCGACGGCCCGATGCCGATTCTGAAGAGGTCAAAGACGCTTACTGGCACGGCTCGCCGCCCAACCCAGCCGATCGGCTCGAATAGAGCGGGAAGCAAGCGGTCAGCTTGTCAACACGCATGCGCAAAGCACGCAGCGTCTCCGGCTTGTCGGTGAGAAGCGCGGTCGCGATGATCTCAGCAATGCCGGCGAACTCCGCGGGTCCAAAGCCCCGTGTCGCTAGCGCCGAAGTCCCGATGCGCAGCCCCGAGGTGACCATCGGTGGTCGCGGGTCAAACGGAACAGCGTTGCGATTCACCGTGATCCCTACGCTCGCAAGTCGATCCTCCGCTTGTTTGCCGTCGAGGCTGGCGCCGCGTAGATCGATAATGACGAGGTGGACGTCGGTGCCGCCTGTTAGGACCCGGATTCCTGCCGCCTCGACATCGGCCTCGTTGAGCCTCGCGGCGAGGATCTGTGCCCCATCCAATGTCCGGCGCGCACGTTCAGCGAACTCGGCTGAAGCGGCCACCTTCATCGCTACGGCCTTGCCGGCAATCACGTGCTCAAGTGGTCCACCTTGCTGGCCGGGAAACACCGACGAGTCGATCTTCCGCGCCAGCTCCGCCGTAGAGAGGATCAGCCCGCCTCTTGGCCCGCCAAGAGTCTTGTGCGTCGTCGTGGTGACGACATCGGCCCATGGGACGGGCGAGGGGTGCAGCCCGGCCGCAACCAGCCCGGCAAAATGCGCCATGTCGACCAGCAGATAGGCGCCAACCTCATCGGCGATCGTCCTGAACTCTTCGAAATCGAGGTGCCGCGGGTATGCCGACCAGCCGGCAACGATTAGCTTCGGATGACAACTCCGCGCCAACGCTCGCACCTCATCCATGTCCACGCGAAAATCGCTTTCGCGGACGTGGTAAGCGTGCACGTCATACAAGCGCCCAGAGAAGTTGAGTCGCATACCATGCGTCAGGTGGCCCCCGTGAGCCAGTTCTAGTCCCAGGATGCGGTCACCCGGCTCAAGCACGGCTGCCATCGCAGCCGCGTTGGCCTGGGCACCTGAGTGTGGCTGAACATTAACGGCCTCCCCGCCAAAGAGCGCCCGAGCCCTGTCCAAGGCGAGCCGCTCGACCACATCGATGTGCTCGCAGCCTCCGTAGTAACGGCGGCCTGGGTAGCCCTCGGCGTACTTGTTGGTAAGGACCGAACCCTGGGCCTCCATTACTGCCACAGGCGCGAAGTTCTCCGAGGCAATCATTTGGAGCGTAGTACGTTGACGATGGAGTTCAGCACGCAACGCAACGTCAATCTCAGGATCGAGCTCCGACAATGGGCGGTCGAGGAGCGCAGCGAAATGGTTCATCGGTTCACGCCACAGAACGCGCGGTACTCGGCACACGTTAGCGACTCCGGCAGCGGAGGCTTGTACGTCAGGCGGAGCAACCAGCCATGGTCATATGGCGACCGGTTGACGAGAGAAGGGTCGGCGCGCGCGTCCTCGTTCACTTCGACAACCTCGCCGGTTACGGGCGAGTAGAGCTCGCTTACCGACTTCGTCGACTCGATCTCGCCACACGGGCTACCCGCCGTCACTACCGCTCCCCGCATAGGCAGGTCGAGGAACACGACGTCTCCGAGCGCGTCCGCCGCATATGGGGTGATCCCAACGGTGACGACGCCCTCAACTACCTCCAGCCACTCATGCTGGCGCGTGTAGCGAAGGTCGTCCGCCCTGCGAGGCGGGTTTCCACGCATCATCGTGGCCTCCGGGAGAACGACGACGCGCCCCCGATGATCAGCAGTGTTCGTCCCGTGGGTACCTCGAGACGCGATGGCCAGCCGGAGTGGAGGTGTGGATCATCCACGGTCCCAAGATGGAGAAGACCGGAAGTTTGCGATGAAGTCCTGTGCACAGTCGGATCCCTTGGCCGTGCCGCCGCGGCGGCTGCTGAAACGAGATCCCCTCTGTCATAGACCTGAGAGCTTCGTCAAACGCGAGCGTTGACTTGCACCGTCGGTGAGCTGCACGATGACAGCCGCTTTCCAGATGTGCCTGCCCCGTGCGGTACTCGGGCCTGAGAGATTCCGGGGGGTTGCTCCTTCGGCGCGCCGGGCTGGCTGCCCGATGTCTCTCCCGTTCGGGGTAATCGGCTATGAAGTTGTCTCCCAGAGAATGGCATGGGGACTGCCGTGAAGCACGTATTGTCGACGGCTTCAGTAGTGCCAGTAGGCGACGCCTTCTTCATCGCCAGTCACGTATCGTTTCGACCAGGATTCTAGTCATGCAGTTCTCGAGCGTCCGCCTCCTGATTCGATACGTCATCATTCGAGCATCTGCTAGGTGCGCGCGGGGGCTATCACAACTTGATCCGGGGCCCTCCCGCCTCCTGCGCGATCACTGGGTTTCGGAGCACACCAACACCAGGGATATCGCACTCCGCCACATCTCCAGGCGCGACGACTAATGCACCCGGCGTGCCGCTGGAGATGATATCACCGGGGAACAGTGGCATCATTTGGCTGTGGAAGCTTACGAGGTACTCTGGGCTAAATCTCATATTAGCCACTCGATTTTCACGAACGGCGTCGGGGCCAACGACTGTCCGAACAACTAGGTGCCCGATACCTCCTTGATCGTCAACTACGTCCTCCAAGGGAACCAGGTATGGGCCGAAGGAAAAGAACGTAGGAAAGTTCTTTGCGCGCGTCAGAAAGCGCGGATTGCGCTGCAGGATGTCTTCGGCCGTTTGATCAAGGATCGTGCAGACCCCCCACACGTAGTCGAGCGCCTCGGCCTCGGAGACGCATCGTGCTTCTCGACCGATGATCAGACCAAGCTCCGCCTCGACGGTCACTCTCTCGCTTTGCTCCGGAAGAACAATGGGGTCATCCGCACCGATGATCGTGTGATCGGCCTTGATAAAGGACGCCGGCTCATCAGGCACTAGCTCGCCCAGATCTTGTGCGTGGTCCAGATAGTTCAAACCAATCCCCCAGATCTTCCGCGGATGTCGATAGGGGGCAGTGAAACGGCGAGTTGAGAAGGGATGCAAACGCTGGTCTGGGAGCGCCGCTACTCTCTTTCGGAGATTTAGCTCCATGTCCAGGGAGATGAGATCACGGGCATCCCCCGTGAAGTCCGGATAGACCGCCTGCGCCGCAATGGTTCCACGGTTCGGGTCGACGAATACGGGCTGTTCACGACCAGCATCTCTGATCGTCGCAATAGAGACGCTTCTTGGGCCGGAGTCTGATACGGCGCCCATGTGACCTCTCAAGTCTGTGTGTAATCGATTACCGCCCTGGTTTCAGAGGCTACGCATTGAGCCACCGTCTACTCTGATGCGCGTCCCGGTAACGTATGACGCATGGGCGCTTGCCAGGAAAGTGGCGACTGCTGCGAACTCTTCCGGTCGCCCGTAACGACGTATCGGTATTGCTGACTCGGACGCGTTGCGCTCTTCCTCTAGACTGTGCCCGGCCTCAGCAGCCCGTTTGGCGTCAAGGGCGGCGACCCGGTCCGTGGCGAATCGTCCGGGCAACAGCATGTTGACAGTGACTCCATGCTCGGCCGTCTCTTCAGCGAGGGTCTTGAGGTACGCGCTAAGGGCAGCCCGGCCTACGTTGGACGCGGCGAGTCCAGGTATCGGTTCAGCAACTCCGCTTGAACCGATAGCGATGATTCGCCCCCACCCAGCATTGAGCATGTCAGGCAGGCAGAGGCGAACGAGGTCCTGTTGTGTCAGGAGCAGGCGATCAATCGCCTGCTGGAAGCTGTCACGGCTCTCTTCGCTTGCGCGGCCAGGCGGGGGTCCGCCTGTGTTGAGTACCAGAATATGGAGCGGCCCGCATCTCTCACGTGCCAGTCGTACGGCCCGCTCAGCGCCCAAAGGGTCAGTAAGGTCAACGCCGAATCCCCATGCAGCGGGCAACGACGCAGCCTCCTTCTCGGCAAGCTCTCCGCGGCGCCCGCATAGCGCCGTCCGCACGCCCTCGTGGGCGAGGGAGCGCGCGATGGCGAGTCCTAACCCCGAGGTGGACGCGCAAACGAGCGCCGCGCGACCCGCGATACCCAGATCCACTATTCGTGCGCTCCTTTTGCCAGAAGACGGCCTGCTTCTGAAGCGTGTTCCTGTACCAGCCATCGCAGATATTGCGGCAGTTCAGCCGCCGGCGGACGCACCGCAGCGCTCGTCATCAGGCCGCGCTGAAGCAGCAGTTCCTTCCTTACAGCCAGCCCGATGCCCTTCTGCGCCTCGAAGTTTGCCAAAGGCAGCCACGGGGAGAGCACTGCTCGTGCGGCAGCGAAGCCGGACCGTCGATAGGCCGCGTGCGTGGACACTAGGCCTTCGAAGAAGGAGAATCCGGTCATCGACCCAGCCGCACCACACGCCAATTCGTCGAGCAAGCCGACCCCGCCTAGCCCACCGAACACAGGCGTATCCGTCTTCGTTGTAAGCACGTTGATGGCCGCTGCCGTCGGTTCTGCCTCGGCCTTCACTCCGGCCACTATGTCTCCCTGATCGCGAACCAGGGCTGCCAACTCACGGGCGTCCACGTGCACACCCGTGGCTATCGGATAATCTTGAATCACGACGCTAACATTCGTCGCCTCGTACAAAGCGCGGATGTGACGCGCGAAGGCCGACAGGTCGGCGGTACCGATTTTCACCATCACTCCCGCAAGAGCAGAGTCGGCCGCGGCGAGGGCCGACTCCGCCTCCTCGATGGCGTCGGCCGTGGTCCCACCGCTCAGCCCCACCACGAGGGGTAACCCCGTCGATGCGGCCGCTACGAGCTCAACCATTTGCGATCTCTCGGCGGGGCTGAGCGCGGCGGCCTCGCCGAACACGCCGAGCACGGTCAGACCGACCGCTCCCACGGCACGGTAGTGACGGGCCAACGCGTCGACGGACGGCTCACAGATTCGAAGCTCGGGGCCGGTAAAGGGCGTCGGAAGCACAGCCCAACAGCCAGATGGCAGCCGCTGTGACGTCATCCTCTTCTCGCTCCCGGGATCCGCTGGTCTCGCTCCTGCCGGGCACGCCAGCGGGGGCTGGCATTGTTTGCATAGCGCGTCACACGCCTTTGCATGAGGAGAAGCATGCCCATGATCAGAGCGTTGATACCGAAGATCACCAGGCCGAACGCGGCCACGGTCGGATACAAGGCGTTCTGCCACTGGCTAACGAGGTATAGCGAGGTGTAAGACGACCCGCTAGGCGCAAGCAACACAGATACAGGTAGCTCACGAAACATCGATACGAATAGGACGAGCCAGGCGGTGATCAGGAAGCGTGCGAGCAGCGGAATGAGAATGAAGCGAACCGCACCGAAGAAGCTAGCACCGGCGACTCGCGACGACTCTCCTAGTTCGCGAGAGAGCTGATACAGGCCGCCCGCGAGCACTTGCATGGCCAGCGGAAGGAACACGACAACGTATCCGACGAGTAGAAGGAACGCCGTTCCGTACAGCGCGCCCGCAAACAGAAACACAGTGGCAAGGAAACCCACCGCGAACACGATGCTCGGCGTTCCGAGCGGCACAAGCGCCAAGTAGGCTATTGCTGCGCGGCCCCGCAACGTCGATCGAGACGCGATGATGGAGATCGCCAGAGCGAGAACCACGCCGATGCTGGCGCCAATGAGCGACAACTTGAAGCTATCCCACAGCGCCTGGCGACCGTAGGGGTCGCCCAACGCCGCTGAGAAGTTCGCTAACGAGAGATGTGCGTCCCCAAGATTGGACGTCCAGAGCCGCTCCAAAGCCACGAGCACAATCGCGGCGGCTGGTAGCAGCACCGCCAAGACGATGTACGACCATACAGCGCAGGAGGCCAAGGGTGACCACCACCCAAGGCTGAGCCGCCTCGCCGTTCGCCCTTTCCCACCAATCACCTCATAGCGGCCCTGCCCGCGAGATAGCCGCCGCTGGAGATAGAGGCCAAACAACGCCGGCGCAAGCAGAAGGATGCCGAGCGCAGCGGCAGCAGATGGCTGAGCAGGGTAGAAGACCGAGGAGTACTCCCAAATCCGAAGTGACAGAACCTGAAAGTTGATAGAGCTTCCAAGGACGAGTGGAATCGAGAACTCGGCGAGGCCGACCATGACGACCACGACAACACTAGCGATAATCGCCGGGCGGATTATTGGCGTCGTGATTCGAACCAAGGCACCCAAGCTGGACGAGCCGGAGACCATCGCTGCTTCTTCGAACTCCGTGTCAACCTGCATAATGGCAGGGCGCAAGTACAGGTAGGCGAACGGGACGACGTAGATGCTAGCTACGATAATGATCCCGTGCGTGCTGTAAATGTTGAGGAGAGTGCTGTGCGGTCCAACGCCTGGCACCTGCCGCCAAAGAACGTTTAGCAGGCCCGCTTGCGGGGATCCGAGGAACATCCAGCCAAACGCCCCAATCAAGGGCGGCACTAGGAAAGACATGATCGGCATAAACTCGCCAAGCCACTTGCCGCCGGCCACATTCGTTCTCGATACGAGAATGGCAAGGCCAAACGCTATGGCGGTGCCGATGATGGTGCTGGAGACGACCAGGAGAAGGGTGTTCTTGATCGCCGCGACATTGGCGGGATCCGCAACGACGTTCCACCACCGCTCAAGCCCACTCAGGCCGGCACCGCCGGAGATGGGCTTGTAGGCGGTCCAGATCACCGCGACCAAGGGACCACCGATTACGGCCACGAGCACGAGTAGCAGGGCGACGAAGGTGGCGCGCGTGCCTCGGCTGTCAGTTCTAACCACGGCGTTGCGGCGTTCAGTACGCTGCGGGAGTGTGGTGAGCATCGCCTCAGCCTCTTGAATACTCGGGGATCACGCCGCCACCCGGACCGGCGTCCGGCGCCGCCCGTGCGTCGCTAGGGTCGCCGATCCTCCGGTAGATGCGTAGCGCATCTACCGGAATAAGGACCTCCACCTCTACCCCTCGCTCTGGTCCGAGTTCGGTGCCCGGCGCCAGCACGTCGAAAGCGCCGCCGTTAGCTCGGATTACGTAGGTCGTCAGATCCCCGGCAAACGCGACCTGCTCGACAGCGCCAGAAACCCGATTCCATTCATGCACAGATCCAGCAGAGAACTGGGCATCCTGCGGGCGGAAGCAGATCTCTACGGTGTCACCCGCTGCGCAGGAGGACTCGGTCTCGCTGTTTCCAGGCTGCCCTCGGAGCACTCCGAGATCGCACCTCACGGTCAACGTTTGGTCGTCGCGCCCCAGCACCTGGCCAAATCTGCTGTTCATAGTGCCGAGCGCGCGCCCAACGCCAGCCGATGTCGGCTGACGGTATATCTCCCGGGGCGAGCCGACCTGTGCGACCCGTCCGTGCTCCATCACGGCGATGCGATCCGCGATGGTCAGTGCCTCTGCCTGGTCGTGGGTCACGTAAACCATCGTCAACCGGAGGCGTCTCGCCAGAGACGACAGCTCCAAGCGCAACCGGGTGCGAAGGCCTGCGTCTAGGTTCGATAGTGGCTCGTCCAGCAAGAGGACCGACGGCTTTGCGACGATCGCTCGCGCGACTGCAACGCGTTGTTGCTGGCCACCACTGAGCTCCCGTCCGTACCGGCCGGCAAGCTCGAGGCAGCCGACTTGCGCAAGTGACTCGTTCACGCGCGCCCGAACAGCCTGACGGTCGACATGTTGCCTCCGGAGCGGAAACGCAACGTTCTGAAAGACAGTCATATGCGGCCAGATTGCGTACGACTGGAACACCATGCCGACCTGCCGCGCATGCGGCTGTATGAACGTTCGGCGCGAAGATGAATACATCGTTTCGTCGCCAATCACGATCTCCCCAGTGTCCGGGACGTCCAAGCCTGCCAAGCATCGAAGGAGCGTTGTCTTACCGCAGCCACTGGCCCCAAGCAGCACGAGGATCTCGGCCTCCCCGACTTCGAGGTCGATACCGTCGAGGACTTTGACAGGGCCGCTCGCAGCGCGGTACGACTTGCTAATGCCACGGAGCGAGATTCTTCTTGACACCGGACCACCTCCTTGCATCGAAGACCGTCGGTACGCTGCCGCCGTCGTTCAGCTGCCCTGAAGCTGCTTCAGCAGGCTTGCTGCCTGTGCGGTCGCAGCCTTTGCGTCGAGTGGCTTGTAGCCCGCAGGGACCTGAGTCGCCCCTGGGATGCCACTTAAGGGTGATGCGAGGTTGAACGAGCCATTCATAACCTGCTGGCCATCGGGCGACATGAGATAGTCGATGAAGAGCGCGGCCGCATTCGGGTGTGACGCGAAGCGTGAGACGGCGAAGTCTCGCACGGCGCCCGCGAGCTGATCGGGGATCCATTGCTTGACGTCGGCGCCGGCGTCGTTGAGTGATTTCACGTAGGACTGTGCGATCAGGCCCACCTTCGACTCCCCCGCTGCAATACGCTGAGCACAATCGGCAAAGGTGGGGGTGAGCACGATGCCATTCTTGCCGAGGTTGGCGAGGAAGTCTGGTGAAGTCGCATTCGCGATAACGATGTACTGCCAGGCGATATTTGCGTTAAGCGTGGGGTTTTCGCCACAGATCGCACCCTTGAACTCGGGCTTCAGCAGGTCTTGGTAGGATGCCGGGACAGAGGCGGAGTCCACCAGCTTTGCGTTGTAAAGCACTGTGTAAAGGTTGTAACTGACGCTCACGCCGTAGTCCTGGATTTTGTGCGCGGCCGGCCATGTCGCGAATGCGGGCACGCTGGTGAGTGGCTGGAGGATGTTCATCGAGTGCTGCGTCGCCAGGTCATCAGGCACAGCAGTGCTAACTACGTCCCACTTGTGGATATTGTGCTGGCCCTCTGTGACGAGCCGTTGGGACAGTGCGGCATTTTGGAGAATCGTGGGGGTGACTTTAATACCGTACTTCTTCGTGAAACCGTCCGAGATCGCTCGTGTCGTCGCCACGTCAAGTGCCGCATAGAAGTCTACGCTGCCTTCCTTCTTTGCGGCCGCCTCGAGACTTGCCAGTCCTCCCGAGGCGCCTGCACTCGGCGAGCTGACAGTGGGTTGCGATGAGGCCGGCGTACGGGCAGCAGGTTGCGATGAGCTACAACCTGCGGCGACAAGACTGGCGACGACGACGGCCGCCGCTGAAAGCGCGAGGGGACGGACTCTGGGTGTGCGGCGCGGCCACGGGTGGCTTGAGACACCCGTCGTGGAAGACTTCGTCATATGATTCGCCATCGAATACGCTCCTAGTGCTGGGTCCGGGCGTTAGTAGTCATGTCTGGCTGCCTCTCTCTCGAGACGGCGACGAGGCCTGCTCGTGGAGGTCGCCCGCTAGCCGTCGTGCGAGGACTTGCTCGCTCGCTGCGCGCCTGCTCGCGGACATCTCTGCGGTGTGTCGGTAAAGGCGTGGCACTCATTGCGGCTTCCCGGATCAGGTCGAGGCAGCGCCGAGCCGCTGGGCTTGGGAGAAAGCCGCCCGGCGTGGCGACACAGATATGAATGTCCGTCAGCATTCCGTCGACTCGTCGATACACGAGATCGCCTCTCGCTTCAAAGGGGTCGAGCTGCCGACCGAGTTCACCGACAAATGCCACACCAACGCCGGCGGCGACCATCCGTTTTGCCGTCTCGGTGTTGTCGGTACGCAGAGCAACCTGGAAGCCGGGGCCGAATGCGTCGACCATCGCGTCGGAGACAATGAAGTCTTCGTTGTACGCAATCATCGGTTCGCTGCGCAGGTCCGCCGCAGTCAAACGGGTCCGCCGTGCCAGGGGGTGACGCGCGGGTATGCAGGCGACGAGCGTATCGCGTGCGATCTCTTCCAGCGTTATCGATCCGTTCGTCGCGTGCGGATTGGTGCCTCCGAAGTGTGAGACAATGCCGAAATCATCGTGCCCCTGCAGGATTCTTGAGAGGTTTCTACGAGAACCGCCCTCATGAACGCTGACCTGGACGCCAGGATGGCTGGCGGAAAGCGTCGCCAGGACGGTCGGCAACCAGATCTGAGTCACGATTGCGATCGCGCCAAAGCTGACACGGCCCCGCTCGAGGTTGTTGTGGGCGTCGCAGCCGGCGGTAATCGCGTGCACCGTGCGTAGGATCGCTCGGACCTGAGGAATGATCTCCTCCCCCACGGCAGTGAGCCGCACTCCCCGCGGCGTGCGATAGAGCAGAACCGAGTTGAGCCTTGTCTCCAACTGTGCGATCGCCCGGCTCAGCGAAGGCTGAGCTAAGCCCAGGGCCTCGGCGGCGCCGTGGAAGGAGCCTTCATCGATGATTGCCGCGAAGTACCGCAGTTGGTCCAGCGTGATGCCAGTCGTGAGGTCTACCGACGGTGCACTGGTCACTGGTCGGCCCTGCCTTGGTATGCCGCGCCGCGTGACATCGCGCTGGCTGCCATCCCTGCGGCTCGGGGCGCCGTATCTGAGGAAGAGTCTGGGCGGCTCGGTCGACTCTGGCGCACCATGGCGGCGATGTCTAGGCGTCGGTGACTGATCACCGGCAGAGACTGCCGACTTGCTCGCAAGCGCTCGGGATCGATTGAGTCGACGAGGAGACCCGGCGCCTCACCAAGTTGAGCACGCACGACCCCCATCGGATCGACGAGCATGCTACCGCCG
>Ga0105240_10008767_pt1 | contig 14413 bp, 12 predicted proteins | sample KBSC54metaG_FD_80426 | JGI IMG/M metagenome (GOLD analysis project Ga0105240, IMG submission 80426) | Corn rhizosphere microbial communities from Kellogg Biological Station, Michigan, USA - KBS C5-4 metaG | ecosystem: Host-associated > Plants > Roots > Rhizosphere > Soil | place: Michigan, USA... | reverse complement strand
TAAGCAAGCGTTCATTGGTTACCCTGATAAACTTGGATGTAAAGACCACCGAGTCGCGTTTCTTTTCTTCTTTCTGCCTTTCAGCATCAATCTCCTGATCGCCACTGAGCTGCTTCCCGGGTTTTTTGGTGGTGGTGTCGTTATTAAAATTATTTCTTCTGTTGATATTATTCGGATAGCCGGGTATGGCCGGATTTTGGGCCAACGCCACACTTGCCGAAAAACACATCAGCATCACAAGAAGAATATATCGGAGTCGGTTTTGCATTAAAGGCCGGCAATCAGTTTTTTAAGTATTAATGTCATTTTGGGTTCAGCTTCGCGTGCAACTGCCAGAATTTCTTCCAACGATACCGGGTTCAGCGTTTCGGGGAATCCTTCATCAGTTAACACCGAAATCGCAAAAACCGGCAGCCCCATGTGATTGGCTACAATAACCTCAGGAACGGTGCTCATGCCTACCGCATCGCCGCCAATTATCCGCAGGTAACGGTATTCTGCCTTCGTTTCAAGGTTCGGCCCTGTCACAGCTACATAAACACCCTTATGGCAGGTAATATTGCTCTCTTTAGCAATATTCAATGCATTTTCGATCAGATCGCGGCGATAAGGCTGGCTCATATCCGGGAAACGCGGGCCCAACTCCTCCTCATTCCTGCCGATCAACGGATTGTGGGGCTGAAGATTGATATGATCTTCTATAACCATCAAATCACCTTTTTTGATGTTGGGATTAAGCGAGCCGCTGGCATTGGATACGAACAAGGTTTTTATACCCAGCATTTTCATTACCCTTACCGGGAAGGTGATCTGCTGCATGGTATATCCTTCGTAGTAATGCAAACGGCCCTGCATAGCTACTACCTTTTTGCCCGCCAGTGTGCCGAATATCAATTTACCTGAATGAAACTCAAGTGTAGAGATTGGAAAATCGGGAATATTAGAGTACATCAGTTGTTTTTCAACTTCAATCTCGGTCACTAATCCGCCGAGGCCCGTACCCAGTATAATACCTATTTCCGGCTCAAAATCGCCAATACGATTTTTAATGTATAAGGTGGTTTGTTGTATGTTCTCTAACATATTGTATAACTAACTGGTCGAATTGCTGCGACTCGTCGTTTAAGAATTGTACCCCAATCGGTATGACCAACACCGGCAACGAGTGCACAAGCGGAAGCGGTTCGTGTCCAACTAAACGCTGCGCATCCTTTTCTGTTGTAATAATCACTTTTTTTTGTGCAGTACTGTCAGCGAATTCATCGGCAAGTTTACTGATATTTTTTAAGCTAAACTGATGATGATCGGGATAATTGTAATGTACCAGTTTTGAAGTATACTTTTTAATATACTGCACCAAAGGTTTGGAATTTGCAATGCCTGTCAACAGGAATACTGTTGTATCGCTATCCAAAATTACATTTGATTTATTTCCGCTTAAATCCTGCAATGGCAAATAAACTATTGAAGTGAAGAATACTGATTGATAAGGAAGCGGTTCCATATTATTCACGATTGCTTGTTGCGCCTCGTTGTTTAACTGTTCCGGGCATTTACTGATCACAATAATATCCGCCCGCCAGCGTCCGCTGAAAGGTTCGCGCAGGTTGCCCGCCGGTAAAAGCAGATGAGGCTCGTTAATTCGGTTATAATCGAACAACAAAATGCTCAATCCGGGCTTAACAGCACGGTGCTGATAAGCGTCATCCATCAATACCAGGTTGTGCGTATTAGTAAGTTCTTTAAGGCCATCAACCCGCTTCTCGCATACCACAACCGTTATGTCAGGAAATTTGTGCTTGAATTGCAAAGGCTCATCACCCACCTGTTCTGCAGTTGAATCGACCGTAACTGTTAAAAAACCTTTGGTTTTACGTCCATACCCGCGACTTAAGGTCGCCAACGTATAATGGTCCTTTAGTAATCTTACCAGGTATTCTGTCATTGGCGATTTCCCTGCCCCTCCCACATCCAGGTTTCCTACTGAAATAACGGGCATCCTGAACGTTCTGCTTTTCAATATCCCAGCGTCATAACACCAGTTCCGGATAGATACAACGAGGCCATATAATAACGAAAATGGGAATAAAAGCCAGCGGAGTTTCATATAATCGGTAAAGATATAAAAAACGCGTCGATAGGTATTTTGTGCGTAGTTTTATAACTTAGGTTTTTAAACCAAGCTATGAGACTTAAATTATCTACCCTTTTCCTTTTGGCCTTCTGTACTACCGCCTTCTCACAAACCGACGCCAAACTTACCACCAAATTGCAAGATGCTGTAAAAGACTTTAAAGGCCAGGTGGGCATTTATGTAAAAAACCTTAAAACAGGCAAAACAGCAGCTATTAATGCCGATACATTGTTCCCGACGGCCAGTATGATCAAGGTTAGTATTCAATGTGGCGTAATGGATAAGATAGAAAAAGGCGAGTTAGCCTATAATCAGAAATTAGTCTACCGTGATTCGTTGTTGTATCCCGGAGAAGACATTTTGGGTTCATTTAAAGACAAAGACACCATTGAGTTAAGCAAAGTTGTTCTGCTGATGATTACCATGAGCGATAATACTGCCAGCACCTGGTTGCAAAGGATCGTAACCGGTGAATATATTAACAATTGGCTGGATAAGAGCGGGTTTAAAGTGCTGCGGGTAAATTCGAGGGTAAAGGGCCGTGAGGCTATTCGTTCCAAATACGGCTGGGGCGTTAGTTCACCTTATGAAATGTGCCGCTTATTTACCATGATCCGTAATGGCGAGGCCGTGAGCCCGGCGGCTAGCGAACGCATGTACCGCGACCTGGTGCGCATTTACTGGGATGACAGATCTTTATCGCAGATACCACCCTATGTGCAGGCGGCCAGCAAGAGTGGCTCGTTAGATGAAGCCAAATCAGAAACTGTTTTGGTAAATGCCCCGCATGGTGACTATGTCTTCTCGGTAATGACGAATAATAATAAAGACCAGCGCTGGACGCCGGATAATGAAGCTCATCAGCTCATTCGCAAGATATCGGCACTGTTATGGCACTATTACGAACCTAAAAGCGACTGGAAACCTGCTCCCGGAATAGATAAGCTGATGCTGAATGAGTGACATTTTTCTGACAACCTGTCACGGATTCCATGCACTTTCCTGACGAAATATGAGGTATTTTTGACGCCCGGAAGCCTTTTTTACTGCCAAAGTGATATTGGCATAAGCCTTGTTAATACTGCATAGGTTTACTATTAGAAAAGGAAAAAATCAATCATATATGTCTAAAATAATTGGAATCGACTTAGGAACAACGAACTCTTGCGTTGCAGTAATGGAAGGTAACGAGCCTGTAGTTATTGCCAACAGCGAGGGTAAACGTACTACGCCGTCAGTTGTGGCGTTTGTTGACAACGGCGAGCGTAAGGTGGGTGATCCTGCCAAGCGCCAGGCTATCACCAATCCTACAAAAACTATTTATTCTATCAAACGCTTCATGGGTAACAAATTCGATGAAGTGACCAAAGAAGCTGCCCGTGTACCATATAAAGTGGTTAAAGGCGATAACAATACCCCACGTGTTGAGATCGACGACCGCAAATATACCCCGCAGGAAATTTCAGCGATGATCCTTCAGAAAATGAAGAAAACAGCTGAGGACTTTTTGGGTACCGAGGTTACCGAAGCTGTTATTACCGTACCTGCTTACTTTAACGACGCTCAGCGCCAGGCTACCAAAGAAGCCGGTGAGATCGCAGGCTTAAAAGTTCGCCGTATCATCAACGAGCCTACTGCTGCTGCCCTGGCTTACGGTCTGGACAAAGCACACAAGGATATGAAGATCGTTGTGTTCGACTGCGGTGGTGGTACGCACGACGTGTCCGTACTGGAGCTAGGCGATGGTGTGTTCGAAGTAAAATCAACCGACGGTGATACACACTTAGGGGGTGACGACTTTGACCAGGTAATTATCGACTGGCTGGCTGACGAATTTAAAAACGACGAAGGTATCGATCTGCGTAAAGACCCAATGGCTTTACAACGTTTAAAAGATGCTGCAGAAAAGGCTAAAATCGAGCTTTCAAGCACTTCTCAGAGCGAGATCAACCTGCCATATATTACTGCTGCTGACGGTATGCCTAAGCACCTGGTTAAAACCTTAACCCGTGCTAAATTTGAGCAACTGTCTGACAGCCTGATCAAACGTACTATCGAACCATGTAAAACAGCTTTAAAAGCTGCAGGCTTAAACACTTCAGATATCGATGAAGTGATCCTGGTAGGTGGTTCAACCCGTATCCCTGCTATACAGGAAGCTGTACAAAAATTCTTCGGTAAAGCTCCTTCAAAAGGTGTAAACCCTGACGAAGTGGTTGCCATAGGTGCTGCTATTCAAGGTGGTGTATTGACTGGTGAAGTAAAAGACGTGTTACTGCTCGATGTTACCCCGCTTTCATTAGGTATCGAAACCATGGGTGGTGTAATGACCAAGCTGATCGAAGCAAATACGACTATCCCGACCAAGAAATCGGAAGTGTTCTCTACGGCATCTGATAGCCAGCCTTCTGTTGAGATCCACATCTTACAGGGCGAACGTCCGATGGCTGCTCAGAACAGAACATTAGGCCGCTTCCACCTGGATGGAATTCCACCAGCTCCTCGTGGTGTGCCACAGATCGAAGTATCATTCGACATTGACGCTAACGGTATATTACACGTATCGGCTAAAGATAAAGCTACCGGTAAAGAACAAAAGATCCGTATCGAAGCTTCATCTGGTTTAACCGATGCTGAAATTAAGAAGATGAAGGACGAAGCTGAAGCAAATGCTGAAGCTGACAAAAAGGCAAAAGAGGAAGTTGAAAAACTGAACTCTGCCGATGCCTTGATCTTTACTACCGAAAAGCAACTGAAAGAATATGGCGATAAGATATCAGCTGATAAAAAAGCTCCTATCGAAGAAGGTTTGAAAAAACTGAAAGAAGCCTATGCTTCTAAAAACCTCGACGCCATCGAATCGGCTCAAACCGAGTTGAACGCTGCATGGACCGCTGCATCTGAAGAGATGTACAAAGCTGCAGGAGAAGCCGGTCAGGCTCAGCCAGGCGCAGGTGATGCCGGGGCTGCAGGCGGAAACGCTCAAGGCGCTGGAGACCATGTAACGGATGTTGACTTCGAAGAAGTAAAATAATAAATCCATCATATATACAAAAACCCGTCCGCTGGTTAGCGGACGGGTTTTTTTTTGAAGAATCCAAATAGGCGAAGGGCTATTTTTAATTTTTCGAATCCCTAAACCATTGAACTTTTCCATACGTCCGCATTACGGGCATGTCATACGTGATGTTCTTTTCAAAATCCGCCCAGCCAGGGTAAATATTTATGGATGTCGTCATCAAGGCTTAGCTTTTCCTCATGTGCCAAAAACAAAATGCAATAAGCGGTGAACCTCGAACATGGTTTTAGTCGTAACAGGAATGCTGTATTCCAGGTTAGCCATACCAAAGCATTTAGCATAGATCAGTGAGTCGTTGCGCACAATACCAACGGCGCATCCGGGACTTTTGAGTTATCATATTACTTGAATAAGTTGTCTATCTTTTTTTCGGTTGCCGTATCTAAGCCCTGTGATATTGCACGATAGGGAAATTGTGAAAGCAAAGATATTACGAAGAATAGTTGTGATAAACGTTTCATAGCAACTGATTTAATCTATTAATTATGAAGTTTATTATCAATTTTTTGCTTGTGGCGATACTCACATGCGCAAACATCATTGTACCTTATCAAACCGCAGATCTTGTATGGAACCGTCGTTGACATCAAAGCCGATAATCTTCCCCTTTTTATCCCGGGCAATTAATAGCGTGTGCATGCAATCCAAGTCGTTTAAAAGCCGGTTTTTATCATAAAAGATTATCGGCGAGTCGTTGTATTTCGCGTTTTTGAGTTTCAACTGGTGATCTTTTAATACTATTGTGTAACTGCAATCCAATTCGCGGCAATAGTATTTACCTATATAGGTCAATAATTCCTTTCCGGTAAGTTTGTTTTTGGCATCGATTCTTATCATTTTCTGGCCAGTATTGTTTCCCGGCCATGTGTGCTTTGCTGTTATTTCGCCATTACTTTTTCGGGTAAAAGCAAAATTCATTTGGTTATTAATGTCCACGCCGGTGGTCCCAGGGAAATAAAAGCTGTCCCTTGCTGTCCGCAGTAACAGGAAACTTGTGCCGAAATAAACGGCATAGAATTTTTGGTTTTTCAGTTTAAACTCGGCCTGGTCGCCATTGTCTGTAATGTATGATCCTGCAAACTGCTTGGCGCTTGCTGTATCTGTGATGATTGAGTCTCCGCGGAGTCTGATGACCGCCTCAGTTTTGCCCTGCGGCCGGCTTTTAATGAACAAATGGGGAAGCTTATGACTAACTTCATATAGGTTGTAAGAACCACCGTTGCTGAAAAATATAAGCGCCATTTTTGCACCAGGCAGATATTCCACGAAATTTTGGCAAGCACCAATGGAACCGTAATGAAAGTACATTTTAAATCCTTCAAAATCGGCCATTTCGATGCCCGTGCCAATCCCTGTTTCTTTACCCGTATTAAGCTTCCCTGACCGGATCATCTGCTGCATGATCGGATAAAATGCAGATTTGCTATCGCAAAATGCAATTGCCCATTTGCTCATATCATCTACGTTGGTCAACAAGCCCTTTGCGCCCACCGCCGACGAGTTGGCAATGCTAATCTTGGTTACCTCCCAATATGGATAAGCCCGGTTGTTTACCACCTCGGCATAATTGTCGCGAAAATGCGTGTTATTCATCCCCAGCGGCTTGAAAACCGCCGAATCAGTAAACTGCCGCAGCGTTTTACCGGTTACCGAGTGGACGATCTCGCCGGCCAAAAAATAACCGCTGTTTGAATACAGGTATTGCTCGCCCGGGTCAAAATTCAGGGTTCGTTGTTTGCTCAATATTTTGATAACATGTCCGCGGGTGATAACATCCTCCTGGGTCGTGCCTGCTATTTCAAGTAGCTGATCATAATCTCTTATGCCGCTGGTATGGTACAGTAAATTGGCTATGGTAATCTTTTTTCCAAAATTGGGCACCCAGGGCAGGTATTTATGGATATCATCATCAAACTTCAGCTTACCCTGTTGCGCCAACAGCATAATAGCAAACGCGGTAAACTGCTTTGAAACCGATGCCATTTCAAAAATAGTCTTAGTTGTTATTGGAATCTGATATTCCACGTTAGCCATGCCGTAACCTTTGGTGTAAATAAGTGAATCGTTCCTAACAATACCGACGACGCAACCCGGGCCGGTATTACTGTCTCGTTTTTCGAAAATGCTGTCTATCTTTTTTATCGTGACTGAATCCAGCGTTTGAGCTGCGGCCTGGCTGACGGTAAAATAAGACACTAAAATTGTGCTGATGAACAGGAAATAGAAAAACAGGCAAAGCGAAAAAGCGCGGAAAAGGCACCCCTGTAGCATAGCCCGTCGTGTGGAACTATCGCGAATAGGTGCATCCATGAGTAATTGTTTTAAGGTGTGGGGTATTTACATAAATATACTGATTATATAAATAACATTATCAATATTTTACATGGATAAATTAAAGACGATAACCTGGTAACCAATAATCGCGTATTGATGGATAGCTGTAGAGGAGGCTGCTATAGAGCACAATTTATAGGGTTAGTCTATTTCTAATGAAACTATGTATAAACAAGAGTCCAAGTAGCCAAAAGCCTATCAATTTTTCGAATCCCTGAACCATTGAACCTTTCCATAAGTCCGCATTACAGGCATGTCATACATATCTATTCGTTTCGAAACAAAACTGACCGAATCATTCTTGAACACGCCTTCAAACCTCCATGTATCGGGACTCACCAAGCAATAATGGATCAGCCCGGTCACAGTCGTATCCTGTGGAAATGTTAATCGCAATGTTTTTTTTGTGGTATCAACTTTCATATGCCATTCAAAGACCGAGTCATTTGTGAGCCTGATCTCTACCGAATCATCGTCGTCTATGGCGACCTCTCTCCATGCCAGCGAATTGGTCTGCCCGGCAGTTTTGAGCGGTCTTATGGAAAATTGCCCGACCGGGTAAATGCCCACAAGCTGTTTGTAGGCTTTATTACCTTCTTTGATAACATAATCTATGTTCATCTTGAGGAACAAGAACAGCCATAAACCTATGATAACGGACTTTATGACGTACCGCAAGAGTTTGTGTTTGCTTAGCAACGGTTGCATTGCAAACAATGAGGTAGTGCGCTGCAGCACAAATATTTGGAGTAATCGCCTGATCTGTGGCAACAGGATAAATATTGCAAACAACATCAAGTTGAGCAGAAATAATTTCAAAATCACTTCATAGGCGACATCTAACATCAAAACATTGAATAGTACCCCTAAAGCTATTAAAGCTCCTATCGTCGAGGTGCGCCTGAACACCAACAAGATGGCTGGGATGATCTCGCAAAGCCCCGCAAAAAACTTGTATGATTTGGATATGGACATACAAATCCAAAGGATATTCATTGGAACGGTACGGCCAACAGTAACAGACATATATTCGGGAAACAGATAAAATTGTTGATCGAATATCTTCCCCGTTCCATAAGCAAACAGGATAAATGCCAGGTAGTACCGTGCAAATGCATGCGCGTATTTGAAAAAAAAAGGTAATTTGCGTCCTTTGTCGATCATCGTCCATATTGCGGCAACTAATATGGCTAAAACGAGAAACGTGAGCACACCAGCCAAGCCGACACGGTTATCATTAAATCCAACAAACCCCGGGAACTTTCGATGCAGGATAAATCGGTACACCAGATTTATCAACCAAATACCGGCGTCGATAAATGGTTTGTTAAGAGATGGCGCCCATTTGTATACATCGCCAAAGTCGTTTATAAAATCGCTAATGAACAGGAAATAAAAAAACAGGTAAAGCGAAAAAGCGCGAAAGGCGAACTTCCCGAATAGGCTCGGCTTAGCAGAATTATTTTCCGCATCTGGAATACTCATGATAAATTGTTTAAAGGTTACCGGGAAAGTGCTGTATCTAATGTAAACAAAATAAATTGTAATCCATTGTTGGTCAATATCCTTTAAACAAAAAACCCCGCCTATTGAGCGGGATTTTCAATATCAATAAAAGAATATTATGACCAAAGATTTGACGGATAAGTTCCGTCTGCAACCAGTTTAGAAATGCTTGCCTGTACGATTGGTTTATCTTCCTTATAAGTAACACCAAACCATTTTGATGCTGTTGGGATCACTTTGAATGATGCTGTGCCTGATTTGATCAGTTCATCAGCAGCAAGCGGGATAAAGAATTCAGATTTCGGGTTGTTCTCATTTGCTTCAACAAACTTCTTGAACATTGGCTCGCTTTGTTTGAAGATAGCGGGAGTGAATCCCCAGAAATTCATGGATACACGGGTATCATTCGGTAATGAATGCTCGCCGGTTGCATCTTTATAGGCAACGGTACCGTCTTCTTTAAAATATACTTCGGTACGCTCGTTGATCTCAACCATGTTACCGTTATCATCTACTTTACATACACCGCGTGAAACTGTACCGTAGTCAGACAATGTTTTATCAACCTGGTAGCCTATAATCGCGTATTTATCGTCGGCAACTTCAGTGGTCAGGAATTTAGCCATCTTTTCGAAAGCATCGCGGCCATAGTAGTCATCGGCATTGATTACACAGAAAGGCTCATGAACCTGGTTACGTGCAGCAAGCACTGCGTGCTGTGTACCCCATGGTTTAGCCCTTTCAATAGTTTTATCGATGCCAAAAGGCTTCAGATCATAGCTCTGGAAAACATAATCCGTTTCAACGCGGCCTTTTAATTTTGGCTCGAAGATCGCCTTAAAAGTATCGGCAAACTCTTCACGGATAATGAAGCTGATCTTACCAAAACCGGCATTGATAGCGTCATAAATAGAGTAGTCGATAATTGTTTCACCATTCGGACCGAAGCCATCAACTTGTTTCATGCTTCCATAGCGGCTGGCCATGCCTGCGGCCAGTATCAGTAGAGTGGGTTTCATATTTGTTTGTTAGGTACTGTTTTGAGCGTTTTGGGTTTAATTATATCTCAAATGACATTTATACTCAAATTGTTTTGGCTAAGTTTTTTTTCAAATGTAAATTATAAATGTCAAACATACAATTATTTTGACATTTATTTGATATACCTGAAATCCTGGCCGTCTTTTACATTCAGCAATACCTCGTATATCAAACGTATCACATTGTCGACGTCTTCCTTATGGATCATTTCCACGGTGGTATGCATATAACGCAACGGCAATGAGATCAATGCTGATGGCACTCCGTCATTAGAATAAGCAAATGCATCGGTATCTGTGCCTGTTGAACGAGAAGATGCCTGGCGCTGGAATGGGATATCAGCTTTTTGTGCTGACTCTATTAATAGCTTATTTACGTTGTTTTGTACCGCCGGAGCATAAGATATTACCGGGCCCTTTCCGCAAGCCAGGTCCCCCTGCGTAATCTTGCTGATCATCGGCGTTTGGGTATCATGGGTAACATCAGTAACAATAGCCAGGTTAGGCTTAATATGATGTGCGATCATTTCTGCGCCTCGTAAGCCTATCTCCTCTTGCACCGCATTAACGATATATAAACCGAATGGCAATTTCTTTTTATTCTCTTTCAGCAAACGGGCTACTTCAGCAATCATAAAACCGCCCGCACGGTTGTCCAGGGCGCGACCAACATAATAACGGTCGTTTAATACTATAAACTCATCTTCATAGGTGATCACACAGCCAACATGGATACCCAGATTTTCTACTTCTTCTTTAGTGGTGCAACCGCAGTCCAGGAAAATGTTTTTCAGCGTAGGTGCTTCTTCTTTTTCGCCCGAGCGGGTGTGGATAGCCGGCCAACCAAATACGGCTTTAACTATGCCATTGTCTGTATGGATATTTACCCGTTTTGATGGTGCGATCTGGTGGTCAGAACCACCGTTACGTATCACGTAGATCAATCCATCGTTAGTGATATAATTGACAAACCATGATATCTCATCAGCGTGTGCCTCGATCACTACTTTGTATTTGGCCTTGGGGTTGATGATACCGACTGCGGTGCCGTAGTTATCTACATAATATTCGTCGATATAAGGTTTAATATAATCTAACCATAATTTTTGGCCCGAGGCTTCAAACCCTGTTGGTGAAGGGTTATTGATATATTTCTCGAAAAAAGCCAGCGAGGTTTTGTTTACTACCTCTATGTGCTGCTTTTTCTCAGCTTTTTTTTTAGACATAAACTGATTATTTGGGGACTGTTTTTTAATCGATAATGGCAAATATAGTAAAGCTTAAGACAATGATGTATGTTAACAAATTTTAGCGGCATTATTGATTAATTGTTACTGCCTTAACATTCTGTTTATCTGCTCTCCCTTACTTTGCCGCGAGTAAATTTTTTTCAAGATTAGTTTAGTTGATTGAGGATCAGTCCGCTAGTTAGCGGACTGTTTTTTTATTTCCTTCTCCAGTATCTCGTAATCAAAGCCATTTTTTGAAAACAGTCTCCCCGTATGAGCGTACCCGGCCTTCATGTAAAAACCGATGGCTGATACCCGCGCATTGCACCAAATTACTGCGCCATTCTCAGATTTTGCAAATTCTTCAACACGCTGCAATAAGGCGTTTCCAATACCCATTTTTTGGTAATCGGACGATACAGCCAACTTTCTAAATTGAAAAGATTTATCAGTTTGGAACAAAGAAATGATGCCGACGAGCTTATCATCGGTGAACGCGCCAAAGTGAATACCGCTCTGGTCTTCGTCTAACTCCATTTCATAAAGCTTTTGAGCCGGATACAATACTTCCTGTCGCAATCGCCACGTCAGTTCGGGACGGATTTGTTCGATGCTTATCATTTGAGGTAAAAGGTGAAAAAGATAAAGTTAAAAGGTTTTATTATGGCATTAATAAAATATCAATTAATACTTTATTTCCGTCTCTCCATTTTAGCCATCCGGTTACTGGATCTTTACATTCCGAAATATAGCTCTGGCAAGGCTCACCTTCGTGTTTGTTATTGTCATCATTATAAAAACAATCAAATCTTACTTTTACCCAATCACCCTTCACTTCTACCGGGCAAAACATTTCATACTTGCCAGGGATAGACAAAGTATCTGCATTTGCAGTCGGCGATATTCTTAAAGGCTGGTGGCTTTCAATCTTGGATCTATTTCTTCTAACGCCAAACGATTGCATAATATAATTTGTCCAGTTCACAAACTGATAACCTTTTGATTTCGGCAAATATTTAATGGTGCCATAGCTAACGATTACTTTGTAATATTTATCTGTCGCCTGCAGACAAATAAAATGCATGATGCCATAATCTGGTTTATAGAATTTGGAATAGATGTCTATTGCTTTCTCATCACCAGACATATTGATGCTTCTGAATTTATTATTCAATAAACTATCTTTATAGACGACAAACTTATCCGGCGCAATAACAACACCGATGCCTAATGTTGACACATCATTGTCATAGGACGGAGAAGTGCCTTTTAGTTTACTCTCTTTTTGCGTTGGAGAGATATGTCTTTTGCTTGAATCGCTTTTTATAGTTGACTTATTAGTTGAACCATTGCAAGAAAGTAAAGTGAAATATATTGCGGTATATATCCAAAATTTGAAAGGCATAGGTTAAAAATTTTTATAGAGGAATGTTTCCGTGTTTCTTCCTCGGATTATTCACCACCTTATTCTCCAGCATTTTAAAGGCGTGGATCAACTTAACGCGGGTTTCGGCGGGATCGATCACCTCATCAATAAAGCCGCGTTCAGCTGCACGGTAAGGATTGGCAAATATGTCTGAGTACTTTTTCTCCATCTCCAGCCATTTGGCGTCCTTATCATGCGCTGCATTGATCTCACGTTTGAAAATGATCTCCGCGGCCCCTTTGGCGCCCATTACGGCAATCTCTGCTGTCGGCCATGCGTAATTCATATCGGCGCCTATGTGTTTAGAGTTCATTACGTCATATGCGCCGCCGTAGGCTTTACGGGTGATAACTGTTATACGGGGCACAGTTGCTTCGCAGAATGCATATAGCAATTTAGCTCCACTGGTGATAATGGCGTTCCATTCCTGGTCGGTGCCGGGTAAAAAGCCAGGCACATCCTCAAACACGAGCAGGGGAATATTAAAGCTATCGCAAAAGCGCACAAAACGCGCCCCTTTGGTTGACGAATGAATGTCCAGCACTCCCGCCAAAAACGCAGGCTGATTAGCCACGATGCCTATACTCCTACCCGCCAGTCGCGCAAAGCCTACGACGATATTTTCGGCAAAACCTTGGTGTACTTCCAAAAAAGAATCCGCATCGATCACCTGGCTAATCACATCACGGATATCATAAGGTTGCGAAGTATTTTCGGGTATCAGTTTACTCAGTTCAGGGCGCAGCTCATCCTTACCCTCGTAAAGGATCGACGGCGCTTTTTCCTCGCAGTTCTGCGGCATATAGCTTAGCAGCTTTTTAATATGCTGTATAGCGTCGATCTCATTGGTACAGGCGAAATGTGTAACACCCGATTTTGTGGCATGGGTGTCTGCTCCGCCTAATTCTTCCGATGTCACTACCTCATGGGTAACCGTTTTTACCACGTTCGGCCCAGTTACAAACATATACGAGGTATTCTCCACCATCAATATAAAATCAGTAATAGCAGGTGAATAAACAGCCCCGCCTGCACAAGGGCCCATAATGGCTGAAATCTGCGGCACTACGCCCGACGCCATGGTATTGCGGTAAAAGATATCGGCATAACCACCCAGTGAAACCACACCTTCCTGTATACGCGCTCCACCCGAATCGTTCAGCCCGACAACCGGTGCGCCATTCTTCATGGCCAGGTCCATTATCTTACAGATTTTTTCCGCATGGGTTTCGGACAGTGAACCGCCAAAAACGGTAAAATCCTGCGAAAAAACATAAACCAGGCGACCATTAATAGTACCATAACCTGTTACGACACCATCACCCGGGTAAATTTCTTTTTCCATCCCGAAGTCGGTAGAACGGTGAGTAACCAGCATCCCGATTTCCTGAAAAGAGCCCTCATCCAGCAAAAAATGCAGCCGCTCGCGTGCCGTTAGTTTTCCTTTTTTATGCTGACTTTCTATCCGCGCATGACCACCACCAGCCAGGGCTTGTTCGCGTTTATGCTGTAGTACTTTAAGTTTTTTGTTCACAATCGGTTTATATGCTACACGCTAAAAATAGCAATTAAATTGTAACATTATCCTTTTATCAGCGTTTAGAAAAGCATATCCAAGAAATTTATATTTTTGCGGCAATGAGGTCAAAGGGCTTTAAAATATTC
>Ga0105240_10008765_pt1 | contig 14414 bp, 14 predicted proteins | sample KBSC54metaG_FD_80426 | JGI IMG/M metagenome (GOLD analysis project Ga0105240, IMG submission 80426) | Corn rhizosphere microbial communities from Kellogg Biological Station, Michigan, USA - KBS C5-4 metaG | ecosystem: Host-associated > Plants > Roots > Rhizosphere > Soil | place: Michigan, USA... | reverse complement strand
GATTTCTGGGGCAAGATCAGCTTCTGGTTCTGGGTGGTCGGCTTCTGGGTCGCCTTCACGCCGCTGTACGTGCTCGGCCTGATGGGCGTGACGCGCCGCCTGCGCCACTTCGACGATCCGTCGCTGCAGATCTGGTTCCTGATCGCGGCGTTCGGCGCGCTGCTGATCGCCGCCGGCATCGCCGCCATGCTGATGCAATATTATGTCAGCATCCGGGATCGGAACACGCCGCGCCTGCGCGATTTCACCGGCGATCCCTGGGGCGGCCGCACGCTGGAATGGGCGACCTCCTCGCCGCCCCCGGCCTACAATTTCGCCTTCTCGCCGATCGTGCATGACCTCGATGCCTATGCCGACATGAAGGAGCGGGGCTATGTGCGGCCGGAGCAGGGTTTCCGCCCGATCCTGATGCCGAAGAACACGCCCTCGGGCCTGATCCTGGCGGTGCTCGCGGCGATCTTCGGGGTGGCGATGATCTGGTACGTCTGGTGGCTGGCGGCCTTGAGCTTCGTCGGCCTGGTCGGCACCGCGATCTTCCACACCTTCACCTACGACCGCGAGTTCCACATCCCCGAAAGCGAGGTGCGCGAGACGGAAGCCGCGCGTACCCAGCTTCTGGCGGCGGGAGCCTGAGACGATGGCCAACGCACCGACCATGACCGACGCCCAGGGCTCGCCCGTCTTCCTCGACATGCACGAGCATGACCACGAGGCCGGCGGCAGCACCATGCTGGGCTTCTGGATCTACCTGATGAGCGATTGCCTCATCTTCGCGATGCTGTTCGCCGCTTATGCGCTGTTCGGCGGCAGCTATGCGGGCGGCCCGAAGGCCTCCGAAATCTTCGAGCTGCCGCTGGTCGCGGTGAACACCTCGATGCTGCTGCTGTCGTCGATCACCTACGGCTTCGCGATGATCGCGATGCAGGACAGGAAGAAGTCGGCCGTGCTGGGCTGGCTGGCGATCACCGGCCTGTTCGGCGCCGCCTTCGTCGGCATCGAGCTCACCGAATTCTCGAAGCTGATCGCGGAAGGCGCCACGCCCCAGCGCAGCGCCTTCCTCTCCTCCTTCTTCACGCTGGTCAGCACGCACGGGCTGCACGTCAGCTTCGGCATCCTCTGGCTGATCACGCTGATGGTGCAGGTCGGCCGCTTCGGCCTGACCGCCGCCAACCAGCGCCGGCTGATGTGCCTGTCGCTGTTCTGGCACTTTCTCGACGTCATCTGGATCGGCGTCTTCACCTTCGTCTACCTGATGGGAGTCCTGCGATGAGCGCCGCCGCTGATGATCATGGCCACGGCCATGGCGATCACCCGCCCGTCACGCGCAAGGGCTATCTCACGGGCTTCCTGCTGTCGGTCGTCCTGACCGCCATCCCCTTCTGGCTGGTGATGGACAAGATCATCACCAGCCCGGTGCTGACCGGTTACGTTATCATGGCGTTCGCGCTGGTGCAGGTGATCGTCCACGTCGTCTACTTCCTGCACCTCGACCCGAAGGCCGAGAGCGGCTGGCAGTTCATGGCGACGATCTTCACCATCGTCGTGGTGGTGATCACGCTGATCGGCTCGCTGTGGGTGATGTACCATATGAACGTCAACATGATGCCGGGGACAGCGGACAGCGCGAGCGGCATGTGATCCGGCGGCGGCGCCTCGCGTTCGCCGCGCTGGCGCTGCCGATCGTCGCCGGGCTCGTCTGGCTCGGCGTCTGGCAGCTCCATCGGCGGGCGTGGAAGCTCACGCTGATCGCGCAGGTGGAGCGCAAGCTGGCGGCCGTGCCGGTGGCCGCGCCCGGCCCCGAGCGGTGGGCGACGGTCTCGGCCGGCGATGCCTACACCCGCCTGAGCGCGCAGGGCCGCTATCGGCCGGATCGCATCACCTTCGTGCAGGCGGTGACCGCCATCGGGCCGGGCTATTGGGTGATGACGCCGCTCGTCACCGATCGGGGCTTCACCCTGCTCGTCAATCGCGGCTTCGTGCCGCAGGACATGAAGGGCAAGCCCCTCCCCGTCCCCGCCGGCACCGTGGCGGTGACCGGCCTGCTCCGCCCGAGCGAGCCGCATGGCGGCTTCCTGCGCGCCAACGATCCCGCCGCCGACCGCTGGTATTCGCGCGATGTCGTGGCGATCGCGGCGAAGCGGGGCATCGGCCCGATCGCCCCCTATTTCATCGATGCCGACGCCGCCACCGCGCCCGGCTGGCCGCGCGGCGGGCTCACCGTCATCCGCTTCCCCAACAACCATCTCCAATATGCGCTGACCTGGTTCGCCATGGCCGCCCTGCTCGCCGGCGCGGTCGGCTGGATGGCGCTGCGCCCCGAGAAGGACTAGCATCGCCGCCATGACCGGAGCCGCCCCGCCGCGCCGGATACCCCGTGCGTCCGAGGATGTCGGCGCGCGCAACATGCTGCTGCTCACGCAGCTGCGCTGGCTCGCCATCGCCGGGCAGCTCGCCGCCATCCTCGGCGCCTGGCTGTGGATCGGGAATGCGCTGCCGATCGGGCCGATGCTCGCGATCCTCGTCGCGCTGGCCGCGCTCAACCTCCTGACCCTGTCGCTGCTGCACAAGGGCTGGGCAGTCGCCAATCACCAGCTCTTCGTCGCCCTGCTGATGGACTGGGCGGCGCTCACCACCCAGCTCTACCTCAGCGGCGGCACCACCAATCCGTTCGCGCCGATCGGGCTGCTGCAGGTGGTGCTTGGCGCCGTGCTGCTGGAGGCGTGGTCGAGCTGGGCGCTGGTCGCCCTGCACAGCTGCGCCTTCGGGGTGCTGGCGGCCTTCCACGATCCGCTCCGCCTCCCCGCCCGCTACGCCAGCACGCTTTCGCCGGTGCATATCCTGGCGAGCTGGCTGAACTTCGTGCTGGTCTCGGTGCTGCTCGTGCTGTTCGTCACCCGGATCGGCCGCAACCTGCGCATCCGCGACGCGCGCCTGGCCGAACTGCGCCAGCAGGCGGCGGAGGAGGATCATATCGTCCGCATGGGCCTGCTCGCGTCCGGCGCGGCGCACGAGCTGGGCACGCCGCTCGCCTCGATGGCGGTGATCCTGGGCGACTGGCGGCGCCAGCCCGCTTTGACCGGCGACGGCGCCTTCGCCGAGGAGGTCGCCGAGATGCAGGCGGCGGTGGCGCGCTGCAAGGCCATCGTGACGGGCATCCTCTACGCCTCGGGCGAAGCGCGCAGCGAGATGGTGGAGCGCACCTCCCTCTCCGCCTTCGTGACCAAGGTGGCGCGGGACTGGGACGGCCAGCGGCCCGGCGTGCTGACCCTGCGGGATCGCTCCGACGCCGGGATCGCCATCGTCGCCGACCGGACATTGGCGCAGGTGCTCGTCAACCTGCTGGACAATGCCGTCGAGGCGGGTGCGGCAAAGGTCGTCCTGAGCGCGGATATCGCCGATGACGAACTGCATCTCTCGGTCGAGGACGACGGCCCCGGCTTCGCTCCGGGCATGCTGGATTCGCTCGGCAAGCCTTATGCTTCGACCAAGGACCGGCGTGGTGCCGGGCTCGGCCTGTTCCTGGCGGTGAACGTGATGCGCAAGCTGGGCGGCGCGGTCGCCGCCGCCAATGGCGCGCGCGGCGGCGCGGTCGTGACGCTTTCCATCCCGCTGCGCGCGTTGACGCTCGAGGCCGCCCGATGACCGAACGCCGGCTGTTGATCGTCGAGGATGACGAAGGCTTCGCCCGGACCCTGAGCCGCTCCTTCGAGCGGCGCGGCTATACGGTGCGCACCCAGCCCGATCCGGACGGGCTGGCCGAGGCGGCCGCCGAGTTCCGCCCCGGCTTCGCGGTGGTCGACCTGCGGCTCGGCCATGGATCGGGCCTCCCCTGCGTGCAGCAGTTGCACGAGTGGGACCCCGCGATGCGCATCGTCGTCCTCACCGGTTTCGCCAGCATCGCGACGGCGGTGGAGGCGATCAAGCTCGGCGCCACCAACTATCTCACCAAGCCCGCCGATACCGACGAGATCGAACGCGCCTTCGCCGCCGTGGAGGGCAATGCCGACGCCAGCCTCTCGGCCCGGCCGAGCTCGATCAAGACGATCGAATGGGAGCATATCCACCAGGTGCTGGCCGATACCGGCTTCAACATCTCAGAAACCGCGCGCCGGCTCGGCATGCACCGCCGCACGCTGGCCCGGAAGCTCGGCAAGCGGCACGTCTGATCAGTCGGTCCCGTCGGCGAACAGCGCCAGGAAGGCCCCGGCCGCGCGGCTGGGCTGGCGCTCGCGATGACGCAGGCCGAAGAAGCGGCGGGGCGGGATGGCGAGCGGCAAAGCGTGGAGATGGCCCGCCGACAGGGCCGTGGTCACGACGACGGTCGAGAGCACGGCCGCGCCGGCCCCGGCGATGACGGCGCTGCGCACCGCCTCGTTGGAAGGCAGCACCAACGCGACCTTCAGCTCCGCCGGATCGATCGCCATCGTGGACAGCAGCGCCTCGAACGTCGATCGCGTGCCCGATCCCGCCTCACGCAGCACCCATTGGGTCGATCGGATCCAGTCGGCATCCACCTGGGCTGGGGCGGCGCCGGCCTGCACCGCCAGCAGCCGGTCCTCGGCGATCGGCCAGCGCAACAGGCCGGGCACGTCGATCACGCCTTCGATGAAACCCAGTTCGGCCTCGCCGGACGCCACCTGCTCGGCGACGCGCTCGCTGTTGGCGATGTCGAGCGAAAGGGCGATTCCCGGATAAAGCCGGCGGAAATCGCCCAGCAGGCGGGGCAACCAATATCCGCCGACCGTCTGGCTCGCCGCCAGCCGCACCGATCCCCGGGCGAGGCCCCGGAAGCCGGCGAGCAGATGATCCAGCCCGGCGGCATGATCGAGCGTCACCCGCGCCTCGGCGAGCAAAGCGCGGCCGACATCGTTCAGGACGATCCCGCGCCCGACGCGATCGAACACCCGGATGTCGTGGCGCGCCTCCAAAGCCGCGATGGCCGCAGAGACGGCCGATTGGGTGATGTTCAGCGCCTCGGCCGCGCGCGTGACGTGCTGCCGCTCGGCCACCGCCACGAAAATGCGCAACTGTTCGAGGGTCATGGCGGATTGTTCGGCTAAATCGAATGAAATCACAATAACAATCGGTTGGACCGATCGCTTTGAGCGGTCCAGACAGAACCCATGGCCTCGCCCATCGCCTCCTCCGCCCAGCGCGATCCGCTCCCCGGCACCTTGCTGTGCCTGGCGATCACCTTCGCCGCCATGGCCATCGAGCGGACGGAAGCCTTGCTGTTCGGCCGCGCCTGGCTGGAGGCTCTGGTGCTGGCGATCCTGCTCGGCACCCTCGTCCGCACCGTCTGGACGCCGGACGCGCGGTGGCAGCCCGGCATCCGCTTCAGCGCCAAGACCGTGCTGGAAATCGCCGTGGTGCTGCTCGGCGCCTCGGTCAGCGGCGCGACCATCGTCGCGGCCGGCCCGGCCTTCCTGCTCGGCATCGCGCTGGTGGTGGGAATTGCGATCGGCGCCAGCTATACGATCGGGCGGACGCTGGGGCTGCGGCCGAAGCTCGCGATGCTGGTGGCCTGCGGCAATTCGATCTGCGGCAATTCGGCGATCGCCGCCGTCGCGCCGGTGATCGGCGCCGACAGCGAGGATGTCGCCGCGTCCATCGCCTTCACCGCCGTGCTGGGCGTGATCGTCGTGATCGGCCTGCCGATGCTGGCGCTCGCCGCGCATATCGCGCCTTTGCCCTTCGGCGCGCTGGCCGGCCTCACCGTCTATGCCGTGCCGCAGGTGATCGCCGCCGCCGCGCCGCTGGGGGCCGCGGCCGTGCAGATCGGCACGCTGACCAAGCTGGTGCGGGTGCTGATGCTCGGCCCGGTCTGCGTGGTGCTGGCCTTCCTCGCACCGCGCCTGCGCGAGGCGGGGGACGCATCGGAGGCCATCGTCCGGCCAAAGCTGTCGCAACTCGTGCCCTGGTTCATCCTCGGCTTCCTCGGCCTGGTCGCGGCGCGCTCGCTCGGCCTGGTCCCCGCCGCCGCCGTGGCCCCTGCCAGCCACCTCGCGACGATGCTGACGATCGTGTCGATGGCGGCCCTCGGGCTCGGCTGCGACATCCGCACCGTCGCCCGCGCCGGCGGACGGGTGACGGCGGCGGTCGTCCTCTCGCTGCTGATGCTGGGGGCGGTGAGCTGGGCCTTGATCCGGCTGCTCGGCCTCGCCTGATCCCGCCAAGCTGCGCTTGCCCACGGCGCCGACATTCTATCGCGCGCCCGGCGCCCCCCGATTGTACCCTCCCCGCTCATCTCCAGACAGGCGGAGAAGGCGGATGGTCATGACCTGGAACGGATGGCTGGCACGCGGGCGCGCGATGATCGCGGCCTGGTGGCGCGCGCCCGATCCACACGGCCGCTGCCGCTCCTGCGGGACGACGATCGATCCGGTGCTGGACGAGTGCCTACCCTGCCTCGGCGAGCGCCACTGGTAGGCGCCGCCCGCAATCCCCTCCCGATCGCGGACAGCGGTGCTGCGATTGGGTGGTGGTGAAGGCCGATCAAATCGGGCATGGACCGCCTCTCTTCAGCGCGCTCGCGCAACGGCTCGTCCGGGCCGTGAACAGGGGAAGGATCGAACGAATGCGTCTGGGGCCAAGCCTCTTCCGGATGACCCTGCTGTCCGCCGCGGCCATGGTCCTGGCTCCGGCACCTGCGACCGCGCAGGCGATGCTGCAGCCCCCGCCCAAGGCGATGCCCGCCAACCCGACCGTCGACCAGACCGACTGGTGGAAGCGCGGCATCATCTACGAAGTCTATCCGCGCAGCTTTGCCGACAGCAACAATGACGGCATCGGCGACATCCAGGGCATCACCCGGCATCTCGACTATATCCAGTCGCTCGGCGCCGACGCGATCTGGATGACGCCGATGTTCCCGAGCCCGCAGGCGGACTTCGGCTATGACGTGGCGGATTACGACAATGTCGATCCGCAGTTCGGCACCGTCGCCGACGTCGACCAGCTCGTCGCCCAGGGCAAGGCGCGCGGCGTCAAGCTGCTGCTCGATTTCGTGGTCAACCATACGTCGGACCAGCATCCCTGGTTCCTGCAATCGAAGAACAGCCGCACCAACCCCTATCGCGATTATTACGTCTGGCGCGATCCCAAGCCGGACGGCTCGCCGCCCAACAATTGGGCCTCGATCTTCGGCGGCTCCGCCTGGACGCTGGATCCGACGACCAGGCAATATTACTACCACTTCTTCTACCCGCAGCAGCCGGACCTGAACTGGCGCAATCCCAAGGTCGAGAAGGCGATGTTCGATGCCGCCGAATGGTGGCTGAAGCGCGGCGTCTACGGCTATCGCCTCGACGCGGTCGACACGATGTTCGAACGCCCCGACCTCAAGGACAACAAGGTCTATCCGGGGGTCGACGCCTTCGGCGTGCCCAACCAGGATCACGTCAACAACAGCAAGCAGCCCGAGGTGCACACCGAATTGCAGCGGCTGCGCCAGATGGTGATCGACAAATATCCCGGCCGCATCCTGGTCGGCGAGACCTGGACGTCGGACGCGCAGGAGCTGGTCCAATATTACGGGCCGCGCAACAATGAGCTCCAGCTCCCGATGTTCCTCAACCTGATCAGCCTGCCCGCCCTGACCGCGCCGGATCTGCGCCAGCGCATCACCGGGGTGGAGACCAATTCGGTCGGCGGCTGGCCGTCCTTCGCGCTGTCCAACCATGACAGCCGCCGCGTCGCGAGCCGCTATCCGGTTCCTGCCGGCGCCTCGACCGACGACTGGGCCAAGATCACCGGCGCGCTGCTGCTGACGCTGCGCGGCACCCCCGTCCTCTATTATGGCGAGGAACTGGGCATGGTGAACAACGATCCCCAGCGCATCGAGGATGTGCAGGACGTGATCGGCAAGAAGGGCTGGCCCAAGGAGAAGGGCCGCGACGGCGAACGCACCCCCATGCAGTGGGACGCCAGCGCCAATGCCGGCTTCAACGCCGGCGCCAAGCCCTGGCTGCCGGTCGCACCCGATTACAAGACCCGCAACGTCGCCGCCGAGAGCGCCGATCCGCATTCGGTGCTGAGCTTCTACCGCACCCTCATCGCGCTGCGCCGTACCCATCCGGCGATGGCGGGCGACTGGAAGGCGGTCGACACGGACGACAAGCAGGTGCTCGCCTACCAGCGATCGGGCGGCGGCAAGACCGTGCTGGTGCTGCTCAACCTGGACGCCAAGCCGGCCGACGTCCCGATCGAGAAGACCCAGACGATGGAGGTGCTGCAGCCCCTCGCCGTCAACCGCGCGCTGCTCATCAGCGGGCGCGTCCACCTCGATCCACTGGGTGTCTATGTCGCGGAGATCACGCCCATACCCTGAGCGGCGGTTCCGCCAACAATAATTGCCTAGTCATGTAGTAGAGATTTGTTGCCGGGTCGCCGGTCCGTCCCTAATCCCTGACTCACCGGCCCGCAGTCGGACGAGCAGGGGATAGGATCATGGCGGACAGACCCGTCGAACTCATCATCCCCGGCCTGTTCGACAGCGGGCCGGACCATTGGCAGAGCCGCTGGCTGGCTTTGCGCGCCCAGTCGGTGCGGGTGGAGCTGGGTCGCTGGCATGCGCCGTCCCGCGATCTGTGGGTGGCGCATCTCGATCGCGCCATCGGGCGGCAGCGCGGCCCGGTCGTGCTGGTCGCGCACAGCCTTGGATGCCTCGCCGTCGCCTGGTGGGCGCAGGAGGCGTCGGCCGCGCGGCTTTCCAAGGTCCGGGGCGCGATGCTGGTGGCGCCGCCCGATGTCGATCGGCCCGGCGTGCATCCGCTGCTCCAGCCTTTCGCCCCCGCGCCGCTGGCGGCGCTGCCCTTTCCCAGCCTGCTCGTCGCCAGCCGCAACGACGGTTATGCAGATTTCGCGCGGCTGGCCTTGCTGGCCGCCGCCTGGGGATCGCGACTGGCCGATGTCGGCCCGTGCGGCCACATCAACGCGGAGTCCGGTCTCGGCGACTGGCCGCAGGGGCTCGACCTACTCGAACGCCTGATCGACGGAGCACCCGGCTTCGCGCCGCAACCCGGACATCGTGCGCTCCCCCGCCTCGCATCCTCCACGAAAGACCGCGCATGAGTGCCGAGCGATCCATCGATTTCCCGCGCGAGATCGGATCGGTGATCGAGGCGCTGCGCGATGCCCGGCGGGACTGGCGCGCCGGCCATGCGCGTCATGCGGAGCATGGCATCCGCTTTCCGTCGCGCAGCGCGCTCAAGCGCATCCTGCGCGAATTGTCGGCGGCGCTCTTCCCGCTCCGCCTGGGGCCGCCCGAGCTCAGCACCGCCAATGAGAATGCCTGGGTGGATGCGACGCTGGAAACGACGCTCGACCAGCTCGGGGCGCAGATCGTGCTGGAACTGGATCTCGCCACGCCGGAGACGCGGGAGCGCGCCGCCGCCGAGCGCGCCATCGCCATCACCGGCGCGCTCGCCGGCCGCCTGCCCGCGATCCGCCGGCTGCTCGATCGCGACGTGGAGGCCGCCTATCGCGCCGATCCCGCCGCCCGCAGCGTGGACGAGGTGCTGCTGCGCTATCCCTCGATCGCGGCCGTGATCCCCTATCGCATCGCCCACGAACTGCACCGCGAAGGCGCCCCGATCGTCGCGCGCACCATCACCGAGATCGCCCACCAGCGGACCGGTATCGACATCCACCCCGGCGCCCGCATCGGCGCGGGCCTGTTCATCGATCACGGCACCGGCGTCGTGATCGGCGAGACGGCGGTGCTCGGCAGCGACGTCCACCTCCACCAGAACGTGACCCTCGGCGGCGCGCTTCCGGCCCGCGGCGGTCGCCGCCATCCGCGGATCGGGGATCGGGTCGTCATTCATCCCGGCGCCGTGCTGCTCGGTGCGATCGACGTCGGCGCCGACAGCGTGATCGACGCCAATGTCGTGCTCCGCGAGGACGTGGCGGCCCGCACCGTCGTCCGCGCGCCGCGTCCGGTGCTGGAGCCGGCCGGCGCGGGCTGAGCGGCATCGCCAAACACCCGCCCGGCACAGCCACCGCCCCCCTCGCCTCCCCCCGATCCGCTAGGGAACGATCGGAACAACGAGACGTCGGGACGAGGATGATGGAACAGCCGGTCGCCACCACGCGGACGGGGCGCGTGCGCGGAACCGCCGAGGGCGGGGTGCGCCGCTACCTCGGCATCCCCTACGCCGCCGCACCGGTCGGCGAGCGTCGCTTCCAGGCGCCGCAGCCGCACGACCCGTGGGAGGGCGAGCGCGATGCCACCCTGCCTGGCCCTACTCCGCCGCAGCGCCTGCGGGACATTCCCGGCCTCGACATCACCCCGCTGATCGGCACCGGCTGGGTGGAAGGCGACGATCATCTGTCGCTCAACATCTGGGCGCCCGACGGCGATGCGCACGGCCTGCCGGTGATGGTCTTCATCCACGGCGGCGCGTGGGTGATCGGCCACAAGGACGCCCCCGGCCACGACGGCAGCGCGCTCGCCCGCGACGGCGTGATCAGCGTCGCGATCAACTATCGCCTCGGCGTCGAGGGCTTCCTCCCCATACCCGGTAGCCCGACCAATCTCGGCCTGCGCGACCAGCTCTCCGCCCTCGCCTGGGTGCGCGACAATATCGCGGCGTTCGGCGGCGATCCCAGCAACGTCACCGTGTTCGGCGAATCGGCGGGCGCCATGTCGATCGCGACCCTCGTCGCCTCGCCCCTCGCCGAGGGCCTGTTCCGCCGGGCCATCATCCAGAGCGGCCATGCCGGCATGACGCGCTCCATCCCGGTGATGCAGCGGCTGGTGACCAAGATGGCGAGGCTGCTCGGCGTGACGCCCGACACCGCCGGCTTCGCCTCCACCACGCCCGCGCAATGCCTCGACGCGCTGATGACGGTCAGCGAACCCCGCGCCCGGATCGACCTGCGCGACGCGGAGGGCCGCGAGCCCGCTTTCGGCCTCAGCCGCTTCGTTCCCGTCCATGGCGACGACGTGGCGCCGCTGCCGCCACTGGAAGCGCTGAAGCGGAGCGCGGGCGCCGGCATTGACGTGCTGATCGGGACCAATAGCGAGGAGATGAACCTCTATTTCGTGCCGACCGGCGTGAAGGCCAGGATCAACGGCCTGCTGGCCTGGCTGATCCTGCGCCGGGTCCAGCCACAGGCGCGCAAGGTGCTCAAGGCTTATGGTCGCGCCGGGGACGAAGCGGGGAGCGTCTTTGCGGCCGCGCTCACCGATCTGGTCTTCCGCTGGCCGGCGCGGCGCTTCGCCGAGGAGCATCGCGGGCGCACCCATGTCTACGATTTCGGCTGGCGCTCCTCCGCCTGCGGTGGCGCGATGGGCGCGGCGCACGGCGTCGAGATCCCGTTCGTGTTCGACACGCTCGATTGCGCGACCGGACCCGAGGGCCTGCTGGGTCCGGCGCGACCGCCGCAGGCGATCGCCGATCATATGCGCGCGCTGTGGATCGGCTTCGCGCGCGACGGATCGCTGCCCTGGCCGCCGTTCGATCGCGAGACGCGGCAAGTCTATGATCCGAGCACCCGCACGGCCGCGCATGAAGCGCCCATGGCGGCGGCGCCCTTCCTGCCGTGAGGTTCGGGGCCATTCCCTACGACCGGGCGCAGATCAGGCCCGGCATCGTCCATCTCGGCCTCGGCGGGTTCCACCGCGCGCACATGGCGCGCTACACGCACGATCTGATGGTCGCGGACGAAGCCGGGCTCGACTGGGGCATCGTCGGCGCGGGCCTGCGCGCGGCCGACCGCCCGCTGCTCGATACGCTGCGCGCGCAGGGCGGCCTCTACACCTTGATCGAGCGGGACGCGGCGGGGGAGACGGCGACCTGCATCGGCGCCATCGTCCGCGTCATCGATGCCTCGGCCTCAACGACGGCATTGCTGGATGCGATCGGCGATCCCGCGATCCGCATCGTCAGCCTTACCGTCACCGAACATGGCTATTGCCTCGATCGCGCGACCAGGCGCCTCGATCCCGGCCACCCGCTGATCGTCCACGACCTCGCGACGCCGGCCGCCCCGCACAGCGCGATCGGCGTGCTGGTGGAGGCCTTCGCCCGGCGCAAGGCGAGCGGCCTGCCCGCCTTCACCGCGCTCAGCTGCGACAATATCCAGCGTAATGGCGACGTGCTGCGCGCCGCTGTCCTCGCCTTCGCCGGGATGCGCGATCCGGCGCTCGCAATATGGATCGCGGAGCGTGCCGCTTTCCCCAATGCGATGGTCGATCGCATCACGCCGGTGCCGACGCCCGATATGGTGGGCGAGGTCCAGTCGCGGCTCGGGATCGACGACGGCGCGCCGCTGATGGCGGAGCCTTTCCGCCAATGGGTGATCGAGGATCGCTTCGCCGCCGGCCGTCCCGACTGGGATCGCGCCGGTGCGCAGTTCGTCGCCCATGTCACGCCCTACGAGACGATGAAGCTGCGCCTGCTCAATGCGAGCCACCTCGCCGTCGCCGGCCTGGGCGCGCTCGCTGGCCATGTCTCGATCGCCGAGGCCATCGGCGATCCGCTGATCCGCCGGCACATGATCGCGCTGATGGCGCGCGAAACCGGGCCGATGCTCGATCCCGTGCCCGGCATCGATCTCCCCGCCTACCAGCGCGCGCTGGTCGAGCGGTTCGCCAATCCCGCCATTCCCGACACCGTCGCGCGGGTGAATGCCGATGCGCCGCTCAACTATCTGCTCGACCCGATCCGCGACCGGCTCGCCGCGAATGCGCCCTTGCCGCTGCTGGCGCTGGCGCTCGCCGCCTGGCTCCGGCGCGCGCGCGGCGAGGACGAGACGGGGCGGCCGCTCGCCGTTCACCACCCGCTCGCCGGGACGATGCGCGAAGCAGCGCTGCGGGGCGCCGCCGATCCCGGCCCGCTCCTCTCGATCGGCCCGCTGTTCGGCGATCTCGGCCAGGATTCCCGGCTGCATGATGCCGTCGCGCCATGGCTTGCCGCGCTTTACGACAAAGGCGTCGCCGCGACGCTGGACGGTGCGGCCCGCCAGGGCCTGCTGTGAAGGATTTCGCATGACCGAACGCCGTTCCGCGATCGTCCCGCTGCTCATCCTGGCGCTGCTGGTCGGGGCGAGCTGGTGCATGCAGGGCTCGTTCGGCACGGTGCAGGAAGCCGCCAAGGCCGAGCTGGGCCTGAGCGACTGGCAGCTGGGGCTGTTGCAGGGGCTCGCCGTCTCGGTGCCGATCGCGGTCCTCGCCGTGCCGATCGGCCGCGCGGTCGACCGGTCGCATCGCATACGGGTGCTGGTGGCGCTCGGGCTGACGTGGAGTCTCGGCACCTTGCTCACCGCCTTCGCGCACGGCTTCGCGTGGCTGTTCGTCGCGCGCATGATGGCGGGACTGGGCGCGACCTGCGCGGTCTCGGCCGCCATCTCGATCGCCGCCGATCTCACCCCGCCCGAGCGACGCGGCTTCGCCATGCTGGTGCTGACCATCGGCAAATGGGCCGGCACGGCAGCGGCCTTCGCGGCGGCGGGTGGCCTGTTCGGCCTGTTCGGCCATGGCGGCGGGCAGTGGGCGAGCGCCGGCCTGCCGCCGTGGCGCGCCGCGCATCTCGTGCTCGGCGTCGCGAGCCTGCTGCTGTTGCTTCCCGCGCTGTGGCTGCGGGAACCGGAGCGCCACGAGGTCGCCGCCGGCGAACATGCGCCGCTGCGCGTCGTCCTGCGCGAGCTGGCGGACCGGCGCGGTTTCCTGATTCCGCTGTTCGTCGGCCAGATCGGCGTGGTGATGGCCGACGTCGCCGCGAGCATCTGGATCGCACCGGTGCTGACCCGCGACTACGGCCAGACGCCGGAGCAGTTCGGCGGCTGGATCGGCGCCGTGCTGTTCGCGACCGGCATCCTCGGCTCGATCGCCGGCGGCATCTGCGCCGATCGCGGCCAGCGCAGCGGGCGGCGCGGCGGCATCCTGGGGAGCGCCGTGATCGCCTCGCTCTTCGCCATTCCCGCCGCCTTGTTCCCGATCATGCCAGGCGTGGCCGGGCTCGGCATCCTGTTCGGCCTGCTGATCCTGTGCGGCACGCTCTGCGGGCTCGTCACCGGCGCGGCGCTGTCGGTATTGCTGCCGAACGAGCTGCGCGGTGTCTGCCTCGGCACATTCATCGCGCTCGCCGGGGTGATCGGCTTCGGCGCGGCGCCGGGGCTGGTGACCGGGCTCGCCGGGCTGCTCGGCGATTCGCACCACCTCGGTCCGTCGCTGGCGATCGTCGGCGTGGCGGTCGGCATCGTTTCGGCGGGCGCCTTCTGGATGGCGATGCGGCGCGCGCCGGAAAGCCCTATCAGATAGGTCTTGCGCATAGCTATCTGATAGGTCATTCTCCTCTCAAACAAAGGGGGGAGTGAATGGCCGTCGCCGAGTGCATCCAGGTTTCGCCGGAGATGACCGCGCTGATCGGCGCGTGCCGGATCGAGGGCGCGCTGCCCGTCGAGCCGGT
>Ga0105240_10008763_pt1 | contig 14415 bp, 9 predicted proteins | sample KBSC54metaG_FD_80426 | JGI IMG/M metagenome (GOLD analysis project Ga0105240, IMG submission 80426) | Corn rhizosphere microbial communities from Kellogg Biological Station, Michigan, USA - KBS C5-4 metaG | ecosystem: Host-associated > Plants > Roots > Rhizosphere > Soil | place: Michigan, USA... | reverse complement strand
TGCCTCCCCTGATGAATTGGCCATCCTGCAGCGCGACGCCTTCCGGGGTGGCGGCTGCCACCCGCGCATCGAGGATAAACTGCACGCCGGCACGTTCCATTTTGCGCTGGGCAAACTTCCGCAGACCGGGGCTGATCTCGGGTAAAATCTCGTTATGAGCGTGGATCAAAATGACCTTAATATCAGCTTTGGTCCAATGCCGGAAGTAACGTGCGCTATCGCGGAGCAAGTCATTGATTTCTCCGGCGGCCTCCACCCCACTGTAGCCGCCGCCGACCACCAACGCGGTCAACCGCCACCTGCATCGAGCGGTTCCGGAGGAGACCTCCGCCTGCTCCATCTGGGCCATGAGATGCGAACGGAGGCGCACCGCGTCAACCATCGTTTTAAGCGGGAACGAGTGGTCGGCCATCCCCGGCACGACATTCAAATTGGTCACGTTGCCGCACGCCACCACCAAGTGGTCGTAGGACATCTTCGTCCATTGTCCATCCTCGGCCAGGTACTCGATCTCACGGCTCGCCAGAGAGAGCTTGCGGACTTCCTCGATCCGGCAGAACACTTTGGGTAGCAGTTGGCGCAACGGCACCACGCAATCCAGCGGGTTGATCGAGGAGCCGACCACCTCAGCGAGCAGCGGACTGAAAACAAGATGGTTCCGCTGATCGAATAGAACTATTTCAATCTCGTCCGCCGACAGTTTACGGCTCAGGATTTCGGCGCACTTTACGCCGCCAAATCCGCCGCCGACAATAATCACTCGTTTTTTAGCCATGCTGTGTAATCCATCCTGAGATTTGCCGAGCACTCCCCTGATCAATCGCGCAACTTTTGTGCGTCAATTACGGGCCTGGGGCCCTAAACACCACGCGGCCGGGCCCCTCAGAGCCCCAGTGCCTCCGGGCCCATATTTAACAAATCACCGATACGCTCAATCGTCACGTCCGCCGGGGGATATTTTTGGACCACCTCCGGGTCGAGGGCATAATGACCTTGCTTCACGAAGACGGTTTGTACGCGAGAACCCCAAGCGCTTTTCACGGCGGAAAGGATCCGCAACTTATCGTCGACGAGCACGTATTGCGAAGCCGGGAAGCGCTGACTGACGTCCTCAAGTTGCAGCTCTTTATGCACATAGATCAAAACCCGTCCTTCCACGGCTTGGGCCAGGCCGGACCGTTCCGCCTTGCGCGGTTGGAAGACAACGTCGCCGTCGGTGAGCAACACCACCCCACCCCAGGAGGCCGCCTGTTCCAGAACATCGAGCGAGCCAGGGAAAAGGCGGTTGGCGAACGGATACTCGATCAAAAAGCGGGCCACCTTGAGTACACGCATATCGTGAGGGCATTCGGTTCGGTACTGCTGGAGTGCGCCCAAATAGTCTGCGTAACCGAGCGTGCAGCGAAGGTTGTCGAAAATGGCCCAATAGCGTTGCGCTTGTTCGGAACCGACTTCGTCTTCTAAAAAGCGCTTGAGGTCGCCCGTGACGCGATCATTGTCCAAAAGCGTGTTATCGATATCAAACAGGAACACGGTTTTGGCAGCAGAATCGGATGGCATTCGGGAAAACGTGGCATTGGTTTCCAAATTAGCAAGCTGAAGCGATCCAATAAGGGTGTCCCGCTCAGCTGCCAACGGACAGGGAAACCGCCGAGACGCGATGATCGCGGAGAAAAGAAAAGGTTCGGAGCGCCCAGCCCCCAGCGGGGGAGTCGCTTCATTGGCTTAGAAACTTCCGCCGGGAGCTGCAGCCTTTCCTCCATTTTCTAGCGGGAAACCACCACCCAGAGCTTGGTAGAGCTGAACAAAGGAAAGGAACTGGTTCAATTCAACTTGAACGAGAGTATTCTCGGAAGGGAACAGGAGTTGTTGTTCCTGCAACACTTCATAGTAGCTCGCCCGGCCGGCCACGTAACGCTCCATGGAAACCTGGACGGCCACCTGGTAAGCCTCCACGGCGCGGGCCTGTTCGACTCGCTCCAGGCTGAGCTTCTGTACGGATATGAGGTCATTGGCCACTTCCGCGAAGGCGTCGAGCACGACTGCCTGGTAGCGGAGGAGCGCCTCAGCGCGCATTGCCTGGGCTTGGCGATATTGGCCGAGCAGACGCCCTCCCTGGAACAGTGGCCCCGCCAGACTGGCCGCGGCATTCCACGCATTAGCTCCCCCACCGGTAAAGGCGGATAATTCCGGGCTGACCTGGCCGAAAAGGGCCGTAAGACTCAGCCGAGGGAAGAAATCCGCCACCGCCACACCGATCTGAGCGGTGGCGGAATGCAGCAGTTGTTCAGCCTCGCGGATATCCGGGCGGCGTTTGAGCAACTCGGAAGGCAGGCCTGCTGGAACCGAGGACAGCAGATCCTCCTGCAGGAGGGTTGCGGAGCGGGCCACGGGACCAGGCTCTCGACCGAGGAGGACGTTAATGAAATTCTCCTGCACAAAAATTTGGCGTTCGAATTCGGGAACAGTGGCCGCGGCGGATGCCAGCGCGGCCGCTGCGGCTGAGGTTTCGAGTTTAGAAATCACCCCCTGCTCGAAGCGCTGGCTGAAAATCCGCAGACTTTCCCCGAAGGAGTTGGTGCTGCGCCGGGCGATTTCGAGTTGGGCATCGAGGGCAAGGAGGCGAAAGTAGGCCTGTGCCACCTGGCTGATCAGGGAGATGGCCACCTCTCGCTGAGCTTCATGGCTGGCGAGGAACTGGGCTCGAGCGGACTCATTCAGGCGCCGAATGCGGCCCCACAGGTCAACTTCCCAGGAAGCGTTGCCCGCAACCGCAAAGGTGTCTACGGCCATCCCTCCCGTAAAGAAGAGGTTGCCTCCGGTGGCATTCTTACCCCGCCCAACTGAACCTTGGTACCCGAGTTGTGGAAGGAACAGGGCGCGATTCTGCGCCAACACGGCCTGGGCCTGCTCAACTCGCGTGACCGCTATGCGCAAATCATAATTGTTGGTCAACGCCGTCCCAATCAGCCCGCGAAGCGTCGGATCTTTGAAAATCTCCCACCAGGTTAGCTCCGCGAGAGAATTGGTAGACCCGACCGGAGGCGAACCCCGAAAGCTCGAGGGCACCTCAACCGAAGGGCGCTCGAAGTTCGGACCCACTGAACAGGCGCTGACAATCAGGGCTGTCATGAGGCCGGAAAACACTGTTCGACCTCTTGGCCTTTTGAGTAACCGCGGCCCGCTGTTCATGGGCTTTCCCCTCCCTGAGGCGGTGGAGGGCGGGCCGGGCGGCGCCTGAAGCGGGCAGTGATCCGCTCGACGACATAGAATGCAACCGGGATAATAAAGATTCCCAGCAACGTTGCGCCCAACATGCCCCCCACCACCGTCGTCCCCAAAGTTTGGCGCGAGACGCCACCGGATCCCGAGGCGAACCAGAGCGGCACGCAACCCAGGATGAAGGCGAACGAGGTCATCAGAATGGGGCGCAAACGGATCCGGGCTCCGATCAGCGCGGCGTCAGCCGCGGTTCGGCCGCGGTCGTATTCGGTCTTGGCGAACTCGACGATCAGGATAGCGTTCTTCGCCGCCAGCCCCAGCAGCATCACCATCCCAATTTGAACATACACATTGTTTTGTGAGCCGCGGGCAAACAACGCGAGGAAAGCTCCGAAGACCGCCACGGGCGTGCTCAAGAGAACACTGAATGGCAACGACCAACTCTCGTAAAGAGCGGCGAGAATCAGGAAGACGAAGAGCAAAGATAACCCAAAGATCTGGCTCGCGGAAACTCCCTGGGCGGCCTTTTGTTCCTGAAAGGACATCCCGAGATAATCGAACCCCATCTGAGAAGGCATGGTTTGGGCAAAAACCTGTTCGAGCGCCCGGGTAGCCTGGGCGGAGCTGTACCCCGGGGCCGCGCTGCCATTGATCTGCGCTGCGTTGTACTCATTGAAATGCATGATGAACTCAGGTCCGGTTCGCGGAACCACCTCGGTGACCGCGGAGAGCGGCACGCTCTGGCTCCGGCTGTTGCGCACATAAAACAGACCGAGATTTTCGGCTTTGGTACGGTATTCTCCCTCCGCCTCGACATAGACCTGCCATTGTCGGCCGAATCGGTTAAAGTAATTAATGAAGTACCCCCCCATGAAGGCCTGCATGGTTCGGTAAATCTCCGTCAGACTAACGCCCTGCGCGAGGGCCTTGTCGCGGTCCACTTTGACGAAGAGCTGCGGCACATTCGGCAAGGCGGTCGTGGTGAGCCGGGCCAACTCGGGGCGCTTGCGAGCGGCCGCCATGAACGCGTCCAGGTTGCGCGTCAGGAATGAGGCATCGCTGCTGCCCGATCGATCCTCCAACACAAAGGTAAACCCACCCGAGGTTCCCACCCCGGGAATGGACGGTGGAGGGAAGGTGAAAGCGGTGGCCGCCGGCAGCCGCGACAATTCCCGGTTTATATTGGCCTGGATTGCGCCGTACTGCTCTTGGGGCCGCGTGCGTTCATCCCAAGATTTGAGAGTTACGAAGAAAAAAGCGTTGTAAGTGCTTTGCACCTGGCTGAGCAAACTGAAGCCGATCACGGTGGTGACATACTGGATGCCGGGCGTCCGGTGCAGGATCTCCTCGACCTGCTTGCAGAACTCATCGGTGCGGTCGAGCGAAGCAGCGAACGGCAGTTGGGCATTAATGAAGATATAGCCTTGGTCTTCCTCCGGCAGGAAAGAGGTCGGCAATCGCGTTCCCAGCAAAAACGCGCAACCGGTTAGGCCCAGGAGCAACAGGATGGCCAACACGCTTTTTCGGATTAACCAGCCGCTCCAGTGCACATAGCCGTTGGTCGCGCGCCCAAACACGCGGTTGAACCGGGAGAAGAACCAACTGAGGGGTCCGTGTGTTTCTCGGCGCGGCCGCAGGAGCAAAGCGGCGAGTGCCGGGCTCAGCGAAAGCGCGTTGAACGCCGAGAACACGACGGAGATAGCGATGGTCAGGGCAAACTGCTGATACAAACGTCCCGTGATGCCCGAAACAAATGCCGTGGGCACGAAAACCGCCGCCAAAATGAGTGCAATCGCCACCACTGGGCCGGCAACTTCATCCATCGCACGGAACGCCGCATCACGGGGCGCCATCCCCTCCTCGATGTGTCGTTCCACGGCCTCGACCACGACAATCGCATCATCGACCACCAGTCCAATCGCCAGGATCAAGCCGAACAGTGAAAGCGTATTGATGGAGAAGCCCACCAATGGGAATACCATGAACGTCCCGACGAGGGACACCGGAACCGCAAGCAGCGGAATGAGCGAGGCGCGCCAGCCTTGCAGGAAGATAAACACCACTCCGACCACGAGGAGCAGAGCTTCCCACAAAGTTCGAGTGATTTCCTTAATGCCCTGGCTGACCGCTCGCGTCGTGTCGAGGGAAACCGCAAAATCCAGGTCGGTTGGAAATCGCCGCTTGGCTTCTTCCATAAACCGGCGCGCTCCGCGGGCGGCATCCAGGGCGTTAGATCCGGGCAATTGATAGACGGCGATCACGGCCGAAGGTTTGCCGTTCAACCGTCCGCGCAAATTATAGAGCTGAGCGCCCAACTCAACGCGCGCGACATCGCGCAGGCGGACCAGCGATCCATCTGGATTGGCTCGCAGGACAATGTCCCCAAACTGTCGCTCCGTCACCAGTCGGCCCTGTGCACTCACGGCATAGGTGAACTCCTGGCCTGGCGGTATAGGCGGGCCGCCAATCTGGCCGGCCGGGTTCACGGTATTTTGACTGTTCACCGCGTTGATGACGTCGGTGACCGTTATATTCAGTTTGGCCAATTGGTCCGGCTTCACCCAAAACCGCATGGCATACTGTCCGGCGCCGAAAACCTGGACACTGCTGATGCCGGGAACGCGAGTGATCTGATCATAGATATTGATATAGGCATAATTGGCCAGGAAGGTTGCGTCGTACGTTCCCCGCGGCGAGTACAACGCGATCAACATGAGCGGACTGGTCGGCGACTTAATCAGCGTCACGCCATAGTTCCGGACGTCTGCGGGCAACTGTGGTTCGGCCTGGTTCTGGCGCAACTGCGCCAGCATTTGGTCGATGTTCGGGTCGGTCTTCACGTCAAAATCGACCACCATGCGCATGACCCCATTGTTGGCGTTGATGGAAAACATGTAATTCATGTTGTCCACCCCGCTCATTTGTTCCTCGATGGGGGTGGCGACCGACTCGGCAATGGTCTGGGCGTCAGCGCCGACGAACGTGGCCTGAATCCGAATCTCGGGCGGGACAATATTGGGGAACTGGGCAATGGGCAGAGTCAGCATCGACACCCCGCCCACCAACACCATGAGGATGGCGAGGACCATGGCGACAATCGGGCGATTGATGAAGAAGCGGTACAAGCAGGGCTAAGGAGGGGTGAGTAGTTCGACAATGTTAAATTTCCTCGGAAAGAGGACCAGTCCGCCAACTGTTTCATCCCGGCGGAGGGTCTGGAGCGGGCAAGTCCCGATGGGACGGCCGAGACTGCTCGCTGCTTCAACCGTCCCTTCGGGACTCGCCCGGTACGGTGCGTCAACCCAACGTTGAAACGTTGGGCTCTTGTCGACTGTCCCTTCGGGACAAGGCCTTGGGCCGGGACAAATCCCTCCTTGACGTTCACCATTCCTAGAAAAATCTAACATTGTCCAGGTATTGAGGACTTCACGGCATGACCTTGCCCGCTAGGGAGCGGTGGCGACGGAAGAATGCTCGTTTGCGTCATAGGGTTGAGGGTTTACGGGTATGCCCTCCTTAACCTTCTGGGCGCCTTCAACGATCACGCGTTCTCCTGGACGAAGCCCTTTCTCAATGACCCAGGCCGAACCGAGTTGCTCTCCTACCGTTACGGGTTGGATATGGGCCTTGTTTTGGTTATCGATCGTGGCCACCTCGTAGGTGCCTTGGAGTTGGGTCACCGCTCGCTGGGGCACCACCAGGGCATCAGACCGAATTTGGGTTCTGGCCCGCACCCGGCCGAACTGGCCCGGGCGCAGCACATAGCCCGGGTTGGGGAAAAGGCCAATGACTTGAATGGTGCCCGTGGTTGGGTTCACCTCCCGGCCGACAGCGTAGAGTTTTCCAGGGTAGGCGTAATCTGACCCATCGGCCAGGATGAGCCGGAGCTCAAGTCCTTGCTCGTGGACAGCGCGTTCCATTGCGTTGGTGTACTGGCGGCGGTAGGCCAAATAGGATTGTTCACTGGCATTGAAGTAGACCCGGATTGGATTAATGGTCGAAACGGTCGTGAGGATGGATCCGTTGGGCCCGACCAGGTCACCAATCTGAGCCTGAGCGATGCCTGCGAGGCCTTCGATCGGAGAAGTTATCCGCGTAAATTCCAGATTGAGCTTGGCGGCTTCTACGCCGGCCTGGTCGGCTTTTACCTGCGCCTGGGCGGCCAGGTTGGACTCGACTGCATCATGATATTCCTGCTGGCTGATGGCATTCTGCTTGGCCAAGGGCGCATACCGCTCCACATCCCACTGGGTGCGGCTGGCTTGGGCCTGATCCTGCGCGAACTTGCTCAGCGCCTGGTCAAGCAGGGCTTGAAATGGTCGCGGGTCGATTTGGAACATGAGTTGGCCTTTGGCCACCTGGCTGCCATCGGTGTAATCCTGGGAAAGTAAATATCCCGAGACTTGCGCGCGGATCTCGGCGTTGACGTCTCCAGCCAGGGTTCCGATCCACTCCTTGTAAACCGGAACGTTGGTGGGCTGGATCTTGATCACCTCGACCGTCGGAGGCGGGGGCGGTGCAGGTTGCTTTTTGTGGCAACCCGTCAGGCTGACCAAGGCCAAAAAGGCACAGAAGAGCTTTTTAACGAGTCGCGATCCACCTCGACACATCGCGACCCACTGAGATTGGGACGCCCTGGCGAGACGGAAGTTCAGAGCGTCTTCGAAGGCCATAGCTGATTTCCCGGAAATCTCTACAGCCTAGCGAGCAGCCGGATCTCAACAATGGGGAGAATGCCCTAACCACAATGCCGCGTTGGATGCGTGGCGACGAGGCTCGGGGGAATTCTTGTGCCTTGGTTACTCGGCTCTTTCGCGGTCCGGACGATGGCTTTCTTGGGTGCTGGCTTGACCCCATGGTCCATCGCCCCAGGTGCGGCGAGAATTAAAAAGAGGGTCATGTTATGAAGATTGTTCTGGGTCTGCTAGGCGCTGGACTGTTATTGGCGGTGACGGGGTGTGAAGTTGGGGGAGGATATGGTGGGGTTTATGGAGGAGTCTCAGGCGAGTACCCATCCAGCTATTACGGATCCGGGGCCTATCCCGGTTACGCAACCCCCTATCCGTACGCTTATCCGGGATACGTCTACCCATATGCTTATCGGGGCCCCTACGACCGCGATCACTACTGGGATCGCGGCCGGCATTGGGAGCGGCATCGCGGGCATGCAGACCACGACTGGTACCGGCACTAAACGCGAGCGGCTGTGGGGCCGCATGGGCCAGCAGGTCAGGCGGCGCCTGCCGTTGCCCATCGTGGGCCTCAGCCCGAACCGGCCGGCGACGCGGCGGGCGGCGCGACGACCCGGAGCTGATCCAGCCCGAGACCTTCACGCCGCAACAGAATCGCTTCGAACCGGGGGACGTACATCTGCGTTTCGGCGGGTAGAGAGGGAGCGATTTGATCGAAAGTCTTGGCTTTGCGGCGCGTGAGGAGGTTTTGGACTGTTTGCTCTCCGGAATTATACGCCGCGAGCGCCAACCGCCAATCCTTGAACCGGTCATGAAGGCGGCCCAGATATTGCGCCGCAGCCTGGGCACTGGCGTCTGGATTCAAACGCTGGTCGAACGGAAAGGTCCGGAGCCCGTATCGTTTCGCGGTGCCTGGCATCAACTGGAAGAGGCCCGCGGCGCCGGCGGGACTGCGAGCACGCGGATCAAATGAGGATTCCACCTCCGCCAGCCACACTAGTTCGGGTGGGACGCGTTGGGCAGCGAAGACAGGTTTCAGGCGAGACACGTAGGGCTTGGAAGCTTCCGGCCATCGGCGCTCGACGGTCCTGGTAATCCAGATTTCGCGCTCTTTCTTGGGGGTGGGGTTGGGCGCCAGCCGGGTGGGTTGGCCCGGTTTGGTTGGTACACCAGGTATGAGGAGCCGAAACTCGTCCGCCACGTCGAGGTAGTCCAAGCGGCTTTTCAGCCAGATGGCGTAAGGCAACGTCTCCTCATAACTTTCCAGCAACGGCAGGAGGTTATGCGCGGGTGCTTTTAGAGCTGAAAGGTCGAGGACGTATTCTCCGTGAAACTGGGCTTGAATTTCGGCGAAGAACCGTTTGACCTTCTCTCGATCCAAGTCTTTGAGGGCATCGAGGGCGTTGTCGTCGAGGTTCTCCCGAGCCCATTGCTCGGCCGAATTCAAAAGGCCCTCATCGAGCATCAGGCCTTGATCCTGAGCTCGGCCCTCAAAGGCACACATCAGGAGCGCGGGAATCAGCCAGAGTCTACGGCGCACGTTCGAGAGGATAAAGGAACGGCGCGCACTTGAACAGCGTCCAGAAGTGTAGACAGAAAAATCAAACCAGAAGATTGAGCGCACATCCCCGCCCGAAGCAGACTCGCGGACGGCAACAACAGGGTCCTTGGTCACGCCCTTTCTGCGGTCCCATTTTTCGGTTCCCAATGTTTCTGTCTAAACTCCCAGAATTGGAGACAGAAAAATCAGATCAGAAGATCGGGCGGACATCAATTTTGGTCAGAGGTTCGAGGACTCGATAAACTTTATGATCGCCCGCACGTCGTGGTAGTTCGCTTTCCAGTTGTGGGCCTTGGCAGTGACTTTCGGCTTCCCTTCCGCTGTGACCGTGTCCAGCCAAATGCCGTCGGAAGGGTTGGCCTGGTAGGTGGTGATGAACTCGAGAAGCTGATCCAGTGCCTTGCGGTAATCGGGGTTGGGCTTGTGTTTCAACCCATCGGTCAGAGCGGCCAGCATTTCGGCCTGCACCCACCAGACCTTATCGGTGTCCGTCGCGGGCTGATCGTCGACGCCACGGCTGTAAAGGCCGCCGCGGGTGTGGTCGTATCCATACTTCAGTGCGTGTTGTAGGTGGGCATCAAAATGATCCCAGGCCGGAAGCTGCCCCAAAGTTTGCTGGGCACGAATCATGAGCCAGGCGAACTCGACATTATGCCCGTAAGATAAACCGGCGCTGGATGGCTCCGTCACCGGGGTCCAGTCGAGGTGTCGGTGGAAGGCGGATTTTGCAGGGTCCACCGGATAAAACCAGGTCATGTTAATCATGACCGCTTCGCTCAAGGACTTGCGGACCGCTGGATCCTGGGTGGCTTGGTATAGATCGGTAAGCGACTCGAGCAGGTGCAGATGGGTGTTGGCACTTTTACACCCGGCGCGCTCGACAATGACCTGGGCCTTGGGATCCAGGATCGGCGTCCAGTCCCGCTGGAAGTGTTCGATCCAGCCGCCGTGATTTGGGTCGTGCGCATGCTGCTGCAGAACCTGGTAGAGATCCTTAGCATGCTTGAGGGCCGCCTTGTCACCACTGGCCCGGTAATATTCGACCAGCCCATAGATGGCAAACGACTCGCCATAAACAATCTTTCGCTCGTCCACAGGTTTACCCGTGACGTCAGTGGCCCAGAAATAGCCTCCCTTCTCCCGATCGAGAAAATGGTCCAGGAGAAACCGATAACCTTGCTCGGCCGCTTTGAGATAGTCGTGTTTGGAATCACTGAAGCCATTCAAATGAGCATCTGAAAAACCCCAGAGCATCCGCGTTTGCGAGACCAGTTGTTTCTCGGTCGCGGGGGGTGCCTTTTTCGCGGCATCGTCGGAAAGCAGGTAGCCGCCGTATTGCTGGTCGATGGCGGTAGTATACCAGTAGGGCAAGATTTTCTCGATCAACTGCACCTTGAATTCCCGGGCGTATTCCGTTCGCTCCTTGGCCGGAGCATCCAGGGGCAGTTGCAGGGCCAGAACCAGACAAAATCCGTGACTGGCGACCGATGAAAACCCAGGGAAACGGGGTAAAAGTCGCTTAAAAATAGCTGTCATCAGGATGTGTTGCCTGAAACGCTCACTGGGCGCAATCTCGTTTTTGCGTTGGCACGCCCTATGCGGCTTGAAAGCTGCGCGCAGGCCTTCTCCACCGGCGCGCCAGGTAACCGGGCGGTGCTGAACTAACAAAGCCCTGTCCCGTTTTCATAGCGGAGCCACGGCGAACCGGCTTAATGCCGGCTCGCCTCTTTTTCGGCCGCAGGTGATGCACGATGAGGGAAGCTGCGCGCTCAGGCCCCCTCTGGACCGGGACCCCGGAAACCCATCTTTTCCAATTTACGTTTCCGGTCCCAGATTCTAGGTTTTGAGCATGACCTTTACGGACGCTGAGAGTCGTCATGCGCAGTTGGTCGAAGAAATACGCCGGCACGACCACGCGTACTACGTGCTCGCGGAGCCCACTATCCGCGACCAGGATTACGACCGGCTGTATCACGAACTGCTCGACCTTGAAACCAGGTTTCCCCAACTGATTTCTCCGGATTCCCCAACCCAACGGGTCGGTGGTCAGCCGTTGAAATCTTTCCAGCCAGTCCGCCACCTCCAGCCGATGACGAGCCTCGACAATACCTATTCGCAAGGCGAGGTGCGGGAGTTTGTGAACCGGGTGCAGCGTCTGCTGCCGAACGAGGACCTGGATTGGGTCGTTGAACCGAAAATTGATGGAGTGGCGATCAATCTTCGGTATGAGCGCGGCACCTTTGCGATTGGCGCAACTCGAGGGGATGGCACTACTGGCGATGATATTACCGTAAATCTTAAAACCGTGCGGAGCCTGCCTCAGAAACTGCATCATGACCCGATAAAACGGGAGACTCCCGGTGAGACTTTGGAAGTGCGTGGCGAGGTTTATTTGACCAAAAAGGGGTTTGAGAAACTGAATGCCGAGCGCAAGGCTGCCGGTGAAGAGACTTTCGCGAACCCGCGCAATGCGACCGCGGGATCGCTCAAGCAGTTGGACCCTCGGATCGTAGCGAAGCGCCCGCTCGATATCGTCCTCTATGGGGTTGGCGAAATGCGTGGCGTGCCCGGCGCACCCAAGACCCAGGCCGACCTGCTGGCCTGGTTGAAGAACCGCGGCTTTAAGACGCCTGAAAAAACCTGGCAGTGCCGCTCCGCCGATGAACTGATGGAAGCGATTGCCGAACTGGACCGGCTGAGACGCAATCTGGCCTACGAAACAGACGGAGCGGTGATCAAGCTCAACTCCTTCACACAACGAGAGCGCGTCGGCTTTACCGCCAAAGCCCCGCGTTGGGCGATCGCCTATAAGTACGCCGCCGAACAGGCCGAAACGGCCCTTAAAGACATCACCATCCAGGTAGGCCGGACCGGAGCACTCACTCCGGTGGCCGAATTGGAGCCGGTGTTTTTGGCAGGCAGCACGATCAGTCGGGCGACCTTGCACAACGCCGATTATATCCGCCAGAAGGATATCCGGATCGGCGACACGGTGACCATCGAGAAAGCGGGTGAAGTCATCCCCGCCGTGGTCGATGTGGTTTTAACCAGGCGTACCGGCATGGAAAAGCCCTTCTCCTTTCCGCAGGAATGCCCCGAATGTAATTCGAAAGTTGCGCGTGCAGCGGGAGCCGTCGACGCGGAGGAGGGCGTGGTGTGGCGTTGTGTAAACCCGGACTGTCCGGCCCAGGTCCGCGGACGCATCGAGCACTGGTGCTCTCGCGGCGCCATGGACATTGAAGGCGGGGGTGAGGTCCTGGCTCGTCAACTGGTCAGCAGTGGGCTCGTGCGCGACGTCGCCGATCTTTATTCACTCAAACTTGAGGAAGTGGCGAATCTCGAGCGGATGGCGGAAAAATCCGCCCAGAATTTTCTCGACGGCGTGACAACGAGCAAGAGCCGGGATATGTGGCGAGTCCTTTATGGCCTGGGCATTTTGCACGTGGGCGCCGGGGTCGCCAAAGCACTGGGCAAGTGTTTTTCAACACTGGAAGACCTGCTGGCCGCCAGTGTGGACCAACTGACGGCTTGCGAAGACGTGGGGGAAGTGATTGCCAACAGCATCGTGCAATGGCACGGCGACTCGCGGAACCGCAAGCTCATCGAACGCTTGCGCAAAGCGGGCGTGAATCTCAATTCCGAACTCTTTCAGGCCAACGCCCGCCCTGGCCCCCTCGCGGGCAAGACGTTCGTCCTTACCGGCACCCTGCCCCATCTCACCCGTGAGGACGCTGCGGCTAAAATTGAAGCGGTGGGTGGCAAAGTGAGCGGGAGCGTCAGCAAAAAAACTGATTATGTCGTGGCCGGCGAGGAGGCCGGGTCCAAACTGGAAAAAGCTCAGAAGCTGGGAGTCAAAATTATTGGCGAAGCGGAGTTGCTTGAGTTGGTGAAAGGCTCTTAGTAACAAGCGGAAATGAAAATCGTCGCGCTTCAACTGGATATCGCCTGGGAAAACAAGGCGGAGAACTTCGCCCGGGTACAGCGATGGTTGGAGCAAGCCGCGCCGGAAAAGGGCTCGCTGGTTGCTTTGCCCGAGATGTTTGCGACCGGATTCAGCATGAACACGGAAAAGGTGGCAGAGGCTTACGGCGGCGAGACGGAGAAATTCCTCTCGAGCACGGCCCGAGCATTTGGGATCCATCTCGTGGGGGGCGCTCCGATGCGGGGTCGGGACGGGCGGGTAAGAAACAAAGCGTTGGTGTTTGCGCCGACCGGAGAGCTGGTGTCGTTCTACGCCAAGATGCGGCCGTTTACGCCGGGCGGCGAGGCCGAGCACTATGTGGCGGGGGTGAAGCCGGCGGTATTTGATTGGGCCAACTGCCACGCCTCGCCGTTTATCTGCTATGATCTGCGTTTTCCGGAGCTGTTCCGAGAAAGCGCCGCCACACACCAGCCTGAGCTTTTTATAGTCATCGCTAATTGGCCGGCCAAGCGCATCACGCACTGGACCCGCTTGCTTCAGGCCCGGGCGATTGAAAACCAGGCCTATGTCGTCGGGGTCAATCGCGTGGGTGCCGACCCTTTTTACACCTACACCGGGCAATCGGCCGTGATTGATTTCAACGGTGACATCCTGGCGGACGCAGGATCGACCGAAGGTTTCATCCGGGCAGATTTGGATCTCGAGACGCTGCTGAAATACCGGCACGGGCTGCCGTTTTTGAAAGATCTTCGTGGGGCTCCGGGGTGTGGCGGCGGCGTCCCGCCGCCGTTTCGGGATTTTTAGACACACTTTTAGAGTTCAATTTACCGACCGTTCTTACCTGCTCTCTCAAGCACGACCTTGGCCGACAACCCTTGGTTCTCAAAACTCACGCCTAGGTTCGCGCTGGTGATATTCGGGACGGGCAGGATTTTTTCCGGCCCGGATTTAGGTTGAGCGGGATGGCCATAAACCGTCGATTCCATCGTCTGCCATTGCTCGTTCCAGACGTACTGGCC
>Ga0105240_10008761_pt1 | contig 14421 bp, 12 predicted proteins | sample KBSC54metaG_FD_80426 | JGI IMG/M metagenome (GOLD analysis project Ga0105240, IMG submission 80426) | Corn rhizosphere microbial communities from Kellogg Biological Station, Michigan, USA - KBS C5-4 metaG | ecosystem: Host-associated > Plants > Roots > Rhizosphere > Soil | place: Michigan, USA... | reverse complement strand
GCCCTGGACAATGCCCGGAAGGCCGGCTCGGCCTCCCGGTTACGGAGTCTCCCGATGCATCTCGATGCGCTGCGGGTTTCCTAAAACCGCTCGGTATCGAGAAGCCGGGTCGATGCTTTCTTTTCCAGTGGCGCTCCATACTTTCCAAGGTGGGAAGGACTGTTTTGTAAATTTCGACGTTACCCGCCCTTTCAGAAAAGGAATTTCACGGCCAGTTGGACCTGCCGCAGCGTTGTCATCGAGTTCGAGCCCTTGATTTTCCCAAAGTTCCCATCGGCGAACATCATTTGGCGCGGCAGCTCACGCTGAACGATTCGCAGGATGCGAAACTCGCCGCCGAACCTTGACGGGGTGGCCTCCACCGCGGATAGCGAAAGGCCACCCCTCGACCGTTTTGTCCTTATCCGGGACAAATTAGCCCCGACGTGCAATCACGCCGATGTTTTGCAAAAATAGATCAAAAGTACCTGTAGACATTACCTGCTTCTGTTGTACAGTACTAGTAGTACTGGAACTTTAGATTATGCAGGATTCTCAAGCCATTCTTTCTGAACGTTGCTTCTCTGAGCGCTACAGCGAAATTCAGCTGGTTGTCCAGCGCACGATTCGGAAATACTTCTTTCGATATAACGGGTTGGACCTCTTCGAAGACCTCGTTCAGGAGTCCCTGACGGGAGTCTTCGAGGCGATGCGCCAGGGGCGGCTCCGGGACGACAGGAAGATCCTGGACTTCACTGCGAGCGTAGCTTTCTACACCGGCTGCAAAATGGTGCAGCGGCAAAAGAAGTCTCCCAGCCAGTTGGACGAGACCGCGCAGATCTCAGATCATGGCCGGTCGCCCGAAGAGGTGCTGCTGGCAAAGGAGCGGGACGACCAATTGGAGAAGGCGATTGCCGAGATTGACAGCGAGGTGGACCGTGAGCTCCTGCGCAGGTGTTTCCGCGGAGAAAAGATCTATGAAACACAAGCGGGCCTGCGGCTGACTCCCGGCCAGTTTAGAAACAGAAAGTCCCGTGCTTTGAAAGATTTGGCTGTCGCCATCCATCAGATCGGCCAGCCTGGCTTTCGCCGCCGCCACGCAACCCGCGCGACAGTCACCTCGTAGGCGGAATCCCCGGGCCGGATCAGGACTGTCTTGCGATGGCCAACTGCCGCGCATCCTGCCGGTTGGTCACGCCAAGCTTGGCGTAAAGACCGCGTATGTGCCACCGGACGGTCTCCCGGCTGATGAACAGCTGTTCTGCGATGGCCTGGTTGCTGTGGCCGTTGGAGATGAGCTTCAAAATTTCCATCTCGCGCCGTGTTGGCGTGGGCGTTCCCCCGGCGAGCAATGATTTTCTCAGCATCGCCGAAATCGTCTTTCGAGGCGCCCAGATTTCGCCCTCCGACACGGCGCGAATGGCTTTCCTGTAGTCCTCCACGGGCGCGTGAATATTGATGACGCCCATGCACCCGATTCGCAGGAAGACCTCGGGAGATGTCCCCGGCCCGGCGAGCACTACCGTGGAGACCTGCGCCGAGGCGGACGATTTCACCAGCTCTTTGGCGGAACGCAACTCGGGGCAGCTTTCCTCGACAAGCAGCGCCGAAGGGACCAGCCGGCCAGCGATGTGCGCGGCATCTCTCACCGTCGCGTTGCGCCCGACGAGCAGGAATCCGTTGACGCCCTGAAACGCTTCGGTGACTCTTTGCCACGTGGCGGATTCATTGCAGACCGCTACGATCGGGATGGCTTCGCGACATTTGGCAAGTCCAGTTTGAGTACTCGTCATGCAACCGTTGAACGCATACTTGAAACTTTTTTGAGGAGGCTGGCGCCTCCGGATAAGAACTTACTTAGCGACCCAAGATACAATTCTGCCCCCGAAAAGTAAAGAGCTAAAGTAATGGTCCCAAAGTTCCCTGAGGGACACCAGTACCCTCGCCATGCGCACTGGGACCGAGGTACGAACTAAAGGAGGGCGATGACTACATTAGTAACGAAGACGACACATTGCGCCGTGTTGTAACAGTGCAGAAACATCACGGCGCAATCGACGCGCTCACTGTCTAAGGCACCGTCGCGGTGGTGCTCGAGAACGAGGCCGTGTTCAGAGCCTTGTTGTTGTGCGAAGTGACCGCGAGCCCAGCCGCGACCCCGGCATTCATAGGCACCGAGACGGATGACAATTGCGTCCACGCCGTTCCGTTGGCAGAGGCATAGCCGGTGAACTGATTGCCTGAGCGGACCAGCTTGAGCCAGTACGGCGCGACGGGTCCCGCCTGCACGCTCGCGTTAATCGCAGAAGCCCCGGCGGCGGATCGGTATTGCATGCTGACGCCCTGCCCCGGCGTAACCATGACGAAGACGTACGGGGCGTTAGCCGCGGGGCTTTGTCGAATCATGATGCCCGCTTTCGCCCACGAGTTGGTGTTCTGCATCGACACGACCTGGGTGATCACCGTGAAGTTGCCGCTCTGCGGGAAGTACGCATAGTTGAACTGATCCGAGGTTCCCCAAATGTCGGCGCCGCCTCCGCTCACGGTGCATGCGACTGTCGTCGCGCTGCAATTGGCGCCGCCGGCGCTTCCAGGATTCCCGATATCGAGATCGAACCAGCGAGCAACGGCTGCGATTTTCTTCACGATGCTGAGGGTTGCCGATGCGGTGGAGGTGAAACCGGCATTCACGCCGCTCACGACAATCGTGTAGTTCCCCGTGGGAGAGGATGTCGATGTGGTGATGGTCAACGTGGAAGATCCGGGTCCGCTCAACGAAGCAGGGCTGAAACTGGCGGAACTTCCCGAAGGCAGCCCGCCGGCGCTCAGACTCACACCGCCACTCAGTGATCCCGCGGCGGAGAGGGTAACTGTATAAGACGTGCTGGTGCCGGCAACCAAGGCGCGCGCGGCGGGCGCGATGGCGAGCGTATAGCTCGGAGAGACGGTGAGGTTGGCGGTGACGGTTCCGGCTCCGGAAGCCGTCAGAGTCACGGGTGTAACTGCGGATACCGCGCCCGTTGTAATGCTGAACGTCGCGGATGCTGAACCCTGCGCCACGGTGACGGAAGCGGGAGGCGCGGCCACGGCCGCGTTGGAACTGGAAAGTTTGACGATCACGCCGCCCGCACCCGCCGGGCCCGATAGCGTGACTGTGCCGGATCCGCTCTGCCCGCTGGTGAGATTACTCGGGGTAACGCTGAGGCTGGCAAGAGTGGGGGACGCGGGATTTACAGTGATACCGAACGATTCCTTTACACCCAGATACGAGGCCGAGAGCATTACGGACGTCGTCACCGTTACAGGCGCAAGCGAAGCGGTGAATGAACCGGATGTTGCGCCTTGCGGAATGACAAGTGTCGCGGGAACGCCCGTCTGAACAGGAGAGGAAGCCAAGGCAATGGATGCGCCGCCCGCCGGCGCAGGCGCGGTAAGCGCGACTGTGCAATTCGATGTCGCAGGAGGCGTCACCATGACGGGAGTGCAGGTGAACCCGTTTAAACCGGGCGGTTGCTTAATGGTGACAACATTCCCGGCGCCGGTTGTGGACACGGGCATTCCGCTCCCGTCGGCCGATGTGGCGTTTGCCAGCTGAACCTGGGCTGACGTGTCGGTGGTGGAAGAGGAAACACCCAGCGACACGCTGGCGACGACACCGTTTGCAACGGGAGTCGGGTTTGAGCCCCACAACACACACGTTGTTACACCGGAGGCGCTGCTGCAGGAAACTACCTTGGACGCGGCGATGGCCGCCGGTCCTGCCGTTACCGAGACAGAGGAAAAGTCAGTGGTCGAATAGCCAAGGTTCCATTGAACAGCGGCAGGCTGACTGCCGGAGCCGTTTAGCGTCAGGTTCATTGTCGCCGCGCCACCGGGGCTTCCGGAGGCGGCCGAAAGACCGAGCGTCAATCCCTGGGCGCGACAAAAACAGCAGAGCGATGATGCGAGCAGCAGCAGTCTCAGATTGCGCGATATGCTTCGACCGGTGAAAACCATTCTCTTCGGAGTAGTACTCTCAGCCCGGGAAAATGCTCAGCCGGCAGCAAATCAAAAACGCGATTCTTGACACACAGAGTTGCGAAAGAAGAGTCCTTCGGTGAGGCGATCCCAAGGAGCGCCTCCCTTTATCCGATGGCCCGATTTAAGAAATCTTTCGCAATGAACTACTCTTAACTAAGCGACACTGTCGCAGTTACCACCGATAGGCCGGGCAAATCCAGTTTAAGCTTCACGCCGTCCGCCTGGACAGGATGTGATTTCACGGAGATGGCCTCGGGATTGTCGAAAGTGTTCGCCGCGTTCCAATCGGAGTGATGCAGTACTTGCGCGGCGGCGCCGCGGAGTGCCGCTCCGGGCATGCCCGCCAACGCGCAGTCGACGCGCAGATCGCGATCGTGACGAGGATTTACAAAAGTGATCACGAGATCGGAACCGCTTCGGGACGCCGAGACGGACAAATCGAGAGGCCCGCTCGCCGCGGTCTCGACGCGCACGGATGTTTTCGAACGATGCGCCTTGAACATCGAGAACGCGTGGTAGGTCGCGGTGCGGATACAACGTGTTCCCTCCGGACCGTCCGTGAGCAACATGGACTGAAGCACGTTCACCACCTGGGCGATGTTGCACATGGTTAATTTGTCGGCCTGGCGATTGAAGAGGTTCAATCCCAGGCCCGCCGCGACTGCGCTGCGCATGGTGCTCTGCATGTAAAGAGTGCCGTTGCGACGCTCCTCCTCCGGATTCATGCGGTCCCACACTCCCCATTCATCGAGCAACAGCCCCGAGCGGTTCCCCTTCCCGGAAGCAAAACCATCGAGGAGTGCATGCTGCTTCACGATCGCTTCCTGCACGCGTTCAAAGATGGCGAACTGCTGATTCATATCGTCGACGTTGAACTGAGTGGGATACTTGTCGCCGTTTTCGTAGAAGTGCATGGCGAAGCCATCGGGGTGGCGGCTGCCAGTCATGTGTTCAAAGAAAGTACGCGACCAGTGCAAGTCGTTCCCACTGGGACCGCAGGCAATCAGGAAGGGCTTCGTGCCGCCAAAGGCGCGGGCATAACCAGAGAATTGACGGTACAAGTCGGCGTAGTGTTCGGGCGTCATCTGGCCGCCGCATCCCCAGCTTTCATTTCCGACTCCCCAGTAGCGCACGCGGAAAGGCTCTGGCGATCCGTTGGCGGAGCGTTCATCCGATAGCGAGGAACCTCCGGGATGGTTGCAATATTCGATCCAATCGCGCAACTCCCGCGGCGTTCCGCTGCCGACATTGCCCGCCAGGTACGGCTCGGCGCCGATCAGGCGGCAGAGGCCGATGAACTCGTGAAGTCCAAAGCTGTTGTCCTCCACGTAGCCGCCCCAATGAATGTTCACGTTTCTCGGGCGCTTGTTCGCCGGGCCTATTCCGTCCCGCCAATGGTAGTCGTCGGCGAAGCAGCCGCCTGGCCAGCGCAGCACGGGGACTCCGAGTTCCTTCAGGTACTCCACGGCAAGCCTGCGATAGCCAGCGATATTCGGAATTTTCGAATCCTTGCCCACCCAGAGGCCACCGTAGACGCAGGAGCCAAGATGCTCGGCGAACTGGCCGTGGAACTCGGGACGCACGAGTCCAATTTCGGAGTCCAATCGAACCGTGACAGACTCGGCCGGTGGCTCTGCGGCGAAGAGCCTCTCCGATAGCACGGCAGTGAGCGAACCGGCAGCGGCGGTCCGGAGAAAATGGCGGCGAGTGGGAACGAGTGGCATATCTGACCTAAAATGATAGCGCTATCATGCCCGCCAATCCGAGCTTGCCATCTTTCCGAGCCGGAGGCTGCTATATACTGTAAGCGTTTCCAGCGGGTTCAACTCCTTGTAGAGGTCTCATGAACGACGATCGCAATGCAAACAGCATCAGCCGCAGGGCCTTTGCCTCCCTGGCCGCGGGCGCGGCGAGCGCCCGCCTGCTCTCCGCTCAGCAAGCGTCCTCGCCCGACGCACCCAATCCCGACACCAGCAGGCAGCGCCGCGGCACGATGTCCGAGGGTGCTCCCTTTGAGCATCCGATTGTGTTTCACCGGAATGACGTCACCGCGAAGGTTCAAGCTTTTCCGCTTTCGCAGGTGCGGATAACGGGCAGCGTCTATAAAGCTGCGGAGGATTGGAATCGCGGGTACCTGAACCGGCTGCCTGAGGACAGGCTGCTGCACAATTTCCGCATCAACGCCGGGCTGCACTCCCCGGCCGCGCCATTCGGGGGCTGGGAAGAACCGGCATGCGAAGTACGCGGGCACTTCACGGGTCACTATCTTTCGGCGTCGGCGCTTCTCTATGCGTCCACCGGTGACAAGGACGCAAAGGCAAAGGGTGACTCGCTGGTTTCGGAACTTGCGAAATGCCAGGAGAAGCTTGGGGGCGGCTACTTGAGCGCGTTTCCGAGAGAGTTCTGGGACCGGTTGGACGCGCGCAAGCCGGTGTGGGCGCCTTTTTACACAATTCACAAGATCATGGCCGGGATGTTCGACCAATATCATCTGGCCGGCAACCGTCAGGCGCTGGACGTGCTCGAAGGCATGGCCGGCTGGGCGGATGTTTGGACCAAGTCAAAGAGCGACGAGCACATGCAGGACATCCTCAATACGGAATACGGGGGCATGAACGAGGTGCTCTACAATCTTGCGGCCGTCACCAACAACGACCGCTGGGCTCAGGTCGGCGACCGCTTCACGAAGCGTCATTTCTTCAACCCGCTCGCCCTGCGGCGGGACGAACTGCGCGGGTTGCATGTGAACACCCATATCCCGCAGGTGATTGGCGCGGCCCGGCGATATGAATTGTCAGGCGATATGCGCTTTCACGACGTGGCGGACTACTTCTGGCAGGAAGTAGTGAGCGCGCGCACGTACGCAACGGGCGGCACCAGCAACGACGAGGGATGGCTGGTTCCTCCGCGCCAGCTCGCCGCGGAGTTGAAGCGCAGCGCCGCCACAGCCGAGTGCTGCTGCGGTTACAACATGCTGAAGTTGACGCGTCATCTCTTCACCTGGACGGGAGATCCGCGGTATTTCGATTATTATGAGCGGACTTTGCTGAATGAGCGAATCGGCACCATTCATCCCGGCAACGGCCACACGCAATACTATCTCTCGCTCACGCCCGGGGTGTACAAGACATTCAACACCGAAGATCAGTCGTTCTGGTGTTGCACCGGAACGGGCGTTGAAGAGTATTCGAAACTGGGCGACAGCATCTACTGGCAGGACGGGGACGGCCTCTACGTGAACCTCTTCATCCCGTCGGAACTGAAGTGGGAAGAGAGGGGCCTTCATGTGCGGCAGGCAACGAACTTCCCGGCGGAGGCTGGCACCACCCTGACCTTTACCGCCGAGACTCCGGTTGCCATGGCAGTCCGTATCCGCGTTCCAGGATGGGCCGATTCCGGCGGATCGCTGAAGATCAACGGCAAGACGCTTGAGGTTCTCGCCAGCCCCGGTAGTTACGTGGCGATCCGCCGCACGTGGCGGAGCGGGGACCAGATCGAGCTGTCCCTTCCGATGCGGCTTCACGCCGAACCCATGCCCGACGATGAACGCATCCAGGCATTCCTGTACGGGCCGGTGGTTCTGGCAGCCGATCTGGGTTCGGAAGGGATCACCTCCGCTATGACCGAGGGAGAGAATGTCCCGCAGATGGAGCACCTGCCCGCGATATCCGTACCGGTGGCCGAGTTTGCCGCGGCCCGCACGATTGCCGCCCACGGCGATGAACCGGAGCGGCATATCCCGGCGCAGGTCATTCCAACGCTACGCGCTGCCGGGGCGGACCCGAATACCTGGATCCAGCCGGATGGCGGACCACTGGCATTCCGGACCACAGGCCAGGAAAAAGACCTCGCGCTGAAGCCGCTGCACAGCCTTTTCGAGAAACGCTACACGGTCTATTTTCAGGTGTCGTAAGTGGAACTTCGCGGGCCCGCGAGGTTAAGGTCTTTATACCGGGGCAGCGATCCCGGTGGATTCCCGCACCACGAATTCGGGATCGATGACAATCTCGTGCTCCGCCGAGGCTGCCTGGCCTGATTCCGGAATCAGGTGTTCGCAGACGATCTGGCCGATGCGGTCGCGCGGAATGTGCACGGTCGTCAGCGCCGGATAACAAAAATCGGACAGGTCCACGTTGTCGAAGCCGGTAACGGAGATGTCCGCGGGAACGCGGAGTCCACGCTCGCGCAGCTCGCGCAGTGCACCCACGGCCATAATGTCGTTCACGCAAATGAGCGCGGTGGGTTGAAATCCGGTTGCCAACAGCGCATGCGCGGCCTGCCGGCCGCCTTGCAGAGTATCCGCGTCGGCGCTGGTGCGGACCTCAATGGCGGAGTAGCGGGCCACGGCGTCCATTACAGCCTTCCGGCGTTCGTCGATGGGGCCGAGCGTTGCATGATGCCCGATAAACCCCAGTTTCCGGTGGCCCAGGCTGTAGAGATAATCGATTACCTTATCGATGCCGCGGCGGTAGTTGACGCGGATGTTGGTGATGTTTCGAGTTGGCGTCCCCACGTCATAGAAAACTACCGGTATCCCGCTTCCGGTCAGTTCTTCAATGAGGTCGGGCGCCATCTCGGACACGATGGCCGCCAGGCCCATGACCCGCCGGCCGATCATCAGCCGGATGCTCGCCACCAATTGCTCCGCGCTGTAATCCGTGTTCGCCATTACCACTTCGTAGCCGCGGGCGTGCGCTCCCGAATCGATCGCCTTATAGATGTCGAAGAAAAACGGGTTTTCTATATTGGAAACCAAAACCCCCAGGGTTTTGCTTTTGCCGCCGGCCAGACTCCGGGCATGGAGATTCGGGTGATATTTCAGTTCCTCGATTGCCCGCATTACGCGCGCTCGTGTTGTATTTTTGACAACACTTCCGTTGTTCAGGACGCGGGAAACCGTGGCAGTGGAAACGTTGGCCCGGCGAGCCACTTCAGCAAGATTCATGCTTGGTCCTCGGGCGGCGGTGATTCCTGTTGGTGCAAGGTCGAGAAGACACAATCACTCCAGCCACCTCTCACAATTATGCATGTTCGAGAGCGCTTACAGAGTCTGCCAGGGAGAGAAGCTGACGCCGCCACCCGTTTGGACCCTTATGCCTTCCTTATGATTCCCGCTCTACACTCCTGACTGGCGCCCCGTCGCGCGCTTGAGGGCAATGTCACTTACTCAAATGGGAAACGGGGCCCTTCGCCGCGCGATCCGCGACCACACGGTCAGCTTTCCCGCGCAAGTCCCGATTTTCGAGAAACAGTCGCGGCGGGATATCCAGTGGCGGGCGGTCCACCTGTATTTTGTCCAGGGCTGGAGCGTCGCGGAGATCGCGTCCCGCTTTCACATCTCGCGGTCGCGCGCAGGCCAGATTCTCGACGCCTGGCGGACGCGCGCAGTGATTTTGGGATACGTGCAGGAAATCGCTCCGGAACCGCCAGACCAAATGGCTACCCTCGAGCGCCTCCCCGCGGTAACGCGAATTAACAGGAGTCTCCTTCATGGCGACAACACAGGCAATGACGATCCATTCGGAATCGCCGCCCGCGCCGTCGCATCCTAAACGACGGCGCAGGGCGGGCGCATTCGGTATCTTGTTCGCCGGGCTCAGCACCGCCGCGCCGGCGATGGCGCAAGTGCATCCGGAGGGAGCGAGGCGCGCGGTGTTCTCATCCCGCGCCGAACTGGTTCTGGTTCCCGTAACAGTGACCGATTCCATGGGCGCCACGGTGAACGGACTGCCGAAGGACGTCTTTTCACTATCTGAAAACAGAGTGACGCGTCCCATCGCGGCGTTCAGTGAGAGAGATGAGCCTGTTTCCCTTGGTATTGTCTTCGACGCGAGCGGCAGCATGAAAAACGTGTCCGGCGCGGCCAGGACGGCGCTTCGGACCTTCGTTCAAGCCTGCAACCCGGACGACGAGGCATTCCTGGACGTCGTGTCGACACAGCCCCGGCACATCTCCGGTTTCACCGCGGATTTCGGCACACTTCTGGACGCCGTGGCTCGCGAAGAACCGGGCGGAGACACCGCGCTGGTCGATGGCGTGCACGACGGACTCCGGGAGTTACGCCGTGCAAGCCATGCAAGGAGGGCAATCCTGGTCATTTCCGATGGCATGGACAACCATAGCCGGCGGTCGAAGAAAGAACTGATGGACATGGCGCTCGAAAGCGGGGCGCAAATCTATGCGGTGTCGCTATTCGTACCTCGCCTGAACGAAAAACCCATCGAAATTGCCGAGGCGCAGAGGGGACTGGCGTTCCTTTCGGAAATTGCGGAAAAGACAGGAGGCATGCATATTGTGGTCCGCGCTCCGGTCGATCTCGATCCGGCGGCGGATCGAATCGGCCGCGCGATCCGGAACCAATACGTCATTGGGTACGTTCCGGCGTCATCGAAAGGAGACCGGCGCTGGCGCTCGATCCGGGTTCACGTCTCCGTTCCCGGAGCCCGTGTCTACGCCCGTTCGGGATACCGCGATGAATGAACCGGCACGCGCCGCGGGCGATGTCCTGCCAGGGGCGGCCGTCATCGGATAACCCGGCGTCCCTTGCGTTTTGCCGCCCGCGGGTGGTGCATTAGAGGAACAGGTGTCCATCGCGACGACGCGGCAACACGACCCTCCATCGCGGCCCGTTCCGGGCGCCGGCGGCGCCGCTCCCTCAGATGAGGCGAGAGCGCATGCGGCCAGGAGCCCCCGGCGCCAGCGCCAGGTTCGGTTCTTCGCCGGGATCGCCATCGGGATCGCCTCGCTCGCCACCGCCACCCTGGCCGCGTTTCACCTGCATTGGAACCTCGCAGCTACCAGTTCGCTCGATGTGGTTGTGGTGGTTTTCGTTTGCCTGATTTCGGGCTTCGCGGAGGCGACCCTGGTGTCGCTGCTGGCTTTGGTTTCGCTGAACTACTATTTCGTCCCGCCTATCTTCACGTTCTACGTGAACGATCCAGGCAACTGGATTGCCTTGCTGGCCTTCGAAGGCACTGCGCTGATCGTAAGCCGCTTGTCGGCGCACGCCCGCGCCCAGGCTCAGCTCGCCGCCGAGAATCGCCGAAAGGCGGAAAGATTGTACGAGTTGAGCCGCCGGATCCTTTTGGTTGACCCACGGCGCCCTCTGGGGCTTCAGATTGTGGCCCTGGTGCGCGAGATCATACAGCCCGAATCCATCGCGCTGTTCGACGCGGCCGCGGCGCGGCTGGACGAAGCCGGCCCTGGAGCGGCGGAAGCCGGCGCCGCGGCGCGCATAGCCTATCTCCGGGACCGCAACGACAACGGGACCGCCGGCGGCATGTGGCAGCGTGCGCTCCGGATGGGAAGAAGCTCGCATGGAGCCATCGCGTTGAGCGGGCCGGATATCGATGCTCCCACCATAGACGCCATTGCCTCCCTGTCCGCGATCGCATTCGAGCGGGCTCTGCTGTTCGAACAGCAGAGCCGGGCTGAGGCGGCGCGCCAGACGGAACAACTGCGGACAACGGTGCTCGATGCTCTCGCGCACGCTTTCAAAACGCCTCTCACGGTGATTCGAACGGCGAGTTCCGGGCTTCTGGAGACAGCTCCGCTGGATGCGGCCGCCACGGAACTGGTGACGCTGATCGACGAGGAGTCCGAGCGCTTGAATCAGATGGCCACCAGGCTGCTGCAGATGGCCCGGCTGGAATCGGCCGAGGTGCGGCTACGGCCGGAGAATATCGACGTCGCCTCCTTACTGCAGCAGGTGGTTTCCGATTACCGAGAGCAACTGGAGGGCAGGCCACTGAGCGTGACTGTTTCGAATCCGTCTCTGCACTTGCAAGGCGATCGGGATCTGCTGCGAATCGCGCTGGGACAATTGATCGATAACGCGGCCAAGTACTCCGCGGCGGGTTCACCCGTTTCCATAGGGGCGACTGAGCAGGAAGGGGAAGTTGTGGTATCGGTTCGCAATGAGGGCTCGGTCATAAGCGCCGGCCAACGAGAACAGATTTTCGAAAGGTTTTACCGTGCGCCCGAAGTGAGGCATCGCGCCTCCGGAACCGGCCTTGGTCTCTCAATTACCCGCAAGGCCATGGATGTCCATCGCGGACGTGTTTGGGTGACGAGCGAGGAGGGCCGCGGAACCACCTTTTTCCTGGCGTTTCCGGCGGGATCCACTGAGGGGGCTTCGCATGGGTAGACTGTTGATTGTCGACGACGAAATCTCGATCCGGCGGGCACTCTCAACAACGCTTCGCGGCATGGGTTTCGATGTCCTGTCGGCCGCGAATGGCGAGGCGGCCGTCGAGATGGTGCGCGCGCGCCGGTATGATGCGGTTCTGCTGGACATCAACATGCCGGGCATGGGAGGCGTCTCGGCGTGCCGGGAGATACGGAGACTAAAGCCGGGGCTCGCCATTCTGATGTTGACGGTCCGGGACAGCGAGGACGACAAAGTGGAGGCCCTGGATGCGGGAGCTGACGATTATGTAACGAAGCCGTTTCATGTTCGCGAGCTTGCTGCGCGCTTGCGCTCCGCGATCCGGCGCTCGGCGCTGATGCCGCCTGACGCCGATGCCCCTATCAAGATCGGGGAAATTGAACTGGATCCGGGCCGCCGCACGGTCCTGAAGTCCGGCAGGGCTGTTCACCTTTCCCCGAAAGAGTTCGACTTGCTGAAACAGCTCATGATGCGAGCGGGCTTTCCGGTGACTCATGCACGCCTCCTCAGCGCGGTGTGGGGGCCGGAATACGGGGCGGAACTTGAGTATCTCCGGACCTTTGTGCGCCAGTTGCGAAAAAAGCTGGAGGACGACCCGGCGGACCCCAAGTACGTGCTCACGGACTCTCACCTGGGTTACCGGTTTCGCGAGGCGGGCCAGGAAGGGGCAGAGGATGGTGACGCGACAGCAGCATTTGAGAAATGATTTCCCGGCCGCGGCCGACCGGGTCATTTTCCGTTGAGTCAAAGAAACAACCGGTAAACTCCCGCCCAGCGCTGCGGCCATCTTGCGATGGTCCTACTGGAAGACGCGCCCATACTTCAGTCAGGTGGAAGGCATTTGTGTTTCGTACCGGCCTACGCGGTACAAGCGCCCCTATCGGACCTTCACGATTCCGCTGAGCGTGTTCGCCAGGGAATGGCAGAAGATGACGGACCCCGAACCGGAGTCCACGGAGGTCATCCGCCAGCGGGTCGCCCTCGCGGTTCAGAAGTGAGGCGTGGCTACCAAATCGTCTGTACTTGTGACGCGCGGATTTTCCGGTCCCGGCTGATCAACGGCATCCGGAGCGCCAGAGCAGTGGCGGCGACGATCCTGTCGGGCAAGTCCGGCACTTCGATTCGCTGAACGAATTGCGGGGCCTCCGCCACCAGTCGGTCGAGCGGAACGAGCGTACACGGGCCGGCGGGATCGTCCAACGTCTCGACCAGCGCATCACGGGCAGCAGAAGGCAATCGGCCCTTCTCGGCAAGGTAAGTCAGTTCAACCAGGCAGATCGATGGAATATGGATGAGATCGCCGCCTGTGGTCGCCTTCGTCAGCGCCTCGTGTGCGGTCAACGACAGCCTGGAATCCCTGGACAGATACCAGACGATGGTGTGGGTATCGGTAACGACACCCGGCATCAGATGTCTTCCCTGGGAAAGTTGCGCCACATCTCGCGCTGATTCTCGTCGATTTCCTCAGCGGATAGTGATATCCCAAGGTGGGCCCACAAACCTTCGATGCTCCGGAACGGAGGCTTCTTCGCGCCCTCAGCCTGAAGACGTGACGCGTAGGCGAAGAGCTCGCGCTGTTTATGCGGCGGGAGTTCGTGCACTATTTCCTGAATGGCCTGTTCAAGAGACATCGGGGAACCCTTTAAACATTATCCGTCTTTTGATTCGCGTGCGCAGGAACGCTGATGACATCCGCGTCCCACGTCCGGCGCCGGGCATCGATCGCCTTTTCCATTCTCTTCTTCGTCAGAGCGACGTAGTATTTCTCGGTCGTCTTGCGCGATTTGTGCCCGAGCGGCAACTAAACGTCTTCGAGCGATCCACCACCCTCAAGCACCTCAATGGCAAGCGTCTCGCGCCAGATCGGGAGTCCGGCCTCCGGTTGACAGGAATTGAACCGCCCATTGCTCGACGAGTTCCTCGGCCGCGAGTTTCTCGCGCACTCCGAGTTTGCTTAACGAGCCGTTGAACTCGAATGGCGCGATGCCGGGATCAGCATGCCGAACCTGGAGCCTCGCGTAGATCGGACAGCCACAGCCAAGGCGTGGCGGCAGTCATTCCGGTGCCTGTGGCGCAAACTCGCTACAGCTGTAAACTGCCAGGTGCAAGCTACGTATTATCAGGTATTTAAACTGGCGGAGGAAGAGGGATTCGAACCCCCGAGCGAGTCACCCCGCTAACGGTTTTCAAGACCGCCGGTTTCAACCACTCACCCATTCCTCCACCTTCTAACCTATCCAAGTTTTCATTGCCTG
>Ga0105240_10008760_pt1 | contig 14422 bp, 12 predicted proteins | sample KBSC54metaG_FD_80426 | JGI IMG/M metagenome (GOLD analysis project Ga0105240, IMG submission 80426) | Corn rhizosphere microbial communities from Kellogg Biological Station, Michigan, USA - KBS C5-4 metaG | ecosystem: Host-associated > Plants > Roots > Rhizosphere > Soil | place: Michigan, USA... | reverse complement strand
CAACAAGCTCTGGCTGGCGGCCAGGCAAATGTCGGTTTTCTCAACCCCGCCCTCTATTCCCTCGCCAAAGGGGCAGCCTTCACCTCGGGCTTCCACGACATTACCACCGGAAACAACACCAATTCCTCCAGCCCCACGAAATTTTTCAGTGCCACGGGTTACGATCTCTGCACCGGTTGGGGCACTCCCACCGGGCAATTCCTGATCAACGCTCTATCGGGCAACTCGCACACCGCCCCGATTTTTCTCACCAACCCCTTCAAAGAGCCTACGGTCAATGTTGGCCAGTCCTACGCGAGCACAATTTCGACAAATGCCAGCGATTCCAACCCAACCAATACCCTCAAGTTCGCAAAAGTCAGCGGACCGATTTGGTTGATTGTTGCCGGGGATGGAAGCCTTTCCGGCCCGGCCACGAATGCGACCGTCGGAACGAACACGTTTGTGGTGAGCGTGACGGATTCCGGTGGCTTATCCAACACCGCGACGTTGCTGATCAATGTGAACGGCGCTCCTTCGTTCACCAGCAATCCGTTTACCGAACCGGGTATTAATGCCAAACAGGCGTATTCGGGTTCCATTGCCAATAAGATCACGGATCCTAACCCCGGGGACCTCCTTTCCCTCAGGAAGGTGAGTGGGCCCGCGTGGTTAAGCGTAGCCATCAACGGGGCCATGTCCGGCACCCCGGCCAGCACTGATGCCGGCACCAACAGCTTTGTGGTGAGCGTCACAGATTCCGGGGGGCTTTCCAATACCGCCACAATGGCTATTAAAGTGAATGGGGCACCCAGCTTCAGCAGCAATCCAGTGAAGGAACCGTCGGCGAGTGCCGGCCAGCTCTACTCCGCCTCGCTGGCTTCCCAAGCGACAGATCCAAACCCCGGCGACATTTTGTCCTTCGCAAAGGTCAGCGGTCCGGGATGGCTGAGCATAGCCGGCAATGGAGCGCTCTCCGGCACGCCCGCTAATGGCGATCTCGGCACGAACATCTTCCTGGTCAGCGTCACCGACTCTGGCGGACTCTCGAACACCGCAGCACTTTACATCAGCGTGATAGGAGCCCCTCTCTTCGCGAAGCCGGTTTTCTCCGCGCCCGCTGCTAACGTAAACCAGGCGTATACCGCCTCGATCGCCGGCCAAGCCTCAGATCCCAACCCGGGCGCCACCCCCATGTATGGCAAGGCGAGCGGCCCCGGCTGGCTGGCAGTGGCGCCCGATGGAACCTTATCGGGTACGCCAGCCCTCACGGATACCGGGACCAATTCCTTTGTCGTAACGGTCGGCGACTCGAATGGGCTGACCAACACGGCTACACTGTTGATCCGCGTTAACGGCGCACCTTATTTCAAGAACGACCCATTCGTGCTGCCCACGGCCACAGTCGACCAGCCTTATTCCGGATCCCTCACTAACCAGGCGACGGATCCTAATCCTGGTGACGTGCTCACCTTCGCGAAGGTAAGCGGTCCGGCGTGGCTCGGAGTTAGCACGAACGGCCTCTTATCAGGGGCTCCCACGGGTGCGGATGCCAGCACCAACACGTTCCGGTTGAGCGTGACGGATTCCGGCGGTCTGTCCAACAGCGCCACCATGAGCATTGTCGTGCTGACGAAACCGACCCCGATCACAGTGCAGGTATCATCGATCGGGAAACAGATCTCTTTGACCTGGGCTGGCGGAAATGGTCCGTACCAGGTGCAAGCGGCCACAAACCTGGGTTCTCCGGCCTGGCTCAACGTGGGGAGCGCAACGACCAATTACAGCTTGAGCTTTTTCCCGAGCAATACTCCTTCGTTCTACCGCGTACAGGGGCATTGATTCCGTGGTGAGCAAGGTGCGCCCACTCAGCTCGGGCGCCTACGCGGCTTTCAGCAGGCCCAAAACCTCTTCATCGGTGGTCTGAGCGAACTCCTGGTAATAACGGCCAACTGCGTCGAAGTCCGGATCAGCCCACAGCACGACTACCTGATCGGCGACCTTGCGGAGGCGATCGACGGCGTGTGTGGATGCCACGGGGGCGGCCACCGTGACGAAAGACGCGTGCTGCCTCTTCACGGATAGAACGGCGGCCTCGGTAGTGGCGCCCGTGGCCAAGCCGTCATCCACTACCAGGATGCTTTTACGCGCTAGATTCTCTGGCCCGCCCGGGTGGAATCGAGCCTGGTATTCGTCGAGCCGGGCCTGTTCTTCCTCGATGACCTCGTCCAACCCGGCCCGGAGGATCGGGCTGCTACCGATGACCGAGCGATCCAGGACCACGACCCCACCTTCAGCGAGTGCGCCCACAGCGAATTCGCGGTGGAGCGGGTGACCAATTTTACGAACAATAAGGACGCCGAGCGGCACCTGGAGCACATGAGCCACCTCCGCGGCGACCACCACCCCTCCTCGAGGCAATCCAAGCACCACCTCTGCCTCGGCCCCCTGGACTTGGAGGAACTCTCCCAGCCTCCGGCCTGCATCTTCCCGGGATGCAAATACGATTCCCATCTTCCTTACTGGTGGTCCGAATCCGGGCAAAAAGCAATGGTTTGTTGACCCGATGAACGCCCCGGGTGGGGCATCAACCTGTCGTTCCAGCCAAAACGGCGGGCCTGCGCCCCAAGGGCAAACGCCCTTTAGCTGACCAAGGTGCCAACTTTTTCACCAAGCACGACTCGCTTCAAATTGTGCGGCCGGAACAGATCGAAGACGATGATCGGCATCTTATTGTCCATGCACAAAGAAAAGGCCGTGGAGTCCATGACCTTGAGCTGCTTCTGGAGAGCTTCGATATACCTGATTTCGGTGAAGCGCTTGGCCTGCCGGTTTGTCTTTGGGTCCGAATCGTATATCCCGTCGACCTTGGTGGCTTTCAGGATGACCTCCGCGCCAATCTCGTTGGCTCGCAGGGCCGCCGCGGTATCGGTTGAAAAATAGGGGTTTCCGGTGCCTCCACCGAAAATGACGACGCGGCCCTTTTCGAGGTGGCGTACGGCGCGGCGGCGGATGAAGGGCTCGGCCACCTGGGCCATACTGATGGCGCTTTGCACGCGGGTGGCGACGCCGATTTTTTCCAGCGCATCCTGCAAGGCCAGAGCATTGATCACGGTGGCCAGCATGCCCATGTAGTCACCCGTGGCTCGTTCAATCCCGCGCTCACTCCCTTTCAGACCTCGGAAAATGTTTCCACCGCCCACGACCACCACTACTTGAACCCCCAATTCGCGCACCTCACCGATCTGGCGCGCCATGTCTTGCACCGCTTCGGCCGAAATGCTCACCCCGGCTTCGCCCCCCAAGGCTTCCCCGCTGAGTTTGAGCAGAATACGGCCGTATTTAGGTTTCGGTGCTTTCATGGCATTGAGCGTACTAAGCCGGGCGATGAAGCTTTTAGCAGTCCGGTTCTCCAAGGTCAAATCAAAGGTTGAACCACGATGATAAGTAGAGCTTCTGATTTGCATCAGCACCAAGCGCAGTTACAGCAAACCCCGAACTCCTCACCGAGGTGTTCGGGGTTACACTGTTTAAAACAATACTTGCCGGCCGGGTGCCGCCTAGCTGGCGGGCGTCTCTCCCACCTGGAACCGGACAAACCGCCGGATGGTGATCTCATCCCCAAGTTGTTTGGCGATGGACCCGACGTGCTCCTTCACCGAGACCTCGGAATTCCTTTTGACGAATCCCTGGTCAACCAGGCAATAGGATTGATAAAACTTCTCGAGCTTACCCTCGACGATCTTCGCGATGGCTTGCGGAGGCTTGTTTTTCACCTGTTCGGCCGCGATTTCCTTTTCTTTGGCCAGGACATCGGCAGGGACCTGGTCGCGCGACACCACGAACGGGTTGCCGGCGGCGATCTGCAGCGTGATGTCCTTCACGAGTTGTTTGAATTCGTCGCTGCCGACGGTCGTGTCCTTCCCAGCCCCGACTTCCACGAGGACGCCCACCTTGGCGCCGGTATGAATATAAGCGGCGACCATGCCGTTTCCGCTGACTTCCATGCGGGCGTGACGCGGGACCTGGATATTCTCCCGGATTTTTGCGACCAGCGCGACCCGCTCGGCCTCGATATCCGCCTTGGGGTCGGCGGCCAACCGGCGCGCCACATCCTCGGCGAAGGCGCGGAACATCTCGTTCCGGGCTGCGAAGTCGGTCTGGGTATTAATTTCCACTAAGACGCCCAGATGCCCGCCGGGGGCGATATACTGAGTGATGGCGCCTTCTTTGGCTTCTTTGGTGCCTTTGCTGGTGGCGGTTGCGGCCCCTCGTTTGCGTAGAATATCTACGGCGGCACTGACGTCGCCATTGGCCTCGGTCAGCGCCTTTTTGCAGTCCATCATGCCGGCGTTGGTCATCTCGCGGAGCTTCGCCACGGCGGCAGCAGTAATTTCGGCCATAAAAAAATCCTTCGTCTACAATGTGATTGGAATTTAAGGGAGGGGACCGGGCCTTCAACGGCTCGGTGCCCAGTCCCAGCGACGTTAAGCCGGCGGAGCTGCCGGGGTTGCCCCCAGCTCAGCGGGGGCGGCACCTGCCAGGGCCGCTTCAGGGGCGGGGGCGGCAGGAGCCAGCGCAGCTTCTTCAGCCGTTTTCCGACGCGCGTATTTGGCTTCGTATTCGGCCTGGGCTTGGGTAATGACCTGGCCCACGGTGGCCAGCACCATGCGCACGGAACGAATGGCATCGTCGTTGCCTGGAATTGGGTAATCCACCAGATCCGGATCGCAGTTGGTATCGACAATCGCCACCACCGGGATTTTGAGCCGCCGCGCTTCGGCCACGGCGTTGTGTTCGCGCTTGATATCCACCACGAACATGGCGCCCGGCAAACGGTCCATGGTCCGGATGCCGTCAAAGAACTTCACCAGTCGCGCGGCTTCGCGCCGGATGACCGACTGCTCCTGCTTCACGTAATTGTTGATGGTCCCATCGGTTTCCATCTTCTCGATTTGTTTCAGCCGGGCGATGGAGCGTTTGATCGTGGCGAAATTGGTGAGCGTGCCACCCAGCCAGCGTTCAATCACAAAGTATTGGCCGCATTCCTTGGCGGTCTCCCGCACGGCTTGTTGGGCCTGCTTCTTGGTGCCGACAAACAGGGTCTTACCGCCTTTGCGGACTGATTCCCCAAGAAAATTGCACGCCGTTTCCAACTGATTGAGCGTCTTGCTCAAATCGATAATGTGGATGCCGTTGCGGGCGTCAAAGATGAACGGCTTCATCTTCGGATTCCACCGCTTGGTTTGATGCCCAAAATGGACGCCGGCGTCCAACAATTCCTTTACTCCGATACTCAGCACAAGTTTTCCTTTGGTTAGAGATCCAGGCCGGTGTATCCGGCGCGAACCATCCCGCGGAACACGGGATTCGATTAAGTGTTGTTCTGGCCACCGGCGCCACAGGCACCGGGAAATTAAGGCCGCTTTATCTTTCTGGGAGACTCGCCGAAAAAGTCGCCGATCTCCCCAAAAAGGGCTTCCCAAAGTAGCAGACCCGGTGCCAGTAGCAACCGTTATTTTTGAGAGATTCCCTTGTCAAAGCTTCTTTGGTTCTCTAGTTTGTGCACATGGTAAAAAAGTGTTTATTTCCGTTGGCGTTCATCGTTTGCTCGGTCCAGGTGCCGCTGGCGGATACCATCCAGCTGAAAGACAAGGCCGCGGTCACAGGGAACATTTTGAGCGAAAAGCACGATCAGGTAGTGGTCGATATCGGCTACACAGTGCTCGTCATCCCGCGCAACCAAATCCTGAAGGTCGCCAAAACGGATTCCGCCGAACCGGCGGCTAAAAAGGTTGCCAGCCAGCGAGTCGTGGTCGAGACCGATCCGAAACCCGATCCAGCCACTTCGGAACTCACCGCGCCGGGCTTTTATTCCGTCGCGGGCCGGGCCCTGCCGGTGCGGGTGGTGCGCGAACTGGTGAACCAGTTGGGCGAAGCGGTGGTCCAGGTCCGAACGCCCAGCGGCCTGGGCTCAGGTTTTATTATCAACGCGGACGGATTCCTGATGACTAATTTTCACGTGATTGAAGGTGAGACGCAGATTTCGGTTGAGGTGTACCACCAGACCGGAGGCGAGCTGGAGCGCAAAAGCTATAAGCAGGTACGGATCATCGCCATCAACAAGTTCGCCGATTTGGCGTTGCTTAAGATCGAGGACAAGGACGCGCCCAAGTTTAAATACGTGTTCCTGGGGAACGCGGACGCTTTGGCCGTTGGGGAGAGCGTTTTTGCCATTGGCAGCCCGCTCGGGCTCGAACGGACGGTCACGGAAGGCATCCTGAGCACCAAGACTCGGCCGATGGGCGGGGATCTTTACCTTCAGACCACCACCCAAATTAACCCGGGCAACAGCGGCGGTCCTCTCTTTAACATGCGCGGCGAGGTGGTGGGCATCACGAACATGAAGATCACTTTTGGCGAAGGCCTCGGCTTCGCGATCCCGGTCGAATCGGTGAAGCATTTTCTCGATCACCGGGATGCATTCGCGTATTCGAATGATAATCCGAGCAATGCCTATCGATATCTCACTCCACCCAGCCGTACATCCAAAACGACTGTCGAAGAATAGTGCGACCCCAGGCTCCCACATGACCCTAAACCGCGTACCTAAACTCTGTTCCACCAAAACCACCGCTCTCCTCATTCTTGTGTCCGGAATGTGGATGGCCAGCCGGGCGGCCGTTCCCGCCCCGGAGAAAATCCTGCCCGATGACACTCTGATCGTCTTGACGGCTCCGGATTTTTCCAAATTGCGTGAGGCGTGGGCCAAGACCCCGCAAAGCCAGTTTTGGAATGACCCCGCCATGCGGCCTTTTCGGGAACATATCCTCTCCAAATGGAATGAGGACCTGGTCAAACCGCTGGAACGCGAGCTGGGCGTGAAATTTGACGAGTACGCCGGCTTGCTCCAAGGGCAGGTCACCCTTGCCGTGCTGCAAAACGGTTGGCAGGGCGATAATGACCCCGCCCCGGGCGTCGTGCTCCTCATCGACGCCAAAGATAAAAAGGATCAGCTAACCCAAAGACTGACCGAATTTCGCAAAAAATGGGTGGATTCGGGCAAGACGCTCCGGACTGAAAAGATCCACGACGTGGGATTTTCCGTGGTCTCCCTGTCCTCTAATGATTTACCGAAGACGCTGAGCAAAATGTTTCCCCCATCGTCTCCCGTCGAGGAAGCGGGCGATGAGCCAGCGCCGAAGAAGGCGCCCGAAAAAAACGAGCTGGTCTTCGGGCAAATGGAGTCGTTGCTCATCGTCGGGAATTCCGCGAAGGCGCTGGAGAAAGTCGTGGCGCGAATCTCTGGAGGAACCGTCCCGCCCCTGGGTGAGCTGGCTGCCTACCAGGCTAATCACCTCGCCCTGTTTCGTGATTCGCCTCTATACGGCTGGGTCAATACCAAGGCGTTCGTTGACGTCCTGATGCGCAAAGCGGGCGAAAAAAAGCCCAATCCGGATGCGCCAAACCCGTTTGACATCAGCCCCGACAAGGTGATCAGCGCCCTGGGATTGGGAGCGTTGAAGACCCTGGCTTTCAGCTATCAAAGCTCCGATCAGGGCACACTCTTTCTAGGCTTTCTGGGCGTGCCCGAAGCCAGCCGCCAGGGATTGTTCAAAATCCTCGCCGGCGAGCCCAAGGAATCGAGCCCGCCTGCATTTGTCCCGGCGGACGCAGTCAAGTTCCAACGCTGGCGGATTGATGGCAAAAAGACCTGGACGGCTTTGGAACATATCGTGAGTGACATCTCGCCTCAGGGGCTCAGTGGAATTAACTTTCTGCTGGAAAGCGCCAACACGGCGGCCAAGGAGAAGGACCCGGGTTTCGATGTGAGAAAGAACCTGATTGGCAATCTCGGGGATGACATGATTACTTACGAGAAAGCTCCGCGCGGCAGTTCACTCACCGAGCTGGCTTCACCCCCTTCCCTCTTCCTGATCGGTTCCCCGAAACCGGAGGAGTTAGCCATCGCGCTGAAGAGCTTGCTGGTATTGGTGGGCCAACAAACGGGAACGGCTCCTGAAGAACGGGAGTTCCTCGGCCGGAAGATCTACTCGATTCCGCTCCGCTCGATGGGCCTTCCCATGGGGAATGCGGCGGCGGGAGGCGCCGGGGTAATCCTTCGGTATGCTGCCAGCGGAGGATATCTCGCGCTCTCGACGGATGTGTCGATTCTTGAAGAATTCCTGCGTTCGAGCGAGGGCCCGGGAAAGATGCTGAAGGAGACTCCCGGCCTCAGTGAGGCCGCCCAAAGGGTGCTCGGGCCCGGTGCCAGCGTGTTCGGCTACCAAAACCAGGCCGATGCCTACCGCGGATGGTTCGAGCTTTTGCGAAAGGACTCCGGAACGAACTCGCCGCTGGCCGCCACGCTGGCGAGCGTGAATCCGGCGATCAAAGACTGGTTGGATCTTTCGTTGCTGCCGCCCTTCGAACGGGTGTCCAAATACTTTTACTTTAGTGTTTATGGCGGCGGGGCGACTGTGGATGGCCTGAACTTCAAAGTGTTCTCCCCCACACCGCCGGCTTCCAGAAACCAGGAAGCCTCCAAGCCCTGAGGGCCTTCACGAGGTTGCGCCGTTAGCCCTCTGGCCTATATTACCGCCGTTTCGCACTATGCTGGTCCATCTGCTCAAATCAAAAATTCACCGCGCGGCCGTCACCGCGGCCAACCTGAACTACGAAGGGAGCATGACCATCGATCGCAACCTGATGGACAAAGTCGGCCTGCTTCCCTACGAGAAGATTCTGTGCAGCAACATGAGCAACGGCGCCCGCTTCGAGACCTATGCCATCCCCGGTGACCATGGCTCCGGCCAGATCGTTTTGAATGGCGCCGCCGCGCATCTCGGCAAGCCCGGGGACCGGGTGACCATCATGAGCTTTACGCAGATCGAGGCCGAGGAAGCCAAAAACTGGAAGCCCAGCGTCGTAGTTTTGGGAGCAGACAACGCGGTGGTGATCGAGCGGGGGATTTGATTTCTGGCGGCCCGACCCACTTGGAATCGGTCGATGCCCGGTCAGGGCCGGGGCTAAGGCTTTCCCTTAGCGAGCCTAGGTGATTCCCCTGAGGCCCAATCAGGACCCACCCCAATTGTCTTGACTCGCGGTTTCTCTTAATTTGCTGCCATGCAAACAACATATGCTAGGCAATCTTCCGGGCCTAGGAGCATCCTCACCGACCCCGCCCCCGAAACGGCGCCCCATTCCACCTCGGAACCGGGCCTGAGCAGGCCGCGGACCTCGGGGTTCAAGACGCGTTCCAACGGGAACGGTCAAGGCAACGGTGACCGGGCTTTAATCGAGGCCCTGGTGAACTCGAAGATCTTCCAGGAATATGAGCGAGCCTTCAATGAGGCGACCGGTTTGCCCGTGGCGTTGCGCCCGGTGGAAACCTGGCAACTTCCTCACCACGGTAAGAGAAACGAGGGCGCCTTTTGCTCACTCATCTCGGAAAAGAGCCGCGCTTGTGCGTCGTGTCTTTCGGTGCAGGAGCGACTTTCCGAGCTCGCGGTGAACGAACCGCACACGGTTGGCTGCCCTAATGGTCTCAGCGACACGGCGGTGCCGGTGCGGTTGGGTGACCGGCTCATTGGCTTTTTGCAAACGGGGCAGATTTTCCGGAAGAAGCCGACCGAGAGCCAGTTTGAGCGGGTCTCCAAGCAGGTGCAGGAATGGGGGGTGGAAGCAGATCGCGAGTCATTGCACGAGGCGTATTTTGGAACGCGGCTGGTGCCCGCGCGTCAGCATGAGGCGGTGGTAAAACTCTTAACAATTTTTGCGCAACACTTGTCCATGCTGAGTAACCAGGTAGTGGTGCAGCATGACAATGCCGAGCCGCCCGTGATTACCAAGGCCAAGGAATACATCCTGGAACACCAAACCGAGAATCTCCGCCTGGGGCACGTGGCCAAGGCCTGCAACACCAGCACGTTCTATTTCTGCAAGATGTTCAAGAAGGTCACGGGGATTAACTTCACCGATTATTTGTCCCGGGTCCGCATCGAAAAATCCAAGAACCTTCTCCTCAATCCCAACCTGCGCGTCAGCGAGATCGCCTTCGAGGTTGGTTTTCAGTCACTGACCCATTTCAACCGCGTTTTCAAGAAGATCCTCGGCCAGTCTCCCACCGAGTATCGCGCTCAATTGCTGGGCGCCAGGAACTGAGCTCTGAATCCCACGACAGCCGAGCGCGATCAGACAACGGGAGTGCGCCCGGCGACACGGCCGTGATTCGATAAGGCGCAACCAACTCCTGAACCTTGGTTTTGTCCCCCCTGCCCCTGACCGGCTTCTCGGCGAGAGCGCCACGCGGGGATTGCTTTGCCGCTAAAATAAGGAATAGTCCCGTCGTCGCTTCCATGATCGACTATAAAAATCTCACCAAAGCACAGCTCATCGCCCGGTTGCGGGAGTACGAGGCCCAGGCCAACGGGGAGGAGAATGCCGGAGCGACCGAACCTTCGACCCCGAGTACCCGCCTAGAATCCGTGCCCCGAGCGCGCGGCACCGGGTGTCCCATGAGCCAGGTCACGTCCAAGGGGGATAACCTTATTGGGTCGCCCGCCTTGCAAGATACGGAGGAGCGGCTCAGAGCAATTCTGCAGACCGCCGTGGAAGGGATTATCACCATCGATGAGCGCGGGATAATCGAGTCGATGAACCCGGCTGCCGAGCAGACTTTCGGATACAAAGCCGAGGAGATGAAAGGCAAAAACGTCAGCGGCCTTATGCCCCAACCCTATCGGCGGGAGCATGATGGTTATATTGCGAACTACTTCCGGACCGGCCAGGCGAAGATTATCGGCATCGGCAGGGAAGTATTTGGCCAACGCAAGGACGGTTCGATTTTCCCCATGGATTTGGCAGTCAGTGAACTCAGGCTAGCCGGCCGTCGCCTCTTCACCGGTTTTGTTCGGGATATCACCGAACGCAAAAAGGCCGAGGTCCGCCTGGCGGAGCTGGCTCAATCACTCGCGGAAAAGAACAAGGAACTGGAAACCATCGTCTACGTTGCCTCGCACGATCTGCGCTCACCGCTGGTCAACATTCAGGGGTTCAGTCAAGAGCTGGCCCTGGCTTGCGAGCAGCTGCAGACTGCCTTGGCAAAGCCTCCCGGTGAGAGCGTCACCAGCTTGCTGAGGGCCTCGGGGACCAAACCGGACGTAAAAGTGCTTTTAGAGAGGGAGATCCCCGAGGCATTGGAGTTTATCCAGGCGGGCGTAGCTAAAATCGATAGTCTGCTCTCCGGCTTTTTACGCTATTCACGCCTGGGCCGCGCCGCCTTGCGGATCGAGCGGCTCGATATGGATCGGATGCTGGCGTCGATTGCACGGGCCATGGAATTCCAGATCCAGCGCGCGGGCGCAACGCTGCGCCTCGACCCGCTCCCGGAGTGCCTGGGCGATGCCACCCAAATAAACCACGCGTTTTCGAATTTGCTGGATAACGCCATCAAGTACCTCGACCCGAAGCGACCGGGCATCATTTCCGTTTCGGGGCGCTCAGCGGAAGGAAACTCGGTTTACGAGGTCCGTGACAATGGCATTGGCATCCCCGCCGAGCATCAGCACAAGGTTTTCGAGATCTTCCATCGTCTGAACCCGAACGTTGGGGAGGGGGAAGGCCTGGGTTTAACCATCGCCCAACGCATGCTCGAGCGCCAGAATGGCCGGATTTGGATCGAATCCGAAGCGGGCCGGGGCAGCGCTTTTTTTGTTTCCTTGCCTGGCGGGAAGCAAGATATGGTTAGAGCATGAACAATGAAGTCCGCGAGGTGGTGATCCTCATTGCCGAGGACGATGCCGGTCACGCTCGTTTGATCGAAAAGAACCTGACTCGCGCGGGTCTGCGCAACCCGATCCAGCGGTTTGACAACGGCCAGGCGGTGCTGGATTTCCTGCTTCGCAACGGAGACGGACCCCTCCGTGCGAGCGAGACGCCGTACTTGCTGCTGCTAGACATTTGCATGCCGCAGGTGGACGGCATTGGGGTGTTGCGCCGGGTCAAAGAAGACCCGGAGCTGAGAAAAATTCCGGTGATCATGCTGACGACGACGGACGATCCGCGGGAAGTGGAACGCTGCCACGCGATTGGGTGCTCGAGCTACATTGTGAAGCCGGTCGACTACGAGAAGTTTGCCGAAGCGATAAACAGCCTTGGGCTTTACCTTTCGCTGGTGAAGGTCCCTGAAATTAATGGGAAGAAATGAGCGCGCCTTTGCCTATGTTGATGGGGTGCGTGGGGGACCGACGGCCGATGGGGCTGTGTCGCTGAGGCTGCCTGGCCGATATGGAAGCCCCCAGCGAAAAGCCTTCCATTCTGGTCGTGGATGATGACCGCGGGCTGGCGCATTTGATCAAGAAGTCGCTGGAGCGTGAAGGCTTTTCCGGCCTGAGCGCCGACTCCGGCGCCGCGGCCCTGGCCTGGCTCGACCAGAACCACGCGGATTTGATGCTGCTGGATTTAAAGCTGCAGGACATCGAGGGGCGCGAGCTTGTCCAGCGGCTGACCGAGCGGGGGCAGTGTCCACCCTTCGTCATTATCACCGGCCAGGGCGATGAACGTGTGGCGGTCGAAATGATGAAGCGCGGAGCCCGGGATTACCTGGTCAAAGACATCGCCTTTCTTCAATTCGTTCCGGCAGTGGTCAAGCGGGTTCTGGATCAGCTCGACAGCGAGAGGCGCTTAGCCGAGGCGGAACAGCAAGTGCATCTGATCCGGAGCGTGGTGGACCAGGGATTTAGCGCGGTGCTGATCACGGGGTCGGATTTGCCCGACCCGCGTGTGGTTTATATTAACCCTTCATTTGCGCGGGCCACGGGGTATTCGCTGGAGCAAATTCTGGGTCGGCCGCTCAGCGCCGTGAGCGGTCTGGCCCACGTGCAGCAGCGACTGCGCAGCGGTTTGCCTGAAGGGGCCAGGTTCGCGGAGGAAATCTCGACGTATCAGACGGCTCAAGGTGAGCGGTGGGGGGAGTGGCGGGTGGGACCCGTGCAGGACAAGACTGGCAAGAACACCCATTGGTTGATCATCTTTCGCGATATTACCGAGCGCAAGCGCTTGGAGAAGGAGGTCCTGGAAATCAGTGACCAGGAGCGCCGCCGGATCGGCCAGGACCTCCACGACGGCCTCTGCCAACACCTGGCCGGCATCGAACTCATGAGCCAGGTGCTCGAGCAGAAACTCGCGGATAAATCCAAAGGCGACGCGGCCCGCGCCGGCGAAATTGCTCGGCACGTGCGGGAAGCCATTAGTCAGACTCGTTCGCTGGCCCGCGGTTTGTCTCCGGTAACTCTAGAATCGGAAGGTCTGGGTTCGGCGCTTCACGAGTTGGCAACCATCACCGAAAAGATGTTTGGGATCGCTTGCCGCGTGGTTTGCCCGCGAGTGGTCGAGATTCGGACACTGGCCGTTGCCACCCACCTTTACCGCATCGCGCAGGAAGCGGTTTCCAACGCGATGAAGCACGGCAAGGCATCCAAGGTTACCATTCGCCTCGAGACTGCGAACGAACGCTCCATTTTGACCGTGAGCGACAATGGCAGCGGGATTCCGAGTGTTCCGCAAAAATCAACCGGGATGGGGCTACGGATCATGGAGTATCGCGCGGGGATGATTGGAGGCCAGCTTTCCATTTTCCGAAACCCAGGCGGAGGCACCACCGTCCAGTGTTCAGTCCTGACAGCGTCTATTCCGGACTCTACCCTGAACGTCAGGAGCCGGGAACGGTGAGAGGATGAAAACTCCAGCTCGAGCCAAAAAGCAGGTTTTGATTGTCGACGACCACCCGATGATGCGCGAAGGGCTGGCTCAATTGATCGACCATGAGCCGGACCTTTCAGCCGCGGTTCAGGCCAGCACGGCGGCCCAGGCCCTCGAGGCGATCGCGTTGCATAAGCCCGACCTGGCGCTGATCGACATCTCGCTGCCTGATAGAAACGGATTGGAATTGATCAAGGATCTCCAAGCCCTTCATCCGGACCTGCCCACGCTGGTGGTCTCCATGCATGATGAATCCCTCTATGCCGAACGCGTTTTGCGAGCCGGCGGCCGCGGCTACATCATGAAGCAGGAGGGCGGCAAAAAACTCATGGATGCCATCCGCCATGTCCTGGACGGCCAAATCTACGTCAGTGAAAAAATCTCCGGCAAGATTTTGGAGGGGTTTTCCGGACGCCGCCCCGAAGCCGTTCATTCACCCGTCGAACGGCTGTCGGACCGTGAGTTTGAGGTATTCCAACTCATTGGCCAGGGGCAAGGGACGCGACAAGTCGCCGAGCACCTCCATCTGAGTGTCAAAACCGTCGAGGTTCACCGCTCGAACATCAAACGCAAGCTGGAGCTCAAAACCGCCACCGAGCTGGTCCGTTTTGCCATCCGCTGGGCCGAAGCACAGCGCCCCTAGTGCTCGTCTCGAGCGAGGCCGGAGCGAAGAACCCTGGAT